>Ga0256406_1003156_pt1 | contig 21163 bp, 17 predicted proteins | sample RumenRJG_03DNA_FD_185986 | JGI IMG/M metagenome (GOLD analysis project Ga0256406, IMG submission 185986) | Bovine rumen microbial communities from Lethbridge, Alberta, Canada - RJG_03 | ecosystem: Host-associated > Mammals > Digestive system > Stomach > Rumen | place: Canada: Alberta | collected... | reverse complement strand
CCATTCGAAAGAAGTAAGACCCCTCAGAGACTATGAGGTTGATAGGGCAGAGGTGGAAGTGCCGTAAGGCATGGAGCTGACTGTTACTAATCGGTCGAGGGTTTGACCTAAAGCATAAGTTGGAAGCAGGAAGAGTTTGTGTGTTTAGTTTTGAAGGTATGTATTGTTTATTGAAAAGTCTGCTTTGACAGGCTTTTTTTTAATTTACGGAACAGTGAGCCGCAGCCGAATGTGAAGGATTCGTGTGCGGCGAGCGTCGCAATAGCGAGATAAAACTCGCGCAGCGTGTTTTATCTCGTTTATAGATATTATGAACAAAGTCAATGCTCTGAGAATATTACAACCGTCCATAATATATTTCTGAGGATGAAGCGCAGATACGCGGAATCCGAATACCTGTAGAATTGCGGGAGTGCTTAGCACGGAGCAATTTGTAGCTTATACAGATTGTCTCACAAGGTATCGTATGAGTGTTTGTAGAAGAGGTAGAAATGGATGGGAAAAGGAAGTAACTTCGAGTTTGAAAATCTCGGCCAGGTGGTGAAAAAGCTGAGAAAGGAGCATGGACTGACTCAGATGGATGTCGCCAGAACTCTGAATGTAACTCCCGGATATATCAGCAACGTGGAGAATAGCAGAACGGCGATGTCACTTCGTGTGTTGTGCTATTACGGCGATTTAACGGGTATTACGCTGGACGAGCTGGTCGGGAGAGCGGTTCCCGAGTATCGGAAAACATCCCTGGATCATAAGATTTCCAAAATGGTTGAGAAGCTGGATGAAAAGGAAAAGCAAAAGGTCATTGATACACTCAGCATTTGGACGCGTGCGGAATGATCCGCTAATTAATAAGTAGCAGAAATGAGTTAGAAAATAACTGATTTACTTGAACAAGAGTATTGCTTTCCACATAACTCTTTGTTAGTATTATTGCCATAATCGAACAAAAGAAATGAGAAAACATATTGGTAGTACAAAGAAGTATCTGTCATCTTAAGGGGTGTTCAGGTACTTTTTTATTGTATAAGCTCTTCGAAAACGCAGAAGGACTCGTCGCACGCGAAGCGCGCGTAAGAGAGTTTTGGGATTTCGAAGGCTTTTACAAAGTGAGACGCGGACAAGGTCCGAATGAGTGACGATATCATTCACACACAGTTATGGATACAAGGGCGTATCGGGAAGAAATTTCCGGTGCGCTTTTGTTTTATCTCTCTATATTTTGAAAGCTTTTTGGGACAAAAGGAGGAAGGACTATGAAGGAACTGGTAATGATCATCAGACCCGACAGACTCGAGGATGTTAAGGCGATCCTGGATCAGGAAAATTGCGGAGGCATGACGATTTCGACTGCCATGGGATGCGGTACGCAGAAAGGTGCTTCCGATACAGCGGTAAAGGAATTGAAGGGACTCAAGACAACGATAAATCTGCTGCCAAAGATCCGGGTTCAGATTGTCGTAGAAGATAAAAAGGTGGAGCCGATCATCGAGGCGGTCAGGGATAAGCTTGCGACAGACCATGTAGGAGATGGGAAAATTTTTATCCGGCCGATTGAGGATGCGATCCGGATCCGTACCGGTGAACGCGGAGATGAAGCACTGTGACGCGCGTATGAGCGAAATCCGAATATCTGTTAGCGGCACGAATGCTGCAAAGCAGCTTTCGTGACGCGTAAGCTTATACCTTATAAAACCAGGAGTGCAAAGCACGGAGCAATCCGTAGCTTACACAGTTCGTGATAGAACGCGAAATACAGCATTCTAAGTTAATAGAGCGAGTACACAATATTTCTCAAAGAGGTGATACCGGAGTGAGTGAATATATTGTTGAACTGGATCATGTAAACAAAATTTACGGCACAAACCATGTCGTGAAGGATATGAATCTTCATGTGAAGGCTGGAGAATTTCTGACGCTCCTTGGTTCTTCCGGCTGCGGCAAGACCACGACGCTGCGCATGATCGCGGGATTCGAAATTCCGAGCAGCGGAAGTATCCGGGTGGAGGGAGAGAGCATTGAGGCCAAGCAGCCATTTGAACGGGATGTGAACACGGTATTTCAGACCTACGCCTTGTTTCCACACAAAACGATTTTTGAAAACATCGCTTATGGGCTTCGTATGAAGAAGGTGCCAAAGGCGGAAATCCGTGAGCGGGTGGAAGAGATGCTGTCCATGGTGCAGCTGGAGGGATTCGACGACCGCTATCCGTCGCAGCTGTCCGGAGGTCAGAAGCAGAGGGTTGCGATTGCCAGGGCACTGATCAACCGTCCGAAGGTGCTCCTTCTGGATGAGCCGCTGGGCGCGCTGGATCTGAAGCTGAGGAAGCAGATGCAGCTGGAGCTGAAGAGGCTGCAGAAAAAGCTGAACATCACGTTTATCTATGTAACACATGATCAGGAGGAAGCGCTGACCATGAGTGACCGAATCGCGGTCATGCATGACGGCATCATAGATCAGGTGGCGACTCCCGCTGAGATCTATGAGCATCCCGCTACAAAATTTGTCGCAACCTTCATCGGAGAGACAAATATCTTCGAAGGATGCATTGTCGAAATCGCGGGGAAGACCTGTGAGGTCGCCGTTGAGAACGGGTTCGTGCAGGCGAACGGGGATGATTTCAACAATGGCGAATTTGTCACGATTTCGGTGAGACCTGAGAAAATCAAGTTCTACAAAGACGATATCGGAAGCTTCGGGCTTCAGGGCATCGTGAAGGATTATATCTATGTCGGCTCGGTTTTGAAATGCAATATCGTTCTTCCGAACGGAAACGAGGTCCGGGCGGAACGCCTTTCCGGAGAAGAGGTCCCGAAGGTCGGAGAAGTTGTGTATGTCACATGGGATGTTGGAGATGCGGTACTCCTCCACAACAATGACAACGCCATCTACAATGCGCTGAACAATATGCCGATTGTGTGAGGAGGTGATCAGTGTGGAAGAAAAGAGTAAAAAGTCGATGCGGTTTCGTTCGAGGGTTCTGCCCGCACTGACAACCGTTGCGCCTGTGAGTTTGTGGATGATTCTCTTTGTGGCGATACCGATGATCTACGTCATTGTGATCAGCTTCTGCAACATTGATGAGAACTACAACGTCGTATTTCAGTTTACCTTCAAGAATTATATCCGGCTGATTGATCCGGATTACCTGAAGATTTATCTGCAGTCGTTGCTGATCGCCTTCCTCTCTACAGTTCTGGCACTGTTGATCGCGTTTCCTTTTGCGTGGATCATTGCAAGAACCAGAAGTAAGAGAAAAAACGTTTTTTACATGCTTGTGATTATACCGTTCTGGACGAACTCGTTGATCCGAATCTACGGATGGAAGACATTTCTCGGAAACAGCGGGTGGCTGAACAGTTTTCTTCTGAAGATACATTTGGTCAGGGAACCGCTGGATCTGCTGTATCATCCGGCGACAACAGTGCTGGGCATGGTGTACTGCCTGTTCCCGTTTATGGTATTGCCGCTGTATTCCGCGTTGGAGAAGCTGGACGGAAGTCTGCTGGAGGCTTCGGCGGATCTGGGAGCCAGAAAGGTACAGACCTTTTTCGAAGTAATTCTTCCGCTGACCTCGAGCGGTATTTTTTCCGGATGCATCATGGTCTTCATACCGGCGCTCGGATATTTCTACGTATCGGATATTCTCGGCGGAGGAAACACAGATATGATCGGCAACCTGATTGAACGGCAGTTCCAGAGCGGAAATAACTGGCCGCTGGGAGCCGCGCTCTCCATCATTCTGATTCTGGTAACGCTTCTTCTTGTGCGGATCTATCAGAAGCTTGGCGGCGACATGGAAAGTCTGGGGGTGTGATTGATGAATACAGAGAAAAAGGTAAAGGAAAAAAAAGGAGACATCACGCCCGGTCAGGGAATCTTCCTCTTTCTGGTCTATGCATTCCTATTTCTTCCGATCGTTGTGATCGTGGTCAACTCCTTCAACGCCACCATGACGAAGCCCTATCTGTCCTGGAAGGGATTTTCCTTCTACTGGTATGGGGAGCTGCTCCAGAACGCGGCGCTTCTGAGCTCGTTTGGAAATACCATATTTCTTGCTGTGGTCAGCACACTGCTTTCCACCGCGATCGGTACACTGGGAGCCATCGGAATGTATCGCTACAAGTTCCGCGGGAAAAAACTGATCGACGCGCTGCTGTATATTCCGGTAGTAATTCCGGAGATTGTGCTGGGCATTTCACTTCTGACTATGTTTGCCGGGACCGGGATCCCCAGAGGAATGGGAACGCTGATTCTCGCGCATGTCACGTTTGACGTTCCGTTTGTTATTTTCAACGTCAGATCAAGACTGGCGGGATATGATATTTCACTCGAGGAAGCCAGTATGGACCTCGGAGCGAACCGGGTCCGGACGTTTTTTGAGGTGACGTTTCCGGTGCTTGCTCCCGGAATTGCAGGAGGCGCGCTGCTGGCATTTACCCTTTCCATCGACGATGTCATCATCAGTTACTTCGTGAACGGCACAACAAAGACATATCCGTTGAAGGTTATGGAAAGCATCAAGAGCGGCGTTGCGCCGGATGTCAATGCACTGAGTACGCTGATTTTGATTGGAACGGTAGCAGTCGTGGTTTTGACACAGAGCGGATTTTTCAGCCGGAAGAACCGAAAGAAGAAAAAAACGGCAAGGTGAAAATTACTTTGCACCACGCTGTAAATCAAAAAGAAGAAAAAGACGGCATCACACTTTACTGCCTGAAATGGAAAAAACAGATATCAAATATAATGAGACACAGCAATGTGGTATACAGGTATCAAACATAATGAGACCAGCAATTTGGTATACAGGTATTGCGATAGGTGAAAATCAGAATGCGGGAATAGGGAAGGAGAGATGGATATGAAAAAGAACATGAAAGGTTTGCTTGCTCTGGGACTTGCTGCGGCGATGGCTGTCGGCATGACGGGCTGCGGATTCAGTACTTCCGGAGGAAGCACTTCTGGCGGAAGCAGTTCCGGTGGAAGCGGAGACGACAAAACGCTGAATATATTCATCTGGACAGAGTATGTTCCGGACAGTGTCATTCAGAAGTTTGAGAAGGAAACCGGTATTAAGGTAAATGTCACAACATTCTCATCCAATGAAGACATGCTCGCCAAGGTGAAGGCCGAGGCGGAGGGCACCTACGATATTGTGCAACCCTCAGATTACATGGTAAAGCAGATGATCTCTCAGAACATGCTGGAAAAGCTGGACAAGGACAAACTCACGAATCTGAAGAATATCGGCGATCAGTATTTGAACCCCTCCTATGATCCGGACAATACCTATTCGGTTCCCTATCAGGGCGGCGTGGCGGCGATTGCTGTGAATACAAAGAAGGTAAAGAAGGATATCACCAGCTACGATGATCTGTTTGATCCGTCGCTGAAGAATTCCCTGGTGGTTCTTGATGATTACCGCGCGGTGATCGGCATGACCGAGAGGTCGATGGGACTTTCGATGAATGAAACAGACCCGGATAAGCTGAAGGAAGTTGAGAAGAAGCTTCTCACGCTGAAGGACAATATCAAGGTCTACGATTCGGATTCGCCGAAATCCTCGCTGATCAGCGGCGACTGCACGGTTGGTTTCTGCTGGAGCGCCGAGATCGCACTTGCTATGGAAGAAAATCCGGATATCAAGATCGTGTTCCCAAAGGAAGGCGCGTATGTCTTCATGGACAACTGGGCGATCCCGAAGGGGGCAAAGCACAAGGATGCTGCCGAGAAATTTATCAACTATATTCTAGAACCGGAAACCTCGGAGGCCATTTCCTCAGAATATCCTTATCTGAACCCGAATACGGCAGCGGTAAAAGAGATGGGGTCGGACTACACCGATAATGAGGCGAAGAACCCGCCGGAGAGCGTAATCTCCGCCGGCGAGTATGTGGATAACCTGGATACCGATACCATTGCGACATTGGACAGCATGTGGACCAAGCTGAAGGGATAATTAGAAAATTTTTTAGCCGGTGCGCATTTTTGCACCGGCTGTTCTTTTCGGCGCGTTTAGCGAGAAGCACCGGAGCAGGCAGCGGTTGAGATCGGCGAGTGTCGCTATTTGAATGAAATTGGCGGGCGTCGCGGTGTGGCCGGAAACAGCGAGCGTCGCAGTGTGACCGGAAGCAGCGGGTGCCGGAGTGTGGCCGGAAGCAGCGGGTGCCGCGGTGGTGAGATTAAGCCGGAAGGTGCTTTTTTTCAGTTATGAGAATAGGAGAAGCAAGTCAGCAGGAGGACGTATGATGGGGATAATCAGGAATTCACTTCCGGGAGAGGACGGGTTTCGGATGCCGGGAGAGTTTGAACCGCAGGACAGAATCTGGATGATTTGGCCGGAAAGGCCGGATAACTGGAGAAAGCATGCGCTTCCGGCACAAAAGGCTTATGTCGATGTGGCAAAGGCAATTGCGGCGTTTGAGCCTGTCTGTATGCTCGCTTCTGTGGATCAAATGAGGAAGGCGGAAAACGCATTCGATGATGTTCCGGGTGTGGAAGTCCTGGAAATGGCTTCTGATGATGCCTGGATCAGGGATACCGGTCCCTCTTTTCTTGTAAATGACAGGGGAGAGCTGCGCGCCTGTGACTGGAGATTCAACGCGTACGGGGGAGATGTGGACGGTCTCTATAAACCCTGGGATCAGGACGATGCCCTTGCGGGAAAAATCTGTGACATGCTGGGAATCGACCGGTACCGTTCTGATTTTATCCTGGAGGGAGGTTCTTTCCATACGGACGGGGAGGGAACCATTCTTACGACGGAGATGTGTCTTCTGAGTCAGGGAAGGAATCCCGGGCTGACGAAAGAACAGATCGGGCAGAGACTTTGTGATTATCTCGGAGCAAAGAAGGTGATATGGCTTCCGGACGGGATTGATCCGGAGGAGACAAACGGACATGTCGATGATGTGGCCTGCTTTATCCGGCCCGGAGAAGTGGCCTGTATCCGGGAAGAAAATCCGGCCAGCCCGTTTTTCGGGGCATCGGAGAAAGCATTCCAGATTCTGGAGCAGTCTCAGGACGCCCGAGGCAGAAGACTGAAGGTACATCCGGTGTGCTGCCCGAGGTATCCGGTTCGTTATCCTGCTGATTACGCGGTGAAGAGCACTGGTGTGGCAATTCCGCGTATACCCGGAGAACTATGCGCCGCCTCGTACCTGAATTTTCTGATTGTGAACGGCGGGGTAATCGTACCGCAGTATGACGATCCGAATGACGAGATTGCTCTCCGGCAGATCGCGGCCATGTTCCCGGATCGGAAGACGGTCGGCGTCAGGACCAGGGAGATCGTGTACGGGGGAGGAAATATTCACTGCATCACACAGCAGCAGCCCCGAATAAATCGCGTGTGACAGAAACTGCCCGGACTATCTTGTCAGTTCCGGGCAGTTTATACTGTTTATACGGTACATGCGCAACTGCCGGGGCAAAGCTTTTAAAGGCCCTTTGCCCCTGTAAATCCTGCAGCGGAACCATGTTCCATCATGGCTGTTGTGACGCGGCGATTCATGGGATTTCAAAGCTGTTACTTCAGGGTAATCAGTTCGTAGGATCTGGTGCCGAGACCGATCTTCTCGGCGTGCTCGAGCGTCTCCTTCCAGCGCACGTTTGGATTGCTGTCCAGGAAGTTGTCGTGATAGTGGTGCCAGTCCGGCTTCGCAAGGTTGTCGCCGAGCTGACTGTTGCGGATCGGCGTCGCCTTCAGGCATGCGTCAACGCAAGCCTGGTCGAGCGCGACCGGATCGAAGGAGGCAAACATTCCGATGTTCGGAAGAATCGGAGCGTCATTCTCCGGGTGGCAGTCGCAGTTCGGAGATACATCGGTGATCAGGCTGATGTGGAAGGTCGGGCGGCCATCACAGACTGCCTGTGAGTATTCGGCAATTTTGCAGCCCAGGATCTCGTTTGCATCTTCGTTATCATTTTCTATGGCGTCAAAGTTGCACGCTCCGATGCAGCGGCCGCAGCCCTTGCAGATTTCCTGATGGATATGCGCCTTGCCGTCCTCATAGGAGATGGCGTCTGAACCGCACTCCTTCGCGCATTGTTTACAGCCGCGGCAGAGCTCCTCAATGACATGCGGTTTTCCGGAGTTGTGCTGGTGCATCTTGCCCGCACGGCTTCCGCATCCCATGCCAAGATTCTTTAGCGCGCCGCCGAAGCCGGTCGCCTCATGGCCTTTAAAATGCGTCAGACTGATCAGAATGTCGGCATCCATGATGGCATGACCGATGTATGCCTCCTTCAGATATTCGCCGTTCCGGATCGGTACGGTCACTTCATCGGTTCCCTTCAGGCCGTCGCCGATGATGACGTGGCAGCCGGTCGTCGCCATACTGAAGCCGTTCTCCTCGGCACAATCGAGATGATCGAGCGCGTTCTTACGGCTTCCGGGATAGAGCGTGTTGCAGTCGGTCAGGAAGGGCTTTCCGCCGAGCTCCTTTACGACGTCGGCGACCGCCTTTGCATAGTTCGGACGCAGGTAGGAGATGTTGCCGAGCTCACCGAAATGCATCTTGATTGCGACAAATTTTCCATCCATGTCGATATCGCCGATTCCGGCCTTGCGAATCAGCTTTGCCAGCTTTCCCGGAAGACTCGGGCCGTTGGTGTGTGTACGAAAATCGGTAAAATAGACCTTTGATTTTTCCATAAGATTTCCTCCGCATACATGAAATCTGGATTTTTTCCTTTTTGATTCTTCCTTGCTGATTCCGACCGGATACCTGCAGAAGGTCAGGTGGCAGGAAAAAATCCCTTTTTATCCTTTATAGATTTTATTATAGAAGCAGGCCCGGCATAATTCAAGACAACCATACTTGCGAAAAGGGATTTCCGTGCTATCATAGGAATGCGGCGGAATTCGGAAGATCAAGGAAAGCCGAAAAGTGAGATCCGAAAATGGAAATGTAAAGAAAGGCAAGGACTTTTATCATATGAGTATTTTCTCCGGGATCAAAGAGCATTGGAATGCGTGGTTGAAGCGTATGGCGGATGCAAATAAAGAAGCGTTTCACGGCGAGGTGCCGGACTGCTGCAGGCTGAAGCAGCAGAATCAGCCGGACAAATCAGTTAGAGGAGAGCGTGAGAGGTAGACATTCAGAGATCTCATGCTGTGTAACATTTATGAAGGGATGAATGCAGGAAGCATATGGAAAAAAATATCGGCACTCTGTTGGTTATTATTATTTGTGTAATACTTTCGGCGTATTTTTCGGCGACGGAGACGGCGTTTGCCTCGCTGAATCATATCCGGGTCAAGAATATGGCGGAAAAGGGAGACCGGCGGGCGATGCTGGTGATGAAGCTTCTGGGCCGGTATGACAGTGTTCTCTCTACGATTCTGGTCGGGAACAATGTGGTGAATATCGGCGCGACATCTCTGGCAACCGTTTTTTTCGTGAGGATGCTGGGAGAGGATGCAGGTTCCGGTATCGCGACACTGGTGACGACACTGGTGCTTCTGATTTTCGGGGAGATTTCTCCGAAGAGTATGGCATCGGAGTTTCCGGAGCAGGTTGCGATGTTCTCCGCGCCGCTTCTCCGCTGTATCATGGTGGTCTTGACTCCGGTGAATTTTCTCTTCGGACTGTGGAAGAAGTTCCTGGCGAAGATCATCAAGGGAGAGGAAGATCGCGCGATTACAGACGAGGAACTTCTGACGATTGTCGATGAGGCAGAGACCGGCGGCAGCATCGGTGAGGAGGAGAGTGATCTGATCCGAAATTCCATTGAGTTCCCGGATCAGGAGGCAGTCGATATTCTGACGCCGAGAGTGGACATCGTCGGGGTGGAGTACGGGACCTCGAATCAGGAAATCGCGGATATTTTTGCACAGACGGGATATTCCAGGCTTCCGGTTTACCGGGAGGATATGGATCATATCACAGGTATCCTGTATGAAAAAGACTTTTACAACAAGATTTACGGCTCAGACCGGAGCATTGATTCCATCATTCGCCCGACGGTCTTCATCACGGAACACAAGAAGATTGATGAGCTTTTGCGTGAGCTTCAGCAGAAGAAGATTCACCTTGCGGTGGTAGTAGACGAGTACGGCGGCACGGTCGGAATTGTCTCGATGGAGGATATTCTGGAGGAGCTGGTCGGAGAGATCTGGGACGAGCACGACGAGATCGTGCAGGAAATCCGCAAGATCACGGACTGCGATTACGTGGTGGAAGGATCTGCAAATCTCGAAAAGCTCTTCGACGAGATCGGCTGCGAGAGGGAGCATGATTCCATCACAGTGAGCGGATGGATTCTGGAGATCGCCGGGAAGGTTCCTTCTCGCGGGGATGTATACCATTATGAGAACATGACCATCCGGATTCTTGAGATGGACGGACACAGGGTCGGGAAGATCAAGATTCATGTGAACCAGCCAGAGGAGGAAGAGGACAGGGCCGATTGATAAAACGTAGCCCCTGCCCATTTCTCAAAATCGTCGCCCGGTACAAGGCATTCGGGCAGTGACAGGCAACGGAAAACAAGAAATAGTCAAAATCGTCGCCCGTCACAGAATATATGTTTTATAAAAAATAAAAAAAGGAAATCCCTTTTCGGCGTTGTAAATATATAATAGACGTATTTTCTGCCTGACCGGTCGGAAAGGAGGCTGGATCGTGAATATTCGGGAAACGATTGAAGAAAATGAGATGGATGATCTGAGCCCTTACGCCGCCCACAGCCGGGAGACGAAGGGACGCGACTGGCCGATCAGCGAGGATACGGTGCGCACGGATTACATGCGGGATCGTGACCGGATTCTGCACTGCAAGTCGTTCCGGAGACTGAAGGACAAGACGCAGGTGTTCCTGTCGCCGCAGGGAGATCATTACCGGACGAGGCTGACGCATACACTGGAGGTCTCACAGATTTCCAGGACAGTGGCGAAGGCACTGCGGCTCAATGAAGATCTTGTCGAGGCGATCGCTCTGGGGCATGATCTTGGGCACACTCCCTTCGGACATGCCGGAGAGAGAACATTGAACAGGCTCTGTCCGTCCGGGTTCCGTCACTATGAGCAGAGCCTTCGCGTGGTAGAAAAGCTGGAGAAGGACGGTGAAGGACTGAACCTGACTTGGGAGGTGCGGGACGGAATTCTGAACCATCAGATGAGCACGACACCGCACACGCTGGAAGGCAAGATTGTAAGAATCTGCGACAAGATTGCGTACATCCATCACGACATGGACGATGCACAGAGGGCAGGAATTATCAGCGAGGACGATATCCCAATCACGCTGCGGATGACTCTCGGATATACGTCGCGCGAAAGGCTGAATACACTGGTGATGGATCTGATTGCAAACAGCCGGGACCGGGATGAGATTCAGCAGTCGGAGCGGATTCACGATGCGATGATGACCTTCCGCAAGCTGATGTTCGCGGATGTGTACACGAATCCGGTAGCAAAGTCAGAGGAAATCAAGGTGGACAGAATGCTCACGGAGATGTACGGATATTACGTTCAGCATCCAGAGCTTCTGAAGGGCGAATACCGAAAGATGCTGGAGCAGGGGGAGACGACGGAGAGAGTTGTCTGCGATTACATCTCCGGAATGACGGACCAGTATGCGATTCATAAGTTCCGGGAAATCTATATTCCGAAATCCTGGGACGTGTTGTGAGTGGAATATCCGGTTGACTCTGAAATTGTAGAGACACAGCGATAACGTCCTGGAACACATCTTTGTGGACAAAATATTCGGTTGACTCTGAAACTGCGGAGGCACAGCGATAACGTCCTGGAACACATCTTTATGGACAAAATATACGGATAATGCTGAAATTGCGTAAAAACAGGGCGAGAAGGTGTGAAGAAAGAATCTTGTAGTGGCAGGTAATCCGTAATGCCGTTACATGCTGACAGGAGGAAGTTTGAGGAATCATGCGATATACAGATGAGGTCATCGAAGATGTCCGCGAGCGGAATGATATCGTGGATGTGATCTCTCAATATGTAAAGCTCCAGAAGCGGGGCAGCAATTACTTCGGGCTGTGCCCGTTTCATAATGAAAAATCACCGTCCTTCTCGGTGAGCCGGGATAAGCAGATGTATTATTGCTTTGGCTGCGGCAAGGGCGGAAATGTATATACCTTCCTTATGGAATATGAGAACTTCAGCTTTCAGGAAGCGATCAAGGCTCTGGCGGACAGGGCGGGCGTGAAGCTGCCGGAGGCAGAGTATTCCAGGGAGGAGAGGGAAGAACAGGACAAGCGGTCGAGACTTCTGGAAATCAACAAAGAGGCGGCCATGTATTTTTATTCCAGACTCCGTTCTCCGGCAGGGCAGGTCGGGCTGAGGTATCTGAAGGGCCGCGGCCTTACCGAGGAGACGATGCGGAACTTCGGCCTGGGATATGCCGACAAATACAGCAACGATCTGTACCAGTTCTTTAAAAAGAAAGGATACAGCGACAGCATCCTGAAGGAGTCCGGGCTGTTTCATGTCGATGAGAAGCGGGGCTTCTCGGATAAGTTCTGGAATCGGGTCATGTTCCCGATCATGGATGCGAACAGCCGGGTGATCGGATTCGGCGGCCGGGTGATGGGGGACGGAAAACCGAAGTACCTGAATTCGCCGGAGACGCTGATCTTCGACAAGAGCCGGAACCTGTACGGGCTGAACGTGGCGAGAAGAACGCGGCGGAAGAATTTCATCATCTGTGAGGGGTACATGGATGTCATTTCCATGCACCAGGCGGGTTACACGAACGCGGTCGCTTCGCTGGGGACGGCGCTGACCTCACAGCAATGCTCGCTGATGAGCCGGTTCACAAAGCAGGTCCTGGTCATCTACGATATGGACGGCGCGGGTGTGAAAGCGGCGCTCCGGGCGATTCCGATGCTGCGGACGGCGGGACTTTCCACAAAGGTGGTGAATCTGAGACCGCACAAGGATCCGGACGAGTTCATCAAGGCCGAGGGGGCCGAGGCGTTCGAGCAGCGGCTGGAGGAAGCGGAGAACAGCTTCCTCTTCATGGTACGCATGACCGAACAGAATTACGATATGAACGATCCCGGTGAACGAAGCAGATTTTTCCACGAGGTGGCGGTCATGCTTCTGGAGATCGAGGATGAGATTGAGAGAAACAGCTATACCGAGGCAATCGCGAGAAAATATCACATCGAGCAGAGTATGCTGGCGTCGCAGATCAACAAGGAGGCGCTGAAGGGCGTGGGAAGGACCGAGATCCGCGCGCCGAAGAGCACCGATGTGCGAAGGCAGAAGGCGGCCATGGCAGCGGCTCCGGCGGAGAAGGAACAGAAGCTGATGCTCACGTGGATCGCCGGGCAGCCGGGACTGTTGGAAAAACTGAAGGATTATCTCTCACCGGTGGATTTCACCAATCCGATGTACCGGGAGGTCGCGGAGATGGTCTGGGAGCAGGGAGCACAGGGCAAAATCAGTCCGGCCGCCATCATCAATCATTTCGAGGACAGCGCGCAGCAGACGGAGGCCGCCTCGCTCTTCAATACCGACATCACCCTCGACAGTCCGGCGGACCGGAAGAAGGCGCTGTTCGATGTGCTTTGCCGCATGAAGCGGCAGAGTATCGACAAGAGAGCCGATGAGCTGGACCCCGCCGATATGCAGGGATTTATGAAGATCATGGACGAGAGAAAAAAGCTCGATCAGCTGCGGGCAAAAGGACTGCCGGAAAATATTTTTTCATAAAATTGTACTTTTGACAGGTACATCAGAAGAAGGAGAACATTCATGGAAGCAGATAACAAGAAATTGCTGGAGAAGACCAAAAGCCTCATTGAGGTTGCCAAGAAGAAGAAAAACGCTCTCGAGTATAATGAGATCGTTGAGTATTACAAGGAAATGAACCTCAATGAAAAGCAGATCAAGATGGTTGTGGCATACTTGGAGGATCATGACATCGATGTTCTCCGCATTCAGAGCGAGGATGAAGAGCCCAATGACGACATGCTTCTTCTCAGCGAAGAGGGCGAGGAGGATAACGAGGAGACCGATGTCGAGAACATTGATCTCACGGTTCCGGAGGGCGTCAGCATCGAGGATCCGGTGCGCATGTATCTGAAGGAAATCGGAAAAGTGCCGCTTCTGACCGCAGATGAGGAAATCGAGCTTGCCAAGCGGATGGAGGACGGCGATGAAAACGCGAAGAAGCGTCTGGCGGAGGCAAACCTTCGTCTGGTAGTCTCCATCGCCAAGCGATATGTGGGACGGGGCATGCTGTTCCTGGATCTGATTCAGGAGGGAAACCTCGGACTGATCAAGGCCGTGGAAAAATTCGACTACCGGAAGGGATACAAATTCTCAACCTACGCGACATGGTGGATCCGTCAGGCCATCACGAGGGCGATCGCCGATCAGGCCCGCACCATCCGTATTCCGGTACATATGGTAGAGACGATCAACAAGCTGATCCGCGTCTCCCGTCAGCTGCTGCAGGAGCTGGGCCGTGAGCCTACGCCGGAGGAGATCGCGAAGGAGATGAATATGTCCGTGGACCGTGTGCGTGAAATCCTGAAGATTTCGCAGGAGCCGGTATCCCTTGAGACGCCTATCGGCGAGGAGGAGGACAGCCATCTGGGCGACTTCATTCAGGACGACAACGTTCCGGTGCCGGCGGACGCGGCTGCTTTCACGATGCTGAAGGAGCAGCTGGAGGAGGTTCTCGGCACGCTGACCGAAAGAGAGCAGAAGGTTCTGCGGCTCCGCTTCGGCCTCGATGACGGAAGAGCCAGAACCCTTGAGGAAGTCGGAAAGGAATTCAATGTCACCCGTGAGCGTATCCGTCAGATCGAGGCGAAGGCACTCCGGAAACTGCGTCATCCGAGCCGCAGCAGAAAGCTGAAGGATTATCTGGACTGATCCGGTAATCAACAGCAGAAGGCGGAAGAGCCTTCTGGACGGATATAGCGATTAACATCAGAGGGCAGGAGGATTATCTTGACGAATACACCGATCATCAACAAAATGTCAGAGCGGCTTCTGTCGGTAGCCGCTCTGGTGACGCCGGGAAACCGGACGGCGGACATCGGAACGGATCATGGATACGTGCCAGTATATCTGGTGGAAAACGGAATTGTGACCTCTGCCATTGCCATGGATGTGAGAAAGGGACCGCTCGCGCGGGCGCAGGAGACGGTGACCGGTGCGGGACTCTCAGACCGGATTGAGCTGCGCCTCTCAGACGGTTTTGAAAAGCTGAAACCCGGGGAGGCAGACACGGCGGTGATTGCAGGAATGGGAGGCATGCTGATCTGTCATATCCTGACGGCACATCCGGAGACGACCGCCTCTCTGAAGGAGCTGGTTCTGGAACCGCAGTCGGAGGTGGACAAGGTTCGCCGGCTCCTGTCGGAGATCGGATTCACGATCACAGATGAACGAATGATCTTTGAGGAAGGCAAATATTATCCGATAATAAAGGCTGAGAAGCGGCCGTCTTCTCCGGCGGCACTTGGTGAGATGGAAGAGTACTTTGGCCCGGTTCTGCTTCAGCGCAGGGATCCCATCCTGAGGAAGTATCTCGCGTGGCAGATTCAGGTCAACGAGCAGATCGCGGTGCGACTTGCAATGGCGGGCAGCGAAAATTCCATGCAAAGACTTCAGGAAGTAAAGGAGGAACTGCGGCTTCTCCTGGCCGCATACAGCAGATATGAAATGTGAAGAGATTATTCAGAGACTGGAAAAAGGATACCCGTTGTCCTGCGCGGAAGAGTGGGACAACCCAGGCCTGCAGGTCGGCCGCAGGAACCGTGAGGTACGGAAGATCTTCGTCGCTCTGGACGCAACGGAGCAGACGATCCGGGAAGCCGTGGAGTGGGGTGCGGATCTGATGATCACGCATCATCCGCTGCTGTTTCACAGCATCAAGCAGGTCAACGACGACAGCTTTATCGGACGAAGGATCCTGACGCTGATCGAGAACGACGTCAGCTGCTATGCAATGCATACAAACTTCGATGTTCTCGGAATGGCGGAGCTCAACGAGAATCAGCTGAAGCTGCAGAATGCCCACGTGCTCGATGTCATCCGTGAAAATGAAGGAGTTGAGGAAGGGATCGGACGGGTCGGTGATCTGGAAGAGCCGATGACATTGTATGATTTTGCGGTGACGGCAAGGCGCGCGTTCGGTCTTTCCACGGTGCGCTGCTACGGACTGAACGAAATGGAAGAAAATGAGGACCAATCCGATGACGGTGACTTCCTGGTGAGCCGCGTTGCGGTCTGCGGCGGCTCCGGAAAGAGCCTGATTGACCGGGCGATTGACGAGGGCGCGCAGGTGCTGGTGACGGGAGACGTGGACTATCACAGCGCGATCGACGCCATGGCAAGAGGACTCTATATCATTGACGCGGGACACTACGGCACCGAGTACTGCTTCATCGATTACATGGTGAAGAAGCTGACCAAGCTGTTCCCGGAATGCAAGGTCCGCGGGGCGAAGATTATTCCGCCGTTTACGGTGATCTGAGCAAAGATAATATGGATCGACAGGAAACGAAAGCAGGCGGGAAAGCTCTGGAAAGTCTTACAGAGTATTTCCGCCCGTTTTTATATAGGAAATCCGTAGGGATTGCACGCGAGTGGTTTCGGCAATCTGTTCCCGCACGAAGGGACATAAAAAGGTTTCTCATACAATACGCGACACGTGAAGACGCACAAAATGGCTTCTTACACGATCCAAGTCAGGTGAAGAAAATTTGAGAGGTGAATTTTATGTTAAAGACACTTCAGATAAAATATCAGGGAAAGTATTACGAGGTTCCGGAGGGAAGTCGTTATATCGATTTTATGAGAGAGCATCCTCTTCCGGACGGCGAGCCGGTCCTGCTGGTTCTGGCGAGCGGAAGGCTTCAGGAGCTGAATCAGCATGTGAAAGAGGACTGCACGGTGGAACCGCTGACGATTCGGGACCAGATCGGCATGGCGACCTACCGCAGGAGCCTGAATCTGCTCTTCAACAAGGCAGTTCTGGACGTGGAGAAGAAACGGAATCCGGGAAAGGATATCCGGATCACGCTGAATTTTTCAAACGGAAACGGATATTACTTTACCTTCACCGGAGAGGATCGGCCCGATGAGGAATTTGCTTCTCTGGTAAAGAAAAGAATGCTGGAATTGGTGGAGGAGGACCTTCCGATCTACAGAAAGACACTGTCCACCTATGACGCGATCCGCTCCTTCCGGAAGCAGGGCATCGCGTACAAGGAAAGACTCCTGAAATACCGGAGGGTATCCACGGTCAATCTCTATGTGCTCGACGATTATCAGGATTACTTCTACGGCTACATGGTTCCGGGTACCGGCTGTCTGAAGTGCTTTGACGTCTCCTGCTATGAGGACGGGCTGGCGCTTGTCTATCCGAAGCACGATGAGCCGGACCGCGTACGCCCATATGCTCCCTTCCCGAAGCTTTTTAAGGTACAGTCCCTCTCCGAGGACTGGAATTCCCGGATGGGGATCAAGTCTGTGGCGGATCTGAATGATTCCATCACCAGAGGAGATATTGAGCATAAGCTGCTGGTGGCGGAGGCGCTTCAGGAGAGCCGGATGTCGGACATCGCACAGGACATCCGGAAACGCGGGAACGTGAAGTTCGTGATGATCGCAGGGCCGTCCTCCTCCGGCAAGACGACGTTTTCCCGGCGGCTGTCCATCGAGCTTACCGCGCATGGACTGACTCCGCATCCCATCAGTCTCGACAATTTTTACCGTGACAGACAGTACTGTCCGAGGGACGAAAACGGGGACTACGACTTTGAATCGCTCGATGCCTACGATCTGGAACTGATCCGCGAGGTGCTGCGCGATCTGGTGAACGGAAAGGAAGTGGAGCTTCCGTACTTCAACTTTCTGACCGGTCAGAGAGAGTATCACGGTCAGAGGCTTCAGATGCAGGACTCGGACATCCTCGTCATTGAGGGAATTCACGGGCTCAATCCCAAGCTGTCGGAACATCTTCCGGCAGAATGTGTATACCGGGTGTATATCAGCGCACTGACACAGCTGAACATTGACGACCACAATCCGATCTCGACGACAGACGGCCGCCTGCTTCGACGCATCGTTCGCGATTACCGGACCCGCGGCACGAATGCGCTGGAGACGATCCGGAGATGGCCGTCCGTCAGAAGAGGCGAGGAGAAATATATTTTCCCCCACCAGGAGAACGCGGATGTGATGTACAATTCGGCGCTGATCTATGAGCTGTCCGTCCTGAAGATCTATGCCGAGCCGCTGCTGTTCCAGGTGCCGGAAGATTCGCCGGAATACCTGGAGGCAAAACGGCTGCTGAAATTTCTGGACTATTTCCTCGGGACGCCTTCGGAAAGCGTGCCGGTAAACTCTATCCTCAGAGAATTCATAGGAGGAAGCTGCTTCGACGTATGAAAAAAATAATAAGAGTCTCGGGATTTATTCTAATGGCGATCGGAACCATCTGCCTGCTGGGAGCGCTGTTTATCGTGATCGGCGCTGCAATCTGGAATATAAATTTGCTCATATTCGGAGATCACACCTTGATTATTATTTTGTTTGTGGCTGCAGGCGGTTTTGATGCCCTGGGAGCAATGCTGCGGTGGATCAGTGGGAAGATGGAACAGTGAAGGAAAGGCAGGTAGAAAAAACGTTTTCGTTAAAAAATACACAAGGTAGATGATAGATAGTATTTACTTCTGCTTTTCTTTGTGTTATAAAAGTTAAAAAGTAATGATTCCTATTATCGTAATGGTAATAAATCAATGATCCTCATATATCGGGGATTGGTTTCATACTTGGCGAGAAACATAAGAAGTTCTGACACCTGCAACTATACTTTTACTAAACATTAGAGAGGGTTCTTATGAAAAAGACGAAAATGTGGAAACGTATCCTCACTGTTTTGTGTATCGCAGCCATGATGGCAGGCATTGTAAATCCCTCGGCGATCTATGCCGGTGATTCCACGCAGGAGACTGCAGCCGAGCAGACGAATACAGCCGAATCTGCTGATACACAAACCGAAACTGCCGGAACGGCGGAGACAACAGTTTCGGGAGGTGTCGGAGACGCATCCGGGGTTGCAAACAACGAAAACGATGCAGACTCCATGTCTTCCGACAGTACCGTTACATCTGTTTCGGAAAACACGAATCTTGAGGATAAAGAAGAAAAACCTGAATCCGATGAGACTTCCGGGACAACCACTGATTCAGAAGGCAAAGAAGCGAATGCGGAATCATACCCTGCAGTTTCTCTGAATACAAAAACAGATGATGGGACAGAAATCAGCATCAGTGCGCCGGAAGGAGCATTTCCGTCCGGCATTCAGGTCTCGGTAACAAAGGTGGATCCGGAGCAGATCCTTTCAGCCCTTAAGGAAGCTTCTGATAATACGGATCTGACAGCGGATCAGGTTGTGGCCTATGACTTTGATTTCTATCTGGATAATGGTGAGCATAATATTGAACCCAGGAAGGAAATTTCTGTTCAGTTTTCTGTGCTTCAGCTGAAAAAGGACGATTCCGTAACTGCCTATCATCTGAATGATGAGAATTCCCCGGCAGAAAAAGAAGATGTCACAGCAGACGTATCCGCCGGAACAGCAACACTGGAATCGGGGAAGTTCTCGATACATGCATTGTTGCTGGGTTCAGCGATTAATACAGCTACTGTTGTAATCGACTACGATAAGAATACAGATATCCATTCTGTCGCCGATAGTGGTGGCAATAGAATAATCTTATACTGTATGAATAATGGCCTTCATTGGCCGCATACGACGCCAACAATATCTAGCGTCCCTGCATATTCAGAGATAACCTTCGATGAATTTTGTAAACAGAATGGCATTACAGATAGTGCCAAAATAAGCAATATTGAGGAACAGTTAAAAACCATATTGTATGCAGGTTATCCATATAATGGTCTGTCGCTGTATCAGATAAATACCGGAACAGCAACAAGCATTTCAGAGTCAGAATTTAATCAGATGCTTATTCCTCCGGATGTTCTACGTACAGATTTTCCTGATAGCATCGGACAGAATGCTTTTACCTACAGTTCAGAATATTTAGATAATAGTTCAGAAAAATATCAATTATTGAATAAATTTATGCAAGAAGAGCTGGCTCTTTATTTTAGCGGCGGGTCAACACAATCAGGACTTACGAGCCAACAGATAAGAGCTTTGCCATTTTATAAAGCGGTTAACAGTTTGTTAAATAATCCGAATGATCCATTTACAACATATGCACAATTTTATGGCGAGGGATATTTTTTAACAGATTCACAGGCATATGCAAATACATCAAATGCAGTTTGGACTCTGATGGACAATAATGGGGTTCCAAATAATAATCCCGTTACTCAGACGGTTTTATCAACTTCTTTGCTAACAGCTTCTGGAACTAATATTTTAAGTGCAGAACCATCAAATTCAGAAGCAGCTATAACAGGAGATACAACATTTCACCGGAATAGCACGGATGGCAAATGGTATACAGGAACCTTGACTTTAACTGCTCCAGATTCCTGGAAACAGACATTTGAGCTGACTCTTCCAAAGGGCATTACAACTACTAATGGACAGTCACAGATTCAAATAGGAGAGAGTTTTGTACTAGTTTCTGAGAAAGAGCCTACACAGGAAGAGACCGTAACTGTGTCCGCTACTATACCATGGATGGATGGTAAATTAAGAGTATACGAGCCTGCTACTACGGCAGCTGCGGCAGATGGCAAAGGCTTCCAAAACATGGTAGGTGCTGTTATTAAAAAAACACAAATCTCTTTGAGTGCAAAGCTTAACACTGCAATAACAATTTCAGGAACAAAGACTTGGGATGACGGGAACAACCAGGACGGGAAACGTCCGAAGAGCATCACGGTCAAACTGCTGGCCAATAACGTAGAAAAGGCCCAGACAACCGTGGAAGCGGATAACAAGGGAAACTGGACATACAGCTTTGAAAATCTTCCGAAGTATGAGGACGGCAAAGAGGTTGCCTATACTGTGACGGAAGATAAGGTGGACGGATATACTACGTCGTACCGTGGATATAACATCACGAATTCCTATACGCCTGGGAAGATCAGCGTGATAGTTGCCAAAGCTTGGGACGATCAGAACAACCAGGATGGAAAACGGCCGGGAAGCGTACAGGTACAGTTGTATGCTGACAAAAAAGCTT
>Ga0256406_1003155_pt1 | contig 21167 bp, 19 predicted proteins | sample RumenRJG_03DNA_FD_185986 | JGI IMG/M metagenome (GOLD analysis project Ga0256406, IMG submission 185986) | Bovine rumen microbial communities from Lethbridge, Alberta, Canada - RJG_03 | ecosystem: Host-associated > Mammals > Digestive system > Stomach > Rumen | place: Canada: Alberta | collected... | reverse complement strand
AGCCGCCATTGTGCCGCGGCCACACGACGTCAAGGACACATGACACTTTTTTCGCTCTCCCCCCTCGTATTCAATGCGATTTTATGGTAGTATATTTAGGAAGCAAATTTTCCACAGAATACATAGGAGGCTGCACGGATGAAAGAATACAAACCATTCAAGTCTGGCAAGGTGCGCGAGGTCTATGATGCCGGGGACAGCATCATCATGGTCGCGACCGACCGCATTTCGGCGTTCGACCACATCCTCAAGAACAAGATCACGAAGAAGGGCGCCATCCTGACCCAGATGTCGAAATTCTGGTTTGATTTCACGAAGGATATTCTGCCGAACCACATGATTTCCGTCGATAACAAGGATATGCCGGAGTTCTTCCAGCAGCCGCAGTTCGTCGGCAATTCGATGAAGTGCAAGAAGCTCACGATGATTCCGATGGAGTGCATCGTGCGCGGCTACATCACGGGCAGCGGCTGGGAAAGCTATCAGGAAAACGGCACGGTCTGCGGCATCAAGCTCCCCACTGGCCTCAAGGAATCCCAGAAGCTCCCCGAGCCGATTTTCACGCCGTCGACGAAAGCCGAGCTCGGCGACCACGATCAGAACGTGTCGTTCGAAGAAGGCGCAGCGTTCGTGGACAAGACATTCCCGGGCAAAGGCAAGGAATACGTCGAAAAAGTCCGCGACTACACGATTGCCATCTACAAGAAATGCGCCGACTACGCGAAGACGCGCGGCATCATCATCGCGGACACGAAGTTCGAGTTCGGTCTCGATGAAAACGGCGAGATCGTGCTCGGCGACGAAGTCCTGACGCCGGACTCTTCCCGCTTCTGGCCGCTCGAAGGCTACGAAGCCGGCAAATCCCAGCCGTCGTACGACAAGCAGTTCGTCCGCGACTGGCTCAAAGCCAACCCCGCGAGCGACTACAATCTCCCGCAGGATGTCATCGACAAGACGATTGCGAAGTATAAAGAAGCATATGAGATGCTGACGGGGAAAGCATTCGAGTGAATCTCGATCAAACACAGAAGAAAAACGGCGGATTCCAAAAGGGATCTGCCGTTTTTGCATGAGACTACAAACCCTTTGCATAATTTAAGAGTTTCTCATCTGTTGAATCAGGAAGTACAAGATTCCACTTACCCATATTACCCGTATGCGAAGTTGTTATCATATCATTTTGTAGGTCGCAACTTATAAGACAGACATCATCATACCCATAAGAATAAGATCTGTCTGGCAAGACTTTCTTTTTGATGAAAAATCGTACGATATGATTTTTTATGTCTTTCTGGATTGTATCCTGTGCAACTGTACATGTATAGCGATCTGTAGAAAATACCCAAACCCATCGATCTTTTCCACCTGGATACATCCGTGCGATATTGTTTGCATCACAGCCCATATTGGCAAGTTGTTCTACAGTACTATCAGGTCCGACCAGAAGTTCGCTTCCCCAGCTATCAGAAATTTTTTGATATCCCCCATAATCGTTCAGTTGATATTCGTTCAAGAATCGATATGTCTTTTTATCTAAGAATATTTGTACTTGATACATTTGCACAAATTGATCTGTCCCATATTTTCGTTCACAGCGAATCCAACCTATGATGCTATTAGTTCTTGCATCATATTTGATAGTCTGACTGTCAAATTGCTCTTCTACATGCTCCATATAATGATATCCCGTAGATATCCAACGGGAATCCGTCGAAGCAAAACATGTATTGTATGAGATGAATATAATCAAACATAAGAAAATAACTATTCTTTTTAAACTCATAAAAAACTCCATTCCGCCGCTGCCGCTGGCGGCACAAATAGGAATGAAAACGAAGGCGCGACAACTCCTTCGTCTGGTATAATCGAATCAGGAAGCAGGCATACTACAAAGCACGGGGAGGCGAGCTGAAGACTATCGGCTTGCTCGATTCAAATCAGTATGGAAAACAGTGCCGATCCAGCCTCTCAACCACAAATAAGTGGCTCTTCAAGACCGCACGCTAACCATTGGCATAGACTTATCGTTTTTGCTTGGCTGGTCAGTCCCTGCCTTCTTCCAAAATGAAAGGAGGCCACCCCATGAAGATCGTTCACGAGATTTGCTGTGGCATCGATGTTCACAAAACCTTTCTCGTTGCCACCATCGTCACCGCAACAGACACGAGGCATCTCACTTGCAAGAAGGAGCGTTTTTCCACCTTCAACAAGGAGCTCCGCCGTCTGAAGAACTGGCTCATTCAGAACAACTGCCTCGATGTCTGTATGGAGTCCACTGGGAAATACTGGATTCCCGTGCTCAATGTATTGGAGCCCGAATTGCGCGTCATGGTCGTCAATCCAAAATGGGTCGCCGCTATCAAAGGTAACAAGGACGACAACAAAGATTCCAAGTGGATTGCCGAGCTTTTCTGCTTCGGCATCCCCTACGGCAGCTTCATCCCCGAAAAGCCTATCCGCATCCTGCGTGAGTTCACCCGTTATCGCTATAAACTCACCAACAAGAAGAGCAGCGAGAAGCACCGCTTCCAGAACGGCTTCACGGTGTGCAACATTGCTTTGGACTCCGTAGTATCGGATATGTTCGGAAAATCTGCCAGCGCAATTACGGACTACCTGCTGAAAACTCCAAAGCCAGATCCCGAGCACTGCCGCGATCTGCTCCATCGCACTCTCAAAAAGAAGGCTGACGCTGTCGTGGATTCCATCGAGGGATTCCAACTGACAGAGGAGCAGTCGTGGCGCATGCTCCAAGTCCGCAAGCATCTGGAGTATCTGGAAAACGACATCGCCGAAGTCGATGCAAAGATCGACGAGTTTGTCCGTCCTTACGAACCAGCCATCAAATTTCTTTGCACGATTCCCGGCATGAATCGCGAATCCGCCATCACCATCATTTCCGAGATCGGGATGGATATGACACAATTCGGCTCTTCCAAGAGACTTTGCAGCTGGGCTGGCCTGGCACCTGGAAACAACCAGTCAGCAGGCAAGAAGAAATCCGTACGCATCACCCGCGCCGGCGTCTACATCAAGCCGATACTCGTCCAAGTGGCTCACGCCGCCGTCAAATGCACGAGCCAGCCCTACTACAAAATCAAGTATGAACGCATCATGCGCCGCCGTGGTAAGAAAAGAGCCATCGTCGCCATCGCACGCATGATCATCACCGCCATCTACCATATGTTCCTGACGGGCGAGATGTTCAACCCTACAGACTTAAGCCAAATCGACATGCCTGAAAAGCTCAAAGAACAGCAGCAGAAACGGGCCGTCACCAACGCCATCGCTCTTCTCCAAAAAGAAGGGCTGTTGCCAAGCTCATTCTCTGCTGAATCATGTGCATAAGATTAAAAACGAGCTTTTTCAGCAGGCTTGTTAAATTCGGCCATTTTTACGGCTCCGTACCGTGTTGTGTTTTCACGCTAGCCCTCTCAAAAATCAAATATACCAAAATTCACGAATCGTATAATTCCACCCTAGCCAATTCATGCAATATTCAAAAAGATAATCATAAACATGTACTATACAAGTATGGTCATGTGTCATCGTACTGGTTTCATAACGCCATGGGTCTGATGCATATTTCGATTTTTCATATTCCCACATGACGGTGCGCAACAATTTGCCGTTTCGTACTTCTTTTACCGTTACTTTAAAATAACGTCCATTCTCGTTGATTCCATGAATCAATGTATCATCCATGAGAAAAACATCGATATCCTCATAACTCGAATGATAGACCCAAATATCTGTAGCATCACAATTGCTTGCTGGCCAGCAGATAAAGAAAGTAGCAATCATCAGCAACAACGCATAAATCTTCTTCATTCAAATTAACCTTTTGGGGACAGCAGATTGGTTTACGTTCAATCATTTATCTTGTTTCTTCTATATTCTACGAGAAGTACTTTATCCCCTTCATCTTTTTCAAAAAAATATCGCTAAAGCATTGTTTTTTGCTTTAGCGATATTAAAACTATTTTTCGAGCTCTTCAATGGCCTGTGCGGCTCCTAAAATTCCGATGATGGCGTGCTCGAATGTCAGGCCGCCTTGGAGGTAGACATTGTACGGCGTACGCAGCGGGCCGTCAGCGGAAAATTCGATGCTGGCGCCTTGGACGAACGTGCCGGCTGCCATGATGATCTTGTCGGCGTAGCCTGGCATGTCCCAGGGCTCTGGCGCGGCGAAGGAGTCGACGGGCGAATATTTCTGGATGCCGCCGCAGAACGCGATGAGTTTTTCGGCGCTGCCGAGCTCGATGGCTTGGATGATGTCGCCGCGCGGATCCGTCGGCAGCGGCAGTGTCTTGTAGCCGAGCTTGTCGAAAAGCGCCGCAGCGAAGATCGCGCCCTTGATGGCCTGCGCTGTGACGTGCGGCGCGAGGAAGAACCCTTGGAACAGCAGCCGATTATTCGAGAGGCTGGCGCCGAGTTCGTCGCCCATGCCCGGTGCCGTCAGGCGGTACGACGCGAGTTCGACGAGGTCGTCACGGCCAACGATGTAGCCGCCAGTCGGCGCGATGCCGCCGCCGGGGTTCTTGATGAGCGAGCCCGCCATGATGTCGGCACCGGCCTGCGTCGGCTCGACGGTATCGACGAATTCGCCATAGCAGTTGTCGACGAAGCAGACGCAGTCGGGCTTCAGGCGATGGACTTCGTCCGTAATGGCGCGGATGTCGTCAATCGTGAGCGGATTGCGCATGCTGTAGCCGCGCGAACGCTGGATTTCGACCATTTTCGTCTTCGGCGTGATGACGTCTTTGATATGTTCCATGTCGACTTTGCCATCGACCATCGGCAGCTCATTGTAGAGCACGCCGAATTCCTTGAGCGAGCCGGGGCTCGGGTTGTCGTAGCCGATGACGGTCTGCATCGTATCGTAAGGCTTGCCCGTCAGCGAAACGAGCTCGTCGCCCGGGCGCAGGATGCCGAACAGCACGGTCGCGAGCGCATGCGTGCCGCTGACGAATTGCGTGCGCACAAGCGCACGCTCGGCGCCGAAGACTTTGGCATAAAGCTCTTCGAGCTTGCCGCGGCCGATGTCGTCATAAGCATAGCCCGTCGTCGTGTTGAAATGGGCATCGGACACCCTGCATTCGCGCATGGCGTCAAGGACCTTGAGCGTGTTCTCCTCAGAAATGGCGTCAAGGCGCTGGAACTGCGGCTGATACTTCGTGAGGATTTCGGATTTATAGTGTATGAGCTGTTTGGAAAACATGGATATGATAGGACTCCTTTTGAAAGTTGAATATCGAAAAAGGTTGCGTAGCCCGCGTAAGCTACAATCATGCATTTCATAATGCGTGCTTGTGAGACTCCCTCCGCCCTTCGGGCACCTCCCTCTGAGAGGGAGGCTTTTAAATTCGAAACGGTTCGCACTGCTTTGCGAGTTCGGCGTCGACGCGCGCTGTCACGCGGATACCTTCGCCTGTGTATTCTTCCTTTTGCACGGCATGGAGCGTATGCAGGCGCGAGAGCAGGGCGCCTGCGGAAAATGGGAGCAGAAGCTCCATCGTACGGCGCTGGCGGCGGAAGAACGCCGCGATTTTTTCGAGCAGCGCTTCGATGCCCTGCCCGGAAAGCGCCGAGACGAGGACGCCTTCGCGGTCATGCAGCAGCGCGGCGAACGCATGCTCCCCTGCCCCTCTGCCCTCTTCTTCCATCTGGTCGATTTTGTTGAAGACGTAGAGCGTCGGCTTCGTCTCGGCGCCGATGTCGCGCAGGACGTCGATGACGGCGCTAATCTGCTGCTCGGCCTGCGGGCTCGCGCCATCGACGACATGCAGCAGCAGGTCGGCTTCCTGCACTTCTTCGAGCGTCGCCTGAAACGCGGGCACAAGCGTATGCGGCAGTTTCTGGATGAAACCGACGGTATCCGTCAGGAGACATTCCTGCCCGTCCGCCAGCGTGAGATGACGCGTCAGCGGGTCGAGTGTCGCGAAGAGCTTGTCTTCGGCAAAGGCCTCGGCGCCAGTCAGGCGGTTCAGCAGCGTCGATTTTCCGGCATTCGTGTAGCCAACGAGCGCGACGAGCGGCAGCGTGGAGTTTTTGCGGCGGCGCTGGTGCAGGGCGCGGTTCTTTTGGACGTCGCGAATCTGTTCTTCGACGATGTGGATGCGCGTGCGGATACGGCGGCGGTCGAGTTCGAGCTTCGATTCGCCGGGGCCGCGCGCACCGATGCCGCCGCCAAGCCGCGAAAGCACGAAGCCGAGGCCGCCGAGGCGCGGCAGGAGGTAGCGGAGCTGTGCAAGCTCGACTTGCAGCTTGCCCTCGCGCGTGCGGGCGCGCTGGGCGAAAATGTCGAGAATCAGCGCCGTGCGGTCGAGCACTTTGAGGCCGAGTTCGGATTCGAGGTTGCGCTGCTGTGACGGCGTGATTTCATCGTCGAGCACGAGCAGCGTCGCGTCGGTTTCTTGCGCCGCCATCGCGATTTCATGAACTTTGCCGCGCCCAAGGAAGAACGCGGCGTCAGGCTTTTCCTTGCGTTGGAGGCACGTGCCGACGACATCGGCGCCCGCCGTATCGACGAGGCGGCGGAGTTCCGCGAGCGAATCTTCGGCCACCGTTGTACGCGTGCCCGTTTCGAGGCCCGCGAGGATGGCGGTCTCGCGTTCCTTGCCTGTTGCGTTCGTACGCTCCCCCGCCGCAAGGTGCTTGTTGATAGAGGCAACGAGCGCGCCGATATGGATTTTGAGGAGCTGCGCCTCATGGAGCGGCCCAACGACGGAAAGCTCCGGTGTGCCATCCGGCCGTTTCGTGCCCGAAAAGAAGCCGATGGTACCGCAGGCACTGCCGTCATCCTCGCGGCCAAGCGCGGCCATGACATCAAAGCGCAGCCGCCGCAGCGACGAGAGGTCGGGCCCCGAGAGCTCCGTGTCGCCGCTCGGGTGCGTATGGAGGCAGCGCACGCCCGAAAGCCGCAGCGTCTTTCGGCTCTTGACCTCTGGCAAGTCGACAGTCGCATTGTCGCCGACCGAGACAGCGAGCACGCGGCCCTGGCGACTCAGATAGACAGCGATTTCACGCCCGAGCGCGTCCGTGAGATCCAAAAGCTTTTCATCGAGTTCGGGCGTCGTGAGCTGCTCGCGCGGGACGGTTTCCTCATAGAGGGCTTCGAGCTCTTTGACGAGGTAGCCTTTGACATTCGTGAGGTCGCCGTAGACTTCGTGGTTCATATCGATCTTCCTTCGTAAATACTGTCATTTGCCGTCCGCAAAGACGTACCTTCGCAGATGCACTCGAATGAATTGCTATGCCCTACCTTCTTCGCCACTCCCACCACCGCTAACGCGGTCCCCCTCCCTCTGAGAGGGAGGCAAAGGTTTGCATGCCTCCTTAACTTCAAGACAGTATCCTTTCTTCGGGAGGGCGGGGGCTTCCATAAGGGCTCTTTTAGCTGTAAGGAAACGAAAATCGAGCCATGAGCCTTACTTCGGGAGGACGGGGGCTTCCATAAGGAAACTTTTAGCTGTAAGGAAACGGAAAAAACCGAGATTTCTCGATGTGAACCAAGCCTTTCAAAGTCCATCGAGCCCACCAGGCCGTGTCAGCGTTGTTTCCGTTGGAAGCCCCCGCCCGACCCGCGCACAAGCCCTTCTTTCTCACCCACGATTCACAATGCTCGCAACATGCTTGATGGTGATGGAAATCGTGCCGTCTTCGCAGTTGTTGAATTCGAGGTACTGCGTGTTGTCGAAGTAATCGGTCGGGATTGTGAGTTCGATGCCCGTATCGGTCTTAAGCTTGTGCTTCGCGACTTTTTTGAGTGTCTGCTCCTGATCCATCTGGACAGGCGCTTCGAAGCCCTGCTCCTCGATTTGTCGGTTGTAGTCGGCCTGCATCGCTGGCTGTCCGGCAAAGATTTCCTCCCCTGCTTTCTTGAGGTCGAGCTCGTCCGAAATCTCCATGTGCTCAGCGACATAGTTTTTCGCGGCAGCTGCCGCCGTCACGCCGTCCTGCCCATACGATTCGGCGACTTTGGCCGTCGTGTCTTGCAGGCTCTTGAGCGCGTCTTTCTGGGAGGGTGCCAGATTACATTCGAGCAGCAGCTCCGGCAGCACGAGGCAGCTGTCGCCATCGACGCTGTATTTCTTCGCGACAAGGTGGAGCGCCAGCGTTTCGGCATCGATGACGACGAACTCGTCGATGCGCTGTCCCGGCCCCGGCAGGATGGCGTAATGATGGATGATGTCGTTTTCGACGCCCTGCTCCGTCTGGTTGACCTGATGGACGTAGCCTGTGTGGTTCGTGCATTTGAGTATGACGAACTGGCGGCGGTCGTCGACACGCAGGTCGAGGCAGATGATGTCCGTCGAGACGGGCTCATCCGTATGCAGGTAGGCGTTTTCGAGTTTCTTGGCAATATCCTTCGTGAAAGAAACGAAATCTGTCGCACCTGCGAGATAGCTTTGATACGCTTTCTCAAAAGCGCTGTCATCGTAGAACGTGCCCGCCTTGGCATCCGTGCGCGCCAGCGTCTTTTCGAGATGCTTTTGCAAGAACGTCTGCACGGAGTCCTCAAGTTCCATCGGCTGGTCGGAATAGACCGTGACGCCCGACGTAAAATCGAGGATGTGCAAGATGGCTTTTTCAATCACAATCATGGGGCGCTATTCTCTCCTTTGAATGCTTCGGATGGTTCGGATGCTTCGGCGGCCTGCTGCTCCCGCGCAGCAATTGCCGCAACGATAGCATCGCTCTCGGATTTGATGTCCGTGTTCTTTTTCTCGAGCGCGGCAGCTAGCTCGCGTGCTTCGCGCAGACGCGGCACGAGGCGTTCTTCGAGCTTTTTCTGGAGCTCGTCGAGCTCGTGACAGTCAAATTCGTATGTGACATCGGGGATAGCATGTGCGCGCGCCTCCCCGAAGAATTCGTCGCGATACATGTTGTAGTAGATTGTGACGTCGCTCTCCTGCTCGAAATCCACATAGTCAATGATGATATACGAGCCGTTTGTGAATTTGACAGGCTCTTGTGGGTGGATGAAGAGCTCATGGCCTTCGAGTGTTTTGGGCAGCTTTTCGGCATACGGCCACTCGAGGATGCCCTTCTTGAGGACGATGCTGCTGATGTCTTCGGGGTGAAACGTCACCATGCCGTCAATGAGGGGCGCGAGCTGCTGCTCGAGCGCCTGCGAAAAGGCGTCAAGTGACGCCGTAATGAATTCAATCTTGCAAAATTCGATGAAGCCGATGCGGACGCGCAGCTTGTACTCCTGCGTTTCCTCGTGGTAGTAGGCCGTGACGCGTCGGTGCAGTGCGGGATTGTCGTACGAAAAAATATCGTACATGTCTTCGTGCGGCGTCCGTAAAAGCGAAAAGTGGAAGCCTGCAATCTCGGGCGGCAAGCTTTTTAAAAGCTGCCAGCCTTCGAGCGAGGCTTCCACTTTTTCTATCGTTTCCTGATGCATGACCTCACCTCGCAATGATTTATTTTACATCATTGAAGGGCGGGATGCAAATACGGGATTACTTATGGAGTTCTTCGGCGAGGATGTCTGCGACGTGGCGAATCTTGATATTCGGCGCCTGCTTGTCGAGGCCGCCGCCAATCTGCATCATGCAGGCCGGGCAGGCAACGGCGATCGTGTCGGCACCTGTATCCTTGATGTTCTGGATTTTCTCCTGGAGCATCGGCAGCGAGATTTCGCTGTACTTGACGCCGAACGCACCGGCCATGCCGCAGCACTTGTCGGGGTTCTTCATCTCGACGAAGTCGACATTCGGGATGCTGTCGAGCAGCGCGCGCGGCTCCTTGTAGATGCCGAGGCCGCGGCGCATGTGGCACGAATCATGATACGTGACCTTGTGCGCGCCGGGTGCTGTCTGCTTCTTGAGGCGGCCAGCCTTTTCATAAGCATTGGCGACAAAGCTCGTGAACTCGTAAATCTTCTTGGCAAACGCATCAGCGCGGGCGCTCCACTCTGGGTCGTCCTCGAAGAGCTGGTGATACGTATGCGAAAGCGTCTCGGCGCAGGTCGGGCATGCCGTCAGGATGACATCGACGCCCGCGTTCTCAAACGCTTCGATGTTCTGCTTCGCAATCTTGCGGCCCGTTTCGCGGTCGCCCATGCCGATGACCGGCTTGCCGCAGCAGCTCTGCTCCATCGGATACGTGACGGCGTAGCCGAGGTCCTGCAGCACTTCGACGACGTGCACAGACGTGTCTGGGAACACGAAGTCGAGGTTGCATCCCGAGAAGAATGCGACTTTCTTCTTCGGATTCGACGGATTCTTCTTTTCGAGCGCCGGGAAGCGGTCACGGAACGGCTTGTCGGCGATAGCTGGCAGGCTCCTGCCTTTTGTCATGCCTGCGAAGAACAGCGGCAGGTTGCGGACGAAGCCGCCGGAAGCGACCGGCTTCTGCGCGATGGATGCGAGACGAATCAGACGATGGAAGATGCTGCGGTTCGCGAGAATCTTCTGGAAGACCGTCTTCTCTGGCAGTGCGAGACCGTGTTCCTTGACATAGCGCGAACGCAGTTCGTCGATGATGTCCGGGATAGGAATCTTGCCCGGGCAGACCGTCGTGCAACGGCGGCAGCCGATGCAGAGGTCGCTGAACTGGCCGAACGCCTCCATATTGCCGAGGATGCCCGTGAGGATGGCGCCGATGCCGCCGGAATAGATATGGCCGTAGACATGGCCGCCGACGAGCGTCCAGATCGGGCAGACATTCAGGCAGGAGCAGCAGCGCACGCACTGGTAGACGGCCTGCAGCTTCGGATCATGGGCAGCTTTGAGGCGGCCGTTGTCTAAGAGAATCACATACTGCTGGCGGTCTTCCTCGACCCATTTGCCATCGACTTTGCGGATGACCGGCGTCGGGCCGTCGACCATCGTCATGTAGCTCGTCATGCGCTGGCACGTGCCGTTGCGCGGCAGCAGGCGCAAAATCTTTGCTGCATCTTCGATTTTCGGAATGAGCTTCTCATAGCCGATCAGGACGACATGGATGCGCGGCAGTGTCGTGACGAGGCGTGCGTTGCCTTCGTTCGTGACGAGGCCGATGGCGCCGTTTTCGGCAATGCCGAAGTTCGCGCCCGTGATGCCCATGTCGGCCGAAAGGAATTCCTCGCGCAGGACGCGGCGGGCCGTCGAAATCATGAACGGGATGTCCGGCGGAATCTCTTCTTTGAGCTCGTGCGAGAAGAAACCTGCGCACTGCTGGCGGTTCAGATGGATGGCTGGCATGACCATGTGCGACGGCTTCTGGCCAGCGACGGCGAGCATCCATTCGCCGAGGTCGGTCTCGCGGACATGGATGCCGTTTTCGGTGAAGCACTCGTTGAGATGGATTTCCTCCGAGGCCATAGATTTCGATTTGACGATGCGCTTGACGTTCTGCTCCTTGCAGATCTGGAGCATGTATTTCTTGACGTCGTCGCCATCCTTCGCGCGGAAGAAATGACCGCCACGCGCCTTGACATTCTTCTCGAACTCGTCAGCGAGCTCTTCGATATGCGTCACGGCGTAGTGCTTCATTTCCTTGAGGTCGTCGCGCAGGTCTTCGATGCTGTCGACATTCGCGTACGAGCGCAGGCGCGACTCCGGGTACTGGTCGGCAAAACGGCCGAGCGCGTCACGCAGTACCGGGTCATGAAGCTTGACATCGATTTCTTGTTTCAGGTTGCGGGTCTCACTCATTTCGTTTCGCCCTCCTCTTTTCCGATGGCTACGATGAAGAAGCGATGCGGTCCATGAACGCCGAGGCTCAGGACGCGCTCGATGTCTGCCGTGCGGCTCGGGCCCGTGATGAAGCCGAGATAGCCTTTCTTGAAGACCTTGGCCATGACCTGGAATGCCGTCGTGACGGTATCCGTCAGGCAGTTCGCATCGAGCAGGACGATATGAGCAATCGGCAGCATGCCGACGACGCGAGCCTCATAGGAATACGTATCGACGACGACGCTGCCCGTCTCGCCGACACCGAATTCGGCACGCGAAAGGCCGAGCTCTGCCTTCGGGGCATGCTCGGCGACTTCGAATTTGTCACGATAGACCGTGCGGCCAGAATCCGAAAGAGCCTGGCAGGCGACAGCAATCCCCTCATCACTGTCATCACCTGCAACGACGACTTCCTTCGCTTCGACTTCCTCCGCAATCTTGCGGACTTCCTCAGCGGCTGCCGCGATGTCCTTCACACAGCGGATTTCCGCCGATGCGGCTTTTGCATTTTCGGCAAAGGCATCCCAGTACGAGCCGTTGATGAGGTCAGGCGTGAAGGCTTCCGTCTTCCAATCCTCACATACTCTTTTCATTCGGTTCACTCTCCTCCAATTTCAGGAAGCGTGGAGGTATTTGAAGCTCCATCGCTCCCAAAGGCGAATTTCTATTATGTGTGGCTTTCTACGGCTTATATTCGACGTGAACGAGATGAATCCTGCCATAAAAATTGAAAATTTTGCAGTTTTTTTCGAACAAAAAGAAAAAGCGCCCACAAAAGGGCGCAAACTTGCAGAGAGGGTTTCAGATGACATAGAACCAGGCCGCATCGGAATCCGTCTCATGGAGTTCCTTGTGATCTTGGTCGAAACGGAGCTCCTGATTCTTGACGCTGACCTTCGTGCCGGGCGCGATGGACTTCGTCAGGAAGACGTTGCCGCCGATGACGGCGCCTTTGCCGATGACCGTGTCGCCGCCGAGAATCGAAGCGCCCGAGTAAATCGTGACATAGTCTTCGATGGTTGGATGGCGCTTCTTGGCCCAGAGCTTGCGGCCGCCGGATGTTGAGAGCGCGCCGAGCGTGACGCCCTGATAGACTTTGACGTGGTCGCCGATTTCCGTCGTCTCGCCGATGACGATGCCCGTGCCGTGGTCAATCATGAAGTATTTGCCGATTGTCGCGCCCGGGTTGATGTCGATGCCCGTCTTGCTGTGCGCGAGCTCCGTCATGATGCGCGGGATGACTGGCACCTGCAGCTCGTAGAGGATGTGCGCGTAGCGGAAAATTGTGATGGCATAAAGGCCCGGGTATGCAAAGATGATTTCATCGGCACTTTCGGCGGCAGGGTCGCCATCAAAGACCGCTTCGACATCCGTCGCGAGATATTCGCGGACTTTCGGGATGCGCCGCAGGAATTCGAGCGTAATCTGCTGCGACTGTTCGCGCGTCTTTGCGAGCTCGACCTCGTCCTCGGCCTTGCCATAGCGCAGCGCGATGGCAATCTGCTTGTTGAGACGGAACGCGATGTCCTCGATGACAGTCGAGAGGTTGTTCTTGACGTCATAGAGGCGGTAAGCCTTGTCCTTCACGAAGCCCGGATAGGCGATGCGCGTGAGTTCGCCGATGAGTTCGTAGATGACCTTCGAGTCCGGCTGATTGAAGATGTCGAGCTTGTCAATCGGGCGGCCATGGTCGTAGTCGGCGAGAATGGCCTGTGTGACGTCGTGGATGGATGGAGAAATCAGGTCTTTCATGGTGTGGCCTCCTCCGGCGGTTTTGGTGTATAGGTGCTTTTGTGTTATTTGTGCGATGCTTCGAGTGCCGCAACTTCGCGATCTCGCTCGTCTTCCGGCTGCGGGCGCGAGATGAACATGGCGTCGCCGAACGAGAAGAAGCGGTATTTCTGCTCGACGGCCGTCTTGTAGGCGTCGAGGACGAAGCTGCGGCCGGCGAATGCGGAAATCAGCATGATCAGCGTTGATTTCGGCAGATGGAAGTTCGTGACGAGCGCGTCGACGATTTTGAAATCATAGCCCGGATAGATGAAGATGCCCGTCCAGTCGCTCTTGCCTGCAATCTGTCCCTTGGCCGTGGCCGCGGACTCGAGCGTGCGGATGGACGTCGTGCCGACGGCGATGACGCGATGGCCCGCGGCCTTCGTGTCCATGATGAGCTTTGCCGTCTCATCCGAGATGTGGTAGAACTCCTTGTGCATCTCGTGTTCCTCGATGTTGTCCACGCTGACGGGGCGGAACGTGCCGAGGCCGACATGGAGCGTCACGAAGCCGAGATTCACGCCCATGTCCTTGAGCTCCTGCATCTGGTCCTTCGTGAAATGAAGGCCGGCCGTCGGAGCGGCGGCACTCCCCTCCTCGCGGTTGTAGACCGTCTGGTAGCGCTCTTTGTCCTCGAGCTTTTCATGGATGTATGGCGGCAGCGGCGTCTCGCCGAGGCGGTCGAGGATTTCCTCGAAGATGCCCTCATAGCGGAACTCGACGATGCGGCCGCCAAAGTCCGTATGCTCCGTGACCGTGCACGAGAGTTCGTCGCTGAAGTTGATGACGTTGCCGACCTGCGCCTTCTTGCCCGGCTTGACGAGCGTCTCCCAGTGGTCGGCGTCGAGGCGGCGCAGCAGGAAGACCTCGACTTTGCCACCGGTCTGGTCGCGATGGCCGATCAGGCGGGCCGGCATGACGCGTGTGTCATTGAAAATCAGCGTATCGCCGGGCACGAGGTACTGCTTGAGGTTGTAGAAATGGTCGTGGCCGATGGTTTTCTCCACCGGGTCGAGCACCATGAGGCGCGAGGCGTTGCGCGGCTCGATTGGCGTCTGTGCGATGCGCTCCTCCGGCAGGTCATAGTCAAAATCGGATAACAGCATAGTCAATTTCGATGGTTCCTCACTTTTTATAAAGTTGCTTGAGTGTCGTTCCCGCATAGTAGTGCGAGAGGATGTCCTGATATTTCATGCCCTTGGCGGCGAAAGCGCGCGCGCCCCATTGGGAAAGACCGAGGCCGTGACCGGCGCCATAGCCATTGGCCGTCACGGTGCTGCCAGAAAGCCCCAAGTCGAACAGCGTGCTTGGCAGGCTGAAGAGGCTTCGAAGGTCATTTCCCGTCAGGCGCAACGTGCCTTTTGTGCCCGCAAATGTCGCGGACTTCACGCGGCCTGAAGCCGAGCGGTCGGTGGCGGACTTGCCGACGGTCAGCGGGCTCAAGGTGATGCGCAGGAGCTTGCCGATGTCTTTCTTGCGTGCGAGCTTCGCGGCAAAGGTGTCCGCGGAAAATGTGCGCTTCCACGGCTGCGTATTCATCTCGAGTTCCTTGGCCGGGCGCAGATACGGAATCTGCGAGCCCCAGACGTCTTCGCTGCGGTCGGTCATGCCGCCGGAATCCGTATGGAAGACAGCATCGATGAGATTCCCTTGATACGTCAGCACTTCGCCATACGTCGCGGCGATGGCCGCCGTGCTCCCCTGCTCTTCACCTGTAACGCCGCCATAGCTCTGGCAGTGCGTCGAGGTGCAGAGGTCGTAGCCCGCGTCCTTGTGGCGGCCGCGGTTGTGGAGCGCGAACGTGCGGGCGGCGACGGCCTGCGCCTTTTGCGCCTCCTGCGGCCAGCTCGAAGACATTTCCTTTGGCAGGACGCCGGCGAGGTAGTCCTCGGTTGGGATGACATTGACAACCGTGAACGAGCCGCCGTGAAGGTCGATGCGGATGGTACCTCGGTAGCGCTTGCCGTTGATGAGGACGGTGGAGGCGGAATTTGCGGTCGTTGGAAGCGTGTAGGTTGAAGCGTCGATGGTCTTGCCGTTGAGGGTGAGCTTGCCGTTTTTGACCGTGATAGTTGTTGTCTGGCCATTAGCCCTCAAGGAGACCGTTGTCTGATGCTCCAAAAGGCCGACGGAGAGGCTAGGCTGCCAAGCGGCAGAAGCAGAATGCGGAGAAAGTAATGTGATGAGCGTTACGACGAATGTACCTAGAAAGAATAGCAAGCATGTTCGGCTATTGCTCTCTACTACTCCCTCAGTCAGCCTTTGGCTGACAGCTCCCTCAATGAGGGAGCCTGCTGTACTCGTTATTTTATGCATGCTGAGATGCCTCCTCAGCGGCGAGCCTTGCGCGCTTTTTTGCGCGGTTCTCTTTTCGCTTGCGCTTGAGGTATTCCTTGCTGTAGCGCTCTTCTTCAGAGAAGACGCAGCCGCAGTAGGGCTGGCGGTAGAGTTCGAGCTCGTGGCTGATGTCGATGCCCTCCTGCCAGCCGGGGCGGAAGTCCTCGTAATGGAACGCGACGCCATACTGCGTGGCAAAGCGCTCGGCTGTGCGCTTCATGAGGTCGTGCTGCTGGTAGATGCTGTAAAAGAGCGTCGAGGTGAAGGCATCGTAGCCATGCTCTTTGGCATAGTGCGCCGTCTGCTCGAGCCGCCAGGTGTAGCACATCGTACAGCGGCCATTCGGGCGGGATTCGGCCGGGATGGCGCGGCGGACGAATTCGTGAAGCGCGTAATGTTCGTCCGTCACGATTTCCATCTTCACTTTTTCAGCAAATTCTTTTGCCGTATCAAGGCGGTGCTTCCATTCGCGATATGGATGGATGTTCGGGTTGAAGAAATAGCCGACGGGCTCGATGCCCTGCTCTCGAAGCGTTTTGACAGGATAGCAGGAACAGGGGCCGCAGCACATGTGAAGGAGCAGTTTCATAATCAGTCTCCTGTCGGAAGCGGGATGCCGAGGTGTTCGTAGGCCGCGGGCGTTGCGACACGGCCGCGGGGCGTGCGGTTCAGGAAGCCGAGCTGGATCAGGAACGGCTCGTAGACATCCTCGATGGTGTCCGTCGATTCGCTGATAGCCGCCGCGAGCGTCTCGAGGCCGACGGGACCGCCGCCAAATTTCTTGATCATTGTGAGTAGCATGCGTCGGTCGGTATGGTCGAGGCCGCGCGCATCGATTTCTAGCATCTTGAGCGCCTTGTCGGCAATCTCCGACGTGATGACGCCCGTGCCTTCAATCTGCGCGACATCGCGGACGCGCTTGAGCAATCGATTCGCGATGCGCGGTGTACCGCGCGAACGGCGTGCGATTTCGAGCGCGCCTTCGTCCTCGATGGGAATCTTGAGGATTTCTGCCGCGCGCTTGATGATCGTGACGAGAGCGTCCGTGCCATAGTATTCAAGCCGCGAGATGACGCCGAAGCGGTCGCGGAGCGGCGGCGCAAGCGCCCCGGCTTTCGTCGTTGCGCCAATCAGCGTGAACGGCGCGATGTCGAGGCGGATGGAGCGCGCGGACGGGCCTTTGCCGATGATGATGTCGAGCGCAAAGTCCTCCATGGCGGAATAGAGCACTTCCTCGACGCTGCGCGAAAGCCGGTGGATTTCGTCGATGAAGAGGACGTCGCGTTCCTCGAGGTTCGTCAGGAGCGCCGCGAGGTCGCCCTGGCGCTCGATGGCAGGGCCTGAGGTCTGGCGGAAATTGACGCCGAGCTCATTTGCGATAATGCCGGCGAGCGTCGTCTTGCCGAGGCCCGGCGGGCCATAGAGCAGCACATGGTCAAGCGCCTCGCCGCGCGAGAGCGCCGCCTGGATGAAGATCTGGAGGTTCGCTTTCGCTTTGTCCTGGCCGATGTACTCAGAGAGCTTGCGCGGCCGCAGGCTGAACTGCCAGTCATCCACGGCCTGCTCGTCCTGTGAGACGATGCGGGACTCGAGGTCTTCGATGGAAAAATCGTCCAAAGGGGGCTCCTTTCGTTATTTCGTGCGAGCGAGAAGTTTGAGTGCCTGTTTGAGTGCCGCCTGCACATCTGTCGTGCCGCTGAGCTTTGGCAGGACGGCGGCAATCTCGCCCGAGGTATAGCCGAGGCTTTCGAGGGCGGCGGAGGTCTGGCTCAAGATGTCGTCGCCGACGGGGACGTCGCTCGTGAGCGTCAGCTGTTCGTCCTGCGCACCTGCAAATGAAAGCTTGTCCTTGAGCTCAAGAATGAGGCGCTCAGCCGATTTCTTGCCGATGCCCGGCAGTTTCGTCAGCACGCTCGTCTGCTGGTTCGTGATGGCGGCCGCGAGGCGGCTGATCGTGATGGACGAGAGGATGCCGAGCGCCACTTTCGGGCCGATGCCGGAGATGCCGATGAGCGCGAGGAACATGTCGTATTCCTGCTCCGTGCGGAAGCCGTAGAGCTGGAGAGCGTCTTCGCGGACGGAAAGGTAGGTGAAAAGCTGGGCTTCCTTGCCTTTCGCTAAGTCACGGCGCGTGGCGTCGGAGATGTAGACGCGGTAGCCGACGCCATTCACATCTAGAAGACAGGTGTCTGTATGGAGAAATGCGACGGTACCGCGGAGATAGCCGATCATTTTAGGGTCCTTTCGTTTGTTCGTGCGCGCGAAGTTTTTGTGGCGGGCGGGCCGGACGGGGGCTTCCAACGGAAACAACGCTGACACGGCCTGCGGGGCTCGATATGTTTTGCGGTGGTTGGTTCATATCGTTGTGTCTGGAGATGTCCCGTTTCCTTACAGCTAAAAGTTTCCTTATGGAAGCCTCCGTCCTCCCGAAGTTTGAAATCAGCCGCGAAGTTATTTATGCATTTACGCATTCCGCCACGCGACACTGCGGAGACAGTAGGTGGTGCAGATGGCGATGGCGAGGGCGTCGGCGGTGTCGTCGGGCTTGGGGGGCTCGGGGAGGTGGAGGAGCTTTGTGACCATGTAGATGACCTGGTTCTTTGTCGCCTTTCCGTAGCCTGTGACGTCCTGCTTGATTTGCATCGGCGTGCGTTCGACGAGCCGCAGGTTATTCTTTGCGGCGGCGAGCAGGACGACGCCGCGCGCTTGGCCGACGGGGATGGCGGTTGTGACGTTGCGGCTGAAGAAGAGCTTTTCGACGCCCATGACGTCGGGCTTGTGCTGTTTGATGAGGGCGTCGAGCTCATCAAAAATCTTCATGAGGCGCTGTTCCATCGGCATGTCGGGTGTCGTGAAGATGGAGCCATAGGCGAGCGGTCGCAGGCGGCTGCCGTGCGTCTCGACGAAGCCGTAGCCGCAGATGGCCGTGCCGGGGTCGATGCCGAGTGCAATCATGGATGGGCCTCCTAAAAAAGTTCCGCGGGTGCAATGATGTCGCACCCGCGGAAGCTGGTTTGTACTAGTTGATGTGTCGTACAGGGGACTCCCCCCGCCGCAAGCGGCCCGTCCCCCCTCTGAGAGGGGGGCTGCTTCCTAGTTACTGTTCGAGTGACTGAAAGGGGAAGTTATTCCTCGTCAATGTCGTAGTTGCTGTAGACGTTCTGGACGTCGTCGTTTTCTTCGAGGGCGTCGACGAGTTCCTGCATCTTCGTGGCGTCTTTGCCTTCGAGATGGACCGTCGTGTCCGGGACCATCGTGACTTCGGCGGATGCCGTCTCGATGCCCTTTTCGCCGAGGGCCTTCTCGATGTCGTCGAACGCATCCGGCTCGGCCGTGATTTCAAAGACTTCGCCTTCGGAGCTCATATCTTCGGCACCGGCGTCGAGAACGATCTCCATCAGGGCATCTTCGTCATCGAACGTTTCTTTCTCGACGATGAAGACGGCCTTCTTCTTGAACATCCAGGCGACGCAGCCGTCCTGGCCGAGGTTGCCGCCGAACTTGCTGAAGAGGTGGCGGACATCAGCAGCCGTGCGGTTGCGGTTGTCCGTGAGAATGTCGAGCATGACGGCCGTGCCAGCCGGGCCATAGCCCTCATACATGAGCTCTTCGTAGTTGCCGCTCTCGGAGTTGCCGAGGCCCTTCTCAATCGCGCGCTTGATGTTGTCTTTCGGGATGTTGTTCGATTTCGCTTTCGAAAGCGCGAGCTTCAGACGCATATTGCCCGTCGGGTCTGCGCCGCCCATGCGGACGGCGATCGTGATCTCGCGGCCGATCTTCGTCGTGATCTTGCCGCGGATGGCGTCATTGGCGCCCTTCTTGCGTTTGATATTTGCCCACTTGGAATGTCCTGACATTGGTTGATGGCTCCTTTTACAATAAATATCCTTTGTATTTTATCACAAAATTCATTTTTTGACCAGACGATAATGCTTCTTCTTGCCCTTGCGGACGACAGCGCGCTCGCCTTCGAAGTCTGCATCCGTGAGAACATAGCCTTCGTCCGTGACTTTTTCGCCGCCGAGTGCCAGGCCGTTCTGCTTGATGAGACGACGGCCTTCGCCCTTCGAGGCAAAGACTTTACCTTCCGTCAGCACGTCGAGCAGCTTCTCGCCTGCCGAGGCTTTGACCTCCGGCATCGTCTCGGCTGCACCGCCAGCGCCGCCAAAGACCTGCTCGGCACCGGCCTTGGCTTTCTTGGCCTCTTCCTCGCCATGCACGATCTTCGTGACTTCGTAGGCAAGGACGGTCTTGGCCTCATTGATGGCCGAGCCTTCGAGGGAGCCAAGGCGATGGACTTCTTCCATCGGCAGGAACGTCAAGAGAGCCAGGCATTTTTCGACGTCGGCATCATCGACGTTGCGCCAGTACTGATAGAACTCGTACGGGCTCGTCTTTTCGGCATCGAGCCAGAGCGCGCCGCCAGCCGTCTTGCCCATCTTCTTGCCGTCGCTCTTCGTGAGCAGCTTGTTCGTGAGGCCGTAGACGGCCGTGCCGCTCTTGCGGCGATTGAGCTCGACGCCCGCGATGATGTTCGACCACTGGTCGTCGCCGCCCATCTGGAGCTTGCAGCCATAGCGGCGGTTGAGCTCGAGGAAGTCATAGGCCTGCATGACCATGTAGTTGAATTCGAGGAACGTCAGGCCTTTTTCCCAGCGCTGCTTGTAGCACTCGGCGGCCAGCATGCGGTTGACCGTGAAGCAGGCGCCGACGTCGCGCAGCAGGTCGACATAGTTGAGCTTGCGGAGCCAGTCGGCATTGTTTGCCATGATGGCCTTGCCACCTGAGAAATCAATGAACCGTGCCATCTGCTTCTTGAAACATTCGCAGTTGTGCTCAATCTGTTCATCTGTCAGCATCTTGCGCATGTCCGTGCGGCCCGTTGGGTCGCCGACCGTGCCCGTGCCGCCGCCGACGAGGCAGATGGGACGATGTCCTGCGTGCTGGAGGTGTGCCATCGCCATGAGGGCGATGAAGTGGCCAGCATGGAGGCTGTCGGCTGTCGGGTCAAAGCCGATGTAGAACGTGACGCGCTCCTTGTCAAAAAGGTCGTGAAGTTCCTGCTCGTTCGTGCACTGCGCGACAAAGCCGCGCTCCTTGAGGGTGTCAAATACGTTTGGCAAAGGGATTCTCTCCTTTTATTTCGTTAATTACGTCCTTTCGAGACGCCGCCGCCAGGCTCCGGCACATTCGAGGCCGGAGCTGATGGCTGCTGGGCCGGTGCCTGCGAAGGCGCGCTTGGCTGGTTGCCGCCTTGCGACTGCTGGCCGCCCTGTTGTGCGTTCTTGCCGCCATCGGACTTCGTGCCGTCCTGCTTGCCATTTGCGGTTTTTTTGTCGCTTTTGAGCTCGGATTTCTTGTCGTTTTCGAGCTCGCCAATAGCATCGG
>Ga0256406_1003154_pt1 | contig 21171 bp, 18 predicted proteins | sample RumenRJG_03DNA_FD_185986 | JGI IMG/M metagenome (GOLD analysis project Ga0256406, IMG submission 185986) | Bovine rumen microbial communities from Lethbridge, Alberta, Canada - RJG_03 | ecosystem: Host-associated > Mammals > Digestive system > Stomach > Rumen | place: Canada: Alberta | collected... | reverse complement strand
ATGGTAAGACTCCTGTCCATGCAAGGAGATAATTGCATCTATGGATTCAATATCGGTTGTCTTCACTATACCGAATCCATGTCCAAAAGTTAACCCCTCTGTGTCCAAAATAAGCTTACCACTTCACTATAGGCTGTTTCCCCTTTTTTTACCCCGTCAAAAGTGGGCAATTTGATGGGATGAGGCCTTATTTTTTTAAAATTTACAGCTTTTTTCTGATAATTATGAGAACTATTACTAAATTTACCAGCATTTTGCTGTCAGGGGTACTTGTGTCCTCTTCTTTTCTGTGCGGCTGCCAGAGCAGCAATCTCAGCGCCAGCGATCCTGTGACGCTGACTATGTGGCATGTATACGGAGAACAGGCGCAGTCACCGATGAATGAACTGATCGATGAATTCAATGAAACTGTCGGCAAGGAGAAGGGAGTCGTCATCGACGTGACCCTTGTCTCCAATGCTTCCGAAATCGGACAGCAGCTTCTGGATGCCCAGGCGGGCAAGGCCGGCGCCGGCAGCATGCCGGATCTTTTTACCTGCTACCCGGGTTCGGCCGCCGCCCTCGGCACCGACAATCTGGTGGACTGGAAGCAGGATTTTTCCGAGGATGAACTGTCCGGCATTGTGCCGGAATTTCTGGACGAGGGGATCATCGATGACCAGCTGACGGTCTTCCCGATCTGCAAGTCCACGAGACTGCTCTATATCAATGGAACGGAATTTAACCGGTTCAGCGAGGCGACCGGCATCACGGCCGACAGCCTCTCCACCTGGGATGGTTTTTTCTCCGCAGCCAGTGCGTATCATGAGTGGTCCGGCAGACCATTCTGCGCTTTCGACTATATTCTGCAGAATGTGGATTTCTATGCGCGCTCTCTGGGCGTGAACGCTGCCACGGAGGACGGATGGTATGATACGGAGAACGACACCTTCCATGCGGTATGGGATCAGTTTGCCGAATCGCTGATCCGCGGGGACATCATCGTTTCCGATCAGTATGCCAATACGCAGATGATGACCGGTGAGGTGCCGGCCGGTGTCGGCTCCTCCGCCGCCATCCTGTATTTCAATAACACGGTTACCTACAGCGACAATACGAGTGAGCCGATGAATCTGCAGGTTCTGCCGCTGCCGCAGCCGGAGGGCGGCGAGAACGTGGCGCCGCAGACGGGATGCGGCATCTGCTGCACGGCGGGGGATGCGAAGAAGGAAAAGGCGGCTGCCGTTTTCCTGCGCTGGTTCCTGGACAGCGACCGGAATCTGGAATTTGCGGCGGAGACCGGGTATATGCCGGTTGTGAAGGATTCTTTTGACAGCATCGACAGCTATACTTTTAAAGATGCTTCTTACAGTGCCGTATACAGCGCCATCCGGACGGTCAAAGACACCTGCCGGTTCGATCCGCTGCCGGAGGGCGCCGGCTACATCGAGAAAACCAACCGTTTCTACACGGAACTGCGCAAGCGGCGCAGTACCCTGACACAGGACTTTGAGAACGGCACGGACATTGCCGTGCTGAAGCAGCAGCTATGGGATCTGCTGTGCCAGACGAAGGGATAGAGATATGAAGGATGGGAGAAAACTCACCTCTCCTTTTCGAACTTTGAGGGGGAAATTATTTCTGTATATGCTGATCGTCTCCGCTGCCATCGTGACCGCCATTTTCATAGGCTACTTTATGATCGGCCGCTCGGAGAGCACGGGGAAAGTATACAATGAGAAGCTGTCTTTTCAGATGGATGTGTTCCGGAGAGATGTGTTCACCCGTATGGACAGCCTGGAGCTGAACACGTCCCTGCTCGCGGAGGAAACCAGGAGCAGTATTGCCAGCTATCTCAATGAGAAAAATATCCGTTTTGCCGACCTGAATGACAATCTGGAGGCGATCGAAAGTCTGGAGACCATCCTTTTTCAGCCGCTGATGGACCGGATCTACCGGACCGGCTGCTCGGGTGCCTTCATCATTCTGAATACAACGGTAAATTCGAAAATTGAAAACGCGGGTACGTCAAAGAGCGGTCTCTATCTGCGCAACGGGGAATACAACAGCTCCAGTGAGGAGCTGGTTCTCTACCGCGGCGAGGTCGACGCTGCCGACCTCTATTCGATCATGCCGCACCGGAAATGGAAACTGGAATTTGATACGCGCCAGCTCCCGTTCGACTTCGACGACGATTCGGTGAGAAACGGTACGGTCACCCTGTCCTCGATGATGACGCTGCCCGGCACTTCGGAGAGGTCCATGCTGATCTACACGCCGCTTTATCTGGACGACGGCACTTATCTCGGCGTCTGCGGGTACGAGCTGAGCCAGAGTTTTTTCAAAACAGCGCTGGTGCAGCCATCTTCCATGAAGCATCTGTCTTTCCTGGCATGCCGGGGCCCGGCCGAGGAGCCGGATACCGCGCAGTGCTTCAGCTGCGGCATCCTGAACGGATATTATCTGGCTCCGTCCGGCAGTTTTTCGCGGAAAAAGATCAGCGACGGGCTTTACCGCTATACGGACAGTACCGACTCCTATGTCGGCATGCAGAGCAGCCTGGCACTGCCGCAGAATGCCGGCACCATGGAACTCTACGTCATGGCGCCGGAGACGGATTTCAAATCGGACCACATCCGCTACCTGCTGGAGAACACCATCATTGTCCTGCTGCTGCTCGGCATCGCCGTCTTCTTCGGTTTCTTCATGAGCCGGCGATATGTCAAGCCGGTGCTGCAGAGCATCGCGGATTACAAGGAGGGAAAAAAGAGCGATTCTTCCGTACAGGAAATCGACGACCTGTTTGCCTTTCTGGAAAATAAAGACATCGAGCACGAGCGGGAAATGAAGCGGCTGGCGTATTCGCGCAAGAAAGAAGTGGACCCGGACCAGTATCAGCTTTTCCTGCAGGGCATGGAGAGCCTGACACCGACAGAGAAGGAGATTTTCCAGCTTTACATGGAGGGCAAGGGCACCAAGGAGATCATGCAGATCAAGAATATCAAGGAATCCACGCTGCGCTACCACAACCGGAACATCTACAGCAAGCTGGGAATCAATTCGCTCAAGCAGATGCTGCGCTACGCCTCCATCATGGTGCAGGAGAAAAAGGACGGCGCGGGGGATACACATCCCGCGTCCTGAATATTGCGCTTCCTGGCAGCCGGAAAAATCCGCATAATATTATGCTCCCCATATGGCAGATAATCTGTCATATGGGGAGCATTTTTCAGGTGTCCATTATCCGCGCAATACGTTTCTGCTGTATCGCCGCTTATTGTCTGAGATATTGCATATCCACGGGAACAGCCGTGTTATTGGTCTTTCGTCAGCACCTTTTTCTGCAGGCACCGCTTCCCGCAGTGCGGGCAGACCATATAGTGGCTCCGGAGCAGATGCACCGACATCAGGTGCCGGCTTTTCTCCGGCACATATTCATACCCGCAGCTGCTGCACTTATAGTATCCGCTTTCCCGCTCGATTTTCATGGCGAAGACGACGCCTGTCACAAGAAGCACAGCGCCGGCCGCCAGCAGCAGCAGTTTCCAGCCGGCTGCCTGCACGGCGATGATGCCGGTCAGGAGAAGGAGCACGCCCGCACCTGCACCGATGAACCCTACGACATTTTCCATGGCCAGCAGACGCCTGTTGGCAGCTTCCTCGTTTTTCTTCATTCTCAGCAGATTTTCTTCCGCCTGTTTCTGATAATCCGTCATGATGATCTTTTCGCCCGACAGAAGTTCGTTGACACTGATGCCGAGCTGGCCGCACAGCGCCAGCATGATGCCGGCATCCGGCATGGACCGGCCGGTCTCCCATTTGGAAACGGCCTGATTGCTGATCCCCAGCTTTTCGGCCAGTTCCGCCTGCGTCATATGCTGTTCTTTCCGGCAGGCGGCGATGAATTTTCCGGTTTTCTTTACGTCCATATCGGGCTCCTCCTTTCTGATCTCATCATGACATGCAGATGAGAGAAAATACACATACCAACGGTTGATTTTACGGGATTCAACCAATGGTTGAGTCCCTGTGCGGCAGAGGCAGTTATTTCTCCTTTTCCAAAACCGCAATTCCCTGCTTTATTGTACCATGTATCCTCTTGCCGGTCATATCAAATGCGCATCCCCTGCCGGCATCATTATGAAAGGAAAAAGGACGGCGCGGGGGTATACACATCCGGCATCCTGAATATTGCGCGGGCAGAGGCAGTCTGCTAGAATAGCTGTAAAAGTTCGAATATCAGCGGATTTCCGCTGCCATAAAAAGGGAGTTTTGATTTTCATGCAGATTTTCAGACATGTCAATAAGCTGCCGCACGGACACAGCAGTGACACGATTCAGGACGGCTGCCTCGTCCTCGAGGGCGGTGCATGGCGCGGCATTTACACGCAGGGCGCGCTGGATGCCCTGATGAAAGCGGGCATCAATTTTCAGACGGTGATCGGTGTCTCCGCCGGCGCTGTTTCCGGTATCGGCTATATGTCCGGCAATATCGGGCTCAGCGGACGGATCAACCTGACATACCGGCACGACCCGCGCTACTGCGGTGCCGGTGCCTTTTTCAGCGATCACGGCATCACCGGTTTTTCCTATCTGTTCAATACGATCCTGCCGACGATGGATTTTGACGTTGACCGCTTCAACGACCCGCACCGCCGTTTCGTCGTCGTCGCCACCAACTGCCTGACCGGCGAGGCGACCTATTTCGAGCGGGGCAAATGCCAGATTTTCAAGGCGATACAGGCGTCGGCCACGGTGCCGTACGTGTCAAAGCCTGTCATGATCCGCGGCATTCCGTACCTCGACGGCGGCATCGCCGAGAAGGTGCCGTATGACTGGGCGCTGCAGCAGAATTTTGATCATATCGTCGTCATCCGGACGCGGGATAAGGATTTCCGCCGCGATGACAAGGATCCGGGGGCATTCAGCCATCTGCTCTACCACGATTATCCGAATCTCCTGGAGGACATGGCCGCTACCCGCGACCGCTACAACAACATGTGCGATAAGCTGGAAAATGACTGCCGGCGCGGCCGCAGCTTCGCGCTGTATCCGTCGGAGCCGATCCACATGAAACGCTTTGAGGGCGACATGGATCTGCTGGCTCACTACTACAGCCTCGGCTTCCACGATATGAAAAATGCGCTGCCAGCGCTGAAATCATATCTAGGACAGTAAATTTCATCATATAAAAATGACAGCCGCATCGGATATGTCCGGTTTCCCGGGTACATACCGCATCGGCTGTCATTTTTATGTCACTGCAGCAGCTGCGCTTTGAGGAAATCCACGGCATACTGCAGCCGCAGTCCGTTCCAGTACAGCGATTCGTAGTCGTGATTGGCGCCTTCCACCGTGATCAGATGGCAGCTGTCACCGAGCACTTCCCTGAGCATCATCGAGTAGCGAAGCGGCACGACCTCATCCTGCGTGCCGTGCACGATCTGCACCGGCCCGTGATACTGCGCCGCGATGCTGTAGCTGTCGGTATTCACCGCATCGTCGTAATAGCCTTTCCCGACTTTCCAGGAGGCGCAGTCAAAATAGCCCTGCCGTTTTATCTTCTCTATGTCCTCCGGGGAAATCATCGTGTTGTCCCACTCGAGGCCGATACTGAATCCCGGCGACCAGAGGCTGACGCAGGCGATCTCTTCCGGATGCGTGCCCGCCAGCAGCATGGCTTCCAGGCCGCCCTGGCTCATGCCGTGCACCGCAATCCTGGCCGGATCCACAAAATCCAGTGTCTTCGCGTACTGCAGCAGATCTTCCGCGTCCCGCAGCTCGGTCAGCACCGTCATGTCCTCGAAATTGCCGTCGCTCTCGCCGCTGCCGATGAAATCCATCCGCAGGCTGGCAATGCCTTCCCGGCAGAGCTGCCATGCCAGCATCATGTTGGATTTGCCGTTTCCAATCCGGTTGCTGGTAAAACCATGCATGATAATCACCAGCGGCACCTTATTCTGCGGCGACGCCCCGTCCGGAACGTGCAGAAATCCTCTCATCATCAGGCCGTCGCGGCTGGCGATCTCCGTATACTGCGCCTTGCCGCTGTCATTTAATCTGAAAATATCACTCATCAGCCGATCTCCTTTCCGTTCCTGCATTCTACAGATGATTATAACAGAATTTTCCCTGTCCGACCCGTTTTTTCCATGATAAGATAGTAAAAGAAAAATCTGCGGCACGTGCCGCTTTATGAGGTGAAACACATGACCAGTACTTTTTTTGCAGCGGTTTCAAGGATGAAATACATCGAGCGCTGGGCGCTGATGCGCAGCGCCCGCCCGGAAAATCTTAGTGAGCATTCGCTCGAGGTGGCCATGATCGCGCACGGGCTGTGCACGATCGGCAATGTGCGCTACGGGCGGCATCTGAATGCGGAACGGGCGGCGCTGATCGGCCTTTACCACGACGCCGCGGAGATCATCACCGGCGATATGCCGACGCCCGTCAAATATTACAACGACGACATCCGGACCGCCTACAAGCAGATCGAGGGAATCGCGGAAAACCGCCTGCTGTCCCGGCTGCCGGAAGATCTCCGGCCGGCCTACGAGATCCTGTTCACGCCGGACGGCACCGAAGAAGATGCCTACATGCGCCGGCTCGTCAAGGCCGCCGACAAGCTGTCCGCCCTGATCAAATGCATCGAAGAGGAGCGCTCCGGCAACACGGAATTCCGCACGGCCGCCGAAAGCACGAAGAAGGCGCTGATGGAAATGGCCGGTGAATATCCGGAGGTGAAGGATTTCATGGAGGAATTTCTGCCGGCCTACGGCAGCACGCTCGATGAGCTGAAATAAAAAGATTGCAGGGCTTTCATATGAAAAACCCTGCGATTTTCTGTTATCTGCTGTTCTGCCGCGGCCGGCGCTCAGCTCTGTGCCAGCTCATCCAGCATCTGCGCCGGATTGTCTGCGGCTTTTACCTTGTCAAACGCCCTGACAATGATGCCGTTTTCGTCGATCAGGTAGGTCGTCCTGATCACACCCATCGACACCTTGCCGCGGCTCTTCTTTTCCTTCCAGACGTCATACGCCTGCAGCACGTCCAGATCCGGGTTGGAGAGGATCGTGAATTTCAGACCGTATTTTTCCTCAAATCTCTTGTGCGAGGCGACGGAATCCTTGCTGACCCCGACTACCTCTGCGCCTTTCTCCGTAAACTGCGGATACAGCTCGGAGAAGCCGCAGGCCTGCTTCGTGCAGCCCGCCGTGTTGTCCTTCGGGTAAAAATACAGAATCAGTTTCCTGCCTGCATACTCCTGCAGGCTGTGCATCACGCCGTTCTGATCCGGCAGCGTGAAATCCGGGGCTTTTGTTCCGACTTCCAGCATGGGCAGCCTCCTTTACGCATTTCTGACTGAGCCGCAGGTATTCGCACCGTACGGCATGATATAGGTTGATAGATGTTCCTTTCCGGTCAGTTTGTGGGCCAGCGCAATCGCTTCTTCTACCGTCGCGCAGCCGTGAATCTTCGTCTTCCGGAAGATCGACGGGTCCAGCGAGGAGACGATGATCAGGTTGAACTCCTCAGCATAGGCCGTGATCAGGTACGCCACGTTCAGGCCGATCGTGTAGTGCTCGCGCGTGTAGACCTCGCGGTCATGCGCGTTGTCAAAGTCAAACAGCATCCGCTCCGTGTCCTCGTTGCCGATGCCGTCCCGGCACTCCGCGACGACGATCATGACGGAGTTTTTGTCGCGCCGGATCACGCCCAGCGCGTTGTTCATCGGTTTGGCAATGACCTGATACAGGTTGATGTCCTTCGGGTAGCCCATGCCGCAGCTGATGGCCATATCCGCCGGCTTGTCGACCGTCACGCCGTCGAGCAGGCGGACCTTCTCCACCGCCGCCTCATGGCTCTTGTGCAGGTCGCCGCCGTAGATAAAGGCGATCTTCTTGTCCGGGCCGATTACGCTCGTAAGGTTGAAGTCAATGCCGACCATCTCCGCCGCCTGAAACATCTCCAGGCTGACCGGGTTCTTCTCATACAGACCCGGCGCCACGAGCGGATTCGGGCCGCTGCCGACACCGCCCGGTGCGAAATACTGAGAGTGATTGCTCATGATCGTCTGCTTGCCCGCAATGCCCGGCAGCACATATTTGCGTGAACCGCCGAAGCCCGCAAGGAAATGGAAAACGGTCGCACCAACGATGATCTTCTTGTCATACTGCATGACCGTCGCATTGACCCAGATATCATTTCCGCGGAAAGAAGTGCCGACTTTGACCAGATTTTCCGTGCAGACGTGATCGACCACCTTGACGCGGTCATAGACCTCCTGCGTCACAATCGCGATATGCTGCTCCGGCGTCTGCTTCTTGTGCGTTCCGCAGGCGGACACGATCAGCATGTTCTCATCCTTCACACCGATACTCTCGAGCTTCTTCACCAGCAGGCGGATCACCGGACCCGGACGCCCCCACTGCCGCGTGGTATCCGGTACCAGCAGACAGACCGTATCATCCGGGCTGATAATCTCCTCCAGCCTGCCCGTGCCGATCGGATGCTCGATCGCATAGGTGATCTTCTCGTCCTCTGTTGTGTCCGGGATATCCACCTTCGCCGGCTCGATCACCTGCAGGATATCCTCGTCCGGATATGAAAAATGCATATAGCCGTCTCCATATCGAAAATCAAATTCAGCCATTCTTCCCAGTCCTTTCCTTAATGTACAATCATAGGATGCAGCGTCAGATTATGGCGCACGTTCTCGCAGCACTGATGGAAGGCCGCCTTCTCATCATCCGGAAGGCTGTATTCCACGATCTCCACAATGCCGTCTGAACCGACGATCGCCGGCACGCCGATGAACAGGCCCTCTTCTCCGTATTCACCGCACAGCTGTGTGCTGACCGGCAGGATCGCCTTCTCATCATGATAAATGACATGGACGATTCTTGCAAGTACGCTGCAGATACCGTACTCGGTGCAGTGCTTTCCGTGCACCGTAACCCAGGCATTCTGCACAACCTTGTTCTTGGCTTCCTCGTGGTCAAACTGGAAACGCGGGTCGTGCTTTTCCAGCTCGGTCAGCTTCTTGCCGCCGAACGTGATCTGTGACCACGGCACCATGATGGAATTGCCGTGCTCACCCATCATGCAGCCGTAAATAGACTGGTGCGCGATACCCGTCTGCTGATAGAGCACGTTCTTGAGTCTTGCGGAATCCAGTCCCGTACCGGTTCCGAAAACGTGTCCGCGCGGCAGACCGGAGAGCTTGGCGATCTGATAGGTTACGACGTCGCATGGGTTCGTGATGTTGACGATGATGCCGTGGAAGCCGCCCGCCATGATCTTCGGAATATAATCCGTCACCTGCGGAATCGTGAATTTCATCTCGCGCAGGCGGTCCTTGTCCGGCGTCGCGATGATGCTGACATCGCCGATCGCGTTGACAATGATGTCGACATCGCCGAGATCGCCGTAATCGCCGACGCTGATCTCCACGGTGTGCGGGAAATTCGCGACCGCATCGCGCAGATCCTGGCATTCACTCGTCACTTTATCCTCATTCTTATCCACCAGGACAAGTTCATCCACAATGCCCTGCAGGGCGAGCGAATATGCGCAGTGTGCGCCGACATGTCCGAGTCCGATAATGGCAACTTTTCTCTTCTTGATCATAATGATGATTCCTTCTTTCTTCTGCGGCAGCTTTTTTCTGCCTCTGCCGTGTTCTATAAAAGTATGATATAATAATCTGACTTGTTGATACTATATGAAATTATTATGCGGCCATAACTTCAGGTTATCTGCCGCCGTCACTGCATATATAAAATGCAGAGCGTGCTGCGGCGCAATGCCGGGCCGCTTCTGCACAGATAAGGAGTGGGCACATCATGCATTCTTCAGAGAAATTTCATCCGGGTCCGGGCGATATCGGCGAGTCCGTTTTCGACGCCGCCTATCTGCTCTTCGACCTGATCGCGGCCGTCATTTTCTTCCTGCATGCGTCCGGCAGCCGCGTGATTCTGCTGTACGGTTTTCTGACGCTGCTGCTCGGCGGCGGCGACGCTTTTCACCTCGTGCCGCGTATCGATATGCATCTGCGCGGCCGCCGGGAGAACACGGATTTCCGGCTCGGGCTGGGCACAATGGTCTCCTCGGTCACGATGACTATCTTCTATATTCTGCTTTCCTATATATGGAAAGAACTCTTCGGCGATCCCGGCATCCTGCTTGTCATCATCTGGATCACGGCACTCTTTCGCATCATCGTCTGCTGCCTGCCGCAGAACAACTGGTTTAACCCGGAAGGCAATATGAAGATGTCGCTGCTGCGCAACCTGCCGTTTGCCGTCACCGGCCTGTGCGTCATCCTGCTCTTTGCAAAAAGCGGCAGTGCTTACGGGCTCGGCTATATGGTGCCGGCCATCCTGATTTCCTTTGCCTGCTACCTGCCGGTCACGCTCCTGGCAAAGAAAAAGCCGGCCGTCGGCATGCTAATGGTGCCGAAGACGCTGGCCTACGTGTGGATGCTCTGCATGGGGCTCCGGCTGATCAGCATTCTGTAAAAAATCCGCATATAAATACAATCCCGGCCGCCGGTCGATATCCGGCTGCCGGGATTTTCGCGTTATCTGTCTTCTCTGTGCTTTTTCTTCCAGTCCAGGATCTGTCTGTGGCGCTCGCCGAATTCCTTCTCCCGTCCCTGATCCGTCGGCTGATAATACCGCCTGTCCTTCAGCGAATCCGGCAGGCACTGCATCGCGGTCAGCTTCTCCTCATAATCATGCGCGTACTGGTAGCCCTTGCCGTAATCCAGATCGCGCATCAGCTTCGTCACGCCGTTGCGGATCACCAGCGGCACCGGCTCATCGAGGCTGTTTCGCGCGTCATCCCGCGCCGCATAGTACGCCGTCTCCATCGCGTTGGACTTCGGCGCCAGCGCCATGTAGACAACCGCCTCGGTCAGGTTCACGCTGCACTCCGGCATGCCGATGTAATGACACGCCTGATACGCCGCCACGGCAATCGGCATCGCCTGCGGGTCGGCCAGTCCGACGTCCTCCGCGGCAAAACGGACCACGCGCCGCGCCACGTACAGCGGGTCCTCGCCGGCCTCCAGCATCCGCGCCAGCCAGTAGACCGCCGCATCCGCATCGGAATTGCGCATCGACTTGTGCAGGGCGGAAATCAGGTTGTAGTGCTGTTCGCCCTTCTTGTCATACAGCAGCGCCTTGCGGGAGATGCACTGTTCGAGCGTATCGCGGGAAACTGTGATCACCTCGTGTCCCTCGTCGGTGCTGATATCCCCGTTCAGGATCACCATCTCCAGCACCGACAAAGCCGTCCGGGCGTCGCCGTTGGCAAAAGAGGCAATCATCCCGAGCATCTCCTGATCAATCCGGATGTCCTGCCCGCCGTAGCCGCGCTCATCCGTCAGCGCCCTGCGCAGAAGCGTCTCGATATTCTCCGGCGTCAGCTCGTGCAGCACAAACACGCGGCAGCGCGACAGGAGCGCCCCGTTGATCTCGAAAGAAGGATTCTCCGTCGTCGCCCCGATCAGGACGATGCTGCCCTTCTCGACAAACGGGAGGAAGGCGTCCTGCTGCGCCTTGTTGAACCGGTGAATCTCGTCCACGAACACGATGGTCCGCTCCCCGAAATGCCGGTTCTCCTCGGCCTGCTGCATGACCGTGCGGATCTCCTTGATCCCGCTCGTCACCGCAGAGAAATTGATAAAGGAAGCCTTCGTGTGCTTCGCGATGATCTGCGCCAGCGTCGTCTTGCCGACGCCCGGCGGTCCCCAGAAAATCATCGAGGAAATATTGTCCGACTCGATCAGCCGCCGCAGAATGCCGCCCGGCTTCACGAGCTGTTCCTGTCCCACGAATTCATCGAGCGACTGCGGCCGCATCCGCGCCGCCAGCGGCTGATACGCCTCTTCGCTGTAGTCAAAAAAAGACATCTGTTTCATAAAAATAGCTGCCAGAACGCGGCTGCCTGTGCCTCATCACAGAAATTCAACCAGTTCCGACTTATCCTTTCGATCATTATGCATATGTGACGGATGCGCGTTCTCCGCGGCATAGCCGGTCGGGAACAGCGCGATCATCTCGTAGCCGTCCATCTCCGGGAACTTCTCATGGAGCTTCGGCGCGTCGAAAAAGCCGACCCAGGTCGTGCGCAGACCGAGATCATGGATCTCCAGCATCATCTGCGTGCCGACGATCGACGCATCCACATCGGCAAACGGCCGCCCGTCAGAAGGGCGCACCCATCCGTCTTCATTTTTATAGCCCACCGCGAAAATCAGCGGCGCCCCGAAATGGCACTGCGTGCACTCTCTCGCCTTCGCCAGCGCTTCCTCGCTCCTGAGCACCCAGATCTTCTCCGGCTGCATGTTGTGCGCCGTCGGAGAAACGATGCCGGCCTTGAGGATGGCTTCGATCTTCTCATCCTCCACCGGCCTGTCCGAGAACTTCCGGCAGGAAAAACGATCTTCGGCCAGCTTCAGGAACGCGTTCTCCTGCCCGCCGTCCAGACCGAGACGCTTCTTCGCGTATGAACAGTCCGCCGTCAGCTTCACGCCCGCTTCCTTCGCGGCAGAAGCGACGCAGTCGACCAGCCGTCCGGCCAGCCCCTGTCCGCCGTATTCACTTTCCACGCCTGTATGCACGATATTCCACGTGCCCGCATCTTCCGTAAAGACACACTCGCCTGCAATGCGGCTGCCATCCATAGCGACAGCCCTGTTCTGTTCCTTTTCAAAAACCACTTGTATCATTGCGCCTCTCCTCCTTCCGAGGTAAAACCGGCAATCAGGTAATGAATCGCCCGATGCAGATACGGCAGGTATTCATCCAGACTGACCGGTGTGCTGTAGAGGATACAGTTGGTCGCCGTAGAACTGATCAGTTCGATAATCGTAAACAGCAGAAGCTCCAGATTCTCCGTGCTGTTGCCTGATTTGCGGAATTCTTCCACAAAGGACTCATAAATTTCCTTGAAAATCGCCCCTTCGGAAGGATCCCGGATCTCATGCTGAAACAGTCCCCACGAAAGATTCTTGGTAATAAACCGCAGCAGCGATCGGTTTTCGCTCAGGTACTGAAGAATGTAATCGGCAAAAGCCAGCAGATAGCCTTCGTAGCTGCTGTCTTCCGGCGGATTCTGCTCGACGTACTTCTGGGCTTCCCGGATAATCTCGCTGGACTTGCGCGCAACCAGCTGATCCCGCAGATCATATTTGTCATGAAAATATAAATAGAAGGTTCCCTTCGCCAGTCCTGCCTTTTTGGAAATATCCGACACGGAGGTCTTGGCAAACCCCTGCCGGGTAAAAAGTTCCATTCCGGTATTCAGCAAGGAGAGCCTTTTATTTCTCTTGTTTTCTTCCGCTTTCCCCATAATACATACCTCGACCATTCTATATATCCCCATTATTTGCCGAAATCCGGTAAATGTCAAACGGAAATAATTATCAACAAAATCCGGTCCGGTATTGCCCTGTAAATTTGTTTACTTTTTTATTATTTTCGTTATTGACCACTGGTCATAAATTTTGTATAGTATAAGAGAAGACAGATGACCTCCCTTTCATCTGCCGTCCTCGTTAAAGTTGATGCAATATATGTTGTATCCTTTTAATAATTCCCCAAAAGTAAGGAACCGATTCATAGCGATATGGACCGGTTCCTTATTTTATGCTGTAAAACAGGGTCAGGCATGCAAATTCCCCTTGCATTTCCTGCTGACTGGCTTTACAATGAAGGTAGTGATTGCACAGATATTCGTACAATCATGGACAGATTTCTCCTTTTATAAAGGGCAGATATATGCTGCCCGCTATTCTCCCCCCAGACGGATCCGGCGGATTCGCGCCGCCGGATCCCTTTGGGACAAAATTTCTTCATTTTTTCTTATGAAAAGGCGGGGGCCGTCCGGATCAGATCCGGGCGGTCCCTGCCATTTTTGCGTCTACCGTGAAGAGCCGTATTATTTCTCTGCGGCTGCCTTTTTCTTTCTTCTCTCCGCAAGTGCCGTAAGCGCTGCGCCGGCTGCCAGCATGCCGCCCCAGACAACAGGGGCTGCGCCGTCGCCGGTCTTCGGCTGCGTCTTGCTGACAGATGCCGTATTCGATACTGTCCTGACGGCCGCCGCCTTTGCGCTGGCGCCTGCCTTTACGGCCGTATTTGCCGTCTTGTCATTGCCGTCTGTCTTTCCGGCTGTATCCGTCGGCTCGTCTTTGCTGCCTGTATTTTCTGTCTCATCTTTCGGCAGATCAATCTGCTTTGTATCCGTCAGCGTTTCCCCATCCAGAACCGCCGTCGCCGTATAAATTCTCTTTCCGTCTTTGTCCTCTGTGGTGATCTGTGCATCGGCCGTTTCCACGTGGTTTGCGTTGTTATTGCACACACGGACAACCGATGCTGTGCTGTAATCTTCGCTCCATGTCCACTGCGGATCGCCCCAGTCATGGCCTGTCGCCGGTATTGTCTTCGTCTTCTGGTCTACCCAGGTTCCCTTGTCATCTTTATAAGATGCGGTATATCTGATTTTACCGTTCTGCGTACAGGTGACCGGCATGATCTCTCTCTGGCTGACGTTGGCATCAAAGGTCTGCTCCGTGCCGCAGTTTTTGCAGGTGAGGGTCACCGCCGCTGTGCTGCAATCTTCGCTCCATGTCCACTGCGGATTGCTCCAGTCATGGCCTGTCGCCGGTATTGTCTTCGTCTTCTGGTCTACCCAGGTTCCCTTGTCATCTTTATAAGATGCGGTATATCTGATTTTGCCGTTCTGCGTACAGGTGACCGGCATGATCTCTCTCTGGCTGACGTTGGCATCAAAGGTCTGCTCCGTGCCGCAGTTTTTGCAGGTGAGGGTCACCGTCGCTGTGCTGTAATCTTCGCTCCATGTCCACTGCGGATTGCTCCAGTCATGGCTCACCGCCGGTATCGCCGCTGTCTTCCGGTCTGACCAGCTTCCCGTCTCGTCCGCCGCCTCGGCCGTGTACTCGATTTCCCCGGCCTGAGAACAGGTGGCATCCTGCAGTACATTCTGCTTAACGGTGGCATTTACCGTCTTTGCGTCAAGGCATCTTGAACATTTCAATGTCACTGACGCCGTGCTGCAATCCTCGCTCCATGTCCACTGCGGATCTTCATAATTATGCCCAAGTGCCGGAATATAAACTGTTTTCACGCATTTACGGATTTTGTTGTCAATTTTAATGGAAGCCGTCAGATATTTATATCCCTGCTCCGTACAGGTTGGCGACTGCACATATTTCTGCGTAACCGAATTCGTATACATGGTCGATTTGAACCGGTGCTTTTTATCCCAGAGCGTAACACCGGCGCGGCTGTCGCTGATCCATGTCCATTTCGCCGTTGAATAATCCCAGAAATCCGATGATTTCGCGGCAATTCTGGACGCCGGTGATGCCTTCGGCGTACTGTTTTCCGCCGCTGCCGCTGACGGATCCTGCGCCTGCGCCGCCGAAGTATCCTGCGCCTGTGCCACCGACGTATCCTGCGCCTGCGCCGCCGTATCCTGCACCTGTGTTTCCGAAGATGCCGCCGTTTCTGCCGCCGCATTTCCCGTTTCCGATGCGGCTGTTTCCGCCTCGGCTGTTTCTGTCTGCTCCTGCGTTTCCTGTGTCTGCTCTGTCACTGCGCCGGCCGTTTCTTCGGCAAAAGATGCTGTCTGCGGGACAGTCATCGCCATACCGGCTGCCAGGACAAATGCCAGCAAAGTTCTGTTCTTTTTCATAACTTCATCTCCCTATATCAGTCTGCTGTGTTCTGTTTTATCTTCCTGAAAAACCGCATGATCGAGGTGATAAATCCGAGAGAACCGATCGCCATGATCAGCCACAGTAACGGGTTGGCACTGTCTGCCGTCTTCGGTGCGGCGATGGCCGCCTGCCGCGCCTCAGTCTTCATCACGGCAGCAGTATTCTGCTTTTTAACGGCCGCCGTCTGCTTGCCATCCTGCTTCTGTCCGGCCGCGCTCTCCTGCTCCGGCTTTACGATTTCATACGTGAATTCCCGCTCCGCCGAATCTCCGGTGTCCGCCCAGACATAATTATCCGGGTCGGTCAGCGCCGCCGTCACACTGTAGGTACCGGCTTCTGTACCGCCGTCATTCCTGATGATTCGGTAGAGGCCATCCGGATCGCCGCTGATCGCCGCTTTCTGCAGGCTGCCATTATATGTCAGGTTCTCCGGCTGCGCCGGCGCATTCACGGCCGCCTTGCGAATTGTAAACGAAGACTGCGCAGAGGCTTCTTTATAGCTGGCGTTTGCCTTGAAAACGGCTTTCACAATATAGATTCCCGCCTTCTCCGGCACTTTCTCCGTGAAGGTGCTGTCATCCGCATCCGCTGCCTTGTACAGGAAAACCACGCCGTCCGTCCCGTTGGTATCCGATACGGCTGTCGGCACACCGGCCGCCTGCCCATAGGTCCAGTCATCCATGGTCACGCTGCCGCTGCCCTCATGCATATAATCGCAGCTGATCCAGCCAAGCGTCAGGGAACCGGCGGACTTGCCGTCCTCAAAACGATATACAGGCCGCTTTCCATTGTAAGTGTAAGAGGCATCGGCTATAGCCATGCCTTCATTATTAGCTGTTGTATCCACACCGGATGGCGGTGCGAGAAATACCACATCCGGTGTATCCGTGCCGTTAAATGTCAGCTGTGCCGTTATATTTTTATAACCGTTATCTGTGCCAGCCCGGAGCACATGCTCATAGGTATCGTAATCGAGACTCATGGCACCGCCCATCCGCGCATCGATGTCCGCGATCAGCACTGCCTCGCCGCCGCCGGCTTTCAGCGAAAATACATAGATATGGCCGTTGTCCTCCAGAGCCGTGAAGAAGAGGCCGCCGGCCTCCGCATCCGGATAGCGCGACGGATCGTATGGCTTGCCGGTATTGCGGTCGATGATCTTACCGGCAATTTCGCTGTTGGCTATCCATTCTACCGCTTCGATGCCCATATTGGCCTTTACGTCCGGCAGAAGAGCGGTGAGATTCCACTCGGCGCAGGCCGGGATGTCCGGACCTGCCGCCTTCGGGTCTGCCTTCAGAATAACATTGTAATTTACATTCTTGCTGCTGTTGTCACGTTCGGCTGCCACATAGATATAGCCGTTGTCCGCGGCGGTGATGCCCTCTGCATCAGGGCCCGCGGCATCGGCATCGCCGGCATCCTTCATAAACTGCACACGCTTGCCGTTTTCAAAACCTGCCGCCGGTGTGACGGAGCCGTCTTTTGCGGCATCCAGAACCCATATTTTACCGGTTCCGTTGTCAACCGCATAGAGCTGTCCATTATAAAAATCCAGTCCGGAAGAATCGGAAAGGAAGAATGATGTCTTATCAAGCACCGTTGTTCCCTCATCTTCTTTCGCACACGGCCATGGAACCGTCTCTGTCTCCACCGGGAATTTATTGGCTTCGCCCGGTGTGGCGTCCAGTGTCTGGCGATACTCACTGCCATTGGCATCCGGATACAGCCCGAGAGACGGGAGTACGTGCTCTTTTCCCCACTCTGCTTTGGAAATGAGCTTGCCGGTGGTGTCGAAAAGCCGGACGCAGTCCGGATTTCCGAGTCCGATCGGGAATTTATTGAAAACCAGAAATCCATGGGCAGGAATGATCGTGCCGTCCGGAATTCTGTAACGGTGGCTTTTTTTATCTTTGTTATCACGGAATTCATATCCGGAAATGTCGGCGTCCGTATCCGCAGTGTTGGCAAGCTCAACCCAGTCCGTGCCTGAGGAGTTGACCTCATTGATGACGATGGTGTTGGCCTGTGTCAGTGCCTTTGCGGCCGGCGCGTTCCGGAGCGGTGCGATCGCGTCGGTATTGCTCTCGCCCTGTGCCGCATCAATTGCCGCGCCCATGGCATTGCTCTCGCCCTGCGACGCATTATCTGCCGCGCCCATGGCATTGCTCTCATTCTGCGACGCATTATCTGCCGCGCTCTGTGCTGCTTCTGCCTCAGCGGATCCGGCTGCTTCCTGCGTCTGCAAAGCCTCTTCTGCTGCGCCCTGCGCTGCCTCTTCCGCTGCGCCCTGCGCCGTAGTATCTTCCGCCGCGCCCTGCATGCTATCCGCCGCGCTCTGCGCTGTATCTTCCGCCGCGCTCTGCGCTGTATCTTCTGCTGCGCTCACGGTGCTGCTCTCGCTCTGCACAGCCTCTTCTGTCTGCTGGCTCTCCTGCACCTGTCCATCTTCTGCCGCATAGGCAGTCACCGTCGCGCCGCCCAGCATCATCGCTGCTGCGCAGGCGGAAACCATGATGATGGGCGCCTGTTTCTTTTCTTTTTCCTTCATATTTACAGCCGGTTCGCCTTTTATGGTGATCGCGGACCGCTCTCCTTTCCCCTCACTATGATTATCACCTATGTTTTTACTTTAACTTTTTCTATGAAAAGGAGCTACCATGCATGCATTAAATAGCATGGAACTGTATGTAATCTCTGCGTTTCATTTGAGAACGCAAAAAAAGAGCCAGGATGCTGCCGCACCTGGCTCTTAATCGCCGGAAGACTTATGCCAACCGACAGAGGGGGGAGACTATTAAAGATATATGCAATCAGCTGTTCTCCTTCTTTTTCCTGCCGCGCAGGACCAGAAAAATTACTGCTGATGACATCAGTATCATGCCGGCCCATTCAGGCAGACTTGCTTCATCGCCTGTTTTTGGTCCGTTGCCTGTTTTACCGCCTGACGGCGGTTCGTTCGAAGTTGTTTCCTTCGGAGGTTCCGTTTCCGGAGGTGTCGTTTTCACGATCTCCAGCTTCGGCTCCGCTGTAACGTCGTAAATCCATTCATGGCTTGCCGGGTCTGCTCCAGGTACCATGACCAGAAATGGCTCTACCTTCTCATAGCCTGTGGCTGTGCCCTCTTTTCCGGTCTGACTTACCAGATACATGCCGTATGGAAGGTCTGTGAAAACCGCTTTTCCATCGTTATCTGTCGTTACCTGTGTGCCCGTATAACCTTTGCTTTCCTTGACGGAATAAAGGTCTGCCGCTGCTTTATTCGACTCATCTGCTGTCATATCGTCAAAATCAATACCTGTTCCCTGATATTCGGGGAGCAGCGTATAGGTTACGCAGCCATTGTTTACCGACACATCTGCCACCTTGATCATTTCCAGCTGAACGCCGTCAATTTTGGTGACTGCGCCGTTATCGTCATACTGACATATAATCTTCGCCGTGCCTGCGCTGCCTTCCAGTGCGGGCATAAGATCGGATTCATCTCCGGCTGCCGAAGCGGTACCGGCCGACAGCAGTATCAACATGGATGTCAGCACCGCCAATACTCTTCTTTTTATTTTCCCAGTTTTCATGACTGCTCTCCCTTTTCATCATTATCCCGAGATGATTTTTTTCCCGCACGCTTTATAATGCCTGCCGAAATGATCACGACTGCCAGTACTCCGGCTGCCAGCAGAATATACGGGAGATATCTGCTGTATGGATCTGCCTGGGCTTCCTGCGCCTCACTCGCCATATCGGCCGTATATGGAATCCGCGTTCCACGTACCAGAAGCCGGTGCGTGTTGACGCCGTACGGTGTACAGGTGATGAGTGTCACGTAGTCCTGGCCGGGTACGATAGCCAGATCTTCTGTTTCGTCCGGCAGTACCGTTTTTATCTGATCAACCTGATATGCCAGCGTTTCATCCAGAACTTTAATATAAAATACATCGCCTGTCTCCAGCTGATCCAGATCGGTAAACAGTTTTGCCGACGGCAGTCCTCGATGAGCTGCCAGAACAGCATGTGTGCCTTCGCCGCCGATCGGAAGACTCGTGCCCTCACAATGTCCCACGCCGTTTTCCAGTGCCTCTTTGCCGAGTCCGTGATAGATGGCAAGATTCACATTGATTTTCGGAATGATGATCGACCCCATCACCTCGTCACCATTCGGATTCAGAAGCTGGTCGTATGGATGTGTGAGAATGTAATCTTCTTCCTGGCCGAATGCATCAACAATCTGGTTGACCGTGTGCTGCGCATTGTACGCCTGCGCATCGGCCTTGATCTGCGTGATTTCCGCATTGGTCAGCGTGTCCACCGAGTCGTTGTACTCCGTGATCAGATGCTGATTCCGATATCGGTTCCACAGATCGGATACTGTTGGATACAGGAGAAGTCCGGCACCTGCTGTAAATATCACCGCAATAATAATGGTGATCAGTATGCTGCCCGCGCTTCTTCTGCGGCGTATTGTTAATTCCTGATTTTGCATATCTGTGCAGGCTTACCTGTTGCTTCTCTTCCTTTTGATATATCCAGCGGTGAAAATAACCAGCACGCCGAGCATTACACCCGCTGCCGCACATAGAATTTCTTCCGCCAGACCTGGATTGCGGCCTGCTGCCTTTTTGACCTCTGCTGCTTCGCCGGCTTCTTCATTACTCACCCTGTGCCCGCGTACCAGAAGTCTTTGCGTATTGACGCCGTATGGCGTACAGGTCAGCAATGTGACATAGTCACTGCCTTTTTCAATGCCCAGATCAGACGTATTATCCGGTTCTACCGTTTTAATCTGATCCGTTTTATAAGTTACCGTCCTGCCCAGTACATGAACGGTGAAGATATCCCCTTCCTCAAGAAGGTTCAGATCTGTAAACATCTTCGCACTCGGGAGCCCCCGGTGTGCCGAGATCACCGCATGTGTACTTTCGCCGCCTACCGGAAGACTGCTTCCGAACAGATGGCCGGCGCCTTTCTGCAGGACCTCATCGGTTGTGTAGTGATACACCGGCAGCTTTACATCGATCGCCGGTATCTCAACATAGCCGATCACTCCATCGTTGTTGATATTCAGCAGGCTTTCATATTCCTGATCCTGAATGCCGTCGCGCTGTGCAAACGCATCCGGTACCTGACCTCCGAGCAGCGTCTTGTTATAGGCTTCTGCTTTTTCGAGCTCCTCTTCGAGCTGTTCTTCACCGGCATCTTCGACAGAGCTCTGATATTCTGTGATCAGATGGCTGTCCCGATTTCGGTTCCATGCATCACTGAACGTCGGATACATGAAAATCAGAAAACCGGCAATAAAAATCAGTGCAATAAGAATGATCCCTTTTCTGTTACTCATAAAGCCTGCGTATAATGCTTTTTCCCGTCGGCAGCGGCCTTGCGGCCGCCGCGTTCAGGAAACAATCAATTATTCAGTCCATGCTGGCCGGCTGGCTCAGCTGCGGACC
>Ga0256406_1003153_pt1 | contig 21180 bp, 12 predicted proteins | sample RumenRJG_03DNA_FD_185986 | JGI IMG/M metagenome (GOLD analysis project Ga0256406, IMG submission 185986) | Bovine rumen microbial communities from Lethbridge, Alberta, Canada - RJG_03 | ecosystem: Host-associated > Mammals > Digestive system > Stomach > Rumen | place: Canada: Alberta | collected... | reverse complement strand
CTGAAGTGCAAGGTAAAAACCTTGCAGATACGTGAAAGCGCATTCAAAACCTTGCACTTAAGGTATCATTTCAGGGTCGGAAAAGCCGATGAAATCAACGTTTATTGAATTGTTCAGCAAACACTAAATAGTGTCTGCTGATTAAATCGATATTTTCGATTTCTGTGGCGAACTGAGCAGTTCTTCAGAACGCCATGAAATAGCAAAGGCGCATTTCTGCACCGGTATCGCGTACCTTGAAAAAAGCAAAAAATAATCGGACCTCCCTGTCCAGGATCCTGAACAGGTTCGTCACAAAGATGGAAAGGCCAACTGCTCCATAGGATGTGTCTTCCAGCTTCGTTTTGATCAGCCCAAGGCCATAGCATCGCTTGCTTAAGCTGAAACTGCGTTCGACCTCGATCCGGTCTGTGTTGTCAACGTACTCAAGATGTTTTTCGGCAGCCGCCGGCTTTTCCTTTGGACGGCCAGGTTTTGGACCTGAGAGCCGGATTCCATGTGCCTTGCAGTATTGTCTGTTTGCACGGCACCGGTAGATCTGGTCTGCAAGAACACGCTCCGGATAATGACCGTTTCTTGCTTTGTAGGCTTCCACAGCTCCCTGCAGCACCTCGGATTCGTTGTAGGGATCGAAGGTGATTTTTTCGATCCGCCCCATTCCGTATTCATCCAGGCTGAGATCAAACTTGATCCCGAATTCCACCGGTGTTTTGACTTTTCCGCGGACAATCGGCCGGATGTATGGCTGTGAGATGCTCACGATGCGGTCCTTCACACGGTGGGTCTTCTTATCGAACATATATTTCTGCTGTTCGTAGACCTGCCGGATGGTACCCAGCTGCTTTTCTTCTTTCTTCTGCAGCCTGTATCCTTTTGCAAGGTACCCGTCGATATATCCGAGATCCCGTTTTACAAAGCCGAGCTGCCTGCGGATAACCCGCCGGATTTTCTTCGAACCGCGCTTTTTGCTCTTCGCAAGGTTCAGGTAGTTCTTTCTTGCAATCCTGCAGTAAGTTCTGGGGCGATGTTCGCCATACTCTCTGCAGATACGGGCGATGATCTCTTCAAGATCTTCCCTTGCCTCATTCAGAAGGGAAAAGTCCTGCGGGAACCGGATATTGGAAGGAGCACAGGTCGCATCGAGGATCAGGGTTCCCTCATTGTCCGGCTTTTCTTCTGCTTCGGTGCTGTCCGCTTTCCCGGCTGAGGTGTCGGAAGAAGGACCGGACGGATCCGCTTCGGAAGTACCGGAGCCGCCGGAAGGATGGTTCCTGTTGTCGGAGTCCTTCTTTTCGTTTTCCGCCTTTTTCTTTCGTTCTTCCGTTTTGGCTTTGCGCTGTTCCAGAAGCTTTTCGTTCATGAAGATGGACATGTCGACATTGAACCGCTTCCGGAAAGAAACCAGCGTGGTCGCATCAAACGGAGGAATCTCCTGATATCCCGGCAGGCCGATGAAGTACTGAAGATACAGATTTTCCGTGATCTCCTCTACAAGTTCCCGGTCGGAGAAGCCAAGTTTTTTCTGGATAATCAGAGCACCGAGGGCCATGCGGCAGGGCTTCGCCACGTTTCCGAGCGTACTGGTGAAGCGCGACGCGTAGCGGGCTTCATACTCATCCCAGGGGATCAGCTGTGCGAGCCGGATCCAGCGGTTATTGGGATTCATATGGAGCCCAAGCGGCTGGTTAAAATCAAGGAACGACGGGTCTGAATTATCTTTTGCTTTGTACACGGTTTTCGGGCTCCAGAAGTGGAATATAGATGTAAGAAACTGCAAAAAAGATGAGGGATTTGATTCGAATCCTTGCATCTATTTTACCACCGAAGGGCCCGGAAATGCCGTATTTTCAAGGAAAACTGAACTTCTTATGATTGTTCAGCAGACACTATATATCGCGATATATACCGCTGTCAAAAAATGCCGTACTCCATTTGTCACTCTTCAACACTTTCCTAAGCACCAGATGGTCGGCGAATACGCCCTCTCGATCCTTATTTTATGCGGTTTTCAAGGTCCTTACGAAAGTTCACTCAAGCATTGAGTAGTTTTTTCTACTGGAAGTTCAGATTCTACAAAAATCTTTTGCAGCTAACCGTCCGATTCAGGTTGAAAACAGCTGTTCCCCGAGCCTTTTTATAGTCCGGTGCCTTAGTATCGGCCTTATCGGTAATCAAGCCTCGGACTTTTGACGCGTTCTATAGTCCGGAAACTTGGGAAAGTATTAGTAAACAGTAAAGTACATTTCTTTTCCGTTCTGATCAAGTTCCTGGTCGCCCGAATAATTGATTGAGCCGGCAGGAACAATTCTGATCTTGTACGTTCCAGGAAAATGGAAGGAATACGATGTGCTCGGAACGAAATTATAATTCAGATAGCCTAGTCCGATGATGTATTTTCCTGCATACTTTCCTGTCTCTGCCTTTCTCAGGCCTGTTAATTCTCCAACAATAATATAACCATTCTCGTCCTTTTCAACCTGATCATCGCCGATCACGAATGCCTCGACCTCGGTTGTTTTTAAAGTATATCGGTCTATATACGGAAGCCTGATTGTATCGCCGCCCTTTACTTCCTCATTTGTCTCCGGGTTGATCATGCTGACGTTTGGCATGTAGTCATATTTGGATGGTCGGTTCCAACTGAAATAATCATACATGTTCCTGAGTGTCCTGCCATTGTACTGGACGGTGAATGATGGCAGATGCGTCTGGTAATCAATTCCTCCCGTTTTCGTATTGTAACTGTAACGGAATGGTGCCGAAATGGACTTCATCACCACCTTTGTCTTATTCAGGTCAACAGTATTAATGCGGTAATACTTTGCAATGGTGCCCGCATAGTTTCCCTGACCCGTGATCTCCACGCGGTATGTTCCGTAATCGGTAAGACCGCCCACATAAGCAGTCCTGTATCGGAGATTCGACGGCAGACCGGTCGCTTTTGTATTGACTTTTGCCCTGATGACATTACCGGTAAAGATGTATTTATGCATCTCCAGAGAGAACCAGTCCGGATCGAGCGCCGCCCGTACCTGAAGATTCAGCGTCGCTGTTTTTCCTCCGAAGTTCAGGGTCATCCGGGTGTTCCCGATCTTCTCCGGTTCCAGCTGGACCAGAATCTCATTCCCGGACACCGTGATTCCGCAGGCATTTTCATCCTTTCCTTTATCCGCAAGGCTGACCACGCCGGTGTTGGAGATCTTCACCGATGGGGTCCATGTCTTTGCATCGGCTTCGCTCTCCGCACTGAGCCTGTCTGAGAGCTTCTCCATGTCGGTTGAGATTTCGTCCGCCGATGCAGATGATCCATCCGGGAACACGCTGTCCAAACAGAAAACAACCGTCCTCCGGTTGGCCGATGGAAGCTCCGATTCGACAGCAGACTTATCCGTCAGATTCATGGTTCCTGCCGGATCCTGCGGATCTGCCCCGGCAGCTCCCCATTCCGGCGGTACGAGCAGTGTCGCTGTGGAGCCGCTCACGATGACCTGTCCGGATTCCTTCTTTCCGGCAGCATCCGTGCTGACCGCTGTGCCGGCTGCAGGCATCATAATCTTCGAAAAGCTGTAAACCGCTACCGTGCAGTCCGTCTCCGCGAGTTTGTCTTTGTATTTGTCATAATAGTCTGCAAGTGTCTTCGTGTTTCCTGTATTCGGCAGGAGATAATCCTCCGGCGTCGAAGCATCCGGCGCATACATGCGGATCGTCGCCGTGCCGACACTGCGGGCAGTGATCCTGCCGTTTCTCGGGTCAACCGAGACAACGGACGGATCATCCGACACGAAATACAGCCTGCGCCATTTCGTGAAAACGGAAGACGAAAGTTCAGCATTATCGCTGCTCTCCGAAGAACCGTCCTTGCTTACAATCACCTGCACATTCGACGCGGTGCCCTTCTGCAGGAAGGCCGTGCTTTCATTGTTATAGAAAAGCTGGTAAGCGGAGTTCCCATCCGTTCCTGTACCGCCATATGAGGCGATGCCTTCTGCTCCTGTCACCGAGATGGAATATTCCTCTTTCTCATCGATGTAATCCCTGTCCTTTGGCACCTTCGTGGTAGAGAGATATTCGTACCCGGTCTGTTCTCCGGTTTTGGCCGTATTGAAGCCTTTGTATCCGAACCCGTTCGCCGCGCTGATGGCAAGGCTGCAGGCTGCATTCACCGTACTGCTGCTTCCGGACGCTGGTGTAACTCCCCAGCCGGCTGTCCTGTACACGATGATCGCATTCCCGGCATAGCGGAATGGCTCATACTGGATGTAGGAGACTGCATACTTCGCCTTGGTATCCGGTTCCTCATATACATGGAAGGCCTTTGCTGCCTGTACAATAAACCGGAACGAGGCAGTCGTATTCATATACGTAACCTTCGCCGTATAGGTTCCCGGCTTGCGGATATCAAACGGCCTGCTACTCCAGTCGACGCAGCCTTCCTTCATAAGATCGTAGACAGACCTACTGACACTATCCCCCTTTGCGTGAACCTTTACTTTCTTCAGGGATGCAAACAATTGCTCTTCATTATCATTCGCGCTTCCACTGATGACATCGTCCAGCGCGTCCACAATTCCGATGTCCAGAACGGACTGATCGAAGATTTTACTGTAGGTATCGGATCCTTCCGGAGCATCCGCCGCTGTGCTGTCCACCCCCGAACCGATGCCGTAATACTGTGTTATCGTATACTGGTTTCTGCTGTTCTGTGCAGTATCCCCATAGTCCGCCGCGATCGTTCTGGCTGCGAGACGTATCGGACACAGGACGACAAGACTGTTGTTTCCGTCCGTGCTGACTCCCGCGTATCCCTTGTTGCGGTACTGAACCGGCAGCGCGAAAACTCCGGACGCGCCGGCCGTTACGGCGAATGCATAGCTGTCCTTGTCCGGGCTCGCGCCATGGGTCACGCTGCAGACTTCACTCTCTGTATCGGTCCCATCAGTTATGACGGCTCCGACATTCCAGTTTGCCACAGAGAAGCTCTGATTTTTCAGGACGGATCCATCGTTGTAGACAAGATCGACCCGAAGCTGCATCTTCGGGAAGATCTGAGCCCCGGTAAGGACGAGGCCATAGGCATTCTCCAGCGTGGTATCCCCCGCCGAAACGGTTCCGGCCGCTGCATTTGCATACTGGAAGACGAGATCCGGATTTTTCACGAATTCAGCCCGAACGACCGGGTTATTCTCAAGCTTTACCCTGAACTGCACCGTCGCTCTTCGATTGCCACTTACGTATGTCACGGTGTAGCTCTTTACATCGCTGATGACACCGGTCGTTTCATCCTTCGTGTAATCTTTCGATTTCGGATTGAGATCTGCCGTCGTGAACGCCCTGACCGAGGGGGAGATCATCCCGGAACTGACCGGGACCTTCTCTGCTTTTCCGTTGTCGTAATAGGCAAGCAGATACACGCCGGTAAGATCCAGTTTCGTTCCTCCCGCTTTGTCCGTTTTTCCGGTGTAATAGGTTTTGTCGGTTTCCTTTGTCCCGATCCGGCTGCGTGGATCAAAAAGCTCGATGCTCTTCAGAATCTTCGCCCGGAAGCTGACTTTGAAGGATGTTTTCTTTCCATGATAGGTATAGGTGACGTTCTGCGTCCCTCTGCGGCTGCTGTAGCTGAAGGAGTCCTGCGAAAACTCCGAGGTATCATACTTCCCGTTTTCCTCATCGTATCCAAGCAACTTCACGGTGCCGTCGTCATACCGGACTTTTATGATGAGTCCGTAGAAGTCCTTCGGGGTCAGGGTCTGTCCTTCGGCAAACTCGGTCTTCACCGGAAGTGAGCGCACGAAAACAGAGGCTACCGAACGGTCCCGGACGGAAACCGTCATCTTCCCCTGTACATACGTGCCGTCCGGATTCGGATCCTTCGCAGTCGCCGTCACGGTGAGCCGGGTCGCCTTCTCACCCTCTCCGACTGTAAGGCGGCCGTTCTCATCGATAAAAGTTCCGGAACTGCTCCCGCTCCCCTCCGATGATTCCGATGCGGATGATCCGGAAGCCGTACTGTCTCCTGTATCTCTTCCCTGAATCTGCCATGTCACATCGGAATTGACATAGGTTCCTGCCTTCATCGGCTTCACGGTTGCAGTCAGCTGGATGCTGCTGCCGCGGATGGCCGTGGTCTGCCCACCGACGTTGACGGCTGCTATAGTTCCGCGGGCGCCTCCTAGATAAATGACCGAAGTGGCCTTTCTGGCAGTTTTGCTGTTGTTCGCGCTCGTCCAGACTGCAGTCACAACGATATGATCCGTCTGGTAGCCGCCTTTGTCCGCAGCTACAATCTCTTTCGGATCAACCCGGAACGTCACATCGGATCCTTCCACTGTTTTTACAACAGTGGTCTTTGCATCCTCTGTACCTGTCCCAGCCTCATCCGTTGCAGAAGAAGATGCAACAAAGCCGGTGACTATATCCGGATTTTCGTTCTTATCTGTTACCTTGATCTTCCGGTTTCTGGAATCATAACGTTCGAAGCTCCAGGCAGCCTTCAGCTGATCACTCGTCAGGGCAAAGGTTCCGCCCTGAAGCGTAAAGCTCGGATTCAGTTTTAACGGTATATCGACGGTTTCGCCTGCAGAAAGGTCCACTACCCTCTGCGATGGCTGAACTAAGACCCCGCTGATCTCCTTATATCGCGCCGGGCCGTTTACAATGAGGACCGTACTTGCGCCTGCCGACTCCGCGTTCCTGGCGTCTTTCGTTTCTGCCCGGACGTAAATTCGTGCCGATTGCTCATCCGCAGCCACATGCAGGACTCCGTTCTCATCGATATACGTATCCTGAATGGTCTCGCCGCCGATCTGATGCTTTGAATAATCTGCACCCGGCAGTGCTGCTCCGTCTTCTGTTTCCACAAGCGACCAGGTGACTTCCGAGCTGTCCGCAACGCGGGATGTGCGCTTCTCATCCGCATAGGTCAGATATGGCCGGAATGCATAATTCTGTCCCGCCTTCACGGTCAGCGCATTGTTCCTGTAAACCGCCTTCCGGTTGGTATTCTGGTTGATTTCGACAGTATCCGCGTGCTGCACCTTCACAGTGAGCGTATAGACTGCTGCCGCACCGGAACCGCCCGAATCCTCTGCCACATCTTCATCGGAAGCTTTCGACGTATCTGAAATGGATACTGTCACGACATAGTGATCGGCGCGGTCGGAAGGATCTGCGTACAGGGTCACGCTTCCGTCCTTTGCGGGATCACTTACGGAAGAGCTCATGCTGACGATTTCGTTATTGTTTTCGTCAAAACCTTCCACGGCCCATTTCACATCCGCGCTGATGCAGCCATTTCTGTATTTTGTCTTCGGATGCAGCGAATCATTGACCCCGGCATAGAGCTTCATGGATTCGCCGGTGCGAATGGAGGAAGAGGCCGTGTTGCTCTCATCGCTGTGATCAGAGAAACATTTCTTACTGCCGTCCAGGATGACGATATCGTCCGAATAATTCATGGAGACGGTCAGAACTGCCGGCTTCGTCAGCGGATCCTTCACGCAGGAAAGTGTGACCGTAAATTGGTCCGCCTTCTCTTTCGCACCAATGACGAGAGTGACGGTTCCCGGCATGCCGGTTCCGCTCTCCCCGCTGGCTGTTTCGCCGTTTTCATCCTCTTCTCCGGTCACGATCTTTGTGCCCGGATCAGTATTGCCGGAAATCGTCCATGAAATCTTTCCGTCCAGATTATTCTTATTGTCCGGGGAGAGTGCATTCGTATTCTTCGGATCATCCACCAGGCTGTCGAGTTTTGCCTTCAGGACTACTCTCCCGTTCCTCGAAAGCGACGTCGTATTCCCCGTGAAGGCACGTGAACTCTCATTTACGATATAGGCCCGGGTGTAATGGGATATCCGTATATTCAATGTTTTGACGGTGGAATAATAGGGATCCTTTACCCGTACCGTGAGGGAAGAAGCGCTCTCGTCTGTCCCGATATGCAGCGTGGTCTTCTCTGCGCCCCGGACGCTTAAAGGCTTTCCTTCATCGCCCTCTGCAAGAATATAGGTATCATCGGATTTTGCCCCGGTGAGATCCCAGTCGAGATTGTCATCCTCTTCGCTGTTCAGAAATCCGTAAAAACTCACTTCGTCTCCGCAGGACAGTGTGAGCGAGGAGATATTTTTCTGTTTATCTGTATCGACACGAATCGTGCCCCTCACAGAGCGCACCACATCAAAATGCGCCTGTGCCGGCTCCGCGCCGGATTTGTATTCCGTGGAGAGGGCCGTCACACGGATCCTCTGGAAATCTTTGTCAGAAGGGCTGATGTAAAGGTACAGCGAATGATCGGAGCCGACCACATAGGCCGATTCCGTCCCGCCGGTTTTTGCGGCATTTTTCAGCGAATCGAGATCGTCCGCGGCCACAAGACTCTGCGCTGTCTCAGCAGTTTTTCCGTCTGCACCGGCAGGCTTCCCGCCCCGGTCCGCATAGGCCACGGTCCAGGTTACGTTGGGATCGAAAGCATACCCGTTGCTGCCCGACCCGGTCCGGACCATGGCGCGTACGTGATAAATCCCGCCGACAGAGATGCTCTTAACGATATTTGCGCTGATGCGCTCATGAGAATCGGCATTCTCAAAGCGCATATCAATATAATCTCCAAGATTCACGATCGCAGTTGCGGAAAGGACCTTCCCCTTTGCATCCGGCGAAACTGCAGTCACCGTCACCGTGATCCTGTGATTCTTGTTCTTCTGTGCTTCTTCCGCTCCGATGGTAAGAACAGCCTGCCCGTTGTTATCCGCATTTTCTGTCAATACTGTCTCCGAATCGGCATTTCCCTCAAGCTTCCACTCCACGCTTCTGTAAGACGGTCCGAAACCGGTAACATCCGCATTGAATGTGATCGGCTTTCCCGTCGTGTAGACAGTCTCTTCTTCCGCACCGGAATCTACAGCCGACTGATCACAGTAATATACAGTAAAACTCTTGCCCTGCTCAGCGCTGTCCCCGCGGTCATCGCTGAGAGTCACTTTCTCTGCCGTATCACAGACAAGGACTGTTGCCGTGGCAGTTGCAATATAATAATCTCCATCCTCCTTCTGATCCGGGAAGGAATAGCCGGAATCCTTCGGAATCTTCGCCGTCGCAGTGACCGTGAGCTCCGCGTCGTCTTCCTTCTTTCCGATATTCAGCACGCCGATACTGCCATTGGCAGAATCTTCCAGCGCATCGATCGTTGTCCCGGTATATTTCGAGAGCGCCTGCGCATCGACAGGCAGCGTTATTTCTTCCTGCTTCAGTCCCTCTTTCAGAACAGAGCTGTCGTCTCCCAGCTTCGTGGCCGACACATCCCAGCTGAAAGTAATCGGATCATCGGCTTTGATGCTCCCGATGCTCTCCCCGTCCTCTGTGACAGCATGAACAGTGAACTGCTGCGTTCCTCCCGGCTTTACCTTCTCCTGGTCCGGTGTGATCGTAAAGGACTTTACCGCAGTCGTTCCATACCCGTACGGTCGCAGAATTTTGATGGCAAACTCATCCATCGCCGCATTGCCATCGTAGTCATGGTAGAGCTCTCCGTCCGCATAGAGTTCCGCACGCACATGGATCTCACTGCAGGTTTCTGTGGAATCGATGACAAGATCGTTGGATGCTTTAATTTCGTAAGAGGGTCCTGAATAGTCATCCGTCTCATTATTGGCTGTGACCCCGGTCTCCGTTCCGGACTTGAAAACTGCGCTGCTTCCCGAAGCCGTGCGGCCGACTTCCTCTACTGTCCAGTGAACCATAAATCGGTTATACTGACGGCTGCACCTTTCCAGATATTCCTGATATGCCTCATCATCAGAATCTGAACCGTCGTCCGAACTTTCCTCTTCCTCAGAATCCGAGCCGTCGTCTGTGTTTTCCTCATCCTCGTCGTATTCGCCGGGATCTGCAAAAACTCCTCCTTCATTGGATACATATGCGTTAAACGTAATCTGGACAGCGCCGGCCTCGGTACCATCACTGCTGCTCGCCCAGACTGCTTTGAAACCGTTAAGATTGCTCTCACTGTCGGTGAATTCATCACCGTTCTTTGTGGATGAACTGCTTTTGATTGCAGCCAGTGTGATCGGTTCATTATCTCTTGCATATTCATAGCCACTGATGTCAAGGCCGATGTCACCAGAAATTTCAAGAGGCTCTGTATCCGCCCCGTCCGTTTCCGTGGCTGCAGATGTTTCCGCGGCAACACTGCCTCCCTCTGCGGCATTCAGTGCATATATTCCTGCCGTGGCTTCCGTTCCGTCCGAGGTGCCTCCCGCAGCGGAAGTATCTTTTGTGTCACCGGTTGCAGCACTGTCCCTTGTACCTTCCGAAGTGGCGGTTCCATTCCCGTCCGCGCTCCCGGTTTCGCCGGATGCGCCTGCTGCGCCGCTCCCGGAGCCAACCGCCGTGCCTGTAGAAGTGCCGGATCCACTTCCGTCCGCACTGCCGGTTTCGCCAGATGCGCCCCCTGTCGCATCCGTTCCCGTGCTGTCCACCTGCCCTGCGGAAGAAACGGTTTCTCCGCTGGCTGTATCTGCAACACTGCCTGCAGATGATTCAGCCTGCGCCGCAGAGGTACTCTCTTCTGCATACGCTGTCATGCTTCCCGCCGAAAACAGAGAAGCCATCATGGACGCCGATAAAACTGCGCTCAGAATTCTGCCGGTTATCTTCCTCATAAGATAATCCCCCTTCATGCCTGCATCTTCTGACAAGACGCATTTCCGCGGATGATATGGCCGTATCATCCGTATATGCTGTATCTGCAGCTTCCCGCCGCAGGCAGCAGTATATTTCAATGCCTTCCGGCGCCTGTCACACGGTTTCCTCTGTCAGCACTCCGTCTGTGAAATAAAACCATCCATTCCGATATTTTACCGGTCCGGTATAATCCGTCATGACGCGGCCCCGGACGATATAGCGCCAGTTTTCGCCGATCTTCGCAATGCCGGTAAAGCCATAGGCGATCCGGCCCTGAACGAAGTACCATGTTCCACGCTCATCTTCTGCTTCACCGGAATAACCCCGATCCACCGAGCCATCGCTGAAATACCAAGAGCCATACTGATTCGACGCTATTCCTGTATAATCGTCCACCAGTTTCCCGTTCCGGAAGTAACGCCAGACCCCGTTCTGGTCGAGAGCCATCCCGGTAAATCCGGTCTCCACCTTTCCGTGGCAGACATACAGTACATCGCTGCCGGATGAGACTGCTCCGGTCACAGATGAAGCCGGACTGCCGGCACGGATGTACCATGTAATCTTTCCATCAGATGCCATACCGGTATAACTGCTGTCGAGGCGTCCGTTTTTGAAATAATATCTGCGGCCGAAGGCCATGACCACTCCGGTATAGGAATCATCCGGTGCGCCATTGGTGAAATAGCACCATGCATCCGGAATCTCCGTATCCCTGTTCCGGACCATTCCGGTGTAATCCGTCTCAATCTTTCCGCGAAGGACGTACCGCCACAGATCGCCGATCTTTACCATTCCGCTTACAGAATGCGCAACCTCGCCATTCACGATATACCAGCTGCCGCGATCATCCGAAGCTTCTCCTGTAAAGGCTGTATCGACCTTTCCGTCTTTAAAGAGAAAACTCCGCCCGGCGCCGCCCGCAAGTCCGGAATAGCTGTCCTGCTTTTTACCCTTACTGACATACTCCCAGTCTGAACCAGTTTTGACGGCTCCGGTTACCCGGTACGCAATTCTGCCCCGATAGTAGTACCAGGTACCGTCCTCATCGGTGCCTGTTCCGGACACCGCCCCAAAACCAGTATAATCCGGATTTACGCTGCCGTCTGTAAAATAGCACCACCCGCGGCTGTCTTTTCCCGTGCCTGTATACGATGTATCATGGATACCGTTCGTGACATACCAGAGCTCATTCCCATTCTTTGCAGCTCCGCAATAACCGGTATCGAACTTTCCTTCCACGAAATACCACCAGTTACTGTCATCCGGGCTTTTCCTGAAACCGGTCATGCCCGTATCGATATCGCCGTTCTTTGCATAGACGTAGGACCCGTCCTCCTGTTTTGAAATACCGGTGTAATCAAGGTCCTTCAGCCAGATTTCCCCGATATCAAGCCATTTCTCATATACTTCATCCATGCAGTAGAACCAGATTTTCCCACTGTCTGCTCTGCCGGCAGTGTAGGTGACCATACAGGTCGTGAAATCCTGCGAGCTCTCCGGATTAATCCAGTAGAAACTAAGCTGATTGGAATTAAAGGCCCAGTTTCCATTTCCTCTCACTGCATACTCGATCCGATAGGTTCTTCCCGGCACCATCTTCCTGAATGCGCCGTGCGTGATCTCCGCAAGATCAAGGAGGATGCCGGCCTCATGGGTTCCGCTGCTCGTCCGCTTGAAGCGAAGAACCGTCCCATAGGCTTCATCCTCGGCAGACTTTATCTCAATCGTATTCTCCTTATCCGTATAATATTTGTGGACGATGGATTTTTTATCGTCTGACCCGTAAATGTCCTCAAGAGAAGGATGATAATCGACCACGGTCGTGTCGTCCGCAGTTCCGCCGTCGTTGATCTTCGACCCGTCGGACAGCACAATCCCGTAACGGCAATGTGCTCTGCCGTTGATGACAGTATTGGACAGCTTCACATTGGTCCCGGCGAAATTAATAAATGTTCCGTTCAATGTCGAATTATTGATCTGAACATCATCCGCAGCAGTTTCTATCAGGATGCTGCCCTTCGCATTTCCGTCAAAACTGCAGCTGTCGATGATGATATGTTCATTCGGATTGTCGCTGTTGTTCGTTTCGATATCGATGCCGGCCATCGGATCCGTTCCGTTTGCGTTTTTGAAGACGCAGTTCTGAATCGTCACGTTGTCGGCGCTGACGATGGAAAGATCATTTCTTCTGTTATTGGACAGCACACAGTTTCTGATGACAATTTCCTTGCAGCCGGAAGTTTTGGCTTTCGGATCTGTGGGATCCTCTATATTGGTGCCCAGATAAATTCCATCTCCCCAGCAGTCGTAGATCCGGACTCCATCAATCGTCACATCGGAGCTGTCCAGGACACAGATACCATGCCCCCATTCCCCCGACGTACCGGTGTGACCGTAACGGTCTCCGTAAAGCTGGCCGCCGTAAATCCGGACATTGCTGATAGTATCCAGCCGCAGCAGCTTGTAACTCTTCCCGCCATTCGGAATCACAACAAGCTTTGCATCCTTGTCCATGACAAAGTTGATGTTGCTGCGGAGCGAAATGGACGCTGCCGCATTAATCCGGTATGTTCCGGCTGGAATATAGATTGTGTTCTGCTCCTCCGACAGGTGACTGACCGCTTCGTTGAAAGCAGCCGTGTCATCCGCCTCGTTGTCTCCCCTGGCGCCGTATGTCTGCGGACGGATTCCGTTATTTGCGGCATCCTCCGGATTATATTCCTGCGTCGCTGACGCATCGCTGTCGGAACTGGATTTGCTGCCGGAATCGGAGTCTTCCGTTACCGATTCCTCCGCGGATTCTTCTGTAGATTCCTCTGCAGATTCATCTGCGGATTCTTCTGAAGCAGCGTCCCCCTCCTCTGCTGCTTCCTCTTCGGTGGATTCGGCCGCTGTATTATCCGCTGTTGCAGCTTCTTCCGTGGAATTCTCTGCTGCGGCGACCTCCCCCGTGGATTTTTTCGATGCAGATTCCACCCGTGAAGATTCCGCCGTCCCATTTTCATCGTCCACTGTGGACGTCTGATCCGAAGCAGAATCTCCGGAAGAAGCGCCTGTGTTCCCTGCTGTACTGGTGCCTGAATCGGAGTCTGTATCTGCCTTTGTACTTGTGTCTGTATCTGCGCCTGCACCTGCTTCAATGACTGCTTCTGCGGCTGAACCTGTCTCCTGCCCGGAAACATCCGTTTTCGCTGTCGCACCCGTCTTTGAAGAATTTCCACCGGATGATGTATCATCGGCCGATTGTATGCTGTTCACCGTGACTGTATCAGTTGCAGCGATTGTTTCCGATGTCTGGGAGGAATTACTCTGCTCTGCATTTCCCGATTCGCCGGAGGATGCAGTCTGCTCTGCAGATGCAAAAATCTCCTGCCCGGCTGCTTCTCCCTCCGCATGCGCGTTCATGCAGGGTACTGCAGTTCCTATTCCGATGCAGACCGGTATAAGAGCGACCTTCTTCAGAATTTTCTTCTTAATATTTATCTTTTCGTCTGTCTTACGTTGTTCTGATTCCATGGTTCTTTCTCTCCGCACTGCATTTATATAGTGTTTGCTCAACAATTACCCTTTGGGTTGTCTGAGTCCGATATTATTCGGCCCGCTGATACGAATGTAGTTTTCCTTACAGAATCGGATTTTATCCCGCGTTCTGTAAATCTGGTCTACGAGGACCGCTCGAATAAACTTCGCCACCTGAAAAAACTTATAAGTTCTTCCTTGGATTATGTTAGAATATCAAACCAGTAAGGTCAAAGACGACTTTCCAGTATCAGACTGTAATTTTCCGGAGGGATCATGGATCTTTTCTCACTGCAATATATTGTTCGTCCTGGTACTGGCAATCGTCTACTACACCATCGGAAAGAAACGGCAGTGGGTTGTTCTCCTCGCTGCAAGTCTTCTATATTATTATGTCCTGAGCCGGGGCGGGATTATTTACCTGCTTGTTAACACCGTATCCACCTATCTCGGCGCACGGATCCTCGACTCCCTTGAGGCATCCTTTGCTGCAAAGAAGAAGGGTCCTTCCCTCGATCGCGCCGCAAGAAAGGCTCTGAAGACTTCCGTTCAGAAGAAAAAACGAGTCATTCTCATCGCCGTCCTTCTCTTCAATCTTCTTATTCTTGGACGCCTCAAGTACTGGAATGAGATTTTCCCCTCCGCCAAAACTCTCCTGCTGCCGCTTGGGATTTCCTTTTATACCTTCATGTCGATCAGCTATCTCGTGGATGTGTGCAATGGAAAATAACCGGCGGAGAAGAACTTTGCGAAATACCTTCTTTATATATCCTGGTTCCCACAGGTAATCCAGGGGCCGATCGGACGTTTTGACGCGATGGCGCCGCAGTTTGAGGAAAAGCACACTTTCAGCCGTGAGAAAACGGCCCGGGCGCTGCTTCTCATTCTCTTCGGCCTCATGAAAAAGTACGCCATCGCGGACATGCTCACCGACGACATCTCTGCACTCTTCGACGGGCCTGTGGATTCGCTTCCGGGCAGCGTCATCGTATTCGGAATCCTGCTCTATTCTGCCCAGCAGTACGCGGATTTTTCCGGCGGGATCGATATCATCACCGGCGTCTCTGAGATCTTCGGCATTGAACTTGCGCCAAACTTCCGCCAGCCATATTTCAGCGTCTCGCTCGGTGATTTCTGGCGCCGCTGAAACATCAGCCTCGGCGCGTTCATGCGCGACTACGTTTTCTACCCGTTCGCCCTTCTGAAGCCGATGCAGCGCTTCGGCAAATGGTGCACGAAACATCTCGGAAAACACGCAGGCCGCGTTCTTCCCGCCGGCATTGCCAATATTCTCGTCTTTCTTGTCGTCGGTCTGTGGCACGGCGCGCAGATGCATTACATCCTCTGGGGACTGTACAACGGTGTCGTCATCCCCCTCAGCGACCTGACGCAGCCCTTCTGGCAGAAACTGAATCAGGTCTTCCATTTTAAAACTGAATCATCCGGCTTTCACATCTTTCGCATCATCCGCACATTCATCATCGTCAACATCGGATGGTACTTTGACCGGATTACGGATTTTAGGAGCTGCATGACCTGTTTCCGGAATACCCTTCTTTATTTCGCTCCGTCCAGGTTTGTCTCTTCCTTATCTCAGGAACTTTTCACGGGGACCAAACCAGTCAGTGTCCTCGGTGGCTTTGTGACGGCTCTCATCGGATGCGTGATCGTTTTTGCGGTAAGCCTGCAGAAGGAAAAGGGAATCGATGTGGCAGGAACCATTCTCGGGCATAAAAAAGAGACAGAAGCCTCCGGCAGGCTTCTCCGGCTGAAGAATGGGATGGATGCTTCCGGCGAATTTCTCCGGCATAACAATGGGATGGATGCTTCCGGCGTACTTCTCCGGCAGAAAAACAGAATGAATGTTTCCGCGAAATTTCTCCGGCAGGGGAACGAAATGGGTGTTTCCGGAAAATTTCTACGGCAAAAAAATATTCTTTTCATGTCCACCGTAACGATTCTCTTCCTTCTTGTTCTTGTTTCTTTCCTCTTTACCACGAGTGCCGGAGGATTTATGTATGCAAACTTCTGAGCGTATACAAAATTCTGAACGCGCACAAAATTTCGGCCACGGACAAACTTCTGAGCCCTTGCAAAATTCCAGGCGCAAAAATCACCAGACTGCCGTCATCGCATGTTCTCTTGCTCTCTTCGTTCTGATAAACATCCTGCTCTGCTTCCTTAATAGAGCCCTATCGCTCCAGCAGTTACGAGATGTGGTCGGGTTTTCGCGGTAAAAGCGCCGCGGACCTCGTCTACATCGGGACATCCCAGGCAGAGTGCGCCATTAATCCGTCGATTGTCGACGCTTCTCTCGGGACGCACTCCTACAACATGGCCACCAATATGCAGAGCCTCGCCTGTTCCTTTGATGCAGTCAAAACTGCTTTCCGGGAAAAAAATGTAATGAGAGTCGTCCTCTGCATCGACTTCGACATACTCTCCACGAACCGAAAAGATAACATGCAGGCCGAACAAAGCTACTACCATGCAAAATGCAGTACGGAAAGTCTCCCCGCCGGGATGCGGGACAGTCTCTCTTATGTCTTTGATCCTTCCGTTTCCGACAGTACCGCTTCTATAACATACTGGTTTCCGTGGATCTACAACCGCTCCTTCCATATCCGCACAAATGTGGAAGAAAAAATAAAAAAAGCGGTGACCGATCCAAGCGGTCATCGCGATGAAAATGGATATGAACCGACCGATGAGGTGGTAAAGCAGTCGCACTTTACCACAAAAGACGAGGCAGAAGCCTGGAGCGAGAAATACGACCTGATCGTCCCGACCATCACGGATGAAAACCGCAGGACCCTCTCCTCCATCCTCACTTACTGCAGTGAGAACAACATCGAGCTGACCGTCATCTCGATTCCCTCCGCAAACACCTTCGATATCTATGAATACAAGGACTACCTAGCCCTGACCGACACCGTGGACGAGATATGCCAGGCCGCCGGACAACATTTCTACAACTTCAACTTGCTCGATGAGGATCAGCTCTCCATTCCGATTGACGGATACAAAGATGTCGGCCACACAAACTCAAAGGGAGCCGCGATATTCTCCGGGTTTCTCGCGGAGTTTCTGAAGAACAAGTCTGACATCCATTAACAGGATTTAATAAGGGCACCCTCGAGGCGTCGATCGGACTTTCGAGCAGGCATTTTTCTTTCTTCCCTTTTCTTCGGTCTCGGGAGTTTTTACGGATTTTATTACGACAAATGCATACTTATAGCCGATTTGCTCAGAATTATCGCTCCAGAAACTCAGAGGGAGTGAAAGCCAGAACTTTACGGCTCTGAAGAAAGTCCCTAACGTTACGGGTAATAATAAAATCAGCCCCGATTCTTTCTGCTGTTGCACACTGTATTGCATCCTCGAAGTCCTTCCACTCCATCTCAGATGCCTGTTTGAGATCTGCTTCAGTCAGCGCGGCAATGTGAAAAATCAACTGAAGTTTACTCAGAACTTCTTGTACGCCTTTCGGGTCCAGTTCTTTTCGCATGACATAAACAAGATTGGCGAAGGTCAATGCCGAAACATATCCATCTGCTTCACCAGTCTCACAGAGCTTCCAGATCAGAGCGGAATCTTTCACATGTGGTTCCCGGGCCTGTAGAACATCCAGAAGAATGTTTGCATCAACCAGCAACTTCATATTTAGCCCTCAGGTCTTTGTCCTTCTCTTCATCCAGATTGTAATTGCCCTTCAGGATTCCTGTCAGAGAATCCGTCAGGTATGAAACAGCCGCATCCTCCGGAATAACTCGTGCAACCTTTCTCCCGTTTTTTGTAACGATGATCTGCTGCCCTTCGATTACAATGTTCAGATACTTACCGAAGTTATTCTGCAGTTCCGTAGAACTTGCCGTTATAATTTCTGCCATGTCCGCATCCTCCTTTCAAACTAGCTAATTATATAATAGCAAATCTTAGCCAGTCTTCAATGATGGTTAATAATCACCGGCTGATATCGTCTTTCATTATATCTGCAGCACTTGACGAAGTGCCGAACTAAATCATCCAGAAGCAGTAAGACCGACGGGCAGTAAATTCTATCTCCATTATACCGGTCCATACTCCTCAGAAAGGGCATAAATGAATATATTCAATGCTTCAAAATACTGCTCGTTATCCAAAACTCTATCTTGAAGCCACTTCAGATAATCATAATCATCTGAACTGTATTCGCCCAGCTCCAGCATAAGTTTCGTGTGCGCAAACTGCTCCTTTGCTTCTTCCATCTCCGCTTTTGATAAATGTTCCTGCTCTTCCTCCGGGAGGAAATCATAATGCTGCGGATACCATTGCTCGAATGTATCCATCATATCATTAAGAACCAGGAAGGCAGATTCTATTTGTTCATGTTGATACTCGTCCATTTTTATATTCCCTCTTGGGCAAAACAGTGTGTATGGCTTTGACGAATGCGGCATCTTCTGCATTTCAAAACTTTAAGACTTTTTGACTTTTGAAAGTCATTGATCTGTATGCTGCTGATCTGCATTAATCGAAGCCTGTATAGCGTCATACTCTGATTGCAACGCTTCATGAAAGCAGCCAGTCAATCAGCTGCACGGATTGGATCCCCTCATAGGTGGTTTCCATGCCCGGATTCAGAGAAAGGACTATCTTCTCATAGTTATCCGGAACCTTCTGCAGCGGGAATAATTCTCTTTTGCGGGCATTTTCGTCCGTCATGGATTCTGTCACCTGCACATACATCTTTTTACTCTCTGTTGTAGCGATAAAATCGATCTCGCTGTTTTCGATCTTCCCGACTGCTACATCAAACCCGCGTCGCAGGAGTTCGAGATACACGACGTTTTCAATCTCGTGCCCAATATCCCGGTCGCGAATGCCCAGCAGATAGTTCCGAAGACCAATGTCAACGATGTAGTATTTTCCCTGCGTTCTTAAGAACTCTTTACCCTTGATATCAAATCGTTTGATTCCGTAAAATACATAGGCTTCCTGAAGGGCATCCACATAAGCCTGCACCGTGTGAGCACTCGGGGTTCCTTTTCGTTTCTCATCCCCAAGGAGTCCTTCATTTGTCAGAACGTTGCCAATAGTGGATACGGATATCATGCTGCCGATATTGTCGGCAAGGAACAGGACAATCTTATTTAAAAGCGCCGGATCTGTAATTCTTCGTTCACCTTTTCGATTTTCTCTCTGCAGAATGTCCCGCATGATCACGGTATTGTAGATGCCTTCCAACAGTGTAAATGCCCGCTCCTGACTGAGTCCTACATCCGCGATTCCGGGCATTCCTCCAAATCGCATATAGGCATCAAATATCTCACGGAGCTCGTAGCGTTCCCCGTTCTGGTCAAAGACCGCTTTCCTTGTTCCTCCGAGTGCACTCTGTGTCTCCCGGATTTCAAAACTGTAAAATTCTATGAACTCTGAAAAGGACAGCGGAAGCATCCGGACTTCGATGTATCTTCCCGACAGGTACGTTGCATACTCAGATGAGAGCATGTAGGCATTGGATCCTGTCACGTAAATATCGCAGTCAAAATCTACCCGGAAAGAATTCACGGCATTCTCCCAGCCTGGTACATGCTGAACTTCATCGAAGAAGTAATACATCCGCCTGTCCGGTAGTGTATGCTGTTTTACGTACTCGTAAAAATCGTTGCTGGACATCTGACTGAAGTCATGAGACTCGAAGTTCATCTCCAGAATCTGATCGTCATGAATACCGCTTTCTCTCAAATGCTCTGCCATCAGCATCAGAAGGCTCGACTTACCGCACCTTCGTATTCCGGTCACCACTTTCACAGGCTCCGTGTCCTGAAATGCAATCAGCTTATTCAGATACAGGTCACGCTTTTTCAACGTATGAGATTGGATCATGCCGCGCACCTCCTTATGCTGATGATAGCATTTTCATCTTGAATTTTCATGTTTATGCTATTGATGGCATTTAATGCTGTATCTTTATCTGATTTGCATTTAATAGGAACTCCCTGCGAAAAATATCCTAAACGACTGGCGCAGGATTTTACGCTTACGAAGCCGATGCAGCGACTCAGCAAACGGTGCACGAAACATCTCGGAAAACACGCCGGCCGCGTTCTTCCCGCCGGCATTGCCAATATTCTCGTCTTTCTTGTCGTCGGCCTGTGGCACGGCGCGCAGATGCATTACATCCTCTGGGGACTGTACAACGGTGTCGTCATCGCCCTCAGCGACCTGACGCAGTCTTTCTGGCAGAAACAAAGCCGGGTCTTTCATCTCCGGACCGAATCATCCGGCTTTCACATCTTCCGCATCATCCGCACATTCATCATCGTCAACATCGGGTGGTACTTTGACCGGATTACAGATTTTAAGAGCTGCGTGACCTGCTTCCGGAATACCCTTCTTTATTTCGCACCGTCCAAGTTTCTCTCTTCCTTATCCCAGGAACTTTTTACTGAGACCAAACCAGTCAACGTCCTCGGCGGCTTTGCGACAGCTCTCATCGGTTGCGTTATTGTTTTTACGGTGAGCATGCAGAAGGAAAAGGGCGTGGATGACGCCGGGAAATTTATTCGGCATGGAAATGAAGTGAACGTAACCAGGAAATTGCTCCGGCAAGAAAACGAAGTGAATACCTCCGAATATCATTAAGAACTATGAAGGCAGATTCTATTTGTCCATGTTGAAACTCGTCCATATATTTCCCTCTGAGGCAAAACCGGGTGTATGGTTTTGCCGAATGCGGCATCTTCTGCATTTTTGGCGCAAAGGTGCAGCAACTGTTGTATAGATTCCTCCATATCCGCTTTTATTCTCAAGTATAGCGCAGCACAACGCTTTTCAGCAAAGATTAGGTTGACACATAATCGTGTGCCTGTTACTGTTAACTTTGCAGGCGAGTTCCACTAAATGTTCTACTCGACCATAAAAAACTTCAAAAGCCGCGTAATTCCGCCATTTGTAGGCTTGAATTGATACAGAAATCCTGATATATTTAGTGTAACAGTT
>Ga0256406_1003152_pt1 | contig 21191 bp, 15 predicted proteins | sample RumenRJG_03DNA_FD_185986 | JGI IMG/M metagenome (GOLD analysis project Ga0256406, IMG submission 185986) | Bovine rumen microbial communities from Lethbridge, Alberta, Canada - RJG_03 | ecosystem: Host-associated > Mammals > Digestive system > Stomach > Rumen | place: Canada: Alberta | collected... | reverse complement strand
AAAATTGCAGTATTGGCAAAGCAGGTTCCTGACACGCGCAACGTGGGGAAGGATGCTATGAAAGAGGATGGCACGATTAATCGCGCCGCCCTTCCAGCCATCTTCAATCCGGAAGACCTCAATGCCCTTGAACAGGCTCTGCGCCTGAAAGATCAGTTCCCCGGAACGACTGTGACCATGCTTACGATGGGTCCTGGCCGTGCAGCGGAAATCATACGCGAAGGCCTTTATCGAGGGGCAGACGAAGGATATTTGCTCACCGACCGTGCTTTCGCAGGGGCAGACACGCTTGCTACTTCGTATGCCATCGCGACTGCCATTAGAAAAATAGGGCCTTTCGACTTGATAATCGGCGGTCGCCAGGCAATCGATGGGGACACTGCGCAGGTAGGTCCTCAGGTTGCGGAAAAACTGGGCCTTCCGCAGGTAACTTATGCCGAGGAAATCCTCAATCTGGACGAGAATGCTCGAAAGGTAACGATCGAGCGTCATATCGACGGGGGAGTGGAGACTGTAGAGGCTCCGTACCCTCTCGTGGTTACTGTTAACGGCAGCGCCGCTCCTTGCAGGCCTCGCAATGCCAAACTGGTGCAGAAATATAAGAGGGCTCTCGGAGTTCAGGAGAAGGCTGCCATCACAAAAGACGGAGGCGTGCTTCCTTATGCCGATCTCTACGAGACGCGCCCATATCTGAATCTCAGGGAATTGAGCGCCGCAGATGTCGACGCAGACTTTTCTCAATGCGGCCTGGCCGGGTCTCCGACCAAGGTCAAGGCTGTCATCAGCATTTCTTTCCAAACCAAGGATAGCAAACGCATGACTGGCTCCGACAACGATGTGGAGGGGCTTGTAGTTGAACTATTGTCAAATCATACCATAGGATAGAGCCATGAACAACGTATTCGTATATCTTGAAATAGAAGGCCAGAGCGTAGCTGACGTCAGCCTTGAACTACTGACGAAAGGACGTAAGCTTGCCGACAGGCTCGGCGTAAAGCTCGAAGCGATAGCGATAGGAAGCAAGCTGGACGGCATTGAACGCCAGGTCATGCCTTACGGAGTTGACGTGCTGCACGTTTTCGACGATCCAAGGCTCTCTCCATACACGACCCAGCCTCATGCTGCCGTGTTAGTCGGGCTATTCAAAGAAGAGAAGCCTCAGGTCTGCCTTATGGGCGCAACGGTCGTAGGCCGTGACCTAGGTCCTAGGGTTTCTTCTGCATTGAAGAGCGGGCTTACCGCAGACTGCACATCGCTTGAAATCGGCGACCACGATGACCCGAAGACCGGAAAATCTTACAAGGATCTGCTCTATCAGATTCGTCCTGCTTTCGGGGGCAACATCATCGCCACCATCGTAAACCCAGAGCACAGGCCTCAGATGGCCACGGTGCGCGAGGGCGTGATGAAGAAAGAGATACTCGATCCTGACTATAAAGGGACCGTAGTGAGACATGATGCCAATGAATATGTCCCTGACGCTGAATATATCGTCAAAGTCATCGACAGACATATTCAGAAAGCGAAAAATAATCTTAAGAACGCTCCTATCGTGGTTGCCGGCGGTTACGGAGTGGGCAGCAAGGAAGGTTTCGACATGCTTTTCGAATTGGCTCGCGAACTTCACGCCGAGGTTGGCGCAAGCCGCGCCGCGGTGGATGCCGGTTTCGTAGAGCATGACCGCCAGGTAGGCCAGACAGGGGTCACCGTCCGTCCAAAGCTTTACATCGCTTGCGGAATCAGCGGACAGATCCAGCATCTTGCCGGCATGCAGGAGAGCAAGATCATTATCTCGATCAACACCGATCCGGATGCCCCGATCAATGCGATTGCAGACTATGTGGTCGTGGGGAAGGTTGAGGACGTGGTTCCAAAGATGATAAAATATTACAAAGCTCACAGTAAATAGAATTCGAGATGGCTAATTTTTATACAGATAATAATGAATTGAGATTCCATCTGAGGAATCCCCTCATGGAGAGAATCTGCTTCTTGAAAGAACGCGGCTACGCCGACAAGGATAAATTCGATTACGCTCCGCAGGACTACGAGGATGCGCTTGATTCTTACGATAAGATTCTTGAAGTCGTAGGCCAGATAGCCGCCGACGTGATCGATGCCAATGCCGAGAGCGTGGACATCGAGGAGGCTCATTGCGAGAATGGCCGCGTGACTTATGCGAAGGGCACCCAGGAGAATCTGGATGCCATGATAAAGGCTGGGATGAACGGGGTCACCATGCCTCGCTGCTACGGAGGGCTGAATATGCCTGTGACGGCCTACACCATGGCTTCCGAGCTGGTTTCCACTGCCGATGCCGGGTTTGACAACGTGTGGTCTTTGCAGGATTGCGTAGAGACTCTCTATGCATTCGGCAATGACGAGCAAAGAAAGAAATATATTCCAAGAGTCTGTGCCGGCGAGACCATGTCTATGGATCTCACTGAGCCTGATGCCGGTTCCGACCTGCAGAGGGTGCAGCTTAAGGCAACATTCGACGAGGCGAACAATTGCTGGAGGCTGAATGGCGTGAAGAGGTTCATCACTAATGGAGACGCTGACATTCACCTGGTTCTGGCTCGTTCGGAAGAAGGCTCGACAGATGGTCGCGGACTTTCGATGTTCATTTACGATAAGAGAGACGGAGGAGTCGATGTTCGTCGCATCGAGAACAAGCTGGGCATTCATGGTTCGCCGACCTGCGAGCTGGTTTACAGGAATGCCAAATGCGAGTTGTGCGGGGAGCGCCGCCTAGGTCTCATAAAATACGTCATGTCGCTCATGAACGGTGCCCGTCTGGGCATTGGCGCTCAGGGGATTGGCCTCAGCCAGAAGGCTTATGACGAGGCTTTGGCATACGCCACGGATCGCAAGCAGTTCGGCAAGGCTATAATCGACATGCCGCCAGTGTACGATTTGCTGGCAACTATGAAGGCGAAGATCGACGCTGGTCGCTCCCTGCTGTATCAGACGGCTCGCTACGTGGACATATACAAGGCTCTGGACGACATCGCCATGACCCGCGCCCTCACGCCTGAGGAGCGTAAGGAGCAAAAGACATATTCCCGTCTGGCCGATGCGTTCACTCCGCTTTCCAAGGGAATGAATTCTGAATATGCCAACCAGAATACCTATGACTGCATCCAGGTTCATGGCGGCTCCGGTTTCATGATGGAATATGCCTGCCAGAGGCTGTATAGAGATGCCAGAATCACTTCGATTTACGAGGGCACTACTCAGCTGCAGGTCGTGGCTGCCATCCGTTATGTGACGAACGGAACTTACACGAACATATTGAGAGATCTCGCCGCTGGCGAAGTCATTGATGAGATGAAGCCATTGATGGCCAGAGTCTCCAGGATGACCGACAGGCTGGAGAGCGTGGTAAACCTTACCAAAGAAAATCAGGATCCTGAATATCACGACCTCATGGCACGTCATCTGTACGAGATAGCAGCTGTGACCGTCATGGCGGGCCTTCTCGTCAAGGATGCCTCAAGCGCCCCTGAACTCTTCTCTTCATCTGCCAGGGTTTACGTAAACCTAGCAGAGGCCGAGGTGGCCAAGCACGCTTCCTTCGTGGAGAATTTCTCTGTGGATCAGGTCGCTGATTACAGGAAATAGGAGCCATGGATGTCGTAATAGCCTATGTAGACGGAAATGATCCGCAGTGGCAGAAGGTCTATGCGGCGGTCACAAACCAGCCGATTCTGAAGAAGAGGTTTCGCGACTGGGGTACTCTTAAATATCTTCTCAGAGGCATAGAGACTTACATGCCCTTCATCCGAAATGTTTATCTGGTGGTTTCAGGTCCGACTCAGGTGCCGTCTTGGGCATCTGAGTCTCTGAGACCAGTTTTCCATAAGGATATTCTTCCGCCGGAACTCGTCCCGACATTCAATGCCTCGACGATAGAAATGGGTCTTCACCGTATCAAAGGGATTGACGAGCAGTTCCTGTACTTCAACGATGACATGTACCCGGTAGCCGAATGCAGCCCGGATGATTTCTACGTTGATGGGAAGGGGGCGATGAAGTTCAGCAGATTCGTGTTCGGAAACGGATTGTACAAGATGCTCTCGAAGAATGCCAGCAGCATGGCTCGCAAGTATCTTGGGTTGAAGCCAAGCAAGGTTTACATCAGGCCCCAGCACATCTGCTCTCCAATGCTAAAGAGCGCCTGCGATGAATTGTATTCAAAGGCTGAGAAAGAAATCATAAGCATATCCACGCCATTGCGGGAGGATTTCAACGTGAACCAGTACCTGTACCTGGACTATATGTATTATTCAGGTAGGGCGGTTTCGCGACGCCTGTCCAATACTCACATTTCTTTAGCCATAGCTTCTTTGGAGAAGGTCCGAAGGTGCATCATGGCTCCTAGAACCAAGCTGGTGTGCATCAACGACGTGAGCATGTCCGAAAAAAAATTCCAGACGTACCAGTCTGGAATCTTGGATGCGTTCGAGACCCGCTTCCCGAATAAATCTCGCTTCGAGAAATAAATCCTCTGATGCTTCAAGAGGAGCATGACAGCGCCCTGTCTCATGGGACGTGACCTATCTATTGCCTTCGGATGGCGCAGAAACGTATCCTGTGTAAGATATGTTGTCTCTATTATCTGAAAAGACAGTCAGGTAGGCCGTTCCGTCTTCGTAGATGTCGAACGTGTAAACGTAGTTGTCTTCCTCGTTTTTGGTCTTGATCTTCAACTGAGTGCAATCCGGTTTGGCTTGGGTCGTTTGGTATGAGTTGATCTTCGATTCGAAATTCAGCCCCTTGCCTCCTCCGTATGGGGCTGAGTGAACCACTCCGAAAAATGGCAGATTCGAGACGAGGGTGTCTCCTTTGACTTCCACTGAGAAACCGCTCACGTTGCGTGACCTTCCCCTCTGTGGATTCATCATGCGGATTTCCATCTCGAAATGTTTTTCGCTAATGCCAGTCTGAATTGCCTGGGCAAGGTTATTCTTCTCTTCGGTGGTAAGACGCGCAGTTGCGCAAGATGCCAGTCCCATGGCAGCGGCGACAATCATTAATATTCTGGAAAAAGTTTTCATAGGGCTCTAAATTTATTGTCCGCCAGATATTTTGCAATAATCAAACCAATGACGAAACCGGCCATGAAGATATTCTCGCTTCATGACCGGTTTCTTGGTAGGGACGATCGGCCTCGAACCGATGACCTCTGCAATGTGACTGCAGCGCTCTAAACCAACTGGGCTACGCCCCTATTTCTTTCGCAAAATTGCGATTTTTTATTCACATCGCAAAATATTCTCACATAAAAATGTATTCCGCATTCCTAAAAAATGGTAATTCTAACAGAAAAAAGGGTATTAGGAGAATGAACTGAAATGCGTAACATTGCAACGAAAAATAAGATAAAACAAATGAAGCGTAACATCAACCTACTACTCCTTTCCCTGCTTTTCCTAGTTGGATGTGTGGCTAAGGCACAGGACAAAAATCAGACAGTTATGGCAAACAACAAGAAAGTGCTTGTAGCCTACTTCTCCTACTCAGGAACCACAAAAGGCTACGCAGAGAAAATCGCCAGATACACAGGCGCAGATATTTTCGAAATTCAAGCAGCTCAGCCTTACACCGAAGACGATGTCGACTGGACCAAGGATGACTCGCGCGTGAACCAGGAGATGAAGGTTCATCCAGACAGCCGTCCGGGCATCAAAAGTAAGGTGGAAAACTTGGCGCAATATGATGTGGTTTTTCTCGGATTCCCTATTTGGTGGTATATTGAACCCAACATCATCAATACCTTCCTGGAGACTCAAGACTTCCGTGGCAAGCGCATCGTGCCTTTCTTTACATCTTACAGCAGCGGCCCGGGCGAGACTGACAAGCATCTGCATGCATCTATAGCATACGAAGTAGAATGGTTTAATGCCGTGCGTGCCAACTCCATGAACGACAAGCAACTGAAGCAGTGGGTCGAGAATGCCGTGAAGTAAACCATTATCGAAATAAAATGATTTTAGCCCGAACGGCTGGACGATTCTTTTATTTTTGGATGACTGAGTGGGGCGTTTGGGATAAAAAGGGTTAAGTCGTTCAGGTTGACGCTTGCGTGAATCGTGTTCATTTTCCTCCCGTCATTCCGTGCTTGACCCGGAATGAACGTGGGGAATAATTAACACGAAGGATAGGGTGAGCAGGAGGTGCTTTTCATTTACCTGATAATCAACATGTTCGCTCATGCCAATTGCCCACCCTGCCTTATTTTCATATGGGTGAGCAGCACCCCTATTGATAATCAATTGCTTACGAAGACGTTTTGCTCACCCCCTGGAGACCGGCTTTCCGTCAGGGATGCAGGCAAGCAAAAAGACTGCGACTTGACACGAAAACCGCATCCTGACTTGATCCGGAATCTAGGCTCGCAAAAAGCAGATTTTAAAACAAGTTCAGGACGACGTGGTGGGTAGCACAGGATGATGGGATGAGCCGTTCAGGACGACGTGGTGGGTAGCACAGGATGATGGGATGAGCCGTTCATGACGATGTGTGGGGGCGTGCGGGTGTGCGGGTGTGGTGGGCTGGTCGTTGAGGACGACGGTCGTGTTATTATCGGCTGTCGTGTCATGTGCGACGGTCGTGTTATTATCGGCTGTCGCGTCATGTGCGACGGTCGTATTATGCGCGACAGTTGTGTTATGCGCAGCTGTCGTGTCGTGTGCTACGGTTGTGTTAGGCGCAGCAGTTGTTGTACGCATCAAGGATTTATAGCCTGTCCAGGGCTTCGTCGAGGGCGTGGAGTTCGGCGTCGGTCGTTGCCCAAGAGGTGACGAAACGGCAGACTAACCTGTCGTCGGGGAGAGGCTCCCAGATTTCGAAGGCGACGTCTTTCAGGAGTCGTTCTCGCTGGGTGCGAGTCAGAATCACGAATTGCTGGTTGGTGGGAGAGTCGAAAGCCATCGGGATGTCGTGATGCCTGAATATCTCTTTTAGGGTTTCAGCCTTATCTATTGCGTGACGAGCGATCCTGAAATACAGGCCGTCGGTGAATAGTGCATCGAACTGGATGCCCAGCATGCGACCCTTTGCGAGCAAAGCCCCGTGACGCTTGACAGTGGTGAAGAAATGCTTGGGAGCGGGACTATTCGTGAAGACGACTGCCTCGCCGAACATAGCCCCGACCTTCGTGCCTCCAATGTAGAAAGCATCGCAATGGGAGGCGAGGAACGGCAGATCCACATCGCTTTTAAGTGACATAAGTCCGTAGCCTAGGCGGGCGCCGTCAATGTAAAGCGTGAGGTCAAACTTCTTGCAGACGGAATATATATCTTCGAGTTCTTTTCTTGAATATATTGCGCCGTATTCTGTAGGGAAGGTGAGATATACGACTTTCGGCTGAACCATGTGCTCGAAAGTGTCGTCCGCCAGGAACGCTGTCATATATTCATTTATCCCTGAGGCAGTCAGCTTGCTGCCATCGCTTGGAATGACCAGCACTTTGTGCCCGAAAGCCTCCACGGCCCCAGATTCGTGTACGTTGATGTGCCCGGTCTTTGGGGCAATCGCACCCTCACAGCCTAGAGTGAGAGCGTCGATCACGGTAGAATTCGTCTGGCTTCCGCCTATCAGGAAATAGACCTCGGCATAAGGCATTCCGCAGGCTTCGCGAATCTTTGCCTTGGCGCTCACGCAATATTCGTCAAAACCATATCCTGTTGTCTTATCGTCATTGGTGGAAACGAGCCTGTTCAAAATCTCAGGAACAGCACCGTTATTATAATCAGTTTCAAAAGAGACCATATTCATGGACATTTTATTGAGCCTTGTCTTCGTTGTTTTCTGAATCCGGTTCATTCTGGGAGACGCCTTTCTTCCCCTTGTACAGGAATCGGCGAATCTTGTTGGTGGCGGTCTTTTCGAAATCCCCCTTCATTGGCTCCACCTCGCTGATTTTCGACTGCTTGCTCACGTGCTTGTTTACATATTCGAGAATCGCCTTCTTCCTGGCCTCCAGGTTCTCGAAAAACTTGTCTTCGCCTTCCTGATTCCAGTTCAGCACGCTTTCATCGAATTTCACCAGAGCCACCAGCTTGCCCTCCATCTGCACCACCAGCGACTCGTTCACCCCTCGGATGCCGTTTATCACGCCCTCTATCTCCTCAGGATAGATGTTCTCGCCCGAAGGCCCCACTATCATATTCCCGAGCCTTCCTTTTATGAAATATCTCCCCTTCGAGTCCACCGTGGCAAGGTCGCCTGTCCGCAGCCAGCCGTCTTCTGAAAGCACGCTTCTGGTTCTTTCAGGGTCGCGATAGTAACCAAGCATCACATTATCCCCTTTCACTACGATTTCTCCCTCCCCGGTCTCAGGGTCGGCGTTCAGCAGCTTCACCTCCACGTTATACGCAGGCACTCCGATAGATCCAACGCAGGTCTTGCCCACACATGCATTGGTTATGAGAGGAGCGCATTCGGTCATCCCATAACCGATGGCATAAGGGAAATGGATTTTCTTCAGGAATGTCTCAACGGTCGGATCCAATTTGGAGCCTCCGATGCCGAAAAATTTCAGCTTGCCGCCGAAACTCTTCTTGATTTTCTTTCCGATCAGCGTGTACAGAAGCCAAGGCATATTCTTATTCATCCACGAGAGCACGCGGCTTTTCTCAATCGTCGGCACTATGCTGGACTTGTAGATTTTCTCGATGATCAGAGGCACAGAACACATTATGGATGGATGCACCTTCTGCATCGCATTCATCAATATGGAAGGGGTTGGGAGCTTGCGAATATAGTAGACGCAGCCTCCGACGTACAGAGGATAAAGCACGCTGAAGGCCATTTCGTAGGTGTGTGACATGGGCAAGATCGACAGCCAGCGGTCCCTTTTGTTAGCTTTTTGCGCGTGAGCGGCCTCGATGATGTTCTGGCAGAAATTTCGATGCGACAGCATGACGCCTTTGGCTTTGCCTGAAGTGCCAGAGGTGTAGATTATTGATGCAAGGTCATCCGGCTGAGGCTCCATGACATGGCCCTCGCAAGTGAATGCCGAGTCGTCCTTCTTGATTAGCTCTAAAGTCTCTATGTCGATGACGAGAGTGAGGCGGGCCTTCGCTTCTTCGCTTAGATTCGGCAGCAGGCGTTTCGAGATGAATATTGCTTTGCATTCCGAATGCGCCAGGATGTTCGTGAGCTCGTTCTCGGAGGAGTCCGGAAGGACAGGCACCGTGACCCTGCCGAAAGGCACGCAGGAAAACATCGCCACCGTCCAGTTCGGCATGTTCTGGGAATAGATGGCTACCTTGTCTCCGGCGCTGATGCCGTAGCGGTTGAAGCGATGCGACAGTTCCAGGCACTTATGCCGGAAAGACTCGTAAGAATATTCCTGAACGTCGTCTATTGATTTCGACAATGGGCGCTTGGCAAAATTGTCGGTTGCATAATCGAACAACTTTGCCAGGGTAGTCATGTAAGACTCTTTGCTTGTCAAGAAAAATTTACCCGCCATGGAATCAGTGAGTGATGTAACCGTCCTTGTTCTTGCCCTGCATCTTCATCTTCTCGTAATGAGCTTGCAGGCGGTCGGTGTCAGCCCGGGCATCATCGGTGAGAGGAAATTTTTCGCCGATCCCAACATGCTTCGTGCCCCAGTCGAAATACCCGGCGTAAACGGGGCATCCGACTTCCTTGGCAATCAGGTGATAGCCGGTCTTCCATTTCCTGATGGCCTTCCGGGTTCCCTCCGGGGCTATTGCCAATATGAAGTAATCGACTTTCTCCATTTCCTCTATGAGACTCTTCACCAGGGTGGCGGAATTGCTTCTGTCCACGGGGATGCACCCGCATTTCCTAAGGAGAGGGCCTACCGGCCAGAAGAAGAATTCCTTCTTTATCATCACATGGGCTACTCTGTCGAATTGGGTGTAGAAAAGATAAGATATTATGAAGTCCCACGCCGATGTGTGAGGCACTCCTAGCACTATAGCCTTTGGCTCCGGAATAGGGCCGTTGTCGGAGGTCCAGCCCATCTTCTTCAGCAGCCATCCGCAGAATTTTGACCACTTGCTCATATTCCTAAATATTTACGTCTTCCAATTCAGTCTCTGATTTCAGGTTGGCTCTGATGAAATTTTGTCTGTCGATGGTATTGTCTCCCATGTAGAATTCCATTATTTCATTGATGGATTCTTCCTCGGAAAGTTTCACCGTGTCCAGCCTCATGTCGTCCCCGATGAAATTCACGAACTCATCGGAGGATATTTCTCCCAGACCTTTGAATCGCGTTATCTGCAAGCTTGTCTTCAAGGCATTTATCGCTTCCGCCTTCTCCTCGTCGGAATAGCAGTAGCGCCTCTCTTTCTTGTTCGCGACCCTGAACAGCGGGGTCTGGAGTATGAAAACGTGACCACGACGGATAAGCTCAGGGTAATATTTCATGAAGAAAGTCAGAACCAGCATCCTGATGTGCATCCCGTCATCATCGGCATCGGTCGCCACTATGATGTTATTGTACCTCAGGTTGGCGAGGTCTTCCTCTACGCCAAGGGCAGATATCAGCAGATTCAGCTCCTCATTTTCGGCTACCCTCTTGTGGCTTTCCTTGTAACAGTTAATCGGCTTGCCTCTAAGGCTGAAGACTGCCTGGTAGTTGGCATTTCTCACCTTAGTGATGGTTCCGGACGCAGAATCTCCCTCGGTTATGAATATGCTGGATTTCTCTGCGAACTCCTCCTTGTCCTTAGGCACTTTCTCACCGTAATGGAAGCGGCAGTCGCGGAGTTTCCTGTTATACACGTTTGCCCTTTTGTTGCGTTCGCGGGTTTTCTTCTGGATTCCGGATATCTCTTCACGCTCAGCCTGCGACGCCTTTATTTTCTCCTCGATGACGGAGGCGACATCCAAATGCATCCTCAGGTAGTTATCCAGATTCTTTGCCACGAAATCATTCACGAAGGAACGGATCGTAGGCCCGCGGTCGATCACCTGAGAGCCATCAGGATTCATGACCTTGTTCCCATGCTCATCCGTGAGGAATTTCTCCCACATGTAGGTAGAGCCGAGCTTCGTCTTTGTCTGGCCTTCGAAATTCGGTTCCTGTATCTGGATGCTAATCGCCCCTATGATGCCTTGCCGACAGTCCTCAGGGGCATAATTCTTCTTGTAATAGTCTTTCAGAGTCTTGGCGATTGCCTCTCTGAATGCTGCCAGATGAGTCCCTCCGTCCCTCGTGTTCTGTCCGTTCACGAAAGAGGCTACGTTCTCTCCGTAAGAGTTGCCATGGGTGAGGACTATCTCTATATCTTCGCCTTCCAGGTGAACCGGTTCGTAGAGGGGAGTCTCGGAGAGGCTGTCTCTGACCAGATCGAGAAGGCCGTTTTCCGACTTGTATGTCACGCCGTTCAGGACGAGGGCGAGGCCTTTCTTCAGGTAGGAGTAGTTCTTCACCATGGTCTCCACATAGTCCATGTTGAATTCGAAGTGGCCGAACATCTCGACATCCGGCTTGAACCTTACCAGCGTGCCGTTTTTCTCATTTACGTTTTGCTTCTTGCCGCTATCTTTCAGCGTGCCTCGGCCATAGAGCGCGAAAGAACTTTCTCCGTCGCGGAAAGACTCCACGTAGTATTCCTCCGACAAGGCGTTGACGGCCTTGGTGCCGACTCCGTTCAGTCCTACGGATTTCTTGAACACGCCATCGTCGAATTTCGCTCCTGTGTTCAGCTTGCTTGTGGTGAGGACCACTGAGTTGAGCGGGATTCCTCTGCCGAAATCCCTGACGGTCACTACGTTGTCTTTGATGTCGATTATTATTTTATTGCCAAATCCGGCGGAAAACTCGTCCACGCTATTGTCAATGATTTCCTTCAGCAACACATATATGCCATCCCCTTGGTTCGAGCCATTTCCCAGGCGCCCGATGTACATTCCGGGTCTCCTTCGGATATGGTCGACGTCTTCAAGATGCTTTATCTTGTCATCACTGTAATTGCTTATTCCTTGTTCCATGTTCATGTCTTAACGAGAATTGCAAAATTACAAATAATCTGCCTGATTTTAAAGACTGCCCAATTGTCATATATTTGCATCTGGAAGGAAATTTGCAGAAAATAACGATGGGTTTTTTATGAATATGAGGAATATACTGAATATATCATCTGCGATTCTGGCAGCTTTGCTGCTATCTTTTTCTGCCTTGGCGCAGGGCAGAAATGGTGGAAAGACGTTCGGCTCCGTCGAGTTCGACCGGTTGATTTATGATTTCGGCGACATAATGCTTTCAGACGGGCCCGTGACAGCTGTTTTCAAGGCTAAAAACGTTGGCTCCAAGGCTGTGGTGATATATAACGTGGTCTCTTCGTGCGGCTGCACCAACGTTGAATGGACCAGGCAGCCTCTCAAGGGCGGCGAGAGCGGGACAATCAAGGCGACTTACAGCAATGACGAGGGGGCATATCCCTTTGATAAGACTCTGACTGTATATATTTCCGGCCAGAGGAAGCCAATAGTGCTGAGACTCCGCGGCGAGAGCCATGCCAAGAAGCTGAGCCTTAAGGAGATGTATCCTGTGCATTTCGGAAATCTGGGCATGAAGTCGGCTGAAATAAAGGGCGGGAATCTTTCCCAAGGCGAGCAGAAGAGCGGGGAAGTGAAGGTGGCTAACCTGGGATCCAGCCCTCTGAACGTTACGTTCAAGGACATCAGCCGGAATCTTTCTTTAAAGTTGTCTAAGAATCCGATTTCCGCAGGCGGTACTGCCACTCTGTCATACGTAATCACGTCGGACAGGTCGCTATGGGGGAAGAATTATTATTATGCTACGCCTGTAGTCGGTGGCAGGGTATTCACGGCTTCTGGTTCCGGCGGGCAGGATAAGGTTGCTGGCGAGGAGGCGATCGTCTCGGATCCTAATCCGAATCTTGGTGCCGGTCATGAAAAGATCGGCATTTTTGCGATTACGAAGGAGAATTTCTCGTCATGGACGGATCAGGAGAGAAAGAATGGTTCGCAACCCATGTTCACCGAGAGCACATATTCATTCGAAAAAGTTTCTGCTGGCATGACCGTGAGCGGTGCCTTCGGCTTTACGAATAAGGGGAAAAGCGTTTTAAGAATATACAAGGCAGACTCCGAGAGTTCTCATCTGAAGCTGGAACCCGTTGAAGAAGTGGCGGCAGGCATGAGTTCCTCGCTGCATTTCATTCTGGATACTGCTGGCTTGCCGAAAGGGGAGACTCTGTTTGTCATAAACCTTTACACAAACTCCCCACTACGGCCCATCATTAACTTATTCGTAACTGGCTGGATAGATTAGGAATATGCTGAATGTCCTTTTAGACGCTCTTAGAAGCGCTGTTCTCATAAGCGGTCTTGTCGTCATCATGATGATGCTCATAGAGTCGTTCAACGTGGAGTCGAACGGCAAGATATTCAATGGACTGAAAAAGAATGGTTTCTTGCAAGTTCTTCTGTCGGCTTTGCTCGGGGCGGTTCCGGGTTGCGTGGGAGGCTTTGCTGCCGTTTCTCTTTATACGCACAGGATGCTGAGTTTCGGCGCCTTGCTGGCAATGATGATTGCCACGGCAGGCGATGAGGCTTTCATGATGCTGGCGATGTTCCCAGGCAAGGCTTCTCTGCTGTTTTTGATTCTTTTCGTGCTGGCAGTTGCCACAGGCTTGCTGGCAGATGCCTTTTTCAAGAAAGGCAGAGCCATCCCGACTCGCCTGGAAGATACTTATGATTGTCATCAGGAAGATGTTGAGGCGGAGAAACATGGCGTCAGGCATTGGGGATGGCGGAGGATAGTCCTTCTCTCAGGCGTAGGAATATTCCTGTTTGCATTATTGTCAGGCCTTCTAGAAGATGGTCATGAGGCCGAGTCCGATGGACTGAACCTGCTTAGCGAAGACTGGATGTACTGGTTGTTCGGTGCCCTTAGCCTCGTAGTTTTGGGGGCTGCCATATTCGCTTCAGACCATTTCGTTGAGGAACATCTGTGGGAGCATGTGGTTTGCAAGCACTTGCCTAGCATATTCGCTTGGACTTTCGGCGTGCTTATCGTCGTAGGAACGCTTTTCCATTTCGTGGATTTGAATGAATGGATAAAAGGCAACACTGTGATAATGATGCTGCTGGCAATTCTTATAGGCCTCATTCCTGAATCCGGTCCGCACCTGATATTCGTGACTTTGTTTGCCAGCGGAGTGATTCCTTTCCCTGTGCTTTTCGTGAATTCTCTTGTGCAGGAGGGACATGCGGGCTTGCCGCTGCTTGCAGACAGCCGCCGAGCGTTCATAAAGGCAAAGGGTATCAAGGTGGTTATGGCTCTAGTCTTTTTTGCAATCTGGGGTTTGTTTTTGAGAAATTAAGAATATATATTTGCAGACGGCTTTCGAGCCACGAATTGCTTACATAACGATTAATTTTTAATATTATGGCTTACAAGATTTCTGAAACTGATTGTGTAGCTTGCGGCACTTGCGCAAGCGAATGCCCTCAGGGTGCTATCCACGAAGGTGACGTTTATCATATCGATCCGGATGCCTGCATCGACTGCGGCACATGCGCCGATGCTTGCCCTATGGGAGCTATCCATCCTGCGGAATAACAATCTTAATGCGAAAAATTCAGGCTGCCCTCATCAGGCAGCCTTTTATTTTTTACTTAAGCGAGTATTCGACGAGCAGTGCCGAAGTTGGTGGGACTTTGGTGTCAGGGCCAATGGTGATTGTCTCGCCGGTCATTACGTTGGTGCCGGCGGAAGGGAGCTTAGACGTGATTTCAGCATAATCGCCCCACGGAATCTTGCGGTCTTCGGCGGAGTTGTTGATGAATACGAACACAGCCTCGGATTCGTTGTAGCGGAAATAGGCGTAAGTGTTGTCCTTCGGCAGAAATTCCAAAGTCTTGCCAGTGTGGATTACGGTCTTGCCTTTGCGCCAGTTGAACAGCCTGGAGGCATAGTCATGGAGCGATGCGGCATTCGAGAAAATCGTGTCCCTTGCGCTCTTCGTTGCGTTGAAAGTCGTGGAATCGGCGGCGAGGGCCACATGATTTGCCTCTGCCGCAGCACGACCCTCTGCCGTGAACAGATTAACTTTGTCTCCCTCCCATCCGCCAGGGAAGTCCATCCGGAGCATTCCGTCGCTCTTATGCTGAGTGCCGTTGGCAAACATCATCTCGTCCCCGTAGAAAATCTGCGGTATGCCACGCATGGTGGCGAGAATTGAATATGCTATCTTCATTTTATCGGGATTCCTGCGGACGATGTCCCCGAAGCGCAGGCAGTCGTGATTCGCAAAGAAAATCAGCAGATTGAACGGATTCGCGTACGCATAGTCGCCAGACAAAGAATCATACACGTCCGTAATGTCCCCGAGCGTTCCACGAGGCCCGACGCCGAGAGACCTGCACATTGCTTCGAAAAGAGGAAAATCCATGACCGTCGGCAGATTCGTGTCGAATCCGTCCTTGTTCCCGTTGCCGGTCTGCCAATAGGCGATTGCGGCAGGGGAGTGATCCCAGCATTCCCCGACGATGTTCATCCCTGGATATTCGCGACGAACCGATGCGCACCATTCGCTCATCGCCTCTTTTGCGTTATAGGGGTATGTGTCCACCCGCAGGCCATCCAGACCCGCATATTCTATCCACCATGCTGCCCACTGCTCGAAATAACTGAGTACGAAAGGATTGTCCAGATTCATGTCCGGCATTGAGGGAACGAACCAGCCTCGGCTCATGATTTCACGGTCATGCTGCGACCCGTAAGGGTCGGTGAGCACGGAAAAACGATGCGACGTCCCGACATATTCGTCATGCATGTTGACCCAGTCCTTGAAAGGCATGTCCTTCATCCACCAATGGTCAATCCCGCAATGGTTCGTCACCACGTCCATGATGACTTTCAGCCCTTTTTCGTGAGCCTTGGAGACCATTTCCCTGTAAAGCTCGTTAGTCCCGAAGCGAGGATCGATCCGGTAATAGTCCGTGCAGGCATAGCCATGGTAGGACTCCTCCTTCAGATTGTCCTCCAGAAGGGGAGTGGGCCAGATGGCAGTCGCCCCAAGGCCGGCGATGTAGTCCAGATGGTCTATGATGCCTTGAATGTCTCCTCCGTGACGGCCGAAAGGAGCTTTGCGGTTGCTTGGTTCGGTAGTCGCAGAGGTAGAATCATTCGTGGGGTCGCCATTAGCGAAGCGATCCGGATTTATTAAATAAATCAGGTCAGAATTGTTGAAACTCGTCCTGCTCTCAGAGCCTTTGGAACGCTCCGAGAGAGTGTATGCGTACTTGAATTGCTCTTTCCCTTTCGAGAATATGAGGTGGAAAGTGCCAGGGCGCGCAGTGGTGCTTACATCGATGTCTATGAATATGAAATCGGGGTTGTCAGCCTTGTGCACCTCCTTCACCTTCACCCCGTTATATCCTTCGATGGATACCTGATAGCCAGAAATGTCTTTCCCTTGCACCATAAGCTGGAGCCTGGTCTTCATGCCAATCCACCAGGATGGTGGCTCGACCCTGGTAATTTCATTGGAAGTGGCCTCCGGGATATTGTGAGTGTCGTTCATATTGCCGCAAGATACGGCAACCATCGAAATTGCGCAAGCAAAGGCAAGGAAATTCAATTTTTTCATTTTTCTAATATGTCAGGGTGATTCATTTAATCTGGAATACTATGGATGTGTTGGAACTCATGTTCAGCGTGTAAGTTCCGTCCGAGTTCTTCAGTGAAGTCGCTCTGCCTAGGACTGCCACAGGCTTCGAGAGATCGTCACGGAATGTAAGGCTCTGAGTACCAGTAGTCGCCACGTTGTGCACGACGAGCAGTTTCTCGGAGTCATCGGCAGAAGTCATGTACCAGCATGCAATGGTCTTGTAGGCAGACTTGCCGTTGTAGGTATCATGTTCCGACATGGTGCCGCTTGCAAGCGCCGGATACGTGTTGCGAAGGCGCGAGAATTTCTTGTAGACAGACAGGACAGAGGAGGGATTCGCATTCTGGGCTTCAACGGAAATTGCCTTCGTCAGCATATTCTTGTCAACCTTTCCACCGAGGGCACCGGATGCCACTTGAGTCCCTGCCATATCCCACATTATAGGTGTCCTGACATATTCGTCGCCATTTGTCTTTGTGCCATAGTAGCCCAGTTCTTCACCTTGGTAGATGAAAGGCTTGCCCGGAGCGGTCAGAAGGAAGGCGCATGCCTGTTTCTCTTTTGACGGGGATTTGGAAAGGTCGGTTGCCGTTCTGTCCTCGTCATGGTTGGAAAGCTTGGTTGATTCGACAGGGTTGGCACGCTGGGATGCATAAAGTTTTTCGTAGCCCAGGATCGTGGAAGGGAATGTGTTGGCGACCTGATTGTTCAGGGCATCCTTCAACCGCCACCAGAAGCTGAATTCGAAGCAAGACGGGAGTCCTTTGTAGTATCGCGCGACAGAGGAAGCCTCGCTGAACACTTCTCCCACCATGAAGAAATCGTCGCTGTGTCCTTGTGCCTTGTAGGCAGAGTCGCAGTGCTCGTGCCACTGTGCGAGGAACGTCGGGTTCTCATCTGATGACTCATTGTGGTAGATGTGTTTCACGGCGTCCAGACGCATTCCGTCTATCCCCATTCCAATCCATTTGTCGGCGGATTTCGCAAGGTCTTTGAAGGCAGGAGATGAACTTGCCTGCGAAGCCTTGCCGTAATTGAAGTCAGCGAACCAGTCCGTCCAAAAGTGAGAGTGCCAATATGTCTGATCGGAAATTAACTGCCCGGCGGCTCCTGAACCGGAGCGGACCTTGAACCATTGCCCGGAATTATAGCCATTAGCTCCTTCTGTAGCAATCATGTCAATCTTTCCGGCAGCTATGTCGTTCTTCGGGTCCTTCGAGAAGATGTAGTAGTCCCGGTAGGGATTCGTGGTAGACGAGCATGCTTGCGTGAACCAAGTCTCGACAGTCTCGTTGCTGTACCAGAGCGTGTTCTTCGCCGATGAGTGGTTCAGCACGTAGTCCAGATAGATGTCAATATCCTTCTCATGAGCTGCGTCAATCAGCCGCTTGAAGTCTTTCTCCGTCCCGAATTTCGGATTTACCGCATAGTAGTCAGTCACGTCATATCCATGATAGGATGATGCTGGATGGATTGGAGACAGCCAGATGGCGGTAACCCCGAGTGAATCCAGATAGCCCAGCTTCTTGGTTATGCCGTTGAAATCTCCGATGCCGTCCCCGTCGCTGTCGGCGAAGCTGTATACCAGCAGTTGATATGTCGTTCCTGCCCTTTTATTGCCGTCGAATGCGGCGGGACTGGCGACCACGGCGGCGGGTGTTTCTGGTTTGTCCGGAGCGTCAGGACTATCCGGAACGTCTGGCTTTACCGGATCATCACTGCCGCAGGAAGCCAATGACGCAATGAAGAATATTCCTAATAATGAATATGTTATATTTCTTTTCATCTATTAATGCTTTGAATTGGCAGCCTGATGCCGCAATCAGGGGCATCAGGCCGAAAAATTACTGGACTGTTATGGTCTCAGCAGAAGAATCATAGATAACGTCGAAGGTCGTAATGTCGCCAACGGCAATGTTGTTTCCACCATTAGTGACGGCGAACGGCTCGCCTGCTGATACGTAAGCGCCACCGCGGTTGACATCCCAGCTGCATCCCTGGCGGAGCTTCCATGTTCCTTCAAAGCTCTTGTTGTAAGCAGCCCATTTGCCAGCCCCATCGTAAATCATGAAGAGATCTTCCTTCCAGTTGCAGAAATCGCCTATTATGCCCCAGAAGAGCTTGCTGAGCGTGATTTTCTCGCTGGCGGGGTCGTACACAACCATGTATGTGCCATCAGAAGGAGCTTTGATGTTATTTCCACCGCTGACGGCATCGAATTCGGCATCAGCGGCAGAGCAGTCGCCCCCGCGATTCTCGTCCCAGCCAGCATACTTGCGTAGTTTGATTTCATCTGTGGTGGTGAGCGTCAACGGGAAGCCATAATATTTTCCATCCTTGCCGAGATTCATCGGAATGTCTCTGTTCCAGTTGAACCCTTCAATGCTTGCTATGCTTCCTGTTATGCCCCATGTCATTGAGCCTATGGTTTCGTTGTTGGCGTTGTAAACTATGATCAGGTCTCCTGTGAGGCCGATATTTTTGCCATCAGGTACAGCCTCAACGAATTCGCCTGCTTGAGTCGGAGTGGCTCCGCCTCTGTTCACGTCCCATCCGTGGTTGCAGCGCACCTTCCATTCACCTGAGGTGATGCTGACACGGCCGCTTGCCCAGATGCCTGGAGCGACCTCTGTCATCGCTATGTCGTTATTAAAGTCCCCGTTCACTCCGATCAAAGTCCATGAATCTGCCGTGATGTCGAAAGGCCTTATGCTCAGGGTGTATTCCTTGGAGGCCAGGTACATGGTCTGCTCTCCGCAGTAGATGTCGGCCTCGATTCTGGCTTTGAATTCTCTATAGACGGTGTCCGCATCGAAAGCCGTTTCGACGATGCTTTGCAGTTCTTCCGCAGTGGTCTTGAGGCTTCCACTCAATCCAGTCTTGTATTTATCGTCCAGGACTAGCTTGAAATTGCCGAGAGCACTTCCTTCCGGAATGTCCACCGAGCCAAGGGTTGCAACCTGCACGGAGTCGCCTTTGTGTTCCTGCAGCAAGATTTGGCTTGCAGGAGTGACATTCAGAGACGAAGGAAGCGTTACGGCTTCTTCCTGCTCGTTGCGTTGAGGTGCGGCGAAGTCGTCTCCGAAATCGCCTATCTGGCAGCTAGTAGCCGCCATGCATAAAATGCAGATGCTTATAGATATGTTCTTTTTCATGACAGAATCTAATTTATGTGACCGGTCTCATTTGTGAAATTGATGTAAAGACGCTGTCCTGCATTGCCTGTGACGCGTTCCTGGTCTCCGCCTGTCGCTCTATAAGCGAGCTTGCCGTTGATTACCATGAATTCTGAGTGCCACCAGTCTTCGCCATCTATGATTACGCAGGCTCTTACGCCTGATTCAGGGTCGGCGTCTGCGGCAAATGCCGGAGATACGAATTCTCCGTCCTTGGAATCCGGAACCGTGAACAGTCCGTCGTCGTCTGCGGCCCAGGCGTTAGTCCCGCCCTTGGTGCTTCCGAACAGATAGACGTTCGGCTTGTTGACCTCCAGCGAGAACTGATAGCCTCGTCCTGCGACTGCGGTACGAATTACTAACAGGTACCAGCCGGCTTTTGTGATTCTGATGTTGCCATCATCGGTCGATCCGATGCCGGCGCCAGCATTGTCGGAGTAATGCCCGTCGATTCCTGCGAAGCCGACTTCGTTGCCGTTCCAGTCTCTATCCCAGTTGAACTTCACGCTTCCGCCGGCATCAATATAGACCAGATGCCAGAATGTTCCATTGTTGTCGTAAGTCGGAATCATGCTGATGGCATCCTCCCATTTCCAATTGCAGTGCGACCCAACCAGGTAGAGGCTTGTCGGAGGAACGACAGCTGGCAGGGCGTAGTAGAGGCGGACGTTTGGAATGCTGACGACATTCGAGAATATCTCGCCCTTGCCGCTTTTCGTCAGCTGAGCCTTCAGCCTGACGTAGAGAGGCGTGTTGTAAGGGAATGCCTCCGGATCTGCCGTGGAAAGAGCAGTCATCGCCTCTGCAAGCTCGTCTGCGGCAACGGCCATCCTAGCCTTGGTATAGGTCGTAGGTAGGGTAGAGTAGGAACCCTCGTCGGTGAAATTACCGTTCAGGGAAACTTGGACTGAATATGTCGTAGCGGCAGTGAACCCGTAGTCCGGCTGCGAGCAACTCAGTTCGATCGACTTTGAATTTTCCAGGTCGTATGCTCCGTTCACATAGGAGGGGGTGTTCAGGACGAATTCCGTAGGGTCTGCATAGAAGGCGTGGGGCTCATCGTCGCAGCTGGCGAATGTGAGTAGCCCAAGCGCCATTGCCCAAAGTATTTTAATCTTTTCCATATTCATTGATTTTCAATTAATCTGCTAGTATCCTGGGTTCTGTTCGAGTTTGTCGTTGCTGATCATGTCCTGTGAAGGGATAGGGTAGAGATTCAGGTGAGAATCAACCGGCTTGCCGTCTACGGCGCCTCCCTTGTAATCCCACAGGTAGGAGTCAGTGGTGAACATTCCGAACCTGACGAGATCGGAGCGCCTCCAGCATTCTTGGTAAAGTTCCCTTCCCCTCTCGTCTATTATCGTGTTGGCATTCAGTTCCG
>Ga0256406_1003150_pt1 | contig 21195 bp, 18 predicted proteins | sample RumenRJG_03DNA_FD_185986 | JGI IMG/M metagenome (GOLD analysis project Ga0256406, IMG submission 185986) | Bovine rumen microbial communities from Lethbridge, Alberta, Canada - RJG_03 | ecosystem: Host-associated > Mammals > Digestive system > Stomach > Rumen | place: Canada: Alberta | collected... | reverse complement strand
ATTCGTAGGCCAATCCACAATTGGGATTAGCCTATTCAAACTGGAAACGCCGTATGCGGATCCGCACGTACGGTGTTGTGAGAGGTGTGATGCTAAAACATCCGCCTACTCGATTGTGCTCGGCATGGGCACTGTCTATAGGGTGAAAGTCCCGAACTCGCCCGCTGGAGGGAAGAGTCAGCGAATCGCAAGGTGGTCGGAGTAATCCGATAGCTGAAAGAAGCGATAGCAAATTTCCGGACCGACGAACAGGAATCGTCTCAGGCCGCAGTGGCGGATAAGCGTGCTGAATAACGCGAAGTCCAGTAACCAGACGGAAGCCACTGAGGTAAAGACGGCGGTTATGGAAAGAAAGTCAGTGTTCTTACCCGAGGAGGTCCCACCGACCGCGAAAGCGGCAGTAACAACGAACGGCGGGAAGTCAGCAGAGGCCATAGTACTCAGGAGAGTATTGAGGAAGGGCCAAACCAGCAAGGTGTGAAAATAACAGGAACCGAATGGGAACAGGGCTAGAAAACGTGTGGCACGAGGTGTGCCGAGAAGCCGTCTGCATGGTGAACCAAGGCGCGGAACGCCGGAGAAGCCGTGCAGTTGAGTGCCCGCACCCCAACGGATACATTGGTACGAGTAGCACGACATTCGAGACCGTTACCCTTGAGAGAATACTCGAAGGGGGCAACATGAAGCGAGCGCTCAGAAGCGTATGCGCCAACAAAGGCAGTGCCGGAGTTGACGGCATGAAGACAACTGACCTGCTCCCCTTCATCATGTCGCACCCTCATCTAATCTCAGAGTCGGTCCGAACAGGCAAATACAGACCAAGTCCAATCAGACGCGTCTATATTCCCAAAGACAACGGCGAACAGCGGCCGCTGGGGATTCCAACCGTAATCGACAGACTGATACAGCAGGCAACTGCTCAGGTCCTGTCTGCCGCCTACGAAAGTGTGTTCTCAGACAACAGTTTTGGGTTCAGGCCTAAAAGGAGCTGCAAGGACGCAATAAACCGCGCCCTTGAATATGTCAATGACGGGTACGACTGGGTTATAGATTTGGATTTATCCAAGTTCTTCGACACAGTAAACCACAGCAAGCTGCTCCAGCTTCTGTCGGACAGGATAAAGGACGGGCGGGTAATATCGCTCATTCATAAGTTCCTGCGCGCTCCAATCTGCGAGAACGGTGTTGTCGGCAAAAAGACAACAATCGGCACTCCGCAGGGCGGGTGCATCAGTCCGGTTCTTGCCAACATTCTGCTCAATGAGCTTGACACCCTGCTTGACAGCAGGGGTATCAGGTTCGTGAGGTACGCCGATGACATGGTCATCATGTGCCACAGCAAAAAGGCGGCAGAGCGCATACTGAGCCACGTAAAGAAGTACGTTGAGGAGAAGCTGTTCCTGAAGGTTAACGAGACCAAGACCAAAATAGTAAGAGCCGGAAATGACACCCAGTTCCTGGGCTTTGCGTTCACGCGAAGCGTGGCCGCACGGCGCAGGAAGGAGTACCCCTTGCGAACTCTCTTCACAACGGTACACCGAAAGAAACGGGACAAGCTCATTAAAGTTCTGAAAGAGCTGCTGGACAGACGTGCCAAGGGAGGCATAGAGCGTGTTAAGAAAGCGCTCGAACTGAAACTCAGTGGCTGGTGCAACTACTTTGGAGAGGCTATCCCCGTCTCATGGCGCAGAGATGTTGACCAATGGATTAGGCGGAGAATACGGCAGCTCCTGTGGAAGCAGTGGAAGAAACCTGAGAATCGCAGGCGCGAGTTCTGCAGAAGGCTGAGGAAGGCTCCCCCTGACGGGGCTGTTGCTTTCAGCTCCAACAGGTACTGGCGCATGTCTAAGAACAGGTACATCAATATGGCACTGAGCAATGAGCAGCTTGAGCGCGAGGGCTGGAGCTGGCTGAGCCTGTATTCATAGTCATAGGCCAATCCACAGGTGGGATTAGCCTATTCAAGCTGGAAACGCCGTATGCGGATCCGCACGTACGGTGTTGTGAGAGGTGTGATGCTAAAACATCCGCCTACTCGATTTTTCACCTCAGGAGGCCCTGCCATCAGGCAGGGCGGCCGGAAAGCCTGCCGGCCGCGGTGAGGCGCACTCTGAGATTATGCAGAGACTGCCTTCTTTACCGTGTCCTTGAGGGCTACAGTCTGGTTGAAGACCGGATGACCGGGCTTTGAGAGCTTTGAGTCAGCGCAGAAATAGCCGGTGCGCTCAAACTGGTATGCCTCGCCGGGAACCGCGCTCCCGAGGGACTTCTCAATCCTGGCGCCGGGAATGACTGTAACGGAATCCTTGTTTACCACAGAGAGGAAGTCCTCGGCGCTCCCCGGATCAGGCACGGTGAAGAGGCGGTCAAAGAGCCTGACCTCAGCCTCCTCGCTCCCTTCTGCCGACACCCAGTGGATAACTCCGCGGACCTTGACTCCTTCCGGATCCTTTCCGAGCGACTCCGGGAAATAGTGGCAGTGTACTGCGGTAATCTCGCCGGCCTCGTTCTTCTCGCATGAGTCTGCGACTACGGCGTAGGCGTAGCGGAGGCGGACGGCCTTGCCGAGCACCAGGCGCTTGTACTGCTTGTTGGCGCTCTCGCGGAAGTCATCCTGCTCGATGAAAAGCTCCCTGCCGAAGGGAAGCTTCCTCTCGCCCATCTCCGGCTTCTGCGGATGGTTTGGCGCGGAAATCTCCTCTCCCTCTGACTCGTAGTTGTCAATGATGAGCCTCAGCGGATGGAGGACAGCCATGGCGCGCTTGGCGTGCTCATTGAGATCATCCCTGACGCAGGTCTCAAGAGCGGAAATCTCGACGGTGTTGTCCTGCTTCGTTACGCCAATCCTTCTGCAGAACTCGCGGATGGCAGCCGGAGTGAAGCCTCTTCTCCTCATGCCGGAGATGGTGGCAAGGCGGGGATCGTCCCAGCCGTCCACAATGCCGTTGGTCACAAGGAGATTGAGCTTTCTCTTCGAGGTGAGGCAGTACTCGAGGTTGAGGCGGCTGAACTCGTACTGATGGGGCTGGCTCGGAGCGGAGACATGCTCGATGACCCAGTCATAGAGGCGCCTGTTGTCCTGGAACTCGAGAGTGCAGATTGAATGTGTGATGCCCTCAATGGCGTCGGAGAGGCAATGGGTGAAGTCGTACATCGGGTAGATGCACCACTTTTTGCCGGTGCGGTGGTGCTCGGCGAACTTGATGCGGTAGATGACCGGATCGCGCATGCACATGAAGCTTGAAGCCATGTCGATCTTGGCCCTGAGGCAGGCCTTGCCCTCGGCGAACTCACCGTTCTTCATCTTCTCGAAGAGCGCAAGGTTCTCCTCGACGCTTCTGTCGCGGTAGGGAGAATTTTTCCCGGGTTCAGTGAGTGTGCCGCGGTACTCGCGGATCTCGTCAGGAGAGAGCTCGTCAACATAGGCAAGCCCCTTGTTGATAAGCTCGATGGCAAAGCCGTAGAGCCTGTCAAAGTAGTCAGAGGAGAAATGCGGCTCTCCGTCCCATTTGAAGCCGAGCCACTCGACATCGCGCTTGATGGAGTCGACATACTCCTGCCCTTCCTTCGCGGGGTTGGTGTCGTCGAAGCGCAGGTTGCACTTGCCGTGATAGTCCTGAGCTATGCCGAAATTGAGACAGATTGACTTGGCATGGCCGATGTGAAGATAGCCGTTCGGTTCCGGCGGGAATCTGGTTACCACATGATCGACCTTGCCTGATGCCAGATCCGCATCAATAATCTGACGGATAAAATTGACCGGAGCTGCTTTTTTCTCTTCTTCTGCCATGACAAAAAAATCCTTATTGAAACCACTGCAATTCTAGCACAACAGCGATCAGGCAGAAACAGCCGCGAGCGGCAATAGCTCAGCCCATGATGAAATTGACGAGGACGATGTAGAGCACCGAGCCGGAGGCAATAGAAATCATCATGTTGCGGAACGCAGCATGCAGCGCGGCGGTTACGGCCACGGAGACCATCTCGGGAGCGCCGTACACGCCAGAGGTGAAGTCAACGTCCTTGAGGCAGAACACGACAAGGAAGCCGAAGACCGCGGCAGGAAGGACACGCCCGAGATAAAGCACGGTCTGCGGCCTCTCCCGCCCCTCAGGGAAGAGGATAAAGGGAATGGCCCTGGTAAGAAGCGTGGCGGCAACTGCCAGCGCGATAATAACAGCCTGCTGCTCTCCGCTCATTTTCTCTCCTCAGAACTTTTACTGGCGCTGGCCTTCTTTCCCGTATTCCTGAGCACCGGCCTCAGGATAAGAAGCATCAGGCAGATTGCGGCCATTGCCGGAATGACAAAATGCTCATGGCCGAACACCATTATGCAGATTACCGTTAGCGCTATTCCGAGGCATGCAGGAATATGGTTGGTGTCCTTGAGCCACTGCTCCATGAAAATGACGACAAAGAGCGCGGTCATCACAAAGGAGACTCCCTTTACCTGGCCTGTGAGCATGTCTCCGACCAGCCATCCGATCCCTGCGCCGGCAACCCAGTAAAAGTGGTTGAAGAGCGTGATGAACAGCATGAACCAGCCGCGGTCAGTCCCCTCCGGAGGCGCCACTGCGTAGTTGATGGAAAACGTCTCGTCAGTCATGCCGAAAATCAGGTAAAGCCTCTTCCAGCCGAGTCCCGCAAACTTCTCAAGCATGGACAGTCCATAGAAGAGATGCCGCGCGTTTATGACAAAAATCATAATGAACACGGAAAGCGGCTGGAATCCTCCCAGGAGAAAGTTGGCAAGAACGAACTCAGCCGAACCGGCATACACGCACGCTGCGATGACCACCGGATAGAACCAGGCAAGGCCGAGCGAATGGCAGTAGATGCCATAGGAAACGCCGAGGAACAGATAGCCGGCCATGACAGGCAGCGTGACCGGAAACGCAGCAAGAGCCGATCTTCCGGCAATGCCCGGCCTGCGGGATGACTCCTGCGTCAAACCGGATTTAACCTGCTTATCCATTTCTGTTTCGCTCATAAGACTGCCCACACCTCAAGACTGCAGCGGAAACTGACATTTTACCACATCAGGCCATTCCTGATGTCTGCCGCCGGAGTCTTTATCCAGTTCCCGGCTTTCAGGAAAAAACCGGGGGCAGAAAGTATAATTGCGGTACTTCCGAACAGGATTTGGGAAAAGAAAAGTGAAGATCATCAATGCCACCCTTGCCTCGGATGAGCTCTCCGGGCTTTATACCCTGACTCTTGAAAACGGGAAAATCACAGGGAGGGAGCGGCAGGATTTCTACAAGAAGGCCGCTGACGGCGATGTGAACGCAGGAGAATGCCTGGTAACCCACGGCTTCGTTGATGTCCAGGTCAACGGCTTCGGCGGCGTAACCTTCAATGACGATCCCTCAGAGCGCACTCTCTCGGTCATGGAGCAGGCCGCCATCAGAAACGGGACGACCAGGTTCTGCCCAACTCTCGTAACCTGCGACGAGCAGAAGCTCAGGAATGCCATAACCGCAACGGAGCGGTACATGACGAGGAGCGGCTCTGCCGTCGCCGGAATACACCTCGAGGGGCCTTTCATCAGCCGCGAGAAGTGCGGCATACACAACAGCGACTACATCAGGCCGCTCACCGATGACACGCTTGAGTTCATCCTCCGGCACCACAGCGCCGTAGCCATGGTGACCGCATCGCCCGAGATGATGACAGACAGGCAGATGGCAGAGCTCAACCGGGCCGGCATTACGCTCTCTTTAGGGCACAGCGCTCTTGCCTATGAGCAGGTCGTAAGGAAGCTCGACGCCTTCAGGACCGCGACGCATCTCTTCAACGGCATGAGGGGGATAGAGGGCGCGAGATCTCCGGGAGTTGTCGGAGCCATACTCGATGATCATGCGATCATGGCCGGGATCATCCCGGATCTCCATCATGTGAGCCCTGCTCTAATCAGGACGGCCGCGAGGCTGATGCCCGGCAGGCTCTACGCCGTAACCGACGCGCTCTGCCCGGCGGGAAACTGCGGGAAGCCGGAGCGCTTCATGTTCTGCGACAAAGAGCTGCACATTGCCGACGGATTCTGCGCGGATGATGCGGGAACCCTAGGCGGCTCGGTCATCACCATGAAGGACGCGATGCAGAACCTGGTGAAAATCGGCATCCGTGCCGCAGACGCGGTAAAGATGACCAACGAGATCCCGGCAAGGTGCATCAGACTTGGCGGGTACAGCGCCGTGCCGAAGGAAGGCGAGTGCGGAGATCTCCTGATCCTCCGGAGGGACGGCTCGATGACTGTCATCAGAAATGAAAAAATTATCGCTGAAAATTGAGTTTCAGCTGATATGCGTGTTGATATTTGCCAAATCAGACTATAAAATCCTTTCGGTTTTTTTGTAGGTTTCAATCATGAGCAAAGCAGATCAGAGTTTTAAGTCAGAGAAGAGCTTTAATGATTTTGTCCACTTCCCCCGCGGCATCAGAAGAAGCGGCCATTTCTCAGTCAGGGAGTCCGCTGTCCTTGAGAACGACGGCGAGGCAATGACTGCGATTTACAATGGGGAGAGGAAGCCCGCCACCAGCGAGGAGAAGGAGTTCCTGAAGGAGCTGAAGGAGACTTCAGGCGATTTCAAGCAGGCTCTCGATGACAGCGTCTATGCCAATGATCATGCGATGATCATGGCGAAGTACCTGGTAGCCATCGGACCGCGCCGCATCCACCGTCTCTGCGACAACAAGAACGACGTCGCAATGAGCTCCTCGAGCGACATGGGCGGAGATGACTCAGGAGACTCCTCCTCCATTTAATCCAATAATGCCCCGCGCCGGGCATTCATGCCGTAAGGATAGCGCGGGGGTGTTCTAGGCCTCCTCTGACGAGGAGGCTCCGTTCCTGATTCATGCCTCAGGCGTCTGACTGCTTCTCAGCCTGCCAGCGCTTCTTCATCTGCTTTTCCCTGATGCACTCCGTCCTTGCGAACGTCCTCAGCTCTATGTTGTAGATAATCGACGAGACCATCCTGCTTACGGCGCTGTCGAGGATACCGCCCTCCCGGTAGTCTGCAGGAGCCGCTATGTCAGCCCTCCCGCATGAGACAATCTCATGGGCAAGGCGCCTCGCCACAGTCTTTGAGGGATCATACACAGACACCGCCCTGCCGCCGAAGTTCCTGATGAGCCTCATGCACGGTATGTCAGTCGAGCCGTCGCCGACATAGATCATGTTGGAGAGCGGAACGGTCCTGATGTTCTCAGAGACCAGCTGGTTCACGGTGCGGTCATCGTCAATGTTCTCGCAGCCCTTGCTTATCCTGAAGATGAACTGGGTCTTGCCGGTATAGTTGACAGCCATGGCAGGCCACTCTGCGCTCCCGTCATCCCCGTAGAGATAGGACGAGGCAAAGATATTGTGGAAGAACCTGCTGAACTCCAGGCCCTCCACGCTGACGCCCTCAATCATCTCCCTGAGCCCCGAGGAGATGATGTAGTGCCTGACCTCAACCCCGGATGCATAGCCGAGGCCTGAGATCCTCATGAACCAGGTGGAGTCCATGCCGGGGAAAAGCGGAATGCGGCTCCCGAACTCCCGGAGCATGGCTTTGGTGATTTTGATTCCCCTGGCCCCGGCCTCCTCGATCATGAACCTCATGTAGCCCAGCACACGGTCAACACGTCTCCTCCGGCAGAAATCCTCGCACTTGAGCCAGAACTCCTCAGGCTCCATGCCAAGCTCCTGCAGAAAGCCGTGCTCCTGCATGTTGCCCGGGCTCAGCGTGCCGTCAAAGTCATAGCAGATTGCAATTACCGGAGAGATATTCATCGACATAGATCAGGACCTGACATTTAAAATGATACAGATCCGATTTTAGCCCAGGGAAGCTTATGATAAGTAAAGGTACAGGCAGCATAACTTTAAGAGTATGTAAAAAATAAGGCCGGATCCGCGGTCCTCCGCAGATCCGGCCTCACGGGCATTCACCTTCCGCCTACATCTGATCGAGCCTCGCGCAGCCCCTGTGCTCAGGGTTGTCGCGGTGGGCATTCTCATGGACCTTCTCGAAGATGAAGTGGAGATCGTCCGTGTCAGACTCGGTCAGCTTCTCATTCTGATTGAGGCCGAGCTTCTCGAAAATCTTTATATCGCGGTTCTCGCCTGAATTGTGAGTGGTGAGGAGCCTCGCGCCGTAGAATATCGAGTTCGCGCCGGCAAGGAAGCAGAGCGCCTGCATCTCCTCGGACATCTCCTCGCGCCCGGCGGACATCCTGACGTATGACTCAGGGAAGAGGAGACGCGCTGTGGCGACGACCCTGATGAACTCAAACGGATCAAGATCCGGGACCTTCTCGAGCGGAGTGCCCTGCACCTTCACCAGCAGGTTGATGGGGACGCTTTCGGGATGCGGCTTTATAAGGGCAACCTGCCTGAGGAACGATGCGCGGTCGCGCCTGGTCTCGCCCATGCCGAGAATGCCGCCGCAGCAGATCTTGATGCCGGCGTCTCGGACATACCTCAGGGTCTCGAGCCTGTCCTCATAGGTCCTGGTGGTGATGATCTGGCTGTAGAACTCCGGTGAGGTGTCAAGGTTATGGTTGTAGTAGTCAAGCCCGGCCTCGGCAAGCTCCCCGGCCTGCTCCTTAGTGAGCATGCCGAGCGTCATGCAGGTCTCGAGGCCCAGGGACTTCACGCCCCTGATGACCTGGAGGATGAACGGCATGTCCCTTTCCTTCGGGTTGCGCCACGCGGCGCCCATGCAGAACCTCGTTGCGCCATGCTCCTTTGCGAGCTTCGCCTTGGCCATGATCGTGTCATAGGCAAGGAGGCTTTCCTTTATAAGCCCGGTCTTGTAGTATGCGCTCTGCGGGCAGTACTTGCAGTCCTCCGGGCATGATCCGGTCTTGATTGAGAGCAGCGAGCTGACCTGCACCTCATCCGGATCGAAATGCATCCGGTGGACGGTTGCCGCCGCGTAGACAAGGTCCATAAATGGCGCAGACAGGATGTCAAGGACCTCGTCAACGGTCCAGTCATAGCGCGGCTTGCTGAATTTTGCTGGTTCCAACATAGAAAAACGCCTCCTCCCGCGAAAGGATAGAGGCGTACGCCTGAATAAGCAACCGCAAATGGAATTTCGCTGCTTACATTTGATTACTTTTTATACAAACTCAGATGAGCATGATTATCGACCGGTCGCCGTTGTGCTCCGGAGACCAGACATTCACCCACTTCCTGAGCTCCTCAAGAACCTTCGGGTCATCGTTCTCGTCAAGGTTGATGGCTGAGAACAGATCCCTCACGGTGCTGTCCCACCTGGCGCTGTCCCTCTGCTCCACAATGCTGCCGAGCCTAGCGCGAGTCAGGCTGTTGTTCATCAGGAAGAGCGCCATCACGTCATCAAGGACGCGGAAGGTGATGCGCTTCTCGAGCTCCCCGTCCGTGCAGGTGCCGGAGTCAGTCAGGTAGGACTTCCTGAACACGAAGTCATCGGCGGAGTCATAGCCAAGCGGATAGAAGTTGAGCGAGCTGTCGCAGACGGCCATTCCGCACTGCCCGACCGAGGCGCCGATGACGGCAGAGCCAAAGGAGAACTTCTTGTACAGCATGACAGAGAGCGTGGCGGCATAGTCCTGCGCGTCGCAGTGCTCATAGGACGCCGCGAACTCTATCTCGTAGTAGGCCTTCTGGAACACCGGGCCGAGGAACTCAGTAAGGAGCCTGCTGAGGATTTTCGGCTCGTTGAAGAGCTTGCTGCGCATCTCTGCCTCGGCATAGGAGCTGAAGGCCCGGTTGAGCCTGTCATTGAACTTCACAATGCCGGCCTTCAGAGCCGCGGCCGCGGTCTGGCTGGCGATCCTGGTGCCCTCGCGGGAAAATTCGGAGCGGTCCGAGCCATCTGAGACGATCGCGGCAATCCAGCCCGTGCTGGCCGCAAGCGCGAGATCGGCATTCCTCGGGAGGCCGTTGTTGGCGTGGATCCTGCCGCGCTCCGAGACCGCGAAGACCTCCCTCGTCGAGGTGCCGGCCATGTTCTCCGGCAGCGTCTCGGTCCTGGCCACGAAGTCAGGCTTGTAGTACTTGATGTCCTTGGGAGTCGGGACATCGTTCCAGGTGCTTCTGAGATCCGGCCTGACATACAGCGTTGCGCTCTTCGAGAGCAGAAGCATGCGCGAGCTTCCCGCGCGGTTGGGCTGGAACCTGAGCTTGAACCTGAAGGTTCCCATCTTCTGCGGCTTGCCGCTCAGGGTTGAGAGCCTCTTGCTGAAGGAGAGGCCCAGCTCCTCAAGGCCGCCGACCGACACCACGTTGATGGTCGGGAACAGCTTCTTGAGCGACACATGGTAGTCGCGCCCCTGCTGCGCGGTAGGAAGCCTGATGGCACCCAGATCATCCTGGCTGCCGTTCTCAAGCTCCTCAAACGCCTCCTTCTGCTCAGGCGGGAGCTCAACCTGGATGAGCCCGTTCTTGACTATTTCCGTCCTGGGCTTCTTCATGGACACGGTTACCCTGAACCTGATGTCTCCCATAATCTCCGGGAAGCCCATGATGGCGTTTCTGCTGTGGTTGTAATAGAGCCCGACCGAGTCAAGCCCGGCAAAGGAGAGCGACGCGCCGGTCGGGAATATCTTCCCGAGCGGGCAGACATACTCACGGTTTACTATGCCGCCAGGAAGGACAATCTCTGACGAGTCGAAGAAGGTCCTGAACTTCTTGTAGATGTCGGAGCGGTCAAGTGACTCAACCTCGCTCTTGTGCTCATCCTGCTTTCTCTGGGCAATCCTGCCGCTCAGCATCTTGAGCTTCTCGGGCGCCTTCATGGAATTGTTGAAGTAGCAGGCGATGACCTCGACGCTGTCCTTCCTCGAGAGCATGAAGTTGATGCCGTCATCGAGGCGGAGGTGCTGACCAGGCTCGATTACCCTGCCGTTGTCGAGGTCATACATGTCAGGAAGGCTGAGGTTCTTTATGTACCAGGCGTAGCTCTTCCTCACTATCGTGGCGACCGGCTCCCTCTCGCTGTCCGAGAGGATCTCGACCGGGTACATCTCACGGTTGACGTTCCAGATGTAAAGCGGCTTGCCGTCCCAGCCTACGAGCTGGCTGCTCGTTATCCGGTACTCGTTGTCCTGCCCGAGCGAGTAGAAGTAGAAAATCGGCGGGTTGAAGTTTATCGGCGTGCCGCAGAACGGGCAGACCTTGGTCATCGGATCATAGACGAACCACTCATGCCAGCAGCCCTCGCCGCTGCAGGGCACCAGCAGGTCTATGGTCCTCGAAAGCGCGTTGGCCCACTCGTCCGCCATCGGGCGGAACTCAGGATGATGGAGCCCGCTGATGAAGGCGCGGTCAAAGAGCGGCTTGAGGTACGGGCCGCAGACCGTATACGGCACCTTGGCCGGATCGGCGAAGAACTTCTCGCTCTCGTAGAGATCGTTCGGGTTGACCCTGTTCGATCTGTCGGTCGGATGCTCGATGAAGAGGGCATTCTCGCCCATGATCAGCTCCTCGTCCGTGTCCGGATCAAGGTCGAGCACCCTGCCGCCTCGCAGCGGATGGCGGTAGAGGAGGTACATGTAGATAAGGACCGCGAGCGCGTGGCAGTCCGTGCTGATCGAGGGAAGGACCCTCTTCGGATCAGTAAGGTCGAGATGCTGCGTGCTCATTACCTCAGGGGCGATGAAGTCGCTGGTCCCGATAACCTCAGGGTTGAACTTGCCGGTAACGACGAGGCCGTCGAGATCGATGATGGAGATGCCGCTCCCAGGCGGATCAAGGAGCACGTTCTTGTAGGAGAGATCCGAGTGCGCCAGCCCCGCGGCGTTGAGGCGCTTCACCGCCTGCGACATCAGGTAGCACATGGTAATGTAGTTGAGCCAGTTGCCGCGCTCCCTCTCGTCAAGGAACTCGCGGTTCCTGATTGAGGCAAACCACTTGCCTTCCTTCTCCTTTCCCTTTATGCCGCCGGAGTCATTGTTCCTCGAGCCGTAGCGGAAGAAGAAGCGCTTCTCATAGGTAGGGAGGACAAGCCCCAGCCTGCCCTCGTACTCGACTATCTTCTGAGGCCAGCAGAAGAGCTTCTCCCAGTACCTGCCGCCGACGTCGTCGAATATGCTCCTGCGGTACTTTCCGACAATGCTCTCCAGGCGTTCGGTAAGCTGGGCCTTGACCAGCTCGTCCTTCTCCTTGTAGAAGGCAACGACATAGGACTTGTCAGGGCTGAAATAAACTTCCTTCATTTCGCCCTTGCCGATGATCTTGGAATCCTCGAACTCAACTATCGAACCATCCGTAGCTTTCAGTTGAATTATCATCTTTAAGAACCTGCTTACCTAAACATCATCAGAGACGGCATCATGCCATCTCCGGTTTCATAAATGCGTCCGTGCCGTGTCAGAATACCGCTGCCAGGGTGCGGTCATCATGGTTGCCCCTGGACCAGAAACCAAGCCAGCTGAGCAGCTGCCTCTCAAGCTCAGCGTTTATCCTGCTGAAGACCACGGACTGCGAGAGGCTGTTCCAGAAATCAAGCCAGCACCTCATGTCGTTGAGGTTGCGGTCAGACGAGAATACCGGATCCGTAACTCCGTCGGTCATGAGCAGGAGCACGTCAAAGCGGTCGACCAGCTTTATGTTTATCCTCGAGCTGACCTCTCCAGGCTCTGTGAGGATGTTCTCGCTCAGGAACATGGTCTCGCCGAAATACTGCCCCTCGTCAGGCTTATTGAGGAGCGCCGAGATTCCGCGGCTCGCGTCCACGAGGCCGATGGCCCCGTCCCCGACGGAGAACGACACAATAAGCCAGCCCTGGGCAAACTTCCTCACCAGGGAGCAGAGGAAGGTGGTGTAGAAATCCTCCCTCCTCATCTCTCCGAGTCCCGCGGCGGCTCCGGACTCAATCTCCCTGTCAGTCCTCTCGAGATAGGAGCGTACGGCGCCTGAAAAGAACGGCGCGAAAAGACCCCTGAGCCCGGAGGTGAACGACTCCTCGTCGCCAGACTGGGTATAGCTCCGGAGCAGCGCGTCAACCATCCCGGAGACATCCTGCGCGCTGAAGCTCTCCCTGAAGCATTTTCTCACGGCATCCGCGGCAAGCTTTGAGCCGCGCCTCGAGAACCTCGAGGAGCCTGCGCCGTCCGCCACGGCGGCAAGGAGCCAGCCGGTCCCGGGGATGCAGTCTATGCAGAAGTCGTCATCCCGGGGCCTGCCGTCCTGCGCGTGCGACCTGCCCCTCCTGCTGGCACCCACCAGGCTCAGGAGGGAGCCGCCGGCTCCAGCGATAAAAGCCGAGTCCTCGTCAGGCTTCATGAACGGAGTTCCGGGAGGAACCGGATTGTCCGTCCAGAGCGATACGGAGGAGAGCTCAGCGTTCCTGGTGAAGGCCTGCCCCCTGAAGGAGAAGTTGAAGGTTACAGTGAACTTTCCGAGCCTTTTCGGCACGCCTGAGAGGAGCCCGGTGTCAGCCGAGTAGGAGAGGCCGAGCGTGTCAAGCCCGATAAAGCTCACTGTCGCAAGCGCGCTCTCCGGGACAACCTTCCTCATGTCAAAGGAGTACGACACGTTGACAATCGCCCGGTCGAAGGCATTGAACATGAAGAACCTGCTCAGGCGCTCGCCATTATCATTCTCCTCGTCGTCACGCTTCCTTGTCTGGGCCTGCTGGGCAGAGGCCTTCCTGAGCTCCGCCGGAGACAGGCCGGCATGAAGGGGCACCGCAGCCACTGCCTCGCTGCTGTCCGCAGCAACACTCGGATCAGAAACCGAAACATTGTTGATCGGGCAGGCTTCTGCCTGAGAGCCTGAGCCGGAACGAACCTCGTCCATAAAAAAAACAGCCTTTTAAAATCCACAGCATGCAGTCACGGGGAGGCGCTGCCTCACCGGCAGACGCCCGCCCCGGCCGCCTGTTATCCTATTGTTCTCGCTATATCAAGGCCCTTCTTCGCCGTGCCGAAGAACGAGCGCTTGCCGCAATGCGGGCAGACATTCCACTCATTGTTCTTCACGCAGAGCACTCCGCCGCAGGAGCAGATGCCTATCGCACTGTCGTTGCCGCAGATGGGGCACTTGGGATGACCGTACAGATGGTCGGTATTGATCCTCTGGTTCTGCTTGCCGCCGTCAACCGAAAGGTCAAAATACATGTCCCTCATCTCGTCCTTGAGCGGATAGCAGCCCTCGAGCTGGTACTCAGCGGCTGCCCCGGAGCCGGAGGTCTTCTCGTATTTCACGAGGTAGAACTGCTCAGGCTGGTTCTGGCAGCGCCCGAGTATCACTACATGCTGCTCGTCCGGATGGGAATAGACCTCAGACTCGTCGGCGCTGGAGAGCACCTGGCTCTTCGAGGCGTCAATGCTCCCGGAGTCGCGCCTGCTGCTCGTGACGCTCTTGCTCGACGAGTTGATGGACTCGGTGATCCAGTCGAAGAACTTCTCAAAGGACGCGGTGTCGGTGTTCTTCAGGAGGAACACGTTCGGAGTGAACTCCTTGAGGATCCTGGTGTCGACGTTGTCTCCGATGGAGATCGCGACGAAGGTCGCGTTGTTCGAGAAATTGTCCTTCCACCTCTGGGCGCTCTGCGTGATGTCATCGGTCGGGTTGCCGTCGGTGAAGAGGAATATGAGCGGGCGCCAGTCGCCCTTCTCCTCGTAGGAGTTCTTCTTCACGCTGAGCGAGAGATCCATCATCAGGAAGTCCATGGCATGCCCGAGCGAGGTGCCTCCGCCTATCGGGAGCTTGACGCGGTCAAGAGTGTAGAGATCCTGCATGGAGACGATCTTCTTGGTCTTGCCGGCGAACACTATTACGGAAATGACCGTGGTCTCAAGGGCATAGGGGCTCTGCTTGAGAGTCCTGATGATGGTCGCGATGCCGTTCTCGACGCACTCAATCGGCTTTCCCACCATGGACTCTGAAACGTCAATGAGAAAATAAATCGGAAGCCTTCTCACGGCCAATCCTCCCCTTATCCCCGGCAGGGTATTTCCCTGCCGCCCTTTTCAAAAAATCTCCGGACATGCGCCCGGAAACAGCCATCGCATACCTCAGCACTGAGAGGCTCAGTCGGATATGTCATTCCAGCGGAGGAAGCTCTCAAAGGTATGGCTTCCCGCGGTGTCAAGCCTGATGACGTCATCGGTCAGGATGCGGAGCGGCTCCAGGCTGGTGTCCTGCCCGGCCGCGCAGGCGATGATGGTGTCGACGCAGCCGCGCCTCAGGTCATCGAGCCCGTGCCTTACATCATCGCAGGGCTCGCCGTCAGTAACGATGAAGACTATCGGCTTCCAGTCCCCCTTCTCGCCTGCCGAAGGAGGCACCACATCCTCGTCAATGCTCCTCGCGAGAAGCTCGAGCGCCTCGCCCAGCATGGTGCAGCCATGCGGCTCGAACTCAGGCACTGAGAGATCCTGAACGCTTGTCAGGGGGACGACTTCCTTTGCATGATCGCCGAAGGTGATGATGCTGACGAAGACGGTCTCCCTGGCAGACTGGTTCCGCTTCAGGCAGGAGAGAAAGACCTGAACGCCGGTTTTCATAGAGATAATCGGCTCTCCGCGCATCGATCCGGAAACATCGAGCAAAAGATATACAGGCAGTCTTCTCATTGCACCCCTCCTGGGGAGATTATACTAATTTCCGCGTAAACAGCATATATGAGAGTTGCATAATTGATTAGCGGATCAAGATGCTGGCACAAAATGCGCCTCCAGAGCGCCAGCCTGACGCATCCGCGGAGAGGGAGGATGGCGCCGGCGGCTCCCGCTATTTATCGGCTCTCATCTTGACGCTATAATTGGGGAATGAACTCAAAGTCACTTCGCGGAATTCTCTGCCTGCTCGCGGCCGCTGCCCTCCTCACGGGCTGCGGGAGCAAGCCGCCTCTCCCAGGGGGCGGCCTCTCCTTCTGCGCCTCGTCAGAGCTCAGGACACCCTCCCCATGGATTGAGGACCTGAACCAGACCAGCGCCTCGTCGGCCGCCAACATGTTTGACCGCCTGATTGAGCAGGATCCCGCCTCGCCGCACTCGTTCCTTCCGTCGCTTGCCCAGTCCTGGGAGGTGAGCGGGGACGGCCTGGAGTACACCTTCCGCCTGAGGACCGGAGTGGAGTTCCACAGCAGCAGCTTCTTTGTCCCCTCAAGGCCGATGGACTCGAGCGACGTGGTCTTCAGCTTCGAGAAGCTCATGAGGAGCGACAGCATCTACTACCTGAACGACCATGAGCTGCTGCGCTTCCCGCAGCAGTCCGGCATGACTGACCTCCTGAAGTCGGTCACCGCCCCTGACCGCAGCACCGTCGTCTTCAGGCTGCACCGGCCGGATCCGTCGTTCCTCAGGATCCTCTCCTCGGATTTTGCCGTAATCGTCTCCAAGGAGTACGCGGATTTCCTCAGGACCTTCGGACGGGATCCGGACTTCTTCAACAGCCATCCCATCGGCACCGGGCCCTTCATGTTCGATGACTTCCGCGAGGGAAAGTACCTGCGCCTCAAACGGTTCAGCCATTACTGGAAAGGCCCCGGGAGCGGGAATGTCAGGACGCTGGTCTTCGACTTCACCGACATACAGTGGCGCCGGATGATAAAGCTCATGACCAACGAGTGCCAGGTCATGAACTCGCCTGCCGTCTCCGACATCGAGTTCCTCGAGGGAAGCAGGGACACCAGAGTCTACCGGCGCGAGTTCCTGAACGAGATCCTGCTTGCATTCAACACCGAGTCGTCAGTGATGCACAACCCCTTCGTCCGCGAGGCGATCATCCGGGCGATTGACCGGACGGCCATACAGAAGATCATCTCATTCGATGACGGTTCCGCGAGCGATGCAATCATCCCGGAAACGGCATCGGGGCATGGCGCCAAGATCGTGCCGACGGTCTACCCGTTCAGCGTCGAGCACGCGAGGCAGCTGATGACGGCGTCGGAGGCAAGGCTCCCGCTGGAGCTTACTGTCTGGGCCGACAGGACAAACCTCAATAATGAGTACCGTGACTCCAGGCTCTACCAGATCCTGCGGCACGAGCTTGCCGAGATAGGCATAAAGCTCAAAATCATCAGGATGAGCCGCAACGCGATGAGAAACCACCGTGCCAGGGGCCGCTACGATCTCGCAATCATCAACGCGCAGTTCACGCTCAGCGATCCGTCGGAGGAAATACGCAGCGTTTTCGGCTGCAGCGGCGCCGATGACAATTTCTCCAATTTCTGCGACGAGAGGATGAGGCTTGACCTCGAGAGGCTCAGGACGGAGCCTGACGAGAAGAAGAGAGTCACGATCTCCCGGGAAATCAGCAGCCGCGCGGTAGAGGCGATGTCGTTCATCCCGCTCTCCCGCACGCAGGACACCTACGTCACCCGGGAAAACATCCACGGGGTGCAGAGGACGCAGAATGAAGGTCTATCGTTTATGAATACGGTCATAGGCAGCCATGATTAAATTTATCCTGAACAGGCTGATGACGCTCGCGGGGCTCCTTTTCCTGCTCTCCGTCATAACGTTCTGGGTCAATGTCAGGATCTACGACATCGACCTCCACGGACAGCTGTTGCCTGAGTACGGGAAGTACATGCGCAACCTTCTCTGCCTCAACCTCGGGACCTCGGACATCTCAGGCCGGCCGGTTATGGATCTGATCCGCGATACCCTCCCCTCGACCGCGGGGCTCCTCTTCTCGTCGCTCATGATCTCGCTTATCATCGGAATATCCTGCGGCTCAACCGCGGCGCTGACCATTGACCGGACGACGAGCACGGTGCTCACGGACATCTCCATCTTCGCGGCATCGGTTCCGGTGTTCCTCATCGCGGTCTTCCTGATAATCGCGGTCTCGCTAAACATCACCGCAATCCCGTCGTCTGACGAGCTCAGCTACTTCTACGAGGTGCCGAGGATAACAGCCATCAGGCTTATTGACATACTGCTTACAGACTCCGGCCGGAAATCCGAGATGCTCTACAACTGCCTTCTCCACCTGGTGCTTCCCGCCGCGACCATATCGGTCCTTCCCGCAGCCGAGCTCACCAGGATCACGAGGAACTCCCTGAGGAACGTCATGCGGCAGCACTATATGCAGGCCGCCATGAGCAGGGGCTGGAGCGTCTTCTACATTGTCATATTCCACGGGCTCAGGAATGCCCTGCCGGAGATCTTCATCAGGCTGCCGGTACTCATCAACCTGTACTTCACGGCAGTCGTTACAGCAGAGTTCGTCTTCAACTGGCCGGGGACAGGCAACCTGCTGATCGCGGCCGCGCAGGACCGGGACAGGCCGGTGATCATGGGCATTTTCCTCTTCACCGCGTCAGTGCTGCTCACGCTCAACTCGGTACTGAGCCTTTTAGCAAGGTTCACGAGGCCCGTGACAGCGGAGCAGGCGAGGTGATCATGACATCAGGGACAATCCGGCACTGGGCATCCTGCCTGTGGGGGACCTTCAGGGGCAGGCCTCTTTTCCTCACCGGGCTCATCGGGCTCATCTGCTACATCATAATAATCGCGGCCGGCACGCTCTTCATGGGGCTCGATCCCTACAGGCAGAACATCTCCGAGTACTTCGTGCCGCCCTCGCTCAGCTTCAGCTTCGAGACCGGCTTCAACCGCTTCATCATGGGGACCGACGATCTGGGGCGCGACATTTTCGCGAGAGTCGTGTTCGGCGCCCGCAACACCCTGTTCGCGGCGGGATTCGCCGCGGCCGCTGCAGCGGCCGTGGGCATCGCCGCAGGGTTCGCCGCGGCCATCTCCGGAAATCCTGTCCTCAATATCCTCCGGAGAACCATGCTCTTCCTCGCCGCGACGCCCTCAGTGCTCATTGCCGTCCTGATGACGGCGATTGTCGATCCCTCGCTCAGGCATGTCGCCGAGGCTGTGGCGCTCTCCCTTCTTCCGGGCTTCATCTCGTCGTCCTATAGGATCGCCGCCGACGAGCTCAGGAAAAAGTACGTCATCGCGCTCAGAACGGACGGAGCTGGCAAAATGTACATTACCCGGATAATCCTCCGCAATACCGCCTACCTCTTTGCCGGCATGACGGCGCGCGCCTTCTCCACCGCGATCATCGACATAGCCTCCATCTGCTTTCTGGGGCTCGGCGCGCACCACGCGACGCCGGAGCTGGGGCTCATGATCTCGGAGGGCATGGCCTTCATCTACCGCGGCAACTACTGGTGCATAATATTCCCGGGAATTGCCATCGTCTCCGCCGTGCTTATAGTCAACATCGTGGGCAGCGCGCTCAAGACCGCCATAAGAAAGGGAGTTTTCGAAAATGCCTCTTCTTGACCTCAAGAACCTCTCGATAAGCCGGGGAGAGGGGGAGCGCAACAGGATAATCGACAATGTCAGCCTGACGATAGACCAGGGGGACATCAGGGCCCTTATAGGCGTCTCGGGCGCCGGCATGAGCCTCATCATGACCGCGATAGTCGGCATCAGAAGAAGGGGCCTCACCTACAGCGCCGAGAGATACAGGATTGACGGAACTGACGTGCAGAAGCTCTCACCGGCGCGGAGAAGAAGGTTCATCGGCAGGAAGATTTTCATAATCTTCCAGGACCCGAGGATGAACCTCGATCCGGCCATGACCATCAGGCGGCAGTTCCGCGAGATCCTCTCCCTCAGGAACTTCCACGACCGCTGGTACCGCTACCCGGGGTGGAAGAGCCGCCGGATGGAGAACCTCCTCATCAGAGTCGGGATCAGCAACTACAGGAAGGTGCTCAGATCGAAGCCTGGGGAGCTCACCGACATCGAGTGCCGGAAAATAAACATCGCCCTGGCCCTCGCCTACGAGCCGGAGCTCCTTATCGCCGACGAGCCGCTCTCCGCGATGTCGGTCTCGTCAGAGAGCCAGATCCTCTCGCTCCTCGACAGCGTGAACAAGAACGAGCACCTCACCATGCTCATAGGAACAAATGATCTGGCCCCTATTGCAAAGCTCGCCGGATCGGTATCGCTCCTCTACGCCGGGCAGATTGTCGAGACCGGAAAGACGCAGGCCGTGCTCAGCAGCCCGAAGCACCCGTACACCAGGCGCCTTATACGCTCAATGAACGAGATGGGAGGGGAGCTTGACCATGATGAGATGTTCTCCGAGCTCGGCGGAATATTCCCCTCCTGGCCGGAACTTCCCATCGGCTGCCGCTTCGGGCCGCGCTGCCCGATGGCAGAGAGAGTATGCCTCCGGACTCCGCCTGCGGTGAAGCTCCCGCAGGGGCATGTCTGGAAATGCCATTTCAGCGCGCCGTCTGACAGCGAGTAACAGCACAGAGGAGAGGTGAAACCAGTGAGCACTTCAGAGCAGCCGATTCTGAGCGTAAAGCATCTTTCCCTGTACACGGGAGAGCTCTCCCTGCGCTCCCTGCTCCTTGAGCACCGGCTCATCAGGAGGAAGCCTGTCCTAAGCAACATCAGCTTCGAGCTCTTCCGCGGAGAGTGCCTCGTCATAATGGATGACGGCAGAAGCAGCCTCCCGGCCCTCATCGACATACTCGCGGGCCTCAGGAGGCAGAGCAGCGGACTCATCCTCTGCAGCGGCAAGGTGCTGACCCAGGACAACCCGAGGCGGAGCAGCATCATAAGGCCGATTTTCGCCAGAAGCGAGAGAACGCTGGATAACGGGCTTGACATAGGGACAACGCTTGACATCCCGCTCCGCTTCTCAACCGAGCTCCGGCCGGAGGAGCGCCTCGCGAGGATCAGGCGCACGCTTGAGCTCCTCAGGCTGCCGCCAGACATCATCTATGAGTACCCGTCAAACATCTCGCCCGCCGAGAGCATGCGCGTCTCGCTAGCGAGGGCCCTGGTGCTTATGCCCAGAATCCTCGTCTCAAACTCCGCGTTCATGGATCTCGCGCCGACCATCCGCGCTGAGATGATGAACATCACCATGATGCTCCGGAAGGACTACCACATAACCCAGATATTTGCGGCAAGGAACATCGACATCGCCCGGAAAATCAGCGACCGCATACTCATAATGGCAAACGGGACGACGGAGGAGTTCGGTGAGACCGGGCGGGTCCTGGGGAACCCTCAGTCAGCAGGGACAAAGAAGATCCTGGAGAACTTCTCAACGAGATACAGATACTCGCCTGTAAGGGACTGAGCTCCTGAAGGCAATCGAGTAGGCGGATGTTTTAGCATCACACCTCTCACAACACCGTACGTGCGGATCCGCATACGGCGTTTCCAGTTTGAATAGGCTAATCCCAATTGTGGATTGGCCTACGAATACATATTCAG
>Ga0256406_1003149_pt1 | contig 21196 bp, 17 predicted proteins | sample RumenRJG_03DNA_FD_185986 | JGI IMG/M metagenome (GOLD analysis project Ga0256406, IMG submission 185986) | Bovine rumen microbial communities from Lethbridge, Alberta, Canada - RJG_03 | ecosystem: Host-associated > Mammals > Digestive system > Stomach > Rumen | place: Canada: Alberta | collected... | reverse complement strand
ATGACGGTGACGGGGACGACGTTGTCGTCCTCATCCCACACCTGCGTCATTCCGAGCTTGCGGCCAAGGATCGTGCTGACCATGCTCATTCCTTACCCTCGGTGGTCATGGGACATCGGGGCAGCTCCTCTGCCCTCCCCAGCGGACCACGTCCTGTATGCGCCACGCTCTTGGACGAGACATAACTCTCCCCATTAGCGCAGCCTGTCTAGTTTACACGCAGGACCGGGCATTCACAATGTCTTAACAGTTTTTTCTGCCCCCGGGAGCTGGGGATTCGCATTCCGCGTTGTCGGGCGTATCCATACCCCCGGACGCCTGATTCTGCGCGATGCACGCCTAGCGTTGGTCCGGTACGCGGCCACTTGCAGGTATGAACGAGCCCATGGCGCTCTGGCGCTCGCGCTTCTCGTGCATCACATCGCGGGCGAGAAGGACCACCGAGAGAACACCCATTGCTATTCCCAGTGCGAGCAGGCAATACCCCGCCCCAAACGTCACGTAGTACGTGGTTTGCGTGGAGCCGAGCATCATGAGGGCGACGGAGCAGGCCTCAAAGAGGGAGAAGGCAGTCGTGATCGAGGAAAGGACAAGCGAGGCCGTACGGCGATGCACCATGGGGAGAATTGCCGTCGCGATGGCGAGCAGGACGAGCACCGCCCCGTCCGGGGCGTCCGTGAGCGCAACAGAATAGTCGTAGCTAACACCAGAGACCAGGAGAAAGGGCAGGAAGGCGGCGATTCCCACGAGCAGCGCTGCGGTGAGGGTCACCAGCTCCGAGGGCGCCACGCCGCTCGTGGTTTGGATGGCCTTGCCGGCTCCCTCTTTACGCGGCCCTTGTGCTGGGCCCGCCACAGAGCCCCTACCTGCACTCACGGTGGGCAAGGCAAGGTCGAACCCGCAGTTTGGGCAGAACTTCTCCGTGCCCGCAAGCTTCCTTCCGCACTGAGGACAGTACATGCGACCCCCTCGCATCGAGATTCAACGCTGTAAATACTACCCGTACCCATGGAATCGCGGGATTGAAATGCCGGGCAACTCAATCCCACATGAAATCGAAATGCCGGGGAACTCAATCCCGCAGACGAGAAAGGGGCCCGCCTCCATGTGGAGACGGGCCCCTATTACTTCAACTTCCAGAGACGCTGGAACTAGAGCTTGATCTCGATGTCCACGCCCGCAGGAAGGTCAAGACGCATGAGCGAGTCGACGGTGGAGCTGCTGGGGTCGAGGATGTCGATGAGGCGCTTGTGGGTAAGCATCTCGAACTGCTCGCGGGAGTCCTTGTCCTTGTGCGGCGAGCGGATGACCGTGTAGAGGTTGCGCTCGGTGGGCAGGGGGATGGGGCCGGAGACGCGGGCGCCGGTCTTCTGAGCAGTGTCCACGATGAGCTTGGCGGACTGGTCGACGACCTCGTGATCGTAGCCCTTGAGGCGAATCCTGATCTTCTGGCTTGACACTGTAAACCTCCGTAAATGAGCTATCGCTCGTGGTCGTTAACTAGGAAGCGGCGCCGCCGGCCTTGGCGACGATCTCGTCGCGGACGGCCTTCGGGACGGGCTCGTAAGCGCTGAACTGCATGGTGTAGCTCGCGCGACCCTGCGTCTGGGAGCGGAGGTCGGTGGCGTAGCCAAACATCTCGCCCAGGGGCACCTTGGCGCGGATGACCTTGGTGTCCTTGCGGTCCTCCATGCCCTCGATCTTGCCGCGACGAGAGGACAGGTTGCCCATGACGTCGCCCATGTACTGCTCGGGGGTCTCAACCTCGACCTCTTCGATCGGCTCGAGGAGGACGGGATCGGACTTCTTGAGGGCGTCCTTGATCGCCATGGAGCCGGCGATCTTGAAGGCGGCCTCGGAGGAGTCGACCTCGTGGTAGGAGCCATCGACGAGGGTCACCTTGATGTCGACGACGGGGTAGCCGGCGATGACGCCGCTCTCGAGCGCCTCCTGGATGCCCTTGTCGATCGAGGGGATGTACTCCTTGGGCACGACGCCGCCGACGATGGCGTTGACGAACTCGTAGCCCTTGCCCTCCTCGTTGGGCTCCATGTCGATGATCGCGTGACCATACTGGCCGCGGCCACCGGACTGGCGGACGAACTTGCCCTCTGCGTGCTGGACGGCGTGACCGGCGGTCTCGCGGTAGGCGACCTGGGGCTTGCCCACGTTGCAGTCGACCTTGAACTCGCGGCGCAGGCGGTCGACGATGATCTCGAGGTGAAGCTCGCCCATTCCGGCGATGATGGTCTGGCCGGTCTCCTGGTCGGTGTGGACGCGGAAGGTCGGGTCCTCCTCGGCCAGCTTGGCGAGGCCAACGGACATCTTCTCCTGCTCGGCCTTGGTCTTGGGCTCGACGGCGACGTCGATGACGGGGTCGGCGAACTTGATGGACTCGAGGACGATGGGCTTGTGCTCATCGCAGAGCGTGTCACCGGTCTGGGTGTTCTTGAGGCCGACGCAGGCGACGATGTCGCCAGCGGAGCACTCCTCGCGGTCCACGCGGTCGTTGGCGTTCATCTCGAGGATGCGGCCCAGGCGCTCCTTGGAGTCCTTGACGGAGTTGTAGACGTAGGAGCCAGCCTCAGCCTGACCGGAGTACACGCGGATGTAGGTGAGCTTGCCCACGTAGGGGTCGGTCATGATCTTGAAGGCGAGGGCCGAGAAGGGCTCCTTGGGATCCGCGTGACGGACCTCGGGCTCACCCTTGAGGTTCTTGCCGTCGATCTCGGGAACGTCGAGCGGGCTGGGCAGGTAGTCGACAACGGCGTCGAGAAGCTCCTGGATGCCCTTGTTCTTGTAGGCGGAGCCCACGAAGACGGGGTTGAGCTCGTTTGCGATGACGCCCTTGCGGATGGCGGCCTTGAGGAGGTCGACGGGGACGTCCTTCTCCTCGAGGACGGCCTCCATGAGCTCGTCGGAGAAGTTGGAGGCAGCGTCGAGAAGCTCCTCGCGCTTCTCCTGGGCGAGGTCAGCGAACTCCTCGGGGATGGACTCCATGGGCTCGGGGTAGATCATGCCCTTGGCGTCCTCCTTGAAGTCCCACGCGGTCATGGTGACCAGGTCGACGAGACCCCAGAAGTTGGACTCGGAGCCCATGGGGATCTGCGCAGCCACGGCGGGGGCGGAGAGGCGCTCCTTCATGGTGTCGATAGCGTGGAAGAAGTCGGCGCCCACGCGGTCGAACTTGTTGATGAAGGCGATGCGAGGCACGTTGTACTTCGCGGCCTGGCGCCAGACGGTCTCGGACTGCGGCTGGACGCCGGCGACGGCGTCAAACACCGCGACGGCGCCGTCGAGGACGCGCAGGCAGCGCTCGACCTCGGCCGTGAAGTCCACGTGACCCGGGGTGTCGATGATCTGGATGACGTGGTCCTTCCAGAAGCACGTGGTGGCCGCGGAGGTGATGGTCACGCCGCGCTCCTGCTCCTGGACCATCCAGTCCATGGTGGCTGCACCGTCGTGGACCTCGCCGATCTTGTGGGTCTTGCCAGTGTAGTAGAGGATGCGCTCGGTGGTAGTGGTCTTGCCGGCATCGATGTGGGCCATGATGCCGATGTTTCGCAGGTCTTCGAGCTTGTACTTCATCTTTGCCATATGCAGCTACCCCCGGACTAGAAGCGGTAGTGAGAGAACGCGCGGTTGGCCTCGGCCATCTTGTAGAGGTCCTCGCGACGCTTGACGGAGGCGCCGACGCCGTTGGCGGCGTCCATGATCTCGTTGGCGAGACGCTCGGCCATGGTCTTCTCCTTGCGGGCGCGAGAGAAGTTCACGAGCCAGCGGATGGCGAGCGTGGTTGCACGACGGGAGTTGACCTCCATGGGCACCTGGTAGGTAGCGCCACCGACGCGCTTGGGCTTGACCTCGAGCGTAGGACGGATGTTGTCCATGGCCTTCTTGAAGACGGAGAGGGGATCCTCGCCGGTCTTCTCGGCGACCATGTTGAAGGCACCGTAGACGATGCGCTCCGCGGTGGCCTTCTTGCCATCGAGAAGGACCTTGTTGATGAGCTGGGTCACGAGGCGGTTGTTGTAGACGGCGTCAGGCTGGACCTCACGACGCACTGCTGCTGCACGACGCGGCATGTTTATATCTCCCTAGAACGGTTTGCTTGCGTTGCTTGCGATGGTTTACTTGCCGCGCTTGGCGCCGTAGCGGGAACGGGCCTTCTTGCGGTTCTGGACGGCAGCGCAGTCATAGGCGCCACGGATGATCTTGTAGCGGACACCAGGGAGGTCGCGCACGCGGCCACCGCGGATGAGCACGATGGAGTGCTCCTGGAGGTTGTGGCCCTCGCCCGGGATGTAGGCGGTGACCTCGATGCCGTTCACGAGGCGCACACGGGCGACCTTGCGGAGGGCGGAGTTAGGCTTCTTGGGCGTGGTGGTGAAGACGCGGGTGCAGACGCCGCGCTTCTGGGGGTTGTGCTGGAGCGCTGCGTTCTTGGACTTGGCCTTGACGCTCACGCGGCTGTGGCGGACGAGCTGGTTGATGGTAGGCAAAGTTCTCTCCTTCTATACCTATCTACGTGCTTGTACACGAATCTTAAGGGCAGCGCAGCACCGTCGCCCTGGATTGGCGCGAGGTGATACGTTACGCGCGCCCCCTGCAGTTGTCAAAAAGCCACGGGACCGGGCGTATCTCTTCTCCACGCTTCGTACACGCAATCCGCTCGCCTTCTTGAGAGATGGGCGGGACGCCACCAAAGTGACGCCCCGCCCTCAGATAGTGCCTTCTCTGGACTGGCGAGAGGCGCTAGTCCTCCTCGTCGTCCAGGCCCAGGACCGCCCTGCCAATGGCGTCGGTGGCCACGATGGCGGCATAGAGCTCATCAGGAGTGACGTCTCCAGCAAGGTTGTGGATCGTCTCGCCGGGGACGCAGGCGTTCTTGGCAATGGTACGGATCTCGTCGTCGGTCTTGACACCCAGCTCGCTCAGCGTGACCGGCAGACCCACCTCAAGGCAGAACTCCTGCACGTCGAGGAACTCCTCCTCCGTGGCGCCCTCGAGCGTGAGCTGCACCAGCGTTCCGAAGGCAACGCAGTTGCCGTGAGGCACGCTGTGGCCACCGAGCGAGGTGAGGCCGTTATAGAAGGAGTGCGCAGCGGCGCAGTTGACGTTGTCAGCACCGACGCCTGACAGGTAGACGTTTGCCTCGATGATGGCATCAAGGGCGGGAGTCACCACGTGCTTCTCGCACGCGGCGAGCGCCTGGGTGCCGTAGTCGCGCAGCGTCTGGTAGCAGAGCTTCGCGAGGGCCATGCCTGCACGCGTGATGCCGGTGCCCTCAAGGCTCGGGGACTCGGTGCGCAGGGATGCGCGGCCCTCGAAGTAGGTGCCCAGGGCGTCGCCCATGCCGGCAACCAAGAAGCGCACAGGGGCGTTGGCGATGACCTGCGAGTCCACCATGACCGCATCGGGGTTGGTGGGATAGAACAGGTACTTGTCAAAGCTTCCGTCATCGTTGTAGATGACGGAGAGGCCGGTGCAGGGGGCGTCCGTCGCAGCAACAGTGGGGATGATCACCACGTGCTTGCCAGTGTAGTAGGCAGTTGCCTTTGCGGTATCGACCGCGGAGCCGCCGCCGACGGCGACAACGGTATCGATCTTGTCCTCCTCGACTATCGCCTGCATCTTGGCAATCTCGCCCTTGCTCGAGATGCCGCCAAAGACCTCGTAGCGACGATAGTCATCGGCGTCGCCGAAGCTCTCCTCGAGCTGGTCGTGGCAGGCCTTGTAGCCGCTCCTCGAGCAGACGAAGAGCCAGCGCTTGCCCATGTAGCCCATCTCGTCCTTGAACTTGAGCAGGGCGCCCTTGCCCTGGACGTACTTCAGGGGCTCACGCATCGCACGCAACAGCTTCATGACGGTCTCCCTTTCGCACTAGTCCGGCCGCGCTCCTCCCGCGCAGCACTGTGGTGAGTATCCCACTTTTAGCGTTCTCTAGTCCGCCTACTCCCCAAACGGCTTCTAGTTGCGGAGAACACGCGTCGCGTTGAGGACGCAGAGCACCATCACGCCCACGTCACCAAAGACGGCGAGCCACATGGGAGCAAGTCCAACAACCGCAAGGCAGAGAATCGCTACCTTGACGGCGATGGCGAAGACGATGTTCTGGCGGGCAATTCGGATGGTGCGGCGAGCGATGCGGATGGCCGTGGCGATCTTGGATGGCCTGTCGTCCATGAGGACCACGTCAGCGGCCTCGATCGCGGCGTCCGAGCCCATGGCCCCCATTGCGATGCCCACGTCCGCTCGCGCGAGAACCGGCGCATCGTTGATGCCATCGCCCACGAAGGCGAGCGTGGCATCGCCTTCGCGCTCGGAGAGAAGGCGCTCGACCTGCTCGACCTTGCCTGCGGGGAGAAGCTCTGCGTGGTACTCGTCAAGGTCGAGCTTATTCGCGACGCTCGATGCGGCCTCCTTGCGGTCGCCGGTGAGCATCACGCAGCGACGCACTCCCTCGGCCTTGATGCTGGCGATTGCCTCCGGGGCGTCGTCTTTGACCTCGTCGGAGATGTGGATGTGGCCGGCGTACTCCCCGTCTACGGCCACGTGGACAATGGTCCCGCCGGTAGTATGGCACCCCTCCCATGTAGCGCCCACCTCGTCCATCAGGCAATCGTTGCCAACTGCCACGTGGTGACCATTGACTGTGGCAATCACGCCCCGGCCTGCCTCCTCGGTGACGTCAGTCACGGTGCAGCCGTCGTTGTCGCTGGGATAGGCGTCACGGAGCGCCGAGGCTATGGGGTGCGTGGAGTTGCTCTCGACGTGCGCTGCGAGGTGGAGAAGCTGCTCCTCGTTCAGGGTGGACGGGTGGACCGTGGTGACCTTGAACACGCCCTTGGTAAGGGTCCCCGTCTTGTCGAAGACGATGGTCTGGGCCTTGGCCAGGGCTTCGAGGTAGTTGGAGCCCTTCACGAGGATGCCGTGCTTGGAAGCGTTTCCTATGCCCCCGAAGAACGTAAGGGGCACCGAGAGGACCAGCGCGCAGGGGCACGAGACCACGAGGAAGGTAAGAGCGCGCAGCAGCCACGTGGCGAAGGTGCCTCCAAAGTCCCCCGAGACGAGTGGCGGCAGGACTGCCACGGCGATGGCGAGGTATACGACGACGGGCGTATAGACCCTGGCAAAGCGCTTGATGAACTTCTCGGAGTGGGACTTATTGGAGCCGGCGTTCTTTACGAGGTCGATGATCTTGCTCGCCGTTGACTCGCCAAAGGCCTTGGTCACCCGCAGGCGAAGGACGCCGGAGAGGTTTACGCACCCGGAGAAGACATCCTGGCCGAGCGTGACCGAGCGAGGGACGGACTCGCCGGTGATGGCGCGGGTGTCCAGGCTCGAGCTGCCTTCGATCACGGTTCCGTCAAGGGGGACCTTCTCGCCGGGACGAACGAGGATGACCTCCCCCACCTGCACGTCGTTGGGATCGACAACCGCAACTTCGCCGTTGCGCTCCACGTTGGCGGTGTCTGGGCGAATGTCGAGAAGCTCCTTGATCGAGCGCTGGGAGTTGCCCTCCGCGATGCCCTCGAAGAGCTCGCCCACCTGGAAGAAGAGCATCACGAAGACGGCCTCGGCAAACTGGGGCTCTCCGCCAGGGACAAAGCCTATGAGCAGGGCGCCGATGGTGGCGATGGACATGAGGAAGTCCTCGTCGAAGGGGCGTCCGTGCGCGAGGGACTCGGCCGCCTCGGCAACCACGCTGCCGCCGGCGACCACGTAGGAGGGCAGGTAGAGAAGGAGCTGCGCCCAGGGGGGAAGGGTCGTCAGCCGCTGGACGACGACTGCCGCGACGAGCATAACGGCAGCGATGACGATGCGACGCTTGAGGACCGCAGGGTCCTCGTCATCGTCGTCCTCTTCTTCGCCCTCGCCCTCGAGTTCTTCATCGTCTTCGGAGCATGCGGCGCAGGCGGCCCTCTCGTCCTTCTCGTCCTCGTCGTGGTGGCAGCATGAGCAAGACATCGCGTCCTCCGTTGGTTCGGCTGGAATCCTTGGTACCCGTGGCTTCACTTTCGTGAATACATGAGCACGTGTTCATGTGAACACTACCACGACAACCTTTTCCTGGTCAAGGTGCTCCTCGACAGCCAGCGCCCGCCCTCTTCTCCCCCCTCCTCCTTCTTTATCGGTATCTGTGAAACGGCTGTTGCATTTCCGCAGGTCAGCCGTAGCACAGTTCACAGATACCGATAAAGAATGAGGTTATGGGTTCCCGAACGACTGAGAAGCGCCTACTCCTCGCTGGCGCGAACGGGCTCGGCCGCGTGCAGGAGGCCAACCGAGATGAGCGTGATCACGTGCTCGTCTGCCAGCGAGTAGATCACGCGACGGCCGTCGCGGCGGGCGGTCACCAACCCACGGTCACGCAGCAGCCTGAGCTGGTGCGATATGGCCGATTGAGAGACGGCGCAAATCTCCTCGAGGTCAGAGACGCTCTTCTCGCCCAGCGAAAGCGCGCCCAATATGCGGAAGCGCGTGAAATCAGAGAGTGCGTCGAATATCTGCGTGGCATCGTAGACCACGTCATCGTTGGAAAGGTACTCGTCGAGAAGGTCTCTCGAGCACGCCTCGTTCATAGGTCTCCCCCATCGTTAACCGCGCAACGTTCTAATCCTGGTCATGGTACCCGGTTGTTCCTCAGAGGCCACACTCCTGCACACGAAAAGGGCCCCGGCACGAAGCCGGGGCCCAATCTTTCATCGTGACAGCAAGCGCACCGCCCGACCCGTACGTGGGTTACTCGTTGTCCTCGTCACCGTCATCGGAGGAGTTCTCCTGCTTGACCACCTGCGAGAGCAGGTCGTCCAGGGAGCCCAGGTCCTCGTTGATGACATCGGAGTCGTTGGACTGCGCATCGGAGGACCCGCCGATAAGCTCGTCGTCGTAGTGGTGCTTTGCGGGAGCCGCGGTGCCGAGCATGATGTCGGAGTCCGCGTCGGGCGAGAAGACCATGTTGAGGAGCTGTGAGAGGTCCTCGGAATCCGCCTCGTCGTCATCGGGCTCGAGGATGTAGAGCAGACCGCGCGCCTCGAGGCCGTCGCGGAGCTCCTCGATGGCCTTGGCACCAATGCCGTCGATGCGCAGCAGGTCGTCCTCGGTCTTGCCAATGAGGTCGCCCACGGTCTCGATGCCCACCTCGCTGAACTTGTTGGTCCAGCGCTGCGAGACGCCAAGGTCGTCGAAGAGGTAGAGCTTCGCGTCCTCGCTGGAGAGGGTGCGGCCGTTCTTCGAGTAGACCCCGCCGTAGCCGTAGTCGTCGCCCACCCAGTCGAGCTGCTTGGGAAGCTTCTCCTCGATGCCCTTGAGCTCGTCGGGGGCCCACTCGGGCAGGCTCTGGGCCTGCGGGGAGGTGGGGCCGTCGATCTTGGTGCCGTGGTAGGTAAGCTCGACGCCGCGGTACGCGGAGAGGCCGGTACCGGCAGGAATCTGCTTGCCCACGATGACGTTGGACTTGAGGTCGAGCAGGTGGTCCACGTCACCGGCGATGGAGGAGTCCGTGAGCACGCCCGCGGTGCGGATGAACGACGCGCTGGACAGCCAGGAGTCGATGGAGCTTGCGACCTTGAGGGTGCCGAGAATGACGGGCTCCGCCTCGGGCGGGGTTCCGCCGGCCAGGGCAACGTTGCGCACCGTGTCGGCGAAGACGTAGCGGTCAACGTACTGGCCGAGCAGGTACTGGGAGTCACCGGGGTTGGTCACCTGGACGCGACGCAGCATCTGGCGGGCGATGACCTCGATGTGCTTGTCGTTGAGGTCGACGCCCTGGGAGGTGTAGACGTCCTTGACTGAGGCGACGAAGGTGTGCATCGTCGACTCGATGTCGGTGAGCTTGCGCAGCTTGCGGAAGTTGACGAAGCCACGGGTGACCTGGTCGCCGGCACGGACCTCGACGCCGTCCTCGATGCCCGGCATGAAGCGCGCGGACGCGGGGATGCGCCACTCCTCGAGGATGCGGGAGTGGTCGTCGGTGTCGACGATGCGGATGAGGTACTCGGTCTGCTCGGGCGTGATGAGCAGGGTGCCCGAGACAGGCGCGAGGTCCGCCTCGCGACCGAGGATCTTCTCGTTGACGTTGCCGACGACGTCGAACATGCGGGCGACCGTGGGGAGGCCCTGCGTGATGTCGTCGGCGCCGGCGACGCCGCCGGAGTGAATCGTGCGCATCGTGAGCTGCGTGCCCGGCTCGCCAATGGACTGGGCGGCGATGATGCCGACGGCCGTGCCGATGTTGACGGGACGACGGGTCGAGAGGTCCCAGCCGTAGCACTTCTGGCAGACGCCATACTTAGACTTGCAGGTGAGAAGGGCCCTCAGCTGGACCTTCTTAAGCCCGTGGGCCACGAGCATCTTGAGGTCGTCCTTGGACTCGATGTAGCCGTCACGGGCGATGAGCACCTCGCCGGTTGCCGGATCAACGATGTCGTTGAGGGCGCAGCGGCCGATGAGGTCGGCATCCACGTCGGTCTCGCCCGGCTTGATGAGCGGGTAGGTCACTGCCTCGTCGGTGCCGCAGTCCTCCTCGCGGACGATGACGTCCTGGGCCACGTCGACCAGACGACGGGTGAGGTAGCCGGAGTCGGACGTGTGGGACGCCGTGTCCACGAGGCCCTTGCGGGCGCCGTAGGTGGAGATGAAGTACTCAAGCGGCAGCAGGCCCTCGCGGAAGTTCGCCTTAATGGGCAGGTCGATGGTGTCGCCGGACATATCAGCCATGAGGCCACGCATGCCGGCGAGCTGACGAAGCTGCGTCTTGGAACCACGGGCGCCGGAGTCGGCCATCATGTAGATGGGGTTGTCCTCGGCGAAGCCCTCGAGCATCTTGGAGCCCAGCTCGTTGGTGCACTCGGTCCAGGCGTTGACGACCTCGACGTGGCGCTCCCTCTCGGAGAGGAAGCCGTCCTCGTAGTACTCGTTGATCTCGTCGACCTTGTCCTGGGCCTCGGCGAGCATCTCCTGCTTCTCGGGCGGAATGACGGCATCCCAGACCGAGACCGTAAGGCCGGCGACGGTCGCGTAGTGGAAGCCCGTCTCCTTGATGGCGTCGAGGATGGGCTCGACATCGGCCGTGCTGTAGCGGTCACAAGCGTCGTTCACGAGGTTCTTGATGTCGCCCTTGTTCATCTTGTAGTTGATGAAGGGGTAGTCGGCAGGCAGGCACTGCGTGTTGAAGATCACGCGGCCGACCGTGGTCTCGACGCGGACCGAGTGCTCGGTGACGTCGTAGTCCACAGGGCTGTTCCACTTGTCGAACGTGCGGAAGATCCTGCGGCCGTTCTCGACGACGTTGGCGTCCTGCGTCCTCACGCGAACCTTGATATTGGCCTGGATGTCCAGGTCGTCACGGTTGTCGAAGGCGAGAATCGCGTCGTCGAAGTCGGCGAAGACGCGGCCCTCTCCCTGGGCGCCGTCCTTGGCTGTGGTGAGGAAGTACGTGCCGAAGACCATGTCCTGGGACGGAACGGTAACGACCTCGCCGGAGGCCGGCTTGCGCAGGTTGTTGGTCGAGAGCATGAGGACGCGGGCCTCAGTCTGCGCCTGCGTGGAGAGCGGCACGTGGACCGACATCTGGTCGCCGTCGAAGTCGGCGTTGAAGGGGGCGCACACCAGCGGGTGCAGGTGGATCGCCTTGCCCTCGACGAGGACCGGCTCGAAGGCCTGGATTGAGAGGCGGTGCAGCGTAGGAGCGCGGTTGAGAAGCACCAGGCGGTCCTGGATGACCTCGTCGAGCACGTCCCACACGGCGGGCATGCCGCGGTCGATGGCGCGCTTTGCGCCCTTGATGTTCTCGACCTTGCCCAGCTCGACCAGGCGGCGCATCACGAAGGGCTTGAAGAGCTCGAGCGCCATGGCCGAGGGCAGGCCGCACTGGTGCAGCTTGAGGTGCGGGTCGACGACGATGACCGAGCGGCCGGAGTAGTCGACGCGCTTGCCCAGCAGGTTCTGGCGGAAGCGGCCCTGCTTGCCCTTGAGGGCCTCGGCGAGCGACTTGAGCGGGCGTCCGCCACGGCCGGTGACGGGACGGCCACGGCGGCCGTTGTCGAAGAGGGCGTCGACGGACTCCTGGAGCATGCGCTTCTCGTTGTTGACGATGATCGCGGGGGCGTCGAGGTCGAGCAGCCTCTTGAGTCGGTTGTTGCGGTTAATCACGCGACGGTAGAGGTCGTTCAGGTCCGACGCAGCGAAGCGGCCGCCGTCGAGCTGCACCATGGGGCGCAGGTCGGGCGGAATCACGGGGATGACGTCGAGGATCATGTTCGCGGGGTCGTTGCCGCCCTTGAGGAAGGCGTCGACGATCTCGAGGCGCTTGACGGCCTTCTCGCGCTTCTGCTTCTGGGAGTCCTCGGAGGCGATGATGGCGCGAAGCTCAGTGGCCTCCTTCTCGAGGTCGATGCCGCGAAGCAGCTCGCGGACGGCCTCGGCGCCCATGCCGCCCTTGAAGTAGATGCCGTAGTAGCGCTTGAGCTCGGAGAAGAGCGCCTCGTCGGAGATGAGCTGACGCTTCTCGAGCTGCATGAACTGCTCGTATGACTCGCGGCGAAGCGCCTTCTCCTCCTCGTACTCCTCCTCGAGGTCGGCGATGCCGGCGCGGACCTCCTCAGCGGAGAGAGGCTCGACGTCGTCGAACTCGTCCCCGGAGGCCTGGCCCTGCTCCTTCAGGCGCTCGATCTGGTCGTCACGCTCGGCGTCCAGCTCCTCGATGTCTGCGGCCAGCTCCTCCTTGAGGTCGTCGGCATCAGCCTCGCGGGCCTCGGTGTCGACGTCGGTAATCACGTAGCTCGCGAAGTAGAGGACCTTCTCGAGGTCCTTGCTCTTCATGTCGAGAAGACGCGACATGGGGAAGCTCGCGGGGCTCTTGAAGTACCAGATGTGGCTCACGGGAGCGGCAAGCTCGATGTGGCCCATGCGCTCGCGGCGCACCTTTGCGGTGGTCACCTCGACGCCGCAGCGCTCGCAGACGATGCCCTTGAAGCGAATGCCCTTGTACTTGCCGCAGGCGCACTCCCAGTCCTTCACGGGACCAAAGATCTTCTCGCAGAACAGGCCGTCCTTCTCGGGCTTGAGCGTGCGGTAGTTGATGGTCTCGGGCTTCTTGACCTCACCGTGCGACCAGCTGCGAATCTGGTCGGCAGAGGCGAGCGAGATCTTGATAGCGTCGAAGTCGGTGGTATCGAATTCTGCCACAGTCGCTACTCCTTATCGCTGTTGGCGTCGCCGACGAGGTCGTCGGACTCGCCGAGGTCGCGGGCAAGGCCCTTGACGAGGTCGTCGGTGGTATTGATGTTGGCGAAGACGTCCACGGGGTTCTCCTTGGCCGCGGGCTTCTCCTCCTCGGCCTTGGGCTCGGCCTTCTTCCTGTAGGAGATGGGCTCGATGTCGAGCGCGAGGGAGCGCATCTCCTTGACGAGGACCTTGAAGGACTCGGGAATGCCTGCGGGGGGCACGTTCTCGCCCTTGACGATGGCCTCGTAGGTCTTGACGCGGCCGTTGGTGTCGTCGGACTTGACCGTGAGAATCTCCTGGAGGACGTTGGCCGCGCCGTAGGCGTAGAGGGCCCAAACCTCCATCTCGCCGAAGCGCTGGCCGCCGAACTGGGCCTTGCCGCCCAGAGGCTGCTGCGTGACAAGGCTGTAGGGGCCGGTCGAACGCGCGTGGATCTTGTCATCGACCATGTGGCCGAGCTTCAGGATGTAGGAGGTGCCAACCGTGATGGGGCTCTTGAACGCCTCGCCTGTGCGGCCGTCATAGAGCGTGGTCTTGCCACGGTCGTTGAGCTGCGGCACGAAGGCGGCGTTCATGTGCTTGCCGTACTCCAGCATGGCCTTGTTCATGAGGTTCACGTTGGTGCGGCGGATGATCTCAGCGACCTCCTTGTCGGCCGCGCCGTCAAAGACCGGCGTGGCGACGGGGATGGGGCCGGGGACGTAGGTCTCGGAGTCTGCGGTGGTGTCGTCCCAGCCGTGGGCAGCACCCCAGCCGAGGTGGCACTCGAGCAGCTGGCCGACGTTCATACGAGAAGGAACGCCCAGCGGGTCGAGAAGGACGTCGACGGGGGTGCCGTCGGCCATGTAGGGCATGTCCTCGACGGGGAGGACCTTGCACACGACGCCCTTGTTGCCGTGGCGGCCGGAGATCTTGTCGCCCTGCTGGATCTTGCGGCGCTGGGCGACGAAGACACGGACGAGCTCGTTCACGCCGGGCTGGAGGTCGTCTCCGGCCTCGCGGCTGAAGCGCACGACGTCGACGACGCGGCCGTAGGCGCCATGGGGCATCTTGAGCGAGGTGTCGCGCACGTCGTGGGCCTTGGCGCCAAAGATTGCGCGGAGCAGGCGCTCCTCGGCGGTGAGGGCCGTCTCGCCCTTGGGCGTGACCTTGCCGACAAGGATGTCACCAGGGCCGACCTCGGCGCCGATGCGGATGATGCCATCGTCGTCGAGGTTCGCGAGCATCTCCTCGGACTGGTTGGGGATCTCGCGGGTGATCTCCTCGGGGCCGAGCTTGGTGTCGCGCGCGTCGATCTCGTGGCGGGAGATGTTGATCGAGGTGAGCAGGTCCTCCTGGACCACACGGTCGGAGACGATGATGCCGTCCTCGTAGTTGTAGCCCTCCCACGGCATGTAGGCCACGGTGAGGTTCACGCCAAGCGCGAGCTCGGAGTGATCGATCGAGGTACCGTCGGCCAGGGGCTGTCCTGCCTCGACGCGGTCGCCCACGTGGACGATGGGGCGGTGGTTGATGCAGGTGCTCTGGTTGGAGCGCTGGTACTTGGGAAGCTCATAGTCCTCGGCACCGTGCTCGTCGGAGTAGACGGTCACGTGAGCGGCATCGACCTTGTCGACGACGCCCGCGTGGGCAGCGCGAATGACCTCGCCGGAATCGAGGGCGGCGCGCGCCTCCATGCCCGTTCCAACGTACGGGGCGTGCGGGCGAATCAGGGGCACAGCCTGGCGCTGCATGTTGGCGCCCATGAGGGTACGCTTGGCGTCGTCGTGCTCGAGGAACGGGATGAGGTTCGCGGCGACGGAGAGCATCTGGCGAGGAGAGACGTCCATGAAGTCGACGTCGGAGACCTCCACCTGGGCGGGAGCGCCGAAGGAGCCGTCGAAGTCGCGCGTACGGGCGATGACGCGGTCAGGGTTCGTGATGTTGCCCTTGGAGTCAACGACCACGAAGCGGCGCGTCTTGGGGTCAACGGGCGTGTTGGCCGGCGCGATGTTGTGGTTCTCCTCCTCGTCGGCGGTCATCCACACGATCTCGTCGGTGACCTTGCCGTCGACGACCTTGCGGTACGGTGCCTCGATGAAGCCGTAGTCGTTCACGTGCGCATAGAGCGCCAGCGAGCCGATGAGGCCGATGTTGGGGCCCTCGGGGGTCTCGATGGGGCACATGCGGGAGTAGTGCGAGTTGTGGACGTCGCGGACGGCCGTAGGCACGTTGGTGCGGCGGCTGGAGCCGGACTTGTGGCCCGCGAGGCCGCCAGGGCCAAGGGCGGAGAGACGACGCTTGTGTGTGAGGCCGGCAAGCGGGTTTGCCTGGTCCATGAACTGGGACAGCTGAGAGGAGCCGTAGAACTCCTTGATGGCCGCCACGATCGGGCGGATGTTGATGAGCGACTGCGGCGTGATGTCATCGGCGTCCTGAGAGGCCATGCGCTCGCGAACGACACGCTCCATGCGGCTCATGCCGATGCGGAACTGGTTCTGCACAAGCTCGCCCACGGTACGCACGCGACGGTTGCCAAAGTGGTCGATGTCGTCGGTGTGCTTGGTGTCGTCCCCGGCGTGGAGGGCGAGGAGGTAGCGAAGCGCGGAGACGATGTCCTCGCTGGTGATGACACGCTCGTTGGCGTCGACGTCGAGGCCGAGCTTCTTGTTGACCTTGTAGCGGCCAACGCGGGCGAGGTCGTAGCGCTGCGGGTTGAAGTAGAGGCCGTCGAGCAGCGAACGGGCGGAGTCCACGGTTGGGGGCTCGCCGGGACGCTGGCGACGGTAAATCTCGAGGAGGGCGTCCTCGCGGGTGGTCGCGACGTCGCGCTCGATGGTCGAGCGCACGACCTCGGAGTCGCCGAGGAGCGAGAGAAGCTCGTCATCGGTCTCGGCGATGCCCAGGGCGCGCAGGAACGACGTAGCGCTCTGGCGGCGCTTGCGGTCGATGGAGACCACGAGGTGGCCGCGCTTGTCGACCTCGAACTCGAGCCACGCGCCACGCGCGGGAATGAACTGCACGCGATGGACGAGCACGCCGGAGTCCATCTCGGCGGCGAAGTAGACGCCGGGCGAGCGGACCAGCTGCGAGACGACGACGCGCTCGGAGCCGTTAATGATGAAGGTGCCGCAGTCGGTCATGAGCGGGAAGTCGCCCATAAAGACGAGCTGCTCCTTGATCTCGCCGGTCTCCTTGTTGATGAAGCGCACGTCCACGAAGAGGGGCGCCTGGTAGGAAAGGTCCTTCGCTCGGCACTCGGCCAGGCTGTGGGACGGGTCACCGAACTGGTGCTCGCCGAAGGTCACCTGCATGGTCCCCGCTGCGTTCTCGATGGGCGAGAACTCGGCGAAGGACTCGGCGATGCCGTCGGTCATGAAGTGCTTGAACGAATCCTTCTGGACGGAGATGAGGTTGGGCAGCTCCATCGCAGGGGGGATTTTGCTAAAGCTCTTGCGCGTACGAGTGACTTGCGGTTTAGTAAGAGAAGTCTTTGCGGTAGACACCAGGCTTTTCCTCCTTCAAAAGGGTGGAAGGCGGCAATTGTCGCAAACTAGTAATCTAGCCAAGCGCACGTCTTCCGTCAATGAAAAGTCTTGACTTACATTGCATTTTCTACTAGATTCCTCTATTTTTCACGCGTCATACGCAAAAGCCCAGGAAGCTTTTGTAGGAATCATGAGGGTCTCGGCGAGCGACCGGAGCAGCACCAGCGGCCGGGGTGCCTAGGGCATGGCGGCCCCTGGTCATGGCGGCTTCTGAGCCATAACCCTGCGTGCAAGGCAAAGCTGCTTGTTACCGGCCCGTTGGGGCTGCCGAGTAACAACTGGGCAAATGTACCAAAACCCCAACGGGCCGGTAACAGCGGACTTGCTGCGACGGGCGCTTGTTACCGCCCCGACAAGCAGCAGCGGAGTTTATGCAGTTAAGAATTGCCGGCTCTTCTGTGCCGGTAAGACCGGACTGGTCTTGGTACCTCTTGTTACCGGGACGTTGGGGCTGCCGAGCAACAACTGGGCAAATGCACCGAAATCCCAACGGGCCGGTAACAGCGGACTTGCTGCGACGGGCGCTTGTTACCGCCCCGAGGCAAAGGGACTGTCCCTTTGCCTCATCAAAAAGGGGTCGGACCAAATGGCCCGACCCCTCGATCTCAAGTGGTGCGTCCGAGAAACCCGAAGTTACTTCAGGGTGACGGTGGCGCCGGCCTCCTCGAGCTGCTTCTTGGCGTCCTCGGCGTCCTCCTTCTTGGCGCCCTCGAGCAGGACGGTGGGGGCAGCCTCCACCTTGTCCTTGGCCTCCTTCAGGCCGAGGCTGGTGAGAGCGCGGACAACCTTGATGACGGCGATCTTATTGGAGCCGAAGGAGGTCAGCTCAACGTCGAAGTTGGTCTTCTCCTCCTCCTCGGCGGCAGCAGCGCCAGCTGCGGGGGCAGCGGCAACGGCGACGGGGGCAGCGGCGGAAACGCCGAAGACGTCCTCCAGCTCGTGGACGAGCTCGGAAAGCTCGAGGGCGGGCATCTCCTTGATGGCCTCGATGATCTCTTCCTTGGTAGCAGCCATGCTAGTTCTCCTTTTTGTAGGGGCACCTCGTGTGCCCTCTGGCTTGTCTGGTGGTGCTGGTAGTGCTTGTGGTGCAGCAGGACGCTAGGCGGCCTGCTTGTCGGCGACCGCCTGGAGCGCGGTGACGAGGCCCCTGGCGGGACCAGCGCACACCTGCGCAATGCCGGACAGCGGGCTGCCGATGACGTACACGAGCTTGGCGAGCAGCTCGTCGCGGGACGGGAGCTCGGCGTAAGCGAGAGCCTCCTCGGCCGTAATGGCCTTGCCGTCGGCGATGCCACCCAGGATCTGCATCTTCTTGAGCTTGTCGGCCTCCTGCTTCAAGACCTTGGCGGCCTCGACAGGGTCCTTCTCGTAGAAGACGTAGGCGCAGGTGCCCTTGAGCATGTCGTCGATGTCAGGCATCTCGGCGTCCTTGAGGGCGATGCGCACGATGTTGTTCTTGTAGACCTTCATGTGCGCGCCTGCCTCGCGAAGGGCACGGCGAAGCTCCTGGGCCTCCTTGACGGTGAGGCCGCGGTAGTCGACGACAAAGACGCCCTTGGAGGCCTCGATGGAACCCTTGACCTTCTCGAGCATGTCGATGTTGGACTGTGCTGGCATGTGAACACCTCCTTCTCATGCGTTTCCGGGCACGATCCGCCGACGCGGCGGGCCCCTCGCATGAGAGGGCCCCGCTTGGCGCAGCCAAACGGGGCCTCATGGATTCATAGCTGAGACCACCTCGGCAGGCGGGTTTCCCCTTTGAGCCCTAAGGCACCGGCTGTCTTTGGCAGCGGGACGTGCAATGTATGCAATGCAGGCTAAAATCCTGCAACAGGTATTTTGGCACGCGACACGCATACGCGTCAAGAAGCGTTGGCAAGACACGCCAACGACACAAACTACGCCTCGTGAGGTAAGGGACTGCCCCTCTGTCTCAGGGGCACAAAAAAGCCCCGCTCAGACGAGCGGGGCTTGCATACCAGGATGCGAGAGGGGCTAGTCCTCCATGAAGTCGCGGGTCTTAGTGGTGTCGACCTTGATGCCAGGGCCCATGGTGGTGGAGATCACAATGGACTTGACGTACTTGCCCTTGGCGCTCGAGGGCTTGACGCGCAGAAGCTCGGTGATGAGCGCGCCGTAGTTCTCGACAAGAGACTTGACGTCGAAGGACGCCTTGCCCATGGGAACGTGGCAGATGCCGTAGCGGTCGGCGCGGTACTCGACGCGGCCAGCCTTGAGCTCCTTGACCATCTTCTCGACGTCCATGGTCACGGTGCCAAGCTTGGGGTTGGGCATGAGGCCACGGGGACCAAGGATGCGGCCGAGGCGGCCGACCTTGCCCATGAGGTTGGGCGTCGCGATGACGGCGTCGAAGTTGATGTTGCCCTTCTGGATCTCCTCAATGAGGTCGTCAGAGCCGATGACGTCTGCGCCAGCAGCCTCAGCCTCGGCGGCCTTGGCGCCCTCGGCGAAGACGGCAACGCGGACGGACTTGCCGGTGCCGTTGGGGAGCGAGATGGAGCCGCGGATGTTCTGGTCGGCCTTGCGGGTGTCGACGCCCAGGCGGACGGCGACCTCGACGGTCTCGTCAAACTTGGCGGAGGAGAGCTCCTTGGCGAGCGTCATGGCCTCCTTGGGCGAGTAGACCTTGCCTGTCTCCACCTTAGCGGCTGCTGCGTTGTAGTTCTTTCCGTGCTTAGGCATGTTGTACCTCCTGTGGTCAACGGGCTATTCGCCCTCCCACATCGATGGCGCTGGGCACCAGTTTCTGAGAGGCGCCCCTTTCGGGGCGCGGAGTGCCAGGGAAGAGCTAGGCCTCGGCGATGGTGACGCCCATCGAGCGAGCGGTGCCGGCGACGATCTTCTTGGCGGCCTCGAGGTCGTTGGCGTTGAGGTCCGGCATCTTGATCTCGGCGATCTTGGTGAGCTGCTCCTGGGTGAGCTGGCCGACCTTGTCGCGCTGGGGAACACCAGAACCGCTCTTGAGCCCAAGCTCCTTCTTGATGAGGTGGGCCGCAGGCGGGGTCTTGGTCACGAAGTCGAAGGAGCGGTCCTCGTAGACGGTAATCTCGACGGGGATGATGTCGCCGGCCTGATCCTTCGTGGCAGCGTTGAAGGCCTGGCAGAACTGCATGATGTTGACCTGGGCGGCACCAAGTGCGGGGCCGACGGGAGGCGCGGGGTTGGCTGCGCCAGCGGGAATCTGGAGCTTAATGAAGTGGGTGACCTTCTTCTTGGCCATGGTGAATCCTCCTGGAGAGCGTGTTTGCAATCTATCTTCACGCAGGCACCCGAGAAGCCATCCTCACCGATACGGGACCTGCCAGAAGTTCCTAGCTGATGACAGAAATCTGGTCGAGCGTGAGCTCGACGGGGGTCTCGCGGCCAAAGATCATGAGCATGACCTTGACCTTGCCCGCCTCCGCATTGACCTCCGAGACCTGGCCATCGAAGTCTGCCAGAGGACCGGAGAGCACGCGAACAGACATCCCGGGCTCGATGTTGGTCGAGGTGCGCTTGGGTGCCGGAGCAGCGGAGCTGGTGCGAACGCCTCCACGCCTCATGATCTTGTCGAACTCGTCGCGACGAAGGGGCGTGGGCTTGCCGTCAAGGCCGACAAAGCCGGTGACGCCGGGAGTGTTGCGAACGACAGCCCAGGTGTTGTCGTCGACCTCCATGCGCACAAGCACATAACCCGGGAAGACCTTGGCCTCCTTGGTCTCGCGCTTCCCGCCATCCTTGACCTCGGTGACCTCCTCGGTTGGGATCTGGATGTCCACGACCTTGTCGCCGATGCCATAGGTCTCGATGCGGTGCTCGAGATCGGTCTTGACCTTGTTCTCGTACCCCGAGTACGTGTGAATGACGTACCAGCGCTTTGCCATGGCCTATGCCCCCAAACTCGTGTAGCCAACGAGCAAGGCCACGATACCGGTGTCAACAAGCCAGAGAGCAACGCCAAAGACCACGAGGGAGACGATGACCGCAACGGAATAGTTGCGAAGCTCGTCCTTCGACGGCCAGACGACGCGCTTCATCTCGGTACGAACGGCAGCGAAGTAGCCGCTGATGCGGGAGCCGAGACCCGGCTTCTTGTTGCTCGCCTTGGCAGGCTTGTTCTGCTTCTCGGGCGCCTTCGCGACGGCCGCAGCCTGCTGCTTGCCCAAGCCCTCCGTCTTCTTGGCAGCGGAGGAGGCGGCAGAGGCAGCCTGGGCGGCCTCACGCTCGGCGCGCTTCTGTGCACGTGCCTTGCGGGCGCTCCTCTTGTTTCTGTCCTTGTTCGCCATCCTGACGACTCCTAAAAAGACTGGCCTTACATGGAAACCGGCTAACCCCGAAGGGAAAGCCGGTGGGAAATTCTGGCACGCCAGGAAGGACTCGAACCCTCAACACTCGGTTTTGGAGACCGATGCTCTACCAATTGAACTACTGGCGTGTGT
>Ga0256406_1003147_pt1 | contig 21201 bp, 14 predicted proteins | sample RumenRJG_03DNA_FD_185986 | JGI IMG/M metagenome (GOLD analysis project Ga0256406, IMG submission 185986) | Bovine rumen microbial communities from Lethbridge, Alberta, Canada - RJG_03 | ecosystem: Host-associated > Mammals > Digestive system > Stomach > Rumen | place: Canada: Alberta | collected... | reverse complement strand
AATCTAACAGTGCGCAGTCAAGGTCTTTATCATTATTGATAAAAAATAAGAACTACAGGGATATTTCATATGGTATCAAACTGGGCGATTTTAATATAGGGTATGCGAATGCCATTTACACATTTCCATATTTTTGCACCTTTAAGTTGAAAGAATATCTGAAGAGGAATGTGTCAAATTTTCCATATTTCATCCATCGCATGCAGAAAAGTGCTAAAATTTATACAAATATGTCAAATCAGAGCAGGAGACGACATTTTCACAGGACAGGAGGGATAGTATGGATCAGAGACTGCAGCCTTTGTTTACCCCGTGGAAGATCGGGAATTGCGAGATCAAGAACAGGATCGTCATGACGTCGATGGGCGGCACCAATCTGTTCGGATGGATGGAGCAGAACCACTTCGACGAGGCAGGCGCGGAATTTATTCTGAAAGTGGCGAACAACAATGTGGGGCTTGTGCTCCCGGGCTGCCAGCCGGTCTACAATCCGATCGGCGGCCAGTGGCTGTACAAAAATGAAAAAATGTACCGCGATCTGGCAAAGTGGCTGCCGGAATTCCACAAGACCGGTGCGAAGCTCTTCGTTCAGCTGACGGCGGGCTTCGGGCGCTCCTTTACGATCTCGAAGATGATGGAGGATATGTACACGAATCCTTTTCTCCGTCAGGTGAGCAAGCCTTTCATGGATCTGGACAAAATAACGGCCACGGCGAGCCCTTCGCCGAACCGCTGGTCCGACAAGGTTCCTTCGCGCGCACTGACCGTCGAGGAGATCCTGCAGTACGTCGATGCTTTTGCCAGGTGCGCAAAGCTTCTGCAGGATGCCGGCGTGGATGGCATCGAGATCCACGCGGTTCACGAGGGCTATCTTCTGGATCAGTTTACGCTGCCCTATGTCAATAAGAGAAAAGACGGCTACGGCGGCAGTTTTGAGAACCGCTACCGCTTCCCGGTCGAGATCATTCAGGCGATCCGCAGAGTCTGCGGCGACGACTTCCCCGTTTCGCTCCGCTACAGCGTGGTGTCGAAGACAAAGGGATTCCGCAGCGGCGCGCTTCCGGGCGAGGAATACGTAGAAGCCGGCAGAGACATGAAGGAATCCGAGCGCGCAGCGAAATATCTGCAGGATGCCGGCTATGACATGCTGAACTGCGATAACGGAACCTACGATGCCTGGTACTGGTCACACCCGCCGGTATACATGCCGGAAAACTGCAACCTTGCCGATGTGGAGCACATCCGCCAGTTCGTGGATATTCCCGTCGTGTGCGCCGGCCGCATGGATCCCTTCACAGGCGCTGAAGCTGTCGCTGAGGGAAAAATAGACGGCGTCGGTTTTGCACGGAATTTCCTCGCCGACCCCGAATGGGTGACGAAGCTGGAGAATGACCGCGCGGAAGAAATCCGCCCGTGTATCCTCTGCCATAACGGCTGCTTCAACATGGCGCATTACAAGGGCGTTCCGAACGATCAGCCGCTGTATGACAGCCTGCACCTCGCGCGCTGTGCCGTAAATGCGGAGATGATGCAGACCGACAAACACTATATCCGCCGCACGGTGACACCGAAGAAAGTGATCATCATCGGCGGAGGCATCGGCGGCATGGAGGCGGCGCGCGTCCTGAAGCTGCGTGGCCATGAGCCCGTGATCTATGAAAAATCCGACCGCCTGGGCGGCACATTTATCGCCGCATCCTCGGAATCTTACAAGGAGAGAATGCGTCAGCTGCTCGACTGGTACCGGCTGCAGATGAAGGAACTGAATATCGAGATCCATCTGAATTCGGAGATCGCTTCGGCGGAAGAATTCGGCGATATGGATATTATCGTAGCTACAGGCGCGGCTCCCCGTGTTCTCCGGAATGTACCCGGTTTTGACAAGACGATCGAGGCCTGCGATTTTCTGCTCGGCAGGGAAGTCGGCGAGACGGTCGTCGTGATCGGCGGCGGACTCACCGGATGCGAGATCGCCTATGAACTCTGCCTGCAGGGCAAGAAGCCGATCATCGTGGAAATGAAGGATGATCTGATCTCCCAGCCGGGCGTATGCCTCGCCAACAGCTCTTATCTGCGCGAATATTTTGCCTGGAAGAAGGTCCCTGTATATCTGGAGACAAAGCTGAAAGAGGTCCGCGACGACAGCATCGTCTGCGAAGACAGGTTCGGCGAACGCTTTGACCTGCCGTGCGATTCGGTCATCAGCTCCGTCGGCTATCTGCCGAAGCCGCTGACACCGGAGCACGGAAAAGTTCAGCTCGTCGGTGACTGCAGGAAAGTCGGAAATCTGCGCACGGTGATCTGGGGCGCCTATGAAGCAGCCATGAAGATCTGATACAACTGCGCGGAATGGCGGAGAATGTATGTCCGTCTGCCCGCGCGGGGCAGACAGAGGATGGAAGCCCATGAGAATCCGCGCGGGGCAGACAGAGAGTAGCAGTCTCTGAGAATCCGCGCGGGGCAGACAGGGGATGGAAGTCCCTGAGAATCCGCGCAGGAAATCTGAGAAAGGATAAGAGCGTATGGAATTAACACAGGAACAGCAGGATAAGTATGACGGCAAATACGGCGCCACGATGGCGCGCGTCATGCAGACACTGGTGCGCTACGGCGAGCTCTTCGGCGCGAAGCGCATGGTGCCGGTTACGGGTAAATACGGACATCTTGTCACGAGTTTTGGCCTCGGCGTGATCAGCCCCGTCTATGAGATCATGGATGAACTGATCGAATCGGGCACCTTGTCAAAACAGAAATTCTCGATTGATCCGAAGCCGCTCGATCCCAATATCCCGGTCAATCCGCTTCAGGATCTCGTGTTCAGAAAGTTTATGTACAACAGTCAGGATGCCTACGAAGATCAGCTCCGGAAGGTCGGCTGGATGAATGACGATGCGGCGACCTGTACCTGTTACTTCGATGAAGTAGGCAACAAACCGGAAAAGGGCGACATCCTGAGCTGGGCAGAGAGTTCGGCTGTGGTCTATGCAAATTCCGTACTCGGCGCGCGCTGCAACCGGAACTCCGGCATCATTGAGCTTTTCGGTTCGATCGCGGGCTGCGTACCGGAATTCGGATTCCTGACCGACGAGGGAAGAAAAGCATCCTGGCGCGTGGAGGTCCGCACGAGCAGGAAACCGAATGCGCAGCTGCTGGGCAGCGCGGTCGGCATGAAAGTGATGGAAGACGTGCCGTATATTTTTGGACTGGACCGCTTCCTCGGGACGGAACTGAACGAGGATGCCTGCTCGTATCTGAAAGATTTCGGCGCGGCGACCGCCTCCAACGGCGCCGTCGGCCTGTACCATGTCGACCATATGACGCCGGAGGCGGTGGAGCAGGGTGAGGCTCTGATCAGACCGGACGCGAAGACCTATGTCATCGACGACGCGGAACTGCAGCGGATTGAGGATAGCTACCCCGTCATGTGGAAAAATAAAAATGCGGTCCCGAAGCTCTGTTTCATCGGCTGCCCGCATCTCACACTCGCGCAGCTGAAGCAGTGGACGCAGGATATTCATGAAAATCTCCTGAAAAACGGGCGAACCCGTGTCACCATCCGGACGGTGTTTACAACGCCGCCGGCGGTGCTGAAGGAATTCCAGAAGACTGAGGAATTCGCCATGACGAAGGAGATGGGCATCGTCGTGAGCTACATCTGTCCGCTGATGTATATGAATAACCCGCTCTGCTCATCGATGCCGGTGATCACCAACTCGAACAAGCTCAGGACGTATTCCACGGCCAGATTTTATCAGGATGAAGCCATCCTGCAGATCATCACAGGCGGCGACGCATCGGCCATCCCTATGCCGGAGAAGGCGAGAAAAGCCGGCGAAGAAGCCGCAAAAGCAGCGGGAAAGTTCATGGAAGCCGGAAAGAAAGCCGCAGCCGGAGCAGGTGAAGTGGCAGGAAAAGCTGTGGAAGCCGGAAAGAAGGCAGCAGCCGGAGCAGGTGAAGTGGCAGAAAAAGCTGTGGAAGCCGGGAAGAAAGCCGCAGACATAGTGAAGGAAAAAGCTGAGGAAGCAGGAAGAAAGGACGGTGGAGATGATGCGTAAATTTCAGGGAAGAGTTGTGATTCCGGGTACCGTCTCCGCCAAAGCGCTGGTCTCTCACGGCGGATTCAATACACTGGCGAGTTTTCAGAAGTCACTGATGTTCGGAACAAAGGACGCCATCTGCGGCGACCAGAACAATCCGGATCTGTACCGTAAGAAGCTGACCGGACAGGCGCTCTGCCTTCCGCGCACCATCGGATCGACCACCGGCGGCATGGTTCTCTACACAGCAGCGAAGATGGGGAGAACGCCGGCGTGCATGCTTTTTTCCGAGCCGATCGATTCGCTGGCAGCGGCAGGCGCACTGCTCACGGATATCTGGAGCGATGCGAAGATGCCGACAGTCGATTCCCTCGGCGACGAATTCCTCGACTATGTGAAGACAGGCATGGTGATCAGGGTCGAAGAAAATGGCGTCGTCGTTGTAGAAGAAGGCAAATAATTAAGGGTTTATAAAGAGTTTAAAAAAGGTGGTTCGCTTCTGGGGCGGCCACCTTTTTCTCTGTGAAAAATTAATTTCTGCTCATTCAGAGGCTCTTTTCCAGAGACCCTTTTACAGAGATCCTTCTTCAGAGGCTCTTCTCCTGATTGTATGAATAACAGGATAGAAGCATATAAGGGTTTCCTTAAGAGGTATACGGATCTACATCAGCTGTGCTGACGACAGAAGCACTGCCTGAAGCGTCAGCGCTGATTGTGACCGCGCAGAAGCCCTTCGTGCTTCCGCCTTCGGATGTGCTGCAGAAAACAGCATATTCTGTATTGCTTCCGTTTTCGCGGCTCCCGATATAGGCTACGGGATCATAGGACGCAGAACTGTCGCCGGCTGTAGCCTTTTCAAAGGCGTCCTTTGCTTCTTCATGAGCATCCAGATTGGCATCATCCTGATTATATCATTCCGGATGCCCGGCACATAGAAGCAGAGGTATGCGTGCAGTGTATGTGCCGGGCTCTGCTATGACCGGGAATTCCCCATGAGATCATGATTATAAAAATATCAGATTTCATCTTGACTTATAATTATCATATGATAATATTTTCATATGAGCGAAAGATCATTATTAACTGCAGCACAGAAAGGAGACCCACATGTCCGGGGACAGCAAAAGGGTTGAGCACCTGATCACGAATATCACCGAGACAGAGCTCAGCGATCTGGCAGAACTGTTCAAGATATTCGGAGATTCCACAAGAATCCGGATCCTGTACGATCTCTTTGAGAAAGAAAAGAACGTGACAGAGATCTGCGAGGATCTGGAAATGAATCAGTCGGCGGTTTCACATCAGCTGAAGATTCTGAAGACATCCAAGCTGATTCAGGGGAGACGTGAAGGCAAGGCGATGTATTACTCACTGGCGGATGATCACGTGAAGACGATCATCGCCATGGGCAAGGAGCACATCGAAGAGTGAGGTACACATCGAAGAATAAGGCACAAAACGAAGAGTAAGGCACACATTGAAGTGTAAGGCACACATCGAAGTGTAAGACGCGCATCAGAGAGGAGAATTTCCATGAAGAAAAAATTCAAATGCGAGATCGACTGCGCAGCGTGCGCACAGAAGGTTGAGGATGCGGTGAAGAAAATCGACGGCGTCAACGACGCACGCGTGAATTTCATGATGCAGAAATTTACGCTGGATGCAGATGATGCGCGCTACGATGAAATTCTGCAGGAATGCATCACAACCGGCAAGAAGATTGAGCCAGACTTCAAAGTAGAGGTGTGACAGCAAAAGTCCATGAAAGTGTTGCAGCGTGGTAGATGACAGCATGAAAGCAGAGGAGCAACTATGTCTGACAGCCTGAAAAAAGAAGGAAAACGGATCCTGTTCACCATCGTCCTGTACTTCGTGATCCTGATCCTCGACAAGACCGGAGCTGTGCCGTTTATTTTTGAAAACACGTGGCTCAGTTTCTTCGTATATCTGGTGCCGTATTTTCTCTGCGGCTGGGACGTCGTGCGGAAAGCATTGCTCGGCATCAAAAACCGGCAGCCGTTTGACGAATCTTTCCTGATGTTCGTCGCAACGATCGGCGCCTTTGTGACCGGCGAGAATTCCGAGGCCGTGGCGGTCATGGCTTTCTACCAGGTGGGCGAGTGGTTCCAGAGCTTCGCCGTCGGCCGGTCCAGAAAGTCCATCACCGAACTGATGGAGATCGCGCCGGAGTATGCAGATGTAGAGCGCGCGGACGGAACCGTGGAACGTATTGATCCGGACGATGTGGAAGTCGGCGACATCCTGGTGATCAAACCCGGTGAAAAAATACCTGTCGACGCTGTCGTCCGTTCGGGCGATTCGATGATCGATACGGCTGCGCTGACCGGTGAGTCGGTGCCGCGGTCTGTGCACCCGGGAGATCAGGTTATTTCCGGCTGTATCAACGGCGAAGGACTTCTCCGCGTCGAGGCGGTGAAGGCCTATGAAGATTCGACCGTTGCGAAAATTCTCGAGATGGTGGAGGATTCCTCCGATAAAAAATCAAGGACAGAGCAGTTCATCACGCGGTTTGCGCGTGTGTACACGCCGATCGTCGTCTATGCGGCGCTGGCGCTCGCCATCATTCCCTCCATTATCACACGGGATCCTGCGACGTGGGTATACCGTGCCTGCACTTTCCTCGTCATCAGCTGTCCGTGCGCACTGGTCATCTCGGTGCCGCTTGCATTTTTCGGAGGAATCGGCGCTGCCAGCCGGAACGGCGTACTCGTGAAAGGCTCAAACTATCTGGAGCTTATGGCCGGGCTGGATACTGTAGTTTCCGATAAGACGGGAACCATGACAGAGGGCTCCTTCCGCGTATCGGCTGTTGAGCCGGCGCCGGGCACAGACGAGAAGGAAGTGCTGAAAACGGCTGCGCTGGCAGAGATCATGTCGACGCATCCGATCGCGGTGTCGATCCGGCAGCGGCTGGAAGAAGAGCAGCCGGATGCCCTCGACGGCATTCCCGCACCCGAGGATACAGACAACGTGTCCGGTCAGGGCCTGATCGCACTGTCCGGCGGAAGAAAAATATATGTAGGCAATGGAAAACTGATGGATGCCATCGGTGTCGCATATAAACCGGTGGAAGATCCTGCAGCGACAGTCGTGTACGTTGCCGTCGGAGACGCGGGAAATGCTGGATCAACGGAAAAGACTGAATCAGCTAAAGAAGCAGAATCGGCAGAAAAGACTGATTCAGCTAAAGAATCAGAATCAGCAGACAAAACCGGATCTGCGGAAAATCCGGGTTCAGCAGAAAATCCGGGAGCAATCAGGTATCTCGGATCCATAGCCATCCGTGACACGGTCAAGAAAGAGGCCGGACAGGCTATCGCCGATATGAAGGCCTGCGGTGTCCGCAGAGTTGTCATGCTCACCGGCGACCGTAAATCGGTCGGCGATGCTGTCGGAAAAGAACTTGGCATAGATCAGGTATACTCCGAACTTCTGCCGCAGGATAAAGTGGCCCGCGTGGAAGGCATGCTGAAGGAACTCCGCGGAGAGGAAAATCCGCAGAAAGCAGACGGAGATAAAAATTCCGCTGTGCGCCGCGCGCTTGCTTTTATCGGCGACGGCATCAACGATGCGCCTGTGCTGATGCGCTCTGATGTGGGAATCGCGATGGGATCGATGGGCAGTGCGGCTGCCATCGAAGCGGCCGATGTCGTCATTATGGATGATGACCTGCGGCGGATCCCGATGGTCATCCGCATCGCGAGAAAGACCGTCGGCATATCGACGCAGAATATCGTATTTGCCCTGGCGGTCAAGCTCCTGATCCTCGTGCTCGGCGCACTCGGAATCGCCGGTATGTGGGCGGCTGTGTTCGCCGATGTCGGCGTGGCCTGCCTCTGCATCCTGAATTCCATGCGTCTGCTGCAGAAGCGCAGCTATTTGAAATAATAAATGCAAAAAGCGAACGCAGTGATGCCTATATATCAATGATGGTATTATCCTGCTGAGAAACGTGCCGATATATATCTAAGATTCGTATGGATATATTAACCGGATACCCGGAAATCAGCACAGGAGAAACGACATGAAGGGGCGGAAGAAAACCAGCAGGAGCAGCAAAGGTAACAGAAGAAGTGTGAATATCGCGCAGTGGTGGCGGAATCTGGATCTGAAAGAAAGACTGACGATCAAACTCGGCATGATGATCATCTGCATTCTGATCGCAGCAGTGATCTTTGTCATTATTTTTGCCGGGGCGCTCATCCGGAGCAAGACCCAGGATGACCTGACGCACATCGCGGAGAAGAACGCGGCGCGCGTCGAGAAAATCACGGTCAGCGTCAATGACGCCGCCAGTCCGGTCCTCGGCAGCATTGCAAAAATGTATGCGAGCGAGGATACCGGCAAGCAGTCGACGATCAGTGTCATCAACGGCAGCGGAATGACTTCCCGGAGAAAGACGGAAGAAGATTTCCTGGTGCAGATCATCACTTCCCAGCTGACGACCAACGCGCAGTTTGCGGGCATGGGCATTTATTTTACCCCGGGGTCATTCACGAGCGATGATGAATATGGCATGATCGCCACGCAGAGTTCGCTGAGCAAAAATAAAAGTGGATGCAGCAACCTGACATCATCCGGCATTAAGGATAATACGGCCATTCAGACGACGCTGTCGACCGGAGAGATCACGTACGGCGATCCCGTTGAAAATTCTTACACCGGAGGCAAGACCGTTACGGCAGCTTACCCGGTGACGCTGGATGATTCCGTCATCGGTGTCTTCTTCGTCGATCTTGACGTAAGCGCGTTCAGCGTGGCTGCGGAAAAGGATGACGCTTATTCATCTCTTCTTGTGGATGTCATTGAGCCTTCGGGCATGGTGGCGTACAGCAGTGACGAGGGCTCGATCGGGAGAACCTATCAGGACCTCATGGGCGATGCAACAGCACAGGCCGTGTCGGACAGAATGGCCGGCGGAAAATCTTTCCTGCTGATCACCAATGCCGGCGGTTTCCACAAGGTGAGATCATTTTCACCGGTTTCCGTCGCCGGTTCTACGTGGTGGACGCAGTCTTCCGTTGATTTTTCCGAATATCAGTCATCGGAGCTGTTTCTTCTGAGAATTATGCTCATAGCTGTGGTGGTCGTTATATTCGCTATGTTCTTCATCATGCGCGGCATTATCAAGAGAGCGCTGACGCCGCTCAGCTCCGCACAGAAGATGGCGGAATACGCATCAGAGGGCGACTGGGAGCAGCTGAACACGGAGCGGACGAATGTCGCCGGCTATCCTTTCCAGGATGAGATCGGCCGCATGACCGGAAGTCTCGGCGCCCTGGTTGACCGGCTGCAGGAGATCACCGTCGATCTGAATGACAACCTGACGAGAATGGGACAGGGCGACCTGGCCTTTGAGGAAGCCAGGGGCGATGCCTATGTGGGTGGATTCCACGGACTTCTGGAAGCGCAGGATACGATCAGGGACGAGCTGAATTCCGTTATGCACAGGCTCAACCAGACCTCCGAGAATATCAAATCCGAGGCTGAGCAGGTGAGCTCCGGCGCGCAGGCGCTGGCACAGGGCTCCACGGAGCAGGCTTCTTCGATCGAGGAACTTTCCGGCAATATGTCGGATATCAACCAGAAGATCCGCCTGACGACGGAAAAAACAAAGCAGGCCGCGGATATCGGCAATGCGGCCAACAGGGCTGTCGAGCAGAGCAATGAGAAGATGAAACATCTCTCTGCGGCCATGGAAGATATCACGGCAAAAGCAGATGAGATCCGCAAGATCATTCAGGCCATGGATGACATCGCCTTCCAGACCAATATTCTGGCGCTGAACGCCTCCATCGAGGCGGCGAGAGCCGGTGCGGCGGGCAAGGGCTTTGCTGTCGTGGCAGATGAAGTCGGCAATCTGGCCCAGAAATCTTCCAGATCTGCGCAGAGTATCGCAGGACTGATCGAGGAGACCATCGAAGCTGTGGCAAAGGGCGCAAAGCTGACCGAAGACACGGCCGATGCGCTGCATGAGGTGGGAGATAATTCTGCACAAATCGGTGTGCTGATGAGCGAGATAGCAGATGCATCCTCTCAGCAGAGCAAGGGTGTTTCGGATATCTCACGCGGCATCGGGCAGATCTCGGCTGTGGTACAGACCAATTCCGCGACCGCAGAACAGAGTGCCGCCGCTTCCGCACAGCTGTCCGATCAGGCGTCCGAGCTGTTCGATATCGTGAAGAAATTCAAGCTGAAGGATGCACAGCAGACGGATGCACAGAAGAAGGATGATCAGGCAATATAACTGCGTGGATGATGAAGCAGTTCTGAAAAGGAAAATACAATATTAAAAAGAGGGAGAAAACATGTTCACCGTGTTTTCTCCCTTTTATATGCAGAATTATATGCAGTATAGCAAAAGCGCAAAGTAATCGTCACTTTACATACTCTGCGATACTGTCAGTCGCATGGCTGCCTGTTTTTATTTGGCATACTTTCCGTCGATGAAGACGAATTCCTTGTCACTGCCGAAACTGCTGCCATACGCCTCGACCATGGCGATGATCCAGTCGACAAGAGGCCAGATACCGAACGTGAGCCAGCCGAGCAGCAGCTTGCAGATGCCGATACCGACCTGACCGCGGATAAAGCGGTCTATGCCAAGACCGCCGAGCAGGAAGCTCCATACATACGGCAGTATTACAGAAAAGCCCACCGCAATGATTACAGCAAAACGACAGCTGTACAGAAGCAGCACGATGTATATGCCGACTCACAGGAACGGTGCAAACAGCCGGAGCACACCGAAAAATACCTGCTTCAGCAGGTGCCCGCTGAGTTCTTCCAGCGTGATCTCGTGCGATTCGCTGAGTGCGTTCTCAAAGTCCCCGCGGATGTCGGGGATTTTTTTCGAGTCATACAGGCACACACCGTCCTCGAAGTGCAGGTAGAGAGAGCGGTAGTCGAGGTTCTGCGTGCCGACGACGGCGACCCTGTCATCGCTGACGAAGGTCTTGGCGTGGTCAAAGCCCGGCGTGTAGGAATAGATTTTTACACCGCCGCGGATCAGAGCGGCGTAGTAGGTCCGGCCTATATTGTAGACAATACGCTTGTCCGGAATGCCCGGCGTGATGATGCGCACATCCACGCCGCGCTGTGCGGCGAGAATCATCGCGTTCAGAATCGTGTTGTCGATAATCAGATACGGGGTAAAAATATAGCAGTACCGTTTCGCCTGATTGATGATGTTCAGATAGATGTCTTCGCCCGTCAGCCGGTTATCCAGCGGCGTATCCGAGTAGGGCGCGATCCATCCGTCCTGTGTATCCGGCAGCGTGCTGCTGTCCTCCGGCGAAGCCATGAAAGGGCGGTAGTCGACATCCTGATGCCAGGCCGCGTTCCAGATCGTGAGGAACATGACGGTCATGCTCCACACAGCCTCGCCCTTCACGCGCACGCAGTTATCTTTCCAGTAGCCGAACCGCTTTTTCTTATTGACGTATTCATCGGCGAGATTCAGCCCGCCTGTGAAGCCCGTGTGCCCGTCGATTATGAGAATCTTGCGGTGGTCGCGGTGCTGCATGAAGCCGTTGACGATGGGGTTGACCTTGTTGAACGCATGCGCATGGATGCCCAGCCTCTCCAGCTTATCGGCGTAATTGATCGGAACGGCGTTGATGGAACCGAGATCATCGTAGATCACCCGGCATTCCACACCTTCCTGTACTTTTTCTGTGAGAATCTCCAGAATGGAATTCCAGAAAGCTCCCTCTTCAATAATAAAGAACTCGATAAAAATAAACCGCTTTGCTTTTCTCAGTTCTTCGAGCATGACCGGCCATACCGCCTCGCCGCAGGGGTAGTAGTCAAACTGCCAGTTCCTGTAGATGGGCCAGTGAGCTGCTTCCGAGATATAGGCACACTGTCCGGTGAGCTCCGGCGCTTTCTCCGCCATTTCACCGAGGACGGAAGGATCCTGCTCAAGGTATGACCCGGCGCGGCCGTTCTCCATGACGATATTTTTGTAGGTGCGGTTGGAGAAGTGCTCCAGCACGTCGAGGAAGAAATACACCAGCGTTCCGCCGACAGGCATCAGGAGAATGAGGATGATCCAGAAGTTGTCGTATGACAGATGCTTGCTGTGATTCAGGATATAGACAACGACGATGCCGCCGAGAATCCTGACGGCTGCCTCTGCTGCCTCGGCATAGGGGTGAAGCCACATCGCGAGGATCCATATCCAGAAAATTTCGAAGATGATCAGCAGAAGAAGCGTGCCGAGACGGCTGGTGATAAAGTGGAATAATTTTTTCATAGGTCCGTAAGCCAGAAGAAAAATGCGATGGAAAGTCTGTGTCAGGGTTTCGGCGTCGGCGTTTCCGGGGACGTACAAGTATATTCTAGAGAGAATGCGGGTATTTTGCAAACAGGATCCAGATGCTTCCACTAAAGATACAGATGCTTCCACCCGCAGCACGCTCTCGATCGTCCTCGACGCAGCGGTGGTAGGTTCATCCTTCGCTTATGCTCGGATTCACCAACCACCGGCGTCTGCGGATGGCTGCGGGCTGGAAGCATCTGTATCTCCAGCTGACCGGCCGATAATCAACAAGTCAGAGATTAACATATAACAAGGTGGTCATCTGGAGCTTCCTTTCGATTGACACGGTTGGCAGGCTGGTTATAAGGTAAGGAAAGAATTGATACAGGGAAAGAATACGGGAAAGAATACGGGGAAAGGATACAGAACATGGAAAAGACGAAGAAATCCCATGAAATAGATATGCTGCACGGGCCGATGGCGGGCAAGATCTGCCTGTTTGCGATGCCGCTCGCACTGGCGAGTATCCTGCAGCAGTTTTTTAACAGTGCGGATCTGGCGGTCGTCGGGCGTTTCGCGAGTTCGGAGGCACTGGCGGCTGTCGGCGCGAACAGCGCGCCCATTAACCTGATCGTCTCGCTGTTCACGGGGCTGGCGCTCGGCGTGAATGTGGTCATCGGCATGCTGATCGGACAGGGACGCGCGGAAAAAATCCATGAGGCCGTTGCTGCCCTGTACATGGTCGGCGTGATCTGCGGTCTGATCCTCTTTCCGACGGGAGAGCTGGTGGCGAGGCCTCTGCTCACGGTGATGGGAACGCCGGACAATGTCATTAATCTGGCGCTGCTCTATCTCAGAATTTACTTCTTTGCCACACCGTTCATGATGATCTATAACTTCGGGTCGGCGATTCTCCGCGCGAAGGGAGATTCGGCGAGGCCTCTGCTGGCGCTGGCTGCGTCGGGCGTCATCAATATTTTCCTTAATCTGTTTTTCGTCATTCGCTGTGGAATGACCGTGGACGGCGTGGCGCTCGCAACGGTGATCTCCAATGTCATCAGCGCTGTGATTGTCACAGTTTTTCTGATCCGCGAGCCGGGCGCTTTTCACCTGTCGCTGCGGCATGTGAAACTAAAGAAGGAATATCTGGGGACGCTGTTCAGGATCGGTATTCCCGCAGGGCTGCAGGGAACCGTGTTCTCCTTCTCCAATGTCATCATTCAGTCAGCCATAAATTCTTTCGGGTCGGCGGCGATCGCGGGTACGACGGCGGGACAGAATTTTGAGTTCATGTCGTATTTTATCGTCAATGCCTTTGCACAGACGGCTGTGACGTTTACAGCGCAGAATTACGGCGCCGGCAGATACGACCGGTGTAAGAGAGTGTTTGCGCTGACGATGCTGATCGGAGAATCCATGACGTTTGCGGTGTCGATCATCTTCTGGATTTTCCGCGGCACACTGCTGCAGATCTTCACGACGGATCAGGAGGTTATCGCCTACGCGATTATCCGAATGATGATTGTCTCGACATGGGAGATCGGCACGGGAACGTATGAGATCCCGGCGGGCTGCCTGCGCGGGATGGGTATCAGCATGGCGCCGACGATCTTCGTCGTCTTCGGATCCTGCGTGTTCCGGCTGATCTACGTGGCGACGATCTTTGCGGTGCATCACGATTTCTTCATTCTGACGATCGTGTATCCGATCTCCTGGGCCATCACGGGCACAGCGGTAGAGATTTATTACTTCGTTATGAGAAAGAAACTGTTCGCGAAGGGCGAAGCAAAGCAGTAATTAAATTCATAAATTTGATACTACCGGGGTGCCCGGCGCATAAAGATCCCTCTGAGACAGGGTCTTATGCGCCGGGCCTTGTTTATCTAAGCAGAGTAATGGCAGCTAAAGCACATAGAGAGGCAGGATCAGCTCGCTTCGTTTTCTCCATACCAGCACTTCGGGGGCCGGCCGGCTGGCCGGCTGTCGGGGTGCCTTTTTTAATGTGAGCCGCAAGCCGAATCCTCACACGTGCGAAGCATGTGATGAGGTGAGGTGAACGCCGCGATATCGCGACGGAGTCGCGAATATGCGGAAAAACAGGAGGTTCACTTTTCGTGATGTACATAGTATAATTAAAAAAGTTTGCATAATGACGCGCATGCCACGCGTGCGCAGAAAACGGAAATCACCCGTTTCCGGATGACAAGAATCTGACGGAGATGGGCAGAGAACCATCAGACGCAAAGCCCCAGGAGGACAAATCATGATAATAAGTACTGATATCGGCATGAGTGCGTTCATTCATGCATTCTGGGGAATCGTATGGACTGATGCATCTCTCGCAGCAAGGATATTCCTGATTTCTTCACTGGCACTGAATGTATTCTTTATCATCTTCGGACGTGGTCTGGAACGCCGGTATTTCGGCATGCAGGGCATCCTGATCGTAGCCGTCTGCTTCAATCCCTGGCTGATGTACTTCATTTGCAAGTACGCAAATCTGTCCAGCCGTTACTTCCGTTTCCTCTGGCTGATCCCCGCGGGTATCACCTGGGCATGGTTTCTGGCGAAGATTACGGGCCTGCTGAAGGGCAGAACACTGACGGTATGCTGCGGTATTCTTGCAGCTGCCGTACTGATGGCTGGTTCAGTGTCTCTGTATAAAGCGACCGGAAGAACCCTGAACGAAACGAACCAGGGCGCCCGTCTGCAGACGATCAGCAACAAATACCGTATTGAGAATGATACACTGCAGGCGTGCACACTGATCGAAGAGGACAAAGGAGATCCGCAGCAGGCGGTCAAGGTGCTCTACGATTACTACAGATATATGGATATCCGTACCTATGATGCATCTGTCTGTACGGATATTACTGCATGGGAGCAGTCTTCCAATCACAACGCGGGCCTCACGGACGAGGAACTCTGGAATCGCTATAAGGCAGCAGATCCGCATGCCCTGCTGGCCTATCTGATCAATACAATTACGCCGCCCGAAAACATTACACTTCCGTCTGAGGCCATCGCCTATGCGCTGCACGCCGAGGGCTATCAGTACATCATCGTCAGACGAGGCACAGAGGCAGAACAGCTGTTTCTTCCCTGCGGCGACGTACTCGGCCTGACAGACACCTGTACCGTGATACGGGTTTCGGACTGAGGAGGTATCGCAATGACAGTGATTATGGCTGCAAAGACACTTCTGGTCTTTATCCTGTACCTGTTCACCTGGTACACCTTCGGCACTTTCTGGAACCGCATCACGCACCCGACGGAAATTAACTTCACCAGGACGATGACGGCAGGCATGTGCCTGCATGCACTCCTGTTTATGGCCTATGTGCTGCCGCTGAAATTCAACCGTGTTCCCCTGAATATCATCGCATTCATATGGATCTTCATCTGGATCGGCGTGATGGCCCTGATGCTTGTGATGACGCACAGAAGCGGTGATCTGGTGAAGCCGGCGCAGCAGATGAAGACATTTATCAGGGATTCCAGGGGAGTTTTCTGGTTCTTTGCTATCTTCAGTATCGTACAGATTGGCTTTGTCCTTCTTTACGGGAGGTGGAGCCTCAGCGCGGATCCTGCGGAATATATCGCCTATGTGACGACCGCGGTTTATACAAACAGCCTCGGAACGACAGATCAGTGGACCGGACTGCCGGCGGCTTCTTTTAATGATCGGCTGGTGACGGAGACATTCGTTGATCACAGCGCTGTGCTGTCGAAAATCTTCAATCTGCATCCCCTGATGGAGATCCGCTGGGTCGTGCCGGTGCTCTTCCTGATCATGGGCAATCTGATCATGCTGATGCTGGCCCGCACTTTTTGTCAGAAGAGGCCGCAGCAGATCCTGTTCTTCAGCGCGCTGGAAGCCGGCGTGATGCTTACGGCTGAGACCTACCTGCTGGAGGGCTATTATTATTACTTCCGGAATTACGAGGGAAAAAATTACAACTGTGCTGTTCTGATCCCTGCCCTGCTGTGGGTGTTCTGGCAGCTGTATCACCGTCCGCAGGACAGAGAGGCACTGGCATATGGCGTGCTGACTGCGGCAGGAGCCTTTCCTTATACGGGGACGGCCATGTATCTGGTGCCGGTCATGTGTCTTGGCCTGGTGCCGGCCATCTTCTGGAAAGGGGAGAGAAGGTGGCGCATCCTGCTGGACATGGTGCTGCTGAGCCTGCCAAGTATTGTATATATGGGGTACTATGAAGCTGTGCATTTCGGGCTGATCTCGCTGGCGTTTTGATCAATGCCGGGCTTTCGCGTCTGAGTCACAGGTGAACCGGGCAAGGTGTATATAGAAGCACAGGAACAGTGTCTTCTCAGGCAGATGGATAACTTCACAATGAAATCATCCTGTGATATTATATTGATGCTATTATTACTGACATTAATAAGAAGAATTGCCTTATCTGCTTCTGATCTGCGGCTTTGGATGGAAAATGCTCATGACGCTTCAAGCCGGATGGACCGGGAAGCAGATCTGATGTTTTCGGGTTTATTCACATATCATTTCCGGAGGAGGGCAACGTGAACCAGGAAGAACACGATGATGAAATTACTGTTGATCTTAAGGACTGGTTTCTGAGGGTGCTGAAGAAATGGTATCTGCTTGTGCTGGCCGTGATCATCGGCGCAGCAGCGGCAGCAGGCATTGACTACAGCAGGGCAGATTCTGCGGAACAGGAAACTGTCAGCGCGTCTGCGCAGGCAGTCTCTGGGCAAACGTCTGATAATACCGAGGCAACGACGTTTGCTGAATTGCAGCAGCACGCTGATCTGCAGACGTACAGTGAATACGTAGCGCTGGCGGAGAATTACCGGGATTACCTGAAAAATTCCGTGCTGATGAATGTGGATGCAACTTCGGTGGCGCAGACCAGCGAGACTTATCTGATCAGCACAGATTCGGAAAAGGATTACGCGGTCTTCTATCAGGTTACGCCGGATAAGGAGATGCTGAAAAAGGCCTCCGAGGCAACCGGTATCGACGATTCCCGCATCAGCGAGCTGATTTCCATAAGTTCGCCGGTCAGGGCTGACGCAGTGCAGGTCAGCACGGGCAGCGACCAGAATGTGTCACTGACAGTTGACAGCGAAGACGATACAGACGCAGAAGAAAAGCCCATATACTATGTCATGACCGTCATCATCACAGGGCAGAATGAAGAGCAGTGTGATCAGCTGGCGGAAGCGGTAAATGATCTGTTTGCACGAAAGGCGGCAACGGCGAACAGCAGCAGCCTGTCAGTCAGCCTGGTGAATGAACAGAGCAGACATTATCAGGATACATCACTGGCGAATAATCAGGCCAGTATATGCCAGGCATATAAGGATGCGCTTGATGATGCGCAGAGTATATATGACAGTTTATCAGATAATGATAAAAAGCTGGCGGATGAAATTATCAGTTCCGGTAAGAGCGTCGATGAACTGCTGACGGAAGCAAAGAAAGAGAGCGTGAACAGTGCGTCGGGAACAGATGCCGATACTGTCTCAACTGCAAATAATAATTCCGGCATTCATGCTGTCAGTACAAAACATCTGGCAATAGGATGTGTCATTGCCGCTGCCGTCATGCTCCTTATTGAACTCATTTATTATCTGCTTGATAACCATGTCAAGACGGAAGATGAGATCACCGACACGTATGGCATCAGTAATCTCGGCGTTTTCCGCCAGGATACCGGGAAGCAGCTGACGGAGTTCATCGCCGCTGTTCTTGAAAAACAGAAAATCAAACGCCTGTTTCTGGGGGAACTGTCGGAAGGCGGCAGTGGGAAACTTCAGCAGCTTTTAGCCGAGGCATGCCCTGATGTCGAAATACTCGCAGGAGATATTCAGGAATCCGATCAATTAACCGCATCTGATGCGGTTATTCTCCTGACTGCTGTTAATAAAACAAAAAGAAAAGATTTAAAGAAGTTTATGAATATAATCAGAATAAGCGATACCAAAGTACTTGGTTATGTGAACGTGACGGCAGACTGATCAGAGGCAGGGATGGAAAGGTATGCGCAGCTATGAACCGACGAAATCGTATACTCCGTAAAATTATTCTATGGGCAGCGGATCTCACGGTTTCCCTGGTGTCGTTTGCCCTGGCTCTGCAGGTCCGCTTCGGTACACTGAATGAGATGCCGGAGACCAGAAACCTGATCATTCTGATCATTGTCCTTATTTCGATTGTCATCGGTTTTCTCTTTGACCTTAACCGCAATTATATGGGCAGGGGCTATCTGGATGAACTGACTTCTGTCATTCTGTATAATTTCATACTGGCCATTGGCATGATTGTCGTCTTCTTTGTTTCGCAGAATTCTGAGGACGTGTCCCGTCTGGTAATCGGCTACCTGCTGATATTTAACGTGATCGGGATGTATCTGGAACGCATCATTATCAAGAAGCTGACGGATACCATTTTCGGCTCAGAGCAATTCCGAAAACGACTGATCATTGTCACTGATCAGGAACATTACGAGGACGTCATGCATAATTTCCTGACAGGGTATTCCTTTACGGTCGTCGGAAAACTGGTGGCTGATGAGACGACGATGAAGGGAACGGTAGAAGAGAAAAACGTCAGCGCCGCGGCGGGAGATATTCCGTCAGAAATTGTCACAACGGCTTTTGATGATCTGTTTCTTGATATTCCATCCCTTTCGAAGAAAAGACAGTCCCAGATCGTCAGCGAATTTATCAGCATGGGTGTACAGGTGCATCTGGCCGTTGATCTGCCGGTGGTAATCAATCAGGATGTGACACTGAATGATTTTGGCATCAACTATTATTGCGCAAATTATACGGCGCATCATTTCAATGCCGGCGCACTGGCTGTCAAGCGTCTGATGGATATCGCAGGAGGCGTCGTAGGTCTTGCCATAACAGGCATTTTATTCTTTATTCTGGGACCGATGATCAAGATAGATTCCAAAGGCCCGGTCCTCTTTTCGCAGACCCGCGTGGGAAGAAACGGGAAACGCTTTAAAATCTACAAGTTCCGTTCCATGACCGCGGATGCGGAAAGCAGAAAAGCAGACCTCATGAAGCAGAATCAGATGCAGGGTCTGATGTTCAAGATGGACGACGATCCCAGGGTGACCAAAGTCGGCAGGTTTATCAGAAAAACTTCTCTGGATGAGTTTCCCCAGTTCTGGAATGTGCTGAAGGGCGATATGTCTCTTGTGGGAACCCGGCCGCCGACGGAAAAAGAGTTTCTGCAGTATAATGCTTATTATCGGGCGCGTCTGACGCTCAGACCGGGACTGACCGGTATGTGGCAGGTATCGGGGAGATCAGATATCACGGATTTCGATGAAGTCGTGCGATTGGACATGGAGTATATTAACAACTGGTCACTGAAAATGGATTTAAAAATACTCTTCAAGACTGTGAAAATATTATTCGATCATAAAGGCGCAAAATGATATGAATCCTGAGTGTAAATACGACCACAATATGTTGCATATAGCTTCCGTTCAAGACACAATATATAGTGTTAAAGTAGGATGAATCTTGAGTGCAGAAACAAAAGAGCACAATAGAATTTGTTTAACTGTTCAAAACGGGTTGAAGATCTTGAGAGTAGATACCACGAAAGAGAAGAAACCGCAAGATGTTACATAAAGTGGGAAAGGGATATACTAGGTGTTGAACCACAACATATATTAGATACGCACAAATAATACACAAGATATAGTATACTATTTGCGCAAATTGCCAAATAGTATGTCCCTTGAGTGAAAGTCCACCGGTCGTTCTTAATGAAAATCCGGCTGATTTATGTACGTTATATGGCTCTGCATTGAGTGAAAGCACAGTTGAAAAGGTGTGTAAAGCACCGCAAAGCCAGCAAAATCAAGTGTTTCCGGACTTTTGACACATGAGTGTAAAGAAAATAGTCCGGATAAGTTGAGTGAAAGTTCACCAAGGAGTATAGATGGCCACAAAGAGCCACAAAGCCTGATTTTAAGGCATTTCTCAGAGGTAGATCAGAAGTTGAGTGTGGCTGAGATGGAGCCGAAATGGGCTGGATTGCAACTGTTGTAATCCGGGTGCGTTGAGGGAAAGTACAGTACTCAGATGCTGTATGAACATAGATGCGGCAAGGAAGTAGTACCGAGAGAACAGAAGAATAGTAGAAAACGTCATTAGGGGAGATCTGGGAAGAAGGACTTCCTGGGGATCCCCATTTTTTTTGTTTTGGATGAATGATGCGCGTGAACAGTAAGCGCATCAGACTTATACAGATTGAAACGTTAGTAGCAATAGAAAGTTTTGATGAGGGAGAACATTAACTGATGCAGCATGTATTTATAATTGGCTCCAAATCCATGGGAGCATATGGAGGATATGAGTCATTCGTCTATAAATTGACGGAATATCATCAGGACAATCCGAATATCAAATATCATGTTGCGTGCAAGGCCAACGGGTGCCTTCTCTTTACTGAGCTAACAACCGCTTGCTTATGATTGTTTGTATTCCACACTATGGCATTCATTCACGGGTTGGTCAGCGATTGACAGGCGAGAGAATGATTAGACCCGCGGGTGAATGGAAGAGTGTGCTTCACGTTTTATATGAAAAGATTTTTAATGAGGGAGTGTAGTGACAGGTGCAGGATGTATTTATTATCGGATCAAAAGGATTAGGAAATTACGGCGGCTATGAGACGTTCGTAATGAAATTGATCGACTACCACTCGTCTAATCAGAATATACGCTACCACATCGCGTGCAAGGCAAACGGATCCGGGTACATGGATGAGAAGAAACTTCCAGGTGCCAAGACCGTAAGCCCACATCACTTCAAGTACAGAAACGCAATCTGCTACAAGGTTCCAGTGAAGGAGCAGTTCAAGTCTGCACA
>Ga0256406_1003145_pt1 | contig 21206 bp, 17 predicted proteins | sample RumenRJG_03DNA_FD_185986 | JGI IMG/M metagenome (GOLD analysis project Ga0256406, IMG submission 185986) | Bovine rumen microbial communities from Lethbridge, Alberta, Canada - RJG_03 | ecosystem: Host-associated > Mammals > Digestive system > Stomach > Rumen | place: Canada: Alberta | collected... | reverse complement strand
AGCCCTTGTGACGGTCTCAGAGAGTCCAAGAGTTAGCACGCTCTCGTGCATCTTCGAAGCACAAGAGCGAGAAGGTGGAAGAGGAGTCGTATCCCCAGGCTCGTTTCGCTCGGCTGGGGTTACGTGCATCTCTGACGAGATGCTCCCGACCTCTCCGAGGCCGTCGCAGGGTTCATGTTATGGCTTTATCCCCAGGCTCGCTACGCTCGGCTGTTATCCGATGTGCCGATTCTTTGTTTCAGATTGAAGAAGTACTATCTATTTTATGCACCGCAGGTGCAATTTTACGCGAAGCGATTTTCGTCATTGACAGGCTTTGCCCCGTAGGGGTGAGGATAAATCTGCGGGATAGCCGTCGAGCTTGCTCGTAAGGCAATCCCGCAGATTTATCCTCATAGCTCCTTTGGGAGCGGAAGCCTGTCAATGACTATTTTCCATTACCTTTTTCCTACATCAATCAGCTATAATTCTTTTGGGGATGTTTTGGGTGACACATTGGCGAAGTCAAGAGAGTCTCTCACACCTTCAACATTCGCTGCTTGCGGACGGCCACGAAGGCCGTACCCTGCAGTGGACATAGCGGGACTTTGACTCATATCTGAAAATTGCACACTCTCCTGACTTCGGCCCGAAAAAGCGTATCAAAAATCAAAGGTCGCGAGAATGTTTGTAAAGAAAAAGAAACGCGAAAGTGCCAAAATACGGGCATATTTTGAAGCAAGACTTACTTTGCTCTCAAATACGCCAAAATAGGAAGAGTTTATAACTGCTTGTATATTAAGTGTTTGCATTTTCATAGACCTGTCAGGAGCCCTTGAAACCGCTTAAAAAGGCCCGAAAAAGCCCTATTTTGGCCTTGTAAAACATATGCTTTTAGCCGCTCAAAGTCCTATCTCGAGGCGCTCGAGGTACTTCGACGAGGCCCTCGAGGTCCGATCTCGAGCGAAAAGTACTCAAAAAAGGCTCTCAAAGCACTCGGATTTTCTCTATTTCGAGATTTTCATTTGTAAAGGATTCGGTTAGCGTTAGCATTATTTAACGCCCGTTTTTCCGTATCAAAAATCAAAGTTTTCCATTGCACACTCTCTCAGATTTGAGTGTCCATACACACTCTCTCAGGTTTGAGTGTCCATATTGTACCATTTCTTTGTTTCCAAGATTATTTCCTTCTATTATTCGCCTTTAGTCTCAATGATAATGCGTATCTTTGCCCTGAATAAGAACAAGTTTTATGACCTCTCAGCAATTGTCATTCCCTCACAGCCCGTCCGCCGTCAACGAAAACTGGCGTCTTCCCGCCGAGTGGGAAGAGCAGGACTGTGTGCAGCTCACGTGGCCTCATGCAGGCACTGACTGGGCTCCTTACCTCAAGGAAATCACTGCCACCTTCATTGCTATGGCCCGTACTATCACTGACCATGAGCGGCTTATCGTGGTTACGCCTCATGCGGCCGGACTTGACAGGATGCTCTACGACCGACTCGGCGCCTGGGCTTATGGTCGTACGGTCATTGTGGAGGCTCCCACCAATGACACCTGGGCTCGCGACCACGCCCCGCTCACCCTTGTCAGTACCGATGAAGGTCATCCGGATTTCCGGTTGCTCGATTTCTGTTTCAATGGTTGGGGCGAAAAGTTTGCCGCCGATTTCGACAATGCTATCAACAGCCGGCTCTTTGCCGCAGGCCTTTTTAACGGACAGCCTGAATCGCATTCTGACTTTGTACTCGAAGGCGGTTCCGTGGAATCGGACGGACATGGTACGGTCTTCACTACGAGTTGCTGTCTGCTGGCTCCTCACCGCAATCAGCCCCTTGACAGAGCTCAGCTTGACAATCGGTTAAGGTCGATGCTGCGTGCCCGACGAATAGTCTGGCTCGACCACGGAGAACTCATAGGTGATGATACCGACGGCCATATCGATACGCTCGTGCGCATTGCCCCTGCTGACACCCTGCTCTACGATGCTTGCACCGACAGTCTTGATCCCCAGTTCGATGGACTGAAGGCACTTGAAGCTCAGTTGCGAACACTTCGTACGCTCGATGGCAAGCCCTATCAGCTCGTGCCCCTGCCCTTGCCTGAACCTCTCTATGATGGTTCCGACCGACTGCCTGCCACCTATGCCAACTTCTTAGTCATCAACGGAGCTGTGCTCTGTCCAACCTATGGACAGCCCTCAAACGACAGCCGCGCCTTAGAATTGCTCGGAGAAGTTTTCCCCGGGCGCGACGTCATAGGCATCGACTCTTGTACAGCCGTTCGTCAGCATGGTTCACTGCATTGTCTCTCCATGCAATATCCCAAGGGCGTACTGCGATGAGCGGAAATTCGAACTCACACTATAAAATAAGAATAAAATGTTAAGAATAGGTATACTGCAACAGCACAATACAGCCGACCGCAAGGATAACATTCGTCGTCTGGGCGAAGGCATTGCCGACCTGGCTCATCGTGGGGCCAAACTCATTGTCCTGCAGGAGCTGCACAACTCACTCTACTTCTGTCAGACAGAGGATGTAAACAACTTCGATCTTGCTGAGCCCATCCCCGGACCCTCAACGGGATTCTATGGCGAGCTGGCCCGTCAGTTCGGGGTGGTTATCGTGACCTCCCTCTTTGAGCGGCGCGCACCAGGACTCTACCACAATACGGCCGTGGTGCTCGATGCCGACGGCAGCATTGCTGGTGTCTACCGTAAGATGCATATCCCCGATGACCCCGCTTACTATGAGAAATTCTACTTCACGCCCGGTGACCTTGGTTTTCATCCCATCGATACCCGTGTGGGCCGCTTAGGTGTTCTTGTGTGCTGGGATCAGTGGTATCCCGAAGCCGCACGCCTGATGGCACTGCAAGGAGCCCAGATGCTCATCTATCCCACAGCCATTGGCTATGAGAGCAGTGACACCAAAGAAGAACAGCAACGCCAGCGCGAGGCCTGGACCACGGTGCAGCGAGGCCATGCCATAGCCAACGGACTCCCGGTGGTAACTGTCAACAGGGTGGGCTTCGAGCCCGACCCGAGTGGGCAGACCGGTGGCATACAGTTCTGGGGCTCCAGCTTCATCGCCGGACCGCAGGGTGAGCTCTTCTACAGGGCTTCGGAGACGGAAGAAGAGAGTATCGTGGCTGATGTCGACCTTGAGCACAGCGAACAAGTGCGTCGATGGTGGCCTTTCCTGCGCGACAGACGCATAGATGCCTATACCGACATTGTAAAGCGGTATATCGACAGGTAATAGAAATTCTGAAGGTTCTGCAACAGCAGAACCTTTTTTCGTCGGGGTTTATAAGTTGATGCTCACCGTCAGTGCTGGCTGGCGGGTTGAAGCTCCGAGGGGCAGTGGCGTCAGATGCTCCGTGCTTCCCATCGTCATGTTCACGCTCGCCTTGGCTTTATGGCGGGCACAGATGGCATATATCAGCAGTGAAGTACCGGCCACAAAAAGTCCTGCTCCGGTCAAGAATATTGCTGTCATAGTTGAGGCTGTCCTGTCGGTTCTTCCCTCTTCCGCAGCAACAAAGCCACCAATAAACCCCACTGCCATTCCGCCGGTTCCTATGACCATTGAGCTGATGCCCGTAATCATGCACACCTTGGAGCGCTTCCAGTAGCGTGTCTTCTTGTAGGGTTTCGGCTCTTTCACTTTGTTCATAGCCTCCACGTAGGCGGTGGGCACAATCGACAAGGCTTGTATGGAGTCGGCTTTGAAGTCCTCAGCATCTGCAATTACTGTACTGAAAACTGAAATCAAGATTAGCAGAATGTATCGCATAAAGTAGTATAGAAAGATGATTATTGTTTCGGCCATGCATCCTTGTCCGCTTCACGTCGGCACCTATTCTGCAGAGAGGTCAGCCACGGTCTTGCGGTACATGGAGTAAAGCCTTGTGCGCGAGACGTAACCTATGAGTCGGTTGTTGATGTCGGTCACGGGCAGATAGTTGGTGTTCTTGGTATCGAACTTCTGCATCACCTCTTCCATAGGGTCATTGATGCCGAGTGTGGCCGGAACGGGAGTCATAATCTGCCGCACCTTCAGCCTCTCGTAGAGTTCTGTGCGGAACATGATGTGTCGTATCTTTGTAATGTCCACCTCGCCAAGCAGTGTGCCTGCATCGTCGATGACGGGCAGAAAACTCGTGTGACTCTTGCTGATGGCATTGACGAGCTGGCCGAGTGTCATGTCGGGAGTCACCGAAGTGAAGTCCTTCACGATGACGCTGTCCATGCTCATCAGGGTCAGGGCGGCTTTGTCGGTGTGATGGGTGATGAGGCGTCCTTCACGGGCCAGACGCATGGCGTAGATGCTGTGGGTCTCGAAGATACTGATGGTTACAACGGCCACGATGCTCACAATGATGAGCGGAATAAACAGCTCATAGCCGCCCGTAATCTCGGCAATGAGGAAGATGCCGGTCAGAGGAGCATGCATCACGGCTGCCATCACGGCTGCCATACCCAACAGCGTGAAGTTCTTCTCGGGAATGTAGATGCCCACTTGATAGACGTTCCACATGCGTGCGAAGAGGAAGCCAGAGAAGCCCCCGATGAAGAGCGACGGGGCGAAGGTTCCGCCCACTCCTCCACTGCCGTTGGTGGCCGAGGTGGCGAAGACTTTGGTCAGGATGACGAGAGCTACGTAGCAGAGCAACAGGTTGTCGTGGCCGTAGAAGAGCGAGTTGTTGAGTATCTGCCCCCAGTCTGCATCGGTCTTACCATCAATGAGGATTCCGAGCGAATTGTATCCTTCGCCGTAAAGTACCGGGAAGAAAAAGATGAGCGAGCTTAGGACAACGCCTCCCACGACGAGTCTCACATAAGGATGACTTTTCAAACGTGCAAAAAGTCCCTCGCAGGCCGTCATGGCGCGCATGAAGTAGAGACCCACAAAGGCACTGAAGAGCCCGAGGAGAATGCAGGCCGGAACGCGCTCCACTGTCCATGCGCTGTCAAGATGGAAACTGTACATCGGGCTGCCTCCCACGAAGAGATAGCTGAAGCACGTGGCTGTGACGCTGGCGGTGAGGATGGGTAGCAATGATGCCATGCTCAGGTCGACCATGAGCACCTCGAGGGTGAATACGAGTCCGGCGATGGGAGCCTTGAAGATACCGGCTATACCTGCTGCGGCACCACAACCAACAAGCAGCATCAGAGTCTTGTTGTCGAGCTTGAAGAGCTGCCCCAGATTACTGCCGATGGCTGAGCCGGTGAGTACGATAGGGGCCTCGGCACCCACCGAACCACCGAAGCCGATGGTGATGGCTGAGGCTATTACCGACGACCAGCAGTTGTGAGCTTTCAGTCTTGACCGCTTCGTGGCTATGGCATAGAGCACTCGCGTGATTCCGTGGGAGATGTTGTCGCGCACGACATACTTTACAAAGAGAGAAGTGAGGTAGATGCCAACTACGGGAAATACCAAATACATCCAGTTTGACGATTTCTCCTTGAAACCGTCAGTGAGCATGAGCTGTATTTGTGCGATAAGCCAGTGGAGGATGTAGGCGGCGACAGCTGCTAACAGACCGATGAAGAATGCAAGGATGAGCGTCATCTGACGGTCGGTCAGATGATTGTCCTTCCATGTGAGAAAACGCTGCATCATCGGGCTTTTGGTGTTGGGATGGAACTGATTTGCGGGGGTTGGCTCATTTCCTTATTATTGTTACCTCGCCCTTTGCGGTGAGCTTGATGATGCTCGACGGTGTGTGGGGCTTGTGCTCCTGGCGTCGGGAGAAGCATACGTAGTCGACAGCCTGAAGTAGTTCCTCGCTAATGTCACAGTAGTTCTGAGCTGCGGGCTCGCCGCTGATATTGGCGCTTGTACTGACTATAGGCTTTTGAAAACGGTAGCAGAGTTCCTTGGAAAACGGTTCCTGGGTGATGCGCATAGCGATGCTGCCGTCGGAGGCAATGAGGTTGGGAGCCAGGTTGACGGCACCGTCAAGAATGATAGTGGTGGGTTTCGTGGCCAGTTCGAAGATGTCCCATGCCACGTTGGGTACGTCGCGGACGTAGCGTTGAAGGCGTCCCTCAGAGTCGACGAGACAGATGAGGGCCTTTGAGTCGTCGCGGTGCTTGATGGCATACACTTTTGCTACGGCCTCGGCGTTGGTGGCGTCGCAGCCTATGCCCCAGACCGTATCGGTAGGGTAGAGTATAACACCGCCTTTCTTCATCACTTCGACGGCGTTCTTGATGTCTTGTTCTTGAGTCATAGTGTTCTTGGTTATGAGCCTGTGTCAGGCTTAGTGGAGTTCGTCTATATGGTTGCCGTTGAGGAACGAGCGTGCATCCATGCGCTTTTTGCCGGCCATTTGTAGCTCTGTGATGTCTAACCACTCGTCGGTACAGGCCACAAGGATGTGGCCGCGTTCGCTGGTTACTGTGCCGGGCTCCTCGCCGGCTGTCGTTTTTCCTGTTTTGTTGCAGCGGTACAGCTTTACCACGGATTTGCTTCCGTCGGGCAAAGTGGTCTCGGCCCAGGCTCCGGGTACTGGGCTTAGTCCGCGCACGAAGTCATAGATGTGCTTAGCCGTTTGGGTGAAGCTGATGTGACAAGTGTCCTTAAAGATTTTAGGAGCCTGGTGCAGTTCACCCGCTTCGGCTAAGAGCTGGTCCTGCGGCAGCGAGGATGTGGTGCCGCCGCCTTCAAGAATGCGATCAACTGTCTCCGTGGCGGCTTCGGCACCGAGAGCCATGAGTCCGTCGTAGACATATTCTACGTCGGCCTCGTCGGGGATGGCAAAGGGCTTCTGAAGAATGATGCGCCCGGTATCAATCTGCTGGTCAAGGAAGAAGGTGGTTACACCGGTTGTGGTCTCGCCGTTGATGATGGCCCAGTTGATGGGAGCGGCTCCCCGGTACTGTGGAAGCAGGGCAGCATGTACATTGAAAGTGCCAAAGCGCGGCATCGACCACACCACCTCGGGGAGCATTCGGAAGGCCACCACTACTTGCAGGTCGGCATGGTAGGAGCGCAGTGTCTCTATGAAGTCAGGGTCTTTCATCTTTTCCGGTTGTAGCACAGGTATGCCCTGTGAGAGTGCATACCGCTTCACCTCCGAGGGGCGCAGAACGTCCTGATGGCGTCCTACAGGCTTGTCGGGCTGAGTTACTACAGCCACCACCTGATAGCCACCTTCTACGAGACGGCGTAGTGAGGCCACGGCGAACTCAGGAGTTCCCATAAAGATGATGCGGAGGTCTTTCTTTGATAACTTATTCATTTCGCTTTTTGCTTTTCTTCGCTTGAGGAAGATCTTATCGGTATATCGACAACGCAAAGGTAGTTTTTTTTCATCTAATGGGCAAAAGAAAGGATGCCTTTTTTCCGAATAAAGTTCGTGCGGCTCGACTGAAAATGTTACCTTTGTAGAGTCACTATAAATAGTATTACGGATAATGAAGGCTAAGACTTGTGCTCTCACTCCAGTTGACCGCGACATTCTGCGGCTTGCCATACCATCAGTTGTCTCCAATGTGACGGTTCCTCTGCTAGGGCTCGTCGACCTTGCCATCTCAGGTCATCTAGGCAGTGGAGTCTATATTGGGGCTATCAGCGTGGGCAGTATGATTTTTAACGTCGTTTACTGGCTCTTCGGGTTCCTCCGCATGGGGACGAGCGGTCTCACTTCACAGGCTTTTGGCCGCCGTGATGCGAAGTCCATGTCAGCGGTACTTGTCCGTTCCGAAGTCATTGGCTGCGTTTTGGGACTATGCTTCGTTGTATTGCAGGTGCCTTTGTGGTGGGTCGCTGTGAACGTGATTCGCCCGGGAACAGAGGTGGAGACTCTCGTGCGTACCTATTATAATATATGCATATGGGGTGCGCCGGCTATGATGGGACTCTATGGACTGAACGGTTGGTTCGTCGGCATGCAGGACACGCGTACGCCTATGAAAGTGGCTATAGCGCAGAATGTAGTCAACATCGTGGCATCACTCGTACTCGCTTTAGGATTGGACATGAAGTTGCAGGGCGTGGCTTTCGGAACGCTCATTGCACAGTGGAGTGGCCTCCTCCTGGCGCTTATTGGAGCTAAACGAATTGTGCGGGAGCATGGACTTGCGGTAAGTCTCACGTCCGACGTGCTCAGTGCCGCCGAGCTGAAGCGTTTTTTCAGTGTCAACTCCGACATCTTCCTTCGCACGTTGTTCCTTGTTGCCGTGAATCTCTTTTTTACTGCCGCTGGGGCACGGCAGAGTGACCTTGTACTTTCAGCCAACGCACTGCTTATCACTTTCTTTACACTGTTCTCTTATGTCATGGATGGCTTCGCTTTTGCCGGTGAAGCCCTCGGTGGACGATTCTTTGGAGCTGCCGATAGGTTGGGGTTCAGTGAAGTGGTGGATCGGCTCTTTCGGTGGGGATGGCTGTTGGCTCTGGTCTTTACGCTTGTCTATCTCGTTTGCGGCAATGCTCTCATTCATTTGCTTACCGACCAACCAGAAGTGGTTGGCGAGGCACAGAACTACTATCTTTGGGCGGTGGCCATACCGCTGTGTGGTTTTGCAGCCTTTGTGCTCGACGGCATCTTCATTGGTATTACGGCCACGCGTGCCATGTTGCTGTCATCGGCTTTAGCGGCCGCTGTATTCTTTGGGCTGTTTTTCGGATTGTTCCCCTCCATGGCGAATCACGCTCTCTGGCTGGCCTTGTTGGCTTATCTGTTGGTGAGAGGACTGGTAGAGGCTTGCTGGCTGAGGGTGAGAGGGGTGAAGTGGCAGTAAGCTACCCTATTTCCCCAACCACTCTTCAATTTCTTTTTCTGACAATCCTTGCTGACGCAATTTCTCACGCACACGATTCAACTGCTGGTCTTTCTGTGAGAGTTGCTTGTCTTTCTGTGAGAGTTGCTTGTCTTTCTGCGAGAGTTGCTGGTCTTTCTGTGAGAGTTGCTTGTCTTTCTGCGAGAGTTGCTTGTCTTTCTGCGAGAGTTGCTGGTCTTTCTGTGAGAGTTGCTGGTCTTTCTCCTTGATTTGTTTGTCGCGACTCATGATGGCGGTGTCGCGGTCCTCTATCGCCTGGAAATACTCGTCCTCCACGTTCATGTCCTGCCGCAGTTGAGAGTCGACAGAGGCCATGACGAGCCGATGGAGTATGTACTGCATGTCGGCATCGTCCTCATAGTTGGCATCATCAAGTTCTACAACTTGCCGGTTGTCTTTCTCCTTGTTGGTTTGGTCAAAAACGCTGAGCACCTTTTCCAGCCTGTTGTTGATTTGTCCGTGCAGGAGAGGAATTTGAACGATGATACTGTCATGGGTAAGACTGTCGACAAATGGGTCGGGAAGTCCCTGCGTCACTTCATTGCCCTCGTAGTCGCAGGGCTTATGGTTGACATAGAGCACGGGGACATTGATATTTCCCACCCTGTGGCCGAGGATGTAGACGGCCACCATCGGAATACCGTAGGGAGGGCGCATCTCCTCGTGCACCATGTTTTCCGGATTGGCATACTGAGCGCCGAGATACTGCCGGAAGCGCAGGGTCTCTGTCTCCAACCATGTCTTTTGCAGTTCTATGAGAATCAGGTGCAGCGAACCGTCGTCCTGACGTACGCGCGCCCCGAAGTCGATGCGGAACATGGAGATGTTATCACGGTAGCCATTGGTGTACTCGTTACGGCGTATCTGCACCTCTGCCACTTCTTTCTTTAGCAGCGCGGAGAGCACGGTGCGGGCAATGCGTTCATCCTCCATCAGATATTTGAAGACGGAGTCATAGATGGGGTTTGCTACACGAATGATCATAATGCAACTTATTTTTTTATTCTACAATATTCTTCACTGATTTATCCACCACCCATTCATCTACCGTATGCTTGCCGGCGTCGAAGCGTATGCCCGCCTTCAACTCCATGAGGTAGATGGCTTCGGGCATGAAGGCGACTATATCGGTGCGTCCTTCCGCTACTTTTACTTGCGTGCACACGTTGGTCCATAAACGCTTGCCAATGGTTCCATCATCCACATCAGCGTCTCGTGCAGGCCTTCGGCATTGTCCTGCCCTTTGGCCACGCTGAAATCAAGATGGAGCACGGGAAAATGCGTTCATTCCTTTTCTAATTCCATGATTTTAAGCCCTTCAAACAGCTCGCGGCCGCCTTCGAAATAGGATTGCAGAGTCGATGTGGGCAGCGACTTACCGAAGCGGCTGGGACGGCTCATGAAAATGAAGTAGTGTTCCTTTTGCCGTGCAAGGCCGGTCTTGTCATCGTAGAGATAAGATTCTCGTATGATTTCAGAGAATGTCTGTATGCCAACCGGATATTTTCTGGCCATCTGCTCCATAATGCGTACATCTTGTTTCTTTTGCAAACTTACGCAATTATTTTGTAATGTGCAACTTTAGACGATGGAATCTTTACATTCTCGGAGCCCGAAAGTTTATAAACATAGATTCTCAAAGCCGTAAAGTAATTCAAGTTTGGCAAGTAGGATGTTCAATATAGTGTGCCATAGAACACTGTTGGATTTCATCCTTCGTTTTCTCACCATAGCAGAGCCAAGACAAGCTTGGCTCTGCTCATTTGACTTATCGAAAACATTCTTTTGCAACTTCCCTTTTTCTGGCGCACCCGATAAACCCTGTGGTTGGAGAAGGTGACTCAAGACTACCGCATTTTTACAAAAACAAATAAAACCCTTACCGTGATGCAAGGGCTTCGCCCTTTGGTGTCTCTCCGTCACCGGCTTGCTCCGAAGCAAGCTTCGGCAAGTCGGTGGCGGCGAGTCACCAAGCCCTCGTTCCTCAGGCTTGCATCACAGTAAGTAAAACCTCGCTCGTTCCTCGCTGAAAAACAGGCTAGCGCGTTGACTTGTACCACTGAAAAGATGGCCTAAATCCATCATATTGCGGATATTCACGGGTAGAGCTGTGTTTTTGAGGTTTTCCTTTGTGCCAGCGTCATCATCCGACACAGGAGGATTTTGCCGTTTGCTGGGTGATGGCAGTTAGAGGCTTGCCTCTAACAAGCCATCATTCAGCAACGGCAAAGGGCTTTGGCCCTTGACGCTGGCACAAAGGTTTTTCTCGGTTTTTGTTAAAAAATAAAGCCACAGGCTTTGTCGGCTGTGCCCTTTTTCTTCCACGCATTTACAGGAATCTTTCCAAATTGCAATCTGCATTCGTGATGAGTGGGATTGTCCTGCCATTATATTTCCTGACTTCGTCAATGCGTCACCCTAAATTATAATGAATGATGCTGTTAATATTCTCATTTAGGTAAGGGTTGACAGACATTCATATTATTTTTGACCAAAACCAGCAAAACCCTTGCTGTGATGCAAAATGGCTGCGCCCTTTGTTGCTTCTCTGTTGTCGGCTTGCCGAAGCTTGCTTCGAAGCACGCCGACAACAGAGAAGCAACAGCCTTCGTGCCTAAGGCTTGCATCACAGCAAGAAAAACCGTAAAAACAGGCTAACGCGGTAAGGTGTCAAGTGATGCAAGGGTTTTATTTGTTTTTATATAATAAAGGTGTCTTTGTGTTCTCTCATCCAAACACTGTGTTATCCGGTGCGTCGATTCTTTGTTTCCGATTGAAGAATTACTATCTATTTTATGCACCGCAGGTGCAATTTTACGCGAAGCGATTTTCGTCATGGACAGGCTTTGCCCCGTAGGGGTGAGGATAAATCAGCGGGATAGCCGTCGAGCTTGCTCGTAAGGCAATCCCGAAGATTTAGCCTCATAGCTCCGTTGAGAGCGGAGCCTGTCAATGACTATTTTCCATCTCCTTTTTCCGACATCAATCAGTTGTAATTCTTTTGAGGGTATTGTGGGCGACGCATTGGCGACGCCAAGAGAGTCTCTCACACCTTCAACATTCGCTGCTTGCGGACGGCCACGAGGGCCGCACCCTGCAGTGGATATAGCGGGACTTTGCCTCATATCTGAAAATTGCACACTCTCCTGACTCCGGTCCGAAAAAGCGTATCAAAAATCAAAGGTCGCGAGAATGTTTGTAAAGAAAAAAGAACGCGAAAGTGCCAAAATACGGGCATATTTTGAAGCAAGACTTACTTTGCTCCCAAATACGCCAAAATAGAGAGACTTTGTAACTTCTTATATATTATGCATTTATATTTTTGTAGACCTGTCAGGAGCCTCTAAAACTGCTTAAAAAGGCCCGAAAAAGGCCTATTTTGGCCTTGTAAAACATATGCTTTTAGCCGCTCGAAGTCCTATCTCGAGGCGCTCGAGGTACTTCGACGAGGCGCTCGAGGTCCGATCTCGAGCGATAAGCACTCAAAAAAGGGTCTCAAAGCGCTCTGATTTTCTCTATTTCGAGATTTTTATTTGTAAAGGATTCGGTTAGTGTTAGCATTATTTAACGCGCCTTTTCCCGTATCAAAAATCAAAGTTTTCCATTGCACACTCTCTCCATTTCGTTACCGTGAGCAATGTGGAATTTAGGGATATCCGGGGGCCTTATTCATGCAAGGTGCCGTCCTTGTGGCCGTCCTCATCCTATGAGCAATCGAAAATTGGTAGCTCAATAGTCGTTTAAGTGAGAGATGTCGTCTCTCTACGCAACATTGCTTCTTCTGAAGGAAATCCAATACGCGGAAGTTGAAAATGCAAATTGCATAGCCATTTTGATACGGCTTTCAAAATAAAATAGCTAAATTTGCACGCACTTAGTTCTGTTCCTTTTGCCCTACAAGAGCTTTGGGGACAACAAACTTTTCACACACATGGCAGAAATCATTTTCATCGTTCTTGGCGTTGTCATAGGGGCAGCAGTTACTGCTCTTGTACTATTATCCTCAAAAAAGAATGTAGAAGCTCAGCTTCTTGTAGCCCAGCAGCAGTCTGGTCAGGAGCGTCAACTCAAGGAGGAGGCCTTGCAGCGTGCCGAAAAGGAGCACATGGAGAGTGCGAGCCTTGCTAATGAGCTCGCGCTTGCCAAAGCCGACAAGGCCTCGCTCGAAGCTAAGCTGAAGGCTGAACAACAGCAGAACGAGGAGACTGTAAAGCTACGGCAAGAGCAGTTCCAGCAGCAGTTGCGCACCGTTCAGGAGCAGTTTTCCAATCTGGCCAACAAGGTGCTGGAGCAGACTTCCGACAGGCTGAAGACGCAGAACTCTGAGTCGATGGATGCCATCACGAAACCGCTCAAGGACAATATCGATAAACTCAACGAGGCTATCAGACAGACCAACAGCGAGACAGCCCGCAGCACAGCCTCGCTTTCGGAGCAGCTCAAGGTCATGGCGCAGCAGACCGACCGCATCGGCGACACGGCAACAAGGCTGACCAACGTCATCCGTGGCGGCAACAAGGCTCAGGGCAACTGGGGAGAGCGCAGGCTCTCGGAACTGCTCGACTCACAGGGACTCGTGCGCGGACAAGACTACGACGTGCAGCAGACCATCACCGACGCGGCGGGAAATGCTGTGCTCAACGACGAGACCGGAAGACGTATGGTGCCCGATGTAGTGCTGCACTATCCCAACAACGAGGATGTTATCATCGACTCCAAGGTGAGCATCGATGCCTACTATCAGTACATGAATACCGACGACGCTCACCAGCGCGAGGCTTATGCCAAGGCGCTCGTACAGAGTCTGCGCAAGCAGGTGGCCGACCTGTCAAGGAAGGACTACAGCCACTATATCAAGAAGCCGCGCCATGCCATCGACTTCGTCATCATGTACGTGCCTTTCGAAGGGGCGCTTCAGCTGGCGCTGGCCACGGAACCTAAGGTCTGGGGTGACGCTTTCGACCGGCAGGTGCTCATCACGAGTCAGCAGAGCCTCATAGCCATCGTGAAGATGATTCAGATAGCATGGAGGCAGTACACGCAGACCGAGAATCAGAAGCGAGTGTTCGACCTTGCGGAGGAGTTGCTCAAGCGAGTGGGCGATTTCCTGAAAAAGTTTGAAAAGGTGGGAGCCGACATCACCTCCTTGCAGGCACACTATGAGGATGCTTCGAAGAAGGTGTACACCGGAAGACAGAGCATCGTGCAGAAGGCCAACGAGCTCAAGCAGATAGGAGTCAAGGAAACAGCCAAACTCCCTATTCCTGAAACCATACCTGAGATATGATAAGCGTGGGCTGCCGAAGGAGAGTGGAGCGGAGATTGACTCATTTCGGTCCTGACTCTGTTTCCGTGCAAGCCTAACCGTGTTAAGGAGTTTTTCCTATTTTTACAGCCGACAAACGAAGAATTATTATGGATAACAGAAGACAGGGCAAGTCGTACGGCAAGACTATCCGCGACTATATTGTCATTACGGTGGCAATGCTTTTAGGTACAGTGGGATGGGAGCTCTTCCTCTTGCCCAACCAAATCACAATGGGCGGCATCACGGGCATTGCTTCTATCGTCTACTGGGGTACGGGCATCCCGGCTCAGAATGTCTATTTCGCGCTGAATGCCGTTCTGCTCATTGTGGCCCTCCGGCTGTTGGGCTGGCATTTCTGTGTCAAGACTATCTATGCCGTACTCGTTTTCACTGTGGCCGCCTCAGTAATGACTCAACTCACCCACGGACAAGGTATGCTCGCCGACCAGAAATTCATGGCTACTATCGTGGGCGGTGTTTTCATGGGTACCAGTGTCGGACTTGGGCTCTCGGCAGGGGGCAGCACGGGAGGGTCTGACGTGATTGCGGCTATGGTGCACAAGTACCGCGACGTCTCGCTCGGACATGTTATTCTGTTTTGCGATATGGCCATCATCACCTCGAGCATCATTGTTCTCCATGATTGGGAGAAGGTGCTCTATGGATATGTGCTGCTCTTCGTGGTCTCTTTCTGTGTCGACAACGTCGTGGGAACCTTGCGGCAGTCGGTTCAGTTCTTCATTGTCTCCGACAAGTATGAGGAGTTGGGCCGTGCCATCAACGAGATAGCCAACCGTGGCTGTTCCACACTCAACGGCAATGGGTTCTATTCGGGAAAGGACATTAGAGTGCTCTTCGTGATAGCCAAGAAGAGTGAATCGAGTCTCATTTTCGATCTTATCGACGAGATCGATCCTAATGCTTTTGTCGCGCAAAGTGCTGTCATCGGTGTCTATGGTCAGGGCTTCGACACGTTCAAGGTGAAGCGACGTAACCTTGTCAAGGCTCGGCAGAAGCTTGAAGAACTTTCCTCGAAAAGTGATTGATTGGTCTTGCTGGCTCTTTTATTTGTAATTCATATTTTGGAGTGACTGTCTCTCTTCATCCAATAGAAGTAGAGCGTTCTTTTTTTTCATGGTTGTGTCGGTGTTTTGACATGAATAATAAACCGATTAAGTAAAAAAATCAGAGCGTGTTTAACAAAAAATAACGCCCCCCCCGCTTGGTATCCCCCCGTTTTCGTACTTTTGTTGTCAGAATACAGTTTAAATCACATATTATGACAAAAAAGACATTTTGCCTCGTCTTCGCGATTCTTGCTCTGCAATCTTTTGGATGGATCGATGTGAGCACGGCGAGGGCACAATCAAATTCAATTCTCTCTACGAAGTGGACGGGAAGTGAACCGGCTACCGTGGCCGCGGCAACAACGGGCTCTGACGGGAACACCGTTTTTATCTATAATGTAGGGAAAAAGTTGTGGCTCGGTCGTGGCGGACGCTGGGGTACAGAGTCTGTGCTCTCTGAAGTGGCACAGGAGTTCACGCTTTCGGGCTCTGACAGGGAGGGCTTCAAGTTCAAGTCCACCATGCGCCTGCATGATAAAGGCGCCGACGAGTCGTCGTACCTTACCATGACCAACGGTACGGCTGATGTTTCTACGCACGACAGGTTGAATTATTTCCTTGATCAAGCGAATGTTACCTACTCGACAGTGAAGTTCACTCAAGTAAACACAACCGATGGAAGCAAGGTCTACCAGATGTATATCCACAATTCAAATGCGACGGCAACCCAGATGGTAGTAGCCGACTACTATATGGTGGCCAGTCGGAATGCGAATTCTTCCGATCCGGCAGGACGTACCGACTATATCAATGGTTTCCTCATTAATGATTTGCCGGGTGATAAGTCGGATGAATGGATTCTTGTCACGCGTCAGGAGTATAAGGAGAAGTTCGAGACGGCCAATGCCACTGAGGCCCAACCTGTGCCCGGTACATTCTTGGTACGCGACAACGACTTCTCCCGCAACAACCTTGACGTGACTTATTGGAAGTGCGTCTTCGATGGTACAGACCACAACCTCTACAATGGGGTCACGACGAAGAGCATCAACACGAGCGACTGGAACACCTATTTGCATTCACCTGCCGATGCAAAAGCCTACGGCTATATCTATTACGTGGGCAACGGCAAAGCAAATAACAATGACCAGCAGACCGGAGGCGGCAAATGGACCGGCAACATCCACGGCGCTAATGGCAAGGTGCACCAGAAGCTTGACGGCATCTTCCGCGAAGGCTGGTATCAGGTGCGCTGCCATGCCTTCACTACGGGAGCCGCCGGTAAAGCCAAGCTCTATGCCTCGGTGGACGGTATCACACAGAAGTCTACCAAGTTCACGGAATATGCTGAGGATAACTTGCTCACGCTCAAGGCCGATGGAGAGCCGACGCCCTCCACTTATCTTGCTGCCAACGACGTGGTGAACGGCAGCCGCGTTGTTGATGGACAAATCACTTATCCCTACACTGCCAGCGTCCTCGTCTATGTTCAGAAGAATGGTGACACGATGCAGAGTATGCAGAGTATGGACTTTGGTATTAAGGTAGAGGATGCGTCGGCTGACAGCTGGACAAGCTTCGATAATTTCCAAATCTACTATCTCGGTACTACGGACAATGAGATTGTGCTCGATGAGGATCGGACTTCGGTAGACTACATGAATAAGCAGAACAATCAGAAGGCACAGGATGAAAAGTCGACCGTCTATTTACACCGTAGTCTGAATAGCGGCAAATGGAATTCACTTGTGTTGCCCTTTGCAATGAATGAGAATCAAATTCAGAATACCTTTGGTCCCGGCACTATCGTCTCGGCTTTCAAAGGCGCTATAGATGAAAATCATCCGGCCCGTATCTACTTCGTGGAGACCACGGAAATTAAGGCAGGAACACTTTATATCATTAAACCTTCCAAAGGCGAACCCTCCAATCAGCCCGCTGTGAGCGCGTCGGCAGACCCTGACCACATCAGCTTTCCGGAAGGCAGCAGCTACTACACTATTCCGCAGGTGAGTTACGGACAGACCGGTGATTTCACGGCTCAGGTAACAGGAGACAAAGGCAGCGAGACCTACACGCAGGGACAGGTGCAGTTCGTCGGTACCTACGTGAGTGACGGTGTCAATGCCTCAATCCCGGCGAACAGCTATGTGCTCAAGGGTGGTAACAGCACTGGAGCCGGACTGTGGTTCTACCGCACAGTGCCGACCAAGACCAAGGGATTCCGCGGCTGGTTGCAACAGACTCAGTCCGGGGCCAAACACGTAGAATTCAGCATCAATGGCGTGGTGGACGAGACTACCGGCATCGAGGGTATCAGCAGCGATTCCTCCGGCTCTATGAAGGCATCTCAGGGAGTGTACAATCTCAACGGACAGCTTCTTCGAACTAGCTCCGACTCCCTCGATGGACTTCCCCATGGTATTTATATAGTGAATGGCCGCAAGGTCGTAGTAGAATAATTAATAAAACACTGACATTATGAAAAAGACCTATTCTGCACCTTGCACTGTCAGAGAGTTCGTGATGCATGATACCCGTCTGCTTAAGTCGGGCAGCATACAGAATGCAACCGGTGACATTCAGCATGGAATAGAAGAAGATAACAGCAAAGACTTCGAGGCCGGTGCCAAAGGTGGCCTTTGGGGCAATGGCACTCCGGACAGTAGTCCCTGGGACGATTAAGCGTGAGGGCTCGCGGCAGTTAGTTTGAGAACTGCCGTGGGCCCTTTTGAAGAAAACCATCGGAACAGAAGGCCGTTTGAAATTATTTTCGTAACTTTGAACCGAAATCTTCCGGACCTCATTCCGGCCTTCGTTTGTATTCTATACTTTTGGTCACTTTATATAGATGACGCATGACTAAAACTTCAGCCTGGACAGGCTTCCGCAAACCTGTTCATCCTTATGCTAACGCATTGCAGGCCACGGATTACCATACGTGTCCTGCAATCATGTTTTTTCTACTCTTTATCCTTAAAACCTCAACAATGAAACTTCAACCTTATACTTCACCTTATAGCAAATGCAAGGCCATTTCCGACGAAAACTCTCTCATGGCAGGTTCGCTGACTTTAGATAAAGCTAAGTTCAAGGAGATGATGCCTGACGAAATTGATGCCAAGGAATCCTTGGGATGGAATGATGATTTGTGGAACGAAGACAGGGACTGACCCATGAAGAAGATACTCTTCCTCCTCCTGCTGTTTGTTATTTCGGTTTCTGTATCAGCTCAAATTACCTTTCAGGGCAGTGAGCCTCAGAACGGCAATACCTATTATCTATGGAATGTGGGCCGGCAGTCTTTTCTCTGTTTGAATGATTCAAAGCTGGCACTCTCCGGACGTCCTTTGGCCTTCACGGTTGACGGCGCTGGTGCTACGTTTACTCTTACGGCTGCTGAGGGACTTCTCGGCAGTTCGCTTTATGATATGCCCTCTGTAGGGAGCACGGACAACCGACACGAGTGGTCGGCTGTCTGCATGGAGGAAGGTTACGTGCTCAGCGTGCGCTTGCCCGAATCGGCCGACTTCCATCCTCTTTATTTCAGCGAGGCCTTTGGCGACGTGCGTACCATGATGCAACAGCCTGATGACGAGTTCACGGATGCTCTTTGGCGCTTCGTAAGTCCTGACGAGGCCTCGGTGGCAGAGGTAACTCTCGATGAGACCGCTGACAGCTACACTGTGCCCGTGATTCTTAATACTGCGACGGTGAAGCTCAAGCGTTCGTTCACGCTCAACAGCTGGAATACGTTGTGTGTGCCTTTCGATATCCCGGCCAGTCAGTTGAAGGAACAGTTCGGAGATGATGTGCAGCTGGCCACGCTCAGTGGAAGCAACGACACCCAGCTCTTTTTCTCGCTGACTGATGCCGTGGAGAAGGGAAAGCCTTACCTCGTGAGACCCACGAAGGAATCGACTGATGGACGCTATGTGTTCACTGGAGTGGGCACCTTTGCTGAAGCGCCACAGGAGGTGGTCCGAGGTACCGCGCGCTTCCATGGAAGTTTCTGTAAAACCCCGGTTCCTGCGAAATCCTATGTCATCCGCAAGAATGAAGTCTACCATCTCCCCGAGTCGATGACTACTAAGGGATTTCGCTGCTGGATAGAAGATACTGAGGCTTTGGCACATTTCACGTCCTGGCAGATTGATGGCACCACGGGCATCATGGATGTCAGCGTGGAGAGCGTGCCTGAGGTGTACGACCTTAGTGGGCGTCACCGCAGAGGCAATGCCGGACAAGCAAGCAAAATGACGACGTTGCCGCATGGTGTCTATATTATAAAAGGTAAGAAAATCATTAAGTAAAACCAATTTCCAATATGAGCAGATACGTAACAAGCTTTCTCCTCCTTGTGGCCTTCCTCTTGGCGGGCAGGGCGGAGACTTCCGCAGCAAAAAGTGTGCTGTGGAGCAATTTTACGCCCAATGGTGAAAAGTTCTCCAAGCAGGTCGACATCGACTTCAGCCGTCAGAGACTTACTGCCACCATCAACCTTGCTTCCTGCAAGGACAATACTTCTTGGGAGGACATTCTCTCGGTGGGCAATGAGATTGACAAATGGCAACCGACTACCGCAGGCAGATATAATCTACACTTCTATTACACAAGGAGTACTAAGATTTTACGTATAGAGTATTTAGGGCAAGAAAAGAAACTTTTCAGTAAAGATATTGCCAATTTTACGGGTACCGCAACCATCGACTTGTCGGATGATGGCCTTGTGGTCAATGGAGTTAATTATGTTACATCAGCAACCCTTGGCAGTTTATTCTCGCTTTCGTCGGTCACTGTAGGTAGTACAGAAGGCCAAACCCGGAGTTGGGCAACCTATCAAGAGGTGGCAGCAGACGACAAGTCTCAGTCGGCTGACGATAATACCTTCAGTCTGAGCTGGATAAGCAATCCGAAGAAGGTGAGCGATCGCATGGAAGATGCCCATGCCACCTACATTCCCTACAGCTCAACTGCCAACATGAAGGCCGATGCTTGCTACGACAAACCGTGGCTTACACCTCAGAAAGCCGACTATCTGTTGCTCAATGGTGAGTGGAAATTCAAGTATGTGCCGGGTACAACGGATGGCCCCGGGGAGAGTGAATTCCAGGCTGCTGACTACGACGACTCCGGCTGGTCCTCCATCCGGGTGCCCCTTTCCTGGGAGATGGCCAACTATGGCAAGCCTGTCTATACCAATGTGGGCTACCCCTTCAAGAGCGACGTGCTCGGTGTGGCCAACGTGGGATTTACGGAATATGGCGTCACCGACAATAACTCTACTGGGTTCTATCGTCGCACCTTCACTCTGCCGCAGGGATGGGGCGGTAAGCGCGTGTTCCTTCACTTCGACGGCCTCTACAGTGCGGCTGTGGTATGGGTGAACGGACATTATGCAGGCTTCACGGAGAGTGCCAATACCGATTCTGAGTTCGACATCACATCGCTTCTCAACGAAGGCAACAACCAACTGTCTGTGCGAGTATATCGCTGGTGTGATGGCAGCTATCTCGAAGGACAGGACATGTGGCATCTCAGTGGCATACACCGTGATGTTTATCTCGTGGCAAAGCCGAAGGTGTATGTGGCTGACCATTACATCACATCCACGCTGAACGATGAGGCCACGGCCGGCAGTATGAAAGTGGCTCTCACTATTCATAATCCCGAGAAAGCCACTTCGGCCAAGAAACTCGATGTGACGTTGGCTGATGCTGAAGGAAAAACCGTAGCCAGTGGTTCAGCGAAGTACAACGGCAATGCCAATGAGTTGGTCGACGTGACGCTTGCTTCGCTTACGGGCCTCAGGCCTTGGAGCGCTGAGAACCCTTATCTCTATACCGTTATTGTCAGTCAGAAGGGATCTGACGGTAAGGAGGAAATGGTGTTCTCAACGAAATATGGATTCCGCACCATTAAGCAGGTGGGCAATTTGGTCTACATCAACAATAAGCGGGTCTTCTTCAAGGGTGTCAATACGCAGGACACTCATCCCGAATATGGACGGGCCATCGACGTAGAGACGATGTTGCGCGACGTGACGCTG
>Ga0256406_1003144_pt1 | contig 21211 bp, 19 predicted proteins | sample RumenRJG_03DNA_FD_185986 | JGI IMG/M metagenome (GOLD analysis project Ga0256406, IMG submission 185986) | Bovine rumen microbial communities from Lethbridge, Alberta, Canada - RJG_03 | ecosystem: Host-associated > Mammals > Digestive system > Stomach > Rumen | place: Canada: Alberta | collected... | reverse complement strand
TTTAGGCTCGGCTATCCGTCCTTGCTGAATGAGTATGACAAAGTTCATGTTAACGTTTGAACCGCCGTGTACCGAACGGTATGCACGGTGGTGTTGGAGGCGGGTGCAATCCCCGTCTACCAGATTTTCCGGTTCTTACTGCTGAAACAGCTGTGAGAAGGCCGCAAAGCCGGAGAGAGGTTCGCCGGCCGCGTGAAGATGCGTGCAGTCGCCAAGGGTCTGCATGCGAAAGTAGGAGGCGTTGTGCAGGCGCTTCTCCGCATTGAGGATGGTCACCCCGGTCGTCGGGATGCACGTTCCCTGCCAGAGAAGCACCGGACTGATGTTCAGAAGATAGCCCAATATCACGCAGGTAACGCCGAAATGACAGAAGAAGACGAGAGACTTCGTGTCGTCCGCATCCCGCACCTCATAATCCTTCGTCCCGTGAAGCTGCAGATCGGACACCTCCGAGGGAAGGGGAGAGCCGTCCGGCTCCTCGAACTGATAGTATCCGCCACAGCGTGTGTAGCCGTACTCTTCAAGAATCCCGTCCATGCCGGCACGGATCTGTTCCCAGCGCTTTCTGAGGTCCGCATGGTCTTTGTAGAGCGGTGCGTCGATCCAGCGCTTTTGATCGAGCATCAGAGGCTCTTTCGTAAAGTACTGCGGCATGAGATCCCAGGGACCGTGGACTTCACAGGTCAGGGGATCCTCGATCGGAAAGTGAAATTCCTGAAGCCAGGGGAGAATGACAGCGTCCTTCTGCAGAGCCTGAAGCATCGGCTCCGCGGTCTGTCTTGCTCTTCCGAGGGGAGAACAGTAGATGCGGTCGACGTCCCAGTGCTTTGTGCGCTCTGCGAGAGCTTTTGCCTCCCGCACGCCCTTTTCGTCCAGGGTATCCGTGGTATAGTCCGGCTCACCGTGCCGGATGAAAATAAGTCGCATGAGAGAAAATCCTTTCCGGTACCTTTTCAGTACTCTTCCCGGAAAGTATAGCAGAACCTGCAAGGGATCTGTAAAATGATGCCAGGAGGACAACAGCATGATACTTCGATATCTCTTCGGACATCCCTTTGATACAGAGGCCGTGCCGAATAAGCCTGCAGTTTCCGACGGCCCGGTTCCGTACCTTTCCGTGGAAAATGACGGCAGCAGCCTTTCCATGACGCTTTCGGACGATGACGTCGTCTACGGTCTTGGCGAGACCGTGCGCGGCATGAACAAGCGGGGCTGGATCTATGTCTCCTATAACACGGACGAGTTTCTGCACACGGAGACGACAAAGAGCCTGTACGCGAGCCAGAACTTCCTTCTTGTGACGAACGGCCTTCGAAGCCTCGGGATCTTTGTCGACTGCCCCGGCGAGGTGACCTTTGACATCGGCTATACAAAGATGGACCGGCTCTGTATCCGCCCGGCAAAGCCGGACTTTGAGCTGTATCTTGTAACGAGTGCAAAGATGGATCCTGCGGCCGCAAGGCGGGACGTGGTGCACCATTTCCGCAGGCTCATCGGAAAGAGCTATCTGCCGCCGCTTTTTGCCTTCGGCTACGGACAGAGCAGGTGGGGATACAAGAGTGAGGACGATGTCGAAGAGGTTGCGGACTCCTACGAGCGGATGGGCGTTCCCCTCGATGCCATCTATCTTGACATCGACTATATGGATCACTTCAAGGACTTCACGGTAAATGAAGAGACCTTCCCGGATTTTCCGGGGTTTGTTTCCCGCATGAAAGACCGCGGCATTCACCTCGTGCCGATCATCGATGCCGGCATCCGGAAAGAGGAGGGCTACTGTGTCTACGAAGAGGGAAAAAAGAACGGATATTTTGTAAAGGATAAAGACGGGAAGGACTTTACCGCCGCAGTCTGGCCGGGAGAGGTGTGCTTCCCGGATGTCTTAAGCAGCAGGGCAAGACAGTGGTTCGGATCACAGTACGATGTGCTCCTTGATGCCGGAATCGACGGGTTCTGGAACGACATGAACGAGCCCTCGATCTTCTACACGCCGGAGCGGCTGAACCAGGCCATCCGGAATGTGGCAGGCTATGAGGGAAAAGACCTTGATGTCAATGCGTTCATGCGTCTTCGGGATGAGATGGGGACCCTCTCGAACAACCGGGAGGATTACCGGAACATGTTTCATGACGCGGACGGAACAAAAGTCTGCCACGATGACGTCCACAATCTCTTTGGCTTCAACATGACACGCGCTGCCGGGGAGCACTTCCTGAAGGCGTGCGGGGAGGGGAAGGTACTGCTGTTTTCAAGATCCTCCTACATCGGCATGCACCGCTATGGCGGCGTCTGGACCGGCGACAACAGAACCTGGTGGAGCCACCTGAAACTCTCCCTCCAGCAGCAGCCCGCCCTGAACATGGCAGGCTTTCTCTATTCCGGATCGGACATGGGAGGGTTCATGGACGATACCACCGAGGACCTGATGCTCCGGTGGCTGTCCGCGTCCCTGTTCACCCCGCTCTATCGGAACCACGCAGCCCTCGGGACAAGACAAAAGGAGCTCTACCGCTTCCCGCACAGGAGCTGGTTCGAGAATCTCGTGCAGCTTCGCTACGCTCTGATCCCGTATATCTATGCCCAGTTCCGGAAGGCGAGAGACGACGATGCGATGTACTTTGCACCGCTCTCGTTCTTCTACGGAAACGATGAGAGAGTGATGCAGATCGAGGATCAGCTGATGGCAGGCGAGGACGTGATGATCGCCCCGGTGGTGGAACAGAATAAGAAGGGGCGCATGGTCTACCTTCCGGAGGACATGACGCTCGTTCGCTTCCGCTCCTTTGAAGACTACGATACCGTGCCGCTTGCAAAGGGAGACCATTACGTTTCCTGCGCTCTGAATGAGGCTCTGGTGTTTATCCGCAAAGGCCATGTGCTGCCTCTTGGCGTTCCCGCTGCAAACACTGCCGAGCTTGACCTCGGGAATCTCACGCAGATCCGGGGTTGAGAGGATCCCGGGTGTCAGCCTTTTGCAGGGGAGAGCTTCAGGAAACTTCTCATGTGCGAGAGCACATGGCTCTTTTCAAGAGAGAGGAACAGGACGTACAGAACGGCGGTGTCCACCGGCAGCTGGATCAGGTTGGAGAGAGCTCTTGCCGGCAGAATGGCGGCAAGGCTGTTTCCGTAGAGGATCATCGACCAGAGGGTGTTGAGGCAGATGTTGACAAAGAGCTTGATGAAAAGCTGCCCCGCAAAGATCCGGGGAAGGCTTACCTTATGGCCGTTCTTTCCGTGTGTCATGAGGCCGAAGAAAAGAGAGCCCACGGCTGCAGAGAGGGTATAGCCCGGGAAAAACGGGCCCGTCGGGTGGCACAGGTATTTGACGACGTCCATGACCCCGCCGAACACGGCACCTGCAAAGGGACCCAGCAGGTAGTCGACGAGGCGGTTCGGAACCGAGGAAAACCCGATGCGCAGGTAGTCGGTTACCTGAATGGAGGCGACATACGAGAGCACGATGGCCAGCGCTCCCATGAGCCCTGTGAACGAGAGCACCTGAATGGACAGCGTGTTTGATCTGGAATGTTTATCGGACATGAAAAGACCTCCTTCTGCAGTTGTCTTCGCGTACTGCATTTGGGAGGCGGAAAAGTCTTCCTGTTGCAGCAGCGGGATGCGGATCCTGCACCGCAGAAAGAACATCTGATGATGAACTTTCTTTCGTCCGGCTGACAACTCCCTGTTCAGCCGGCACTTGACGCGCGGGATCCTACTCTGCCCTGTTGATTGTGCCTTTATTGTACCCGGAATGAAAAATCCTGCAACGGGAAACTTGGCCGGAAGCGCTTTTCCCGTGTACAAAAATCGGCCGATGGAGTAAAATATCCCTGTTTTGAGATGATCTTAAGAGGATTGGGTGACAAGGACGTTATCCGGAAGAACACGTATTCGCCGGATACCTGCCACCTTTTTTATTTGGTTGTTTTAAGGCGGAAAAAAGTGAACAAAGTGAACGGAGGAGAATATGGTTAAGTACGTATTTGTCACAGGAGGCGTGGTATCCGGTCTTGGCAAGGGCATCACGGCGGCCTCTCTCGGGCGTCTTCTGAAGGCGCGCGGCTACAAGGTCACGATGCAGAAGTTCGACCCCTACCTGAACGTGGACCCGGGCACCATGAACCCGATCCAGCACGGCGAGGTGTTTGTCACGGACGACGGCACCGAGACGGATCTGGACCTTGGCCACTATGAGCGTTTCATCGACGAGAACCTGAACCACAAGTCCAATGTCACCTCCGGAAAGGTCTACTGGACCGTCATCAACAAGGAGCGTCACGGGGATTACGGCGGAGGCACCGTGCAGGTGATTCCGCACATCACGAACGAGATCAAGTCGAGGTTCTACCGCTCGGACGATCCGAATGAGGACTCCATTGCGATCATTGAGATCGGCGGCACGGTCGGAGACATCGAGTCCCAGGCCTTCTATGAGGCCATCCGCCAGTTCCAGCAGGAACTGGGGCCGAAGAACTCCTGCATGATCCATGTCACGCTGATCCCGTATCTGTATGGCTCCAATGAGATGAAGACCAAGCCCACGCAGCAGTCCGTCAAGGAACTGCAGCAGATGGGCATTCGCGCAGACATCATTGTCTGCCGTGTCAACAGCGAGATTCCCCAGTATCTGCGCGACAAGATCTCGCTCTACTGCAACGTCCCGCAGGGAAATGTCATCCAGAACCTGAACGCGGAGTCGATCTACGAGGTGCCGCTCATGATGGAGGACGAGCACCTGGCACAGGCAGTCTGCCGCTGCCTTGATCTTCCCTGCCCGGAGCCGGATCTGTCCGACTGGATTGAGATGGTCGACAATCTCAAGAACTCCAAGGACGAGGTGGAGATCGCACTGGTCGGCAAGTACACGACGCTCCATGATGCCTACCTGTCCGTCGTCGAGGCTCTGCACCACGGCGGCATCGCAAACCACGCAAAGGTGAACATCCGCTGGGTGGATTCCGAGGAAGTCGAGCGGCAGGGGTGCGAAGCCCTTCTGTCCGGAATTGACGGCATGATCGTTCCTGGCGGCTTCGGCGACCGCGGCACCGAGGGCATGATCATGGCAGCGGGCTATGCCCGGGACAAGAAGATCCCCTACCTTGGCATCTGCCTTGGCATGCAGATGGCCATCGTCTCGTTCGCACGGGACGTCCTCGGCATGCACGATGCCAACAGCGCCGAGTTTGCACCGGATACGATGCACCCGGTCATCGACCTCATGCCCGAGCAGCGCGGCGTCGAGAACCTCGGCGGCACGATGCGCCTGGGTGCCTATCCGTGCGTCCTGGATGAGACGAGCAAGGCCTATGAGCTCTACGGCACAAAGGATATCTCCGAGCGCCACCGCCACCGCTATGAGGTGAACAACGATTACAGGGAGGCGCTCAGGGAAGGCGGCATGAAGCTTTCCGGTCTGTCTCCGGACGGCCGCATCGTCGAGATGATCGAGCTTTCCGATCACCCGTACTACATCGGAACACAGGCACATCCGGAATTCAAGTCCCGTCCGAACAAGCCGCACCCGCTCTTCAGAGGACTGGTCGCAGCAGCCAAGGCCTACAAGGAAGCACATGGACAGGACGCGGCCTCTGATACGAAAGAATAGGGGGTTGGTTATGCAGGCACACACCTATGAAGACGTACTGAACTTTGTCGACGAGGAGAACATCAAGTTCATCCGGCTGGCATTTTTCGACGTGTTTGGCAATCAGAAGAACATCGCGATCATGCCCGGTGAGCTTCGCCGTGCCTTTGAGGTGGGAATCTCCTTTGATGCCTCGGCGATCACGGGCTTTGGCGAGGAGGTCAAGAGTGATCTGTTCCTGAAGCCGGATCCGACATCCCTCTCCATCATTCCCTGGCGCCCGCTGGATGGCGGTGTCTGCCGCATGTTCTGCGACATCTGCTATCCGGACGGCACTCCGTTTGAGAAGGACACCCGGTACATGCTCCGGCGCGCGGTGCGCACCGCACGGGAGAGCGGCATCAGCGTGAACATCGGACCCGAGATCGAGTTCTATGTCTTCAAGCTCGATGACAAGGGTGAGCAGACTCAGGAGCCCATCGACCACGCATCCTACATGGCTGTCGCTCCCGCAGACCGTGGCGAGAACCTTCGGCGTGACATCTGCTTTACGCTGCTCGAGATGGGCATCACCCCCGAGGCCTCGCACCATGAGCAGGGCCCGGGACAGAATGAAGTGGATTTCCGCTATTCCGACCCCTTAACCAGTGCGGACAACACCACGATGTTCAAGTGGGCGGTTCGGAACCTCGCCGATCAGAACGGCATGTGGGCGGACTTCTCCCCGAAGCCGCTTCGCGATGCGGCCGGCAACGGCATGCACCTCAACATGTCCGTGAAGAGCACGGATGGCACGGATTACACCGACAGCTTCATGGCCGGCATCATGCGCCATATCAAAGAGATCGCGCTGTTCCTGAATCCGACGCCCAAGAGCTATGAGCGCTTCGGCCAGCTCGAGGCACCCTACTATATCTCCTGGTCGGACGAGAACCGCTCGCAGCTGATCCGTATTCCGGCCGATCCTTCCGGCGGACGCCGTATTGAGCTGCGTTCCCCGGATCCGATGGCAAACCCGTATCTTGCCTACACCCTGCTGATCTATGCCGGCCTTGACGGCATCAGCAGGAAGATGGCGCCGGAGCGCCCGATGAACATCAACCTCTACCGCGCCGATCCGGATCTGACCGGCAAGCTCGAGAAACTGCCCTCTCACTTCGAGGAGGCGGTACAGTACGCGGTGGATTCGGAATTTGTCAGGAAGCATGTATCAGAGGAATGCCTTGCCGCGTACTGCCACAGGGACCGCTGATGATAGGAAGGACTTCATGCCCGCAGGAGTGACAAAATGCAATGCGGTCATTGTTGCCGCATCACAGACATCCTATGCCGCGATCAAGCAGATCGTAGCCGGCGTGTTCAGCTCTGTCGCGTTTGCCGGTTCGATGGCGGAGGCCAAGCAGAAGGCATCGGCAGGCCTGTGCGACATCGTCATCATCAATACGCCGATCCCCGATGAATTCGGAGTCAACTCGGCGCTCGACATCGTGACACGGTTTCCCTTCGTGCAGGTGATGGTGCTGGTCAAGGCAGACCTGTATGAGCAGGTCACCTATAAGGTAAGAGGCTACGGCATCTTCGTGCTCTCAAGGCCGATCCGCGGGCAGACACTGCTCGAGGGGGTCCGCATGCTGGAGAGCATGCACGGGAAGATCGCACAGCTGCAGAACGAGAACCTGAAATTAAAGCGCCGGCTCGACGAGACAACCATCGTGACAAGAGCCAAGTGTCTTCTCATCGAGAAGAAGAGCATGAGCGAGGAAGAGGCACACTACTACCTCGAGCGGACCGCGATGGATTCCTCGAAATCAAAGAAGGAAGTGGCACAGGAAATTATCCGGGAACTCGACCCGGATCAGTAAGACACACAGCCCGGCAGGAGAGATCCCGCCGGGATTTTTCATGAAGAAGGAGCACAAGATGAAGTTTCAGGACATGCCCTATACAAGGGTTGACATGAATGAGGTGGCAAAGCAGTTTGAAGACCTGATGAAAGATCTGGACAGGTCTGGGAGCGGCGAAGAGGCGTTCAGGGTACACGAGCGCTATTACACGCTCACGGGACATGTGATGACGATGATGACGATTGCGGAGATCCGCCATGACATCGACATGACCGATGACTTTTATGCCGCAGAGCAGGACTACTACGACAAAGTCACCCCGACCTATCAGAACCTGTGCACGAAGTACAACGAAAAGCTGTATGCGTCCCCGCACCGGCCGTATCTTGAAGAGAAGATCGGGAAGGTCGCCTTCCGGAACATCGAGCTCCAGAAGATGTCCGTCGATGAGAAGATCCTGCCTCTCATGGAGGAGGAGAACCGGCTGCAGACACAGTATAACCATCTGCTTGCCACCGCAAAGATCGACTGGGAGGGCCAGAGCCTGAACCTCTCCCTCATGGAGCCCTATCTCCACAATGCCAACAGAAGCATTCGGAAAAAGGCCTGGGATGCCTTCACCGCCTTCTTTGTCGCAAACCGGGAGCAGCTCGACGACATCTATGACCGCCTCGTGAAGAACCGCACGGCACAGGGGCAGGCGATGGGGCATGAGAACTATCTGCCCCTTGGCTATGCCCGCATGATCCGGAACTGCTATGGCAGGGACGACATCGCAAGATTCCGGAAACAGGTAAAGGAGGACTACGTTCCCTTTGCCGAGAAGATCCACGATGCAAGGCGCGAGCGGCTGCACCTTGCAAAGCTCTCCTACATCGATGAGGGCGTCTATTTTCCGGAGGGGAATCCCGCCCCTGTCGGGACGCCGGAGGAGATCCTCCTGGCCGGACGGAAGATGTACAATGCGCTTTCTCCCGAGACGGCAGAGTTCATGAACTTCATGTGTGACAACGATCTCTTCGATGTCCTCGGGAGAAAGACCAAGAAGACCGGCGGATACATGACCTATATCCCCGACTATAAGGCGCCGTTCATCTTTGCAAACTTCAACGGTACGAGCGGTGATGCCGATGTCATCACCCATGAGTGCGGCCACGCCTTCCAGGGATACCTGACACGGAACGATCCCATAAGGGAGCATGCGGACATCACGATGGAGACGGCGGAGACACACTCGATGTCGATGGAGTTCTTCACGGAGCCCTATATGGATCTGCTCTTTAAGAAGCGGGCAAAGGACTACGTGCAGATGCACTTCGAGGACGCCGTGCTGTTCATCCCCTACGGGACGATGGTCGATGAGTTCCAGGACATCTGCTATCAGGATCCGGGCCTTACCCCGAAGATGCGCGATGAGGTCTGGCGGGATCTCGAAAAGCAGTACAAGCCGCACCTGGACTACACGGGCAATGCCTACTTCGAGGAGGGCGGCTTCTGGCAGAAGCAGCACCACATCTATGACTGCCCGCTCTACTACATCGACTACTGCATTGCACAGACGAATGCCCTGCAGTACAAGATCTGGCAGGACCGGGACTATAGGCAGGCGTGGGAAAGTTATCTGAAACTCTGCCGCCTGTCCGCCTCGGATTTCTTCTTCGGGCTGGAAGAGAAGGCGGGCCTTATCAATCCCTTTGAGGATGGGTGCCTGAAGTACGTTGTAAAGAAGCTGGAGGAGAAGCTTCACATGGACTGAGAGCTCGTTTTCCGTGGACATTTTGGGGGACGCAGATTAGAATAAGAGCGGTTCGAACAACATATGGGAGGCAAACATGGAACACACCCTGATTCTGGTTTCGGCGGGAGAGTCGGAATGGAAGACGTCCGACCTGTTTACAGGCTGGATCGATGTTCTTCTGTCAAAACAGGGGGTTGAGGAGGCGGATCTTGCCGGCAGGCAGTTGAAGCGCGAGAAAGTGCAGCTGGATCTTGCCTACACGTCGTTCTTAAAGCGCGGCATCGACACCCTGAATCATATCCTTGCGCAGATGGATCAGGAGTACATTCCGGTAGTCAAGAGCTGGAAGCTCAACGAGCGGCACTACGGTGCCCTCGAGGGCATCTCCAAGCGGCAGACGGCGGAGGCCTACGGGGCGGACCAGGTGCAGACCTGGCGGAGAGCCTATGACGTGGAGCCGCCGGCGGTCGACGAGGACGACGACAGAAATCCTGTCCTTGATCCGCGCTACCGGAAGGTGGATCCGGCAATGCTTCCGAGAACCGAGTCGATCAAAGACGTCTCGGACCGCGTCGCCGCCTACTATGAGGAGACCATTGTCCCCTCGGTAAGAGAGAACGGCGCCGTACTTGTCTGCGGCCACTCCAACAGCATCCGCGCACTGATCGGATACCTGGACGGCTTAAAGGACGAGGAGATCACAAAGCTTGAGATCGCACCGGCATCTCCCCGCATCTATACGCTGGGCGATGACCTTTCGGTGCAGGGCGTCCGGGATCTGTTCTGAAACGGCTCACAATTCACAATGGTTTGATTGGTTCACAATATCCAAGGAGGAGACTCTGTATGAGCAAACCTGTAGTACTCGTAGTTATGGACGGCGTCGGCTGGACGGACAAGGACAACGGCAATGCGGTCATGCATGCCTACAAGCCCCAGATCGACGAGCTGATGACCAAGTGGCCCCACACGACCATCAAGGCATCGGGCACGGCAGTAGGCCTGCCGTCGGACTCCGACATGGGCAACTCCGAGGTCGGTCACAACGCCCTCGGCTGCGGCCAGATTTATTCCCAGGGCGCAAAGCTCGTCAATGAGAGCATCGAGTCCGGTGACATCTACAAGTCCGCCGCATGGCAGAAGTCGGTGGCACAGGTGAAGGAGCACAACGGAAAGCTTCACTTCCTCGGACTGCTCTCCGACGGCAACGTTCACTCCAATATCTCTCACCTCATCGCGATGATGCGCGAGGCAAAGAAAGAGGGAATCCATGAGGTCCGCTGCCACATCCTGCTTGACGGCCGTGATGTTCCCGAGACCTCCGCACTTCAGTATGTCGATCAGCTCGAGGGCGTCATCAGGGAGCTCAACGACGATTCCTACCATGCGTGCATTGCTTCCGGCGGCGGCCGCATGACCATCACGATGGACCGCTATGAGGCGGACTGGTCGATGGTCGAGAGAGGCTGGCACTGCCATGTCCTGGGCGACGGAAGAAAGTTCCAGTCTGCCACCGAGGCCATCGAGACCTACCGCAAGGAGGGCGGATACACGGATCAGTACCTTCCGGGCTTTGTCATTGCGGATGCAGCCGGCAACCCTGTCGGCACGATCGATGACGGCGATTCCGTGATCCTGTTCAACTTCCGCGGCGACCGTGCAGTCGAGATTTCCAAGTGCTTCGACTACATGGATACCTTCGACAAGTTTGATCTTGTGAAGAAGCCGAAGGTCTTCTACTGCGGCATGCTGCAGTACGACGGCGACCTGAAGCTCCCGGCAAACTTCCTGGTGGAGCCCCCGCACATCAAGTACACGCTCTCCGAGTTCCTCGTCAAGCGCGGCGTCAAGAGCTATGCCTGCTCCGAGACGCAGAAGTTCGGCCACATGACCTACTTCTGGAACGGCAACCGCTCCGAGAAGTTCTCCGATGAGCTCGAGGACTGGGAAGAGGTTCCGTCCGATATCATCCCGTTCGATCAGAAGCCGTGGATGAAGGCAACCGAGGTCACGGAGAAGATCGTCGCGGCCATCGAGTCCGGCAAGTATCAGTTTATCCGCTGCAATTATCCCAACGGCGACATGGTCGGCCACACCGGAAACTATGAGGCAACCCTCATCGGCGTCGAGTCCGTCGATCTGAACCTTCGCCGCGTGATGGATGCCTGCATGAAGTACGGCTACACGCTGCTTGTCATGGCGGACCACGGCAACTCCGATGAGATGGTCGACAAGAACGGCAAGCCGAAGACCTCTCACTCTCTGGCAAGAGTTCCGTTTGCGGTCTACAACGGACCGGAGGGAACCAAGGTCAAGGACGGCGATTTCGGCCTTGCAAACGTTGCGGCAACCGTCGTGAAGATCCTGGGCTATGAGCCGGACGAGCACTGGCTTGAGAGCATCACCGAGTAAGAGTGAAGTTATAAGTTCATAACGGGTATGGAGACAGGAGAGTTTTGGAAACGTCTGAAAGAGGGGCGGTCCGGACTCTCCTTGTTTTTTAACAGGAGTGCCATGTCACAGATCACGAAAATGGCGCTGGAGGCGTCGCTGAAGAAACTGCTTCGCACCAAGCCGCTCGACAAGATCACAATTCAGGAAATCACCGATGACTGCGGAATCTCCCGCTCGGCCTTTTACTACCACTTCCAGGATATCTATGCGCTGGTGGAGTGGTGTGCCCTGGAGGACTTCTCGAAGGCCCTCGGCGGCAGGAAGACGATGGATACCTGGGAGGACGGTCTTCGGGCCATTCTGCAGGAGGTGGTGGAGGAGAAGGATTTCATCTCCAATATCTATCACAACGCCAACCATGATCTGATCGTCAAGTACCTCTCGGCGCAGACGGAGCAGCTGCTCTTTGGCGTGGTGCAGGAAGAGTCGAAGGGGCTGACCGTCACGGAAGGGCAGAAGCACTATGTGGCGCACTTCTATCAGTTCGGCTTTGTCGGCATGGTGACCGAGTGGTTCGGAAAGGGCATGAAGGAGGACATCGATGCCTTTGTGGATCGCTTTGCGACCATGCTGAACGGGTCGTTCCGCAACGCTCTCGAGCAGTTTGATCAGTGCAACAAGGGTCTGAAGGCAAAGTGAGACAGAAAACGGGGACGGGATGGTCATACCGATTCTCTTTGAGAGAGGAAGCCGCGGAAAACTGCGGCTTCCTTTTTTCTGATCGGGTGGCTAAAATGTAAGGCGCTTATAACCTGGCTTAAATCCACCCAAAACCGGTAACAGCAGGCCGGCGGATTGGGATTCTGACTGTTAAGGTCAGAGAACACAACATACTTCGGAAATAAAATTCATGATCTGATGATTGCCAAACGGTAATTTCAGAATAATTGCTTTTATATCTTCAAAGTACTGCTGTTGTTGTGTTCGGTAAAATTATACCATGCGATTACCGATCAACAAGAAATTTACGCCTGGAAGGAGGCAGTTTTCATCATGAATCCATCACGTGACAAAGTCATCGTACGCACCAGCATCATCGGCATTCTGGCAAACGTTCTGCTTGCCGTTTTCAAGGCCATGGTCGGTACGCTGTCCCATTCCGTCGCCATCGTGCTCGACGCGGTCAACAACCTCTCGGACGCCCTCTCGTCCCTCATCACCATCATCGGCATCAAGCTTGCCGGCAAGGCGCCGGACAAGAAGCACCCTCTGGGACATGGAAGAATCGAGTACCTGAGTGCGGCGGTGATCTCCATGATCATTCTCTACGCCGGCATTTCCGCCTTCGTGGAATCGGTGAAAAAGATCATACACCCCGAGACACCGGACTATACCGCGATCTCTCTGATCATCATCGCAGTCGCGGTGGTGGTGAAGATTGTCCTCGGACTGTTTGTGCAGGGGCAGGGAAAAAAGGCAGAGTCCGATTCCCTCATCGCATCCGGAAAGGACGCAATGTTCGATTCCATCATCTCTGCCTCGACTCTTGTCGCTGCTGCCATCTACCTGTTTTTCGGAGTCAGCCTTGAGGCCTGGCTTGGCGCTGCGATTGCACTCATCATTATCAAATCCGGTCTGGAGTCCCTGAGGGACACGATCAGCGAGATCCTGGGACAGAGAGTCGAGCCCTCGCTCTCCAAGGCGATCAAGAAGGACATCGCATCCTTCCCCGAGGTGAACGGGGCCTATGACCTTGTGATCAACAACTACGGACCGAATACCCTCATCGGAGCGGTGCACATCGAAGTGCCGGGCACGATGACCGTGGAGGAACTCAATGACCTGCAGTACCGGATCATGCATCTGATTTTTCAGAAGTACCATGTGATCCTGAACGGCATTTCCGTCTATGCGCAGAATTCCTCCAGTGAGAAGATCAATGAGATGCGGGAGAAGGTCTACGGGATCTGCGATAAACACCCGGAGGTCATCAACCACCACGGCTTCCATGTGGACGAGGAGTCGAAGACCATCCGCTTCGACATCATCGTCTCCTTTGACATCAAAGACCGGAAGGAGATCTACCATCAGGTGGTACAGGAGGTACAGGCACTGTATCCCGGCTATCACCTCGAAGTTGTGCTCGACGGAGACATTTCGGATTAGAACGCCGTTCATTGAAAGTTAACAGTTGCGACACATTTCCACAATCGGGACTTTTCATTTTCCCGGTATCATGATTACTGTCTGGAATTTCTTTTAGAAGACGAAAGAATCGTCCCCGGGACAGGGACGCCGTTCATTCTTTCCGGAGGTAAACACATGATCAAATTGGCAGCACTTGCAATTGCGGGACTTTTATTTCTGGCAGCGGGCGCTCTGGTGCGCATCATCGGAAGCAATCTCGAGGATGAGGCCTTTGAGGATGAGCTGACAGCGGCAGCGGATGAACTGGCAGTCGGAAAGATCTCCGGGTTACGGTAACCGACAACTGAATACTTCAATACGAACAAGGGCGGTCGTCTCCGGATTTCCGGAAGCGGCCGCCCCTTTTGTTCATATTCTGTTTTCAGTAAAGGAGATGCTCCGTGAGGCCTTCCTCTTTCATGACCGATCGGACATAGTCCTCGCTCTCATCGATGAAGTAGGCGATGTTCGTGACGTCATAGCCTTCGGCGAGCATGGAGCGGATGTAGGAACGCCTGGTATCCTCTACGGCCTCCGTGCTGTCTTCTTCCGTGCGTTTCGGGGCGGGCTCTGCGCTTGCGCGGAGAAATGCGTCCTCCAGCGCATAGGAGTCGAGAACGGCCTGCTCTCTTGCAGAAAGCGGCGTGTCCTCTTTGGGAGCAGTCACAGTCAGTCTCCCGTCGAGGTAGTCCGCCACATGGCCCATGACGTCGGTCATGGTGGCAAGGTCTGTCTTCACATCCCCCGTCTCCAGGGAGTGATTCCCGTGGGGATATTCAAAGAGCGGGATCCTGTGAATCCTGCTCAGTTCCTTTACCTTTTCAAAATCTGCCCACTGGTCTTCGTGCGCGCTGAAGGCGATGCCGCAGCCATCGAGCACGTGATCATAGGTAATCTCCAGAGGTGTGAACATGACATGGCGGAACACTCTGCAGTTGTCATGCACGCCCGTCTCTTCCTCATAGGCTGCCGCAATGGCTGTGCCGATGCTCTTTGAGAGAAACAGCACCTCATCGTATTCCGTAAAATTCACGTCCTTCAGGGCATCGCGGATCATCGAAAGCCCCAGCGTCAGACCCTCGGCAAGCTTTGACTTGTTGAGGACGATGCCGCTCTTCGTATAGCTCGTCCGTACGATTTCATATCCTCTTGCCCTGGCCAGCTTCTGCCCGTAGTAGAGAAGCGGCTTGTCACAGTGGTACCCGATGCCGGGGAATACGACACACAATTTCGCACTCATCGTCTGCAGTCCTTTCGATTGTTCACTTATCTGGTCCCTATCTTAGCACAGGTTTGCGTCTTTGTTTTCCGGGTCATTTCGATTATAATGGCCTGCACGGAAAGGAAGATACCATGGCAGAAAAGCAGAACTACAAGATGACCCTCTCCTATGACGGGACGAGATATTTCGGGTGGGAACACCAGCCGGGAAATGACATGACCATTCAGGGAAAACTCGAGAGCGTACTGTCTCTCATGACGGGAGAGCAGGTGGACGTGATCGGCGCGGGGCGCACCGATGCGGGCGTGCATGCGCGGGCAATGGTCTGCAATGCGCTTCTTGCAACGGATCTGTCCGAGCTTGAGATCCAGCAGTACCTGAACCGTTACCTGCCGGATGACATCAGCGTGAGCGAGGTGAAGATCGCAGCAGAGCGCTTCCATGCGCGCTACAAGGCGATCGGCAAGACCTACCGCTACAGCCTCTGGTATGCGGAGAGCGGTGTGGTGCCGGTCTTTGAGCGAAAGTACATCTGGTGCCTGAAGGAAGAGCCGGACGTTTCGGCGATGAGAGAGGCTGCAGAGCACCTTCAGGGGGAGCACGACTTCAGGAGCTTCTGCGGCAACCCGCACATGAAAAAGTCCACGGTCCGAAACGTCGATACCATCCGCATCGAGACAAACGGCCATGCGATCCGCATCTACTATCACGGGTCGGGCTTTCTGCAGAACCAGGTGCGCATCATGACGGGGACGCTGCTTGAGGCGGGGTATCACAGGATCACGCCGGAACAGATCGATGACATCCTTGAAGCGAAGGACCGCAAAATGGCAGGCCCCACGGCGCCGGCCCTCGGACTTTGTCTGATGAAGGTGGATTACTGATGAGAGACGTACTGCCCGCGGTGATTGTCATCGCAAACATCATTGATTTTGCTGCCGCCATGGTGCAGATCGCATCCGGCGTGGTTCAGGAAAAGAAGAAGATCCTGTTCTTTCAGACCCTGCAGATTGGCATGCAGACCGTATCCATGACCATGCTTCAGGCCTATACGGGAGCTGTCAGCAACGTGATTTCCGTGATCCGGAACGTGCTTGCGGTGAAGGAAAAGCTTGGCCTTCCCGCAAAGCTGCTGCTCATTGCAGCCCAGCTTGCCCTGACGATCTTTTTCGGAGACGGCACCATCGTGTCCTGGCTCCCGTTTATCGTCTGCACGGTATATATCCTTCTCATGGACATGAAAAATCCGATCGCCTTCAAGATCCTGGTCACTTCGACCTTCGCTCCGTGGGTCATCTACTACCTGGTCTACCGTTCCTACACCGGGGCTTTCTTTGCCGCTGCGACCATTGTGGCAAATATCGTGAGCCTTACCCGCATGATCCGGGAGAGCAGGAAAGAAGCTGCTGAATAAGCAGTTTCAGGCTGCCTCTTGCTATCTGTGACATCTGATATAGAATAAATATAAATTTCCGGTGAAGTCTTTTTAGAGAATTTTCACTTGTGTGCAATTCGTTAGACTTCTATAATAGGCAACAACAGCAGCCGGGAGTGCCTTATGGCGCGCCCGGCGGAAAGCAGGGAATATGAGCGATAAAGATGATGAAATCAGATATTGTTCGATCTGCCACCGCTCCGAAGAGGATGCCGGAAAGCTGATCGATCTTCATAACGGGATGTACATCTGCCCGGACTGCATGCAGAAAATGATCAACCAGGCAAGCAGCATTGACTACGAGGAGATCCTCAGGCAGCTGCAGGACGGCAAGATCCCGGATATGAATTCACTGGCGAAGATGTTTACCCCGGATACCAATGACAGTGCTCCCGCAAAGCAGAGTGAAAACACCCCCGCCGTGAAGAATGAGGATGGCAAATCCGAAGACGGTTCGTCCTCTTCCGATTCGGAAGATAAAAACAAGCAGAGAAAGTTCTACTGGGACGAGTCTTCACGCAAGTTCGAGTCCAAGAATGAGGATGACGACAACGATGAGAAGGAGGACCGCAAGCCCCAGATCAACTTCGTGAATCTGGGTGATCTGTTCGGCGGTTATTCGAACGGCCCGCAGCAGAAGGTAAAGAAAAAGAAGAAGGACGGCCCCAAGCCGGTCTTCTCAGCAGATAATATCCCGGCACCGCATCTGTTAAAGGCGGAGCTGGACAAGTACGTCATCGGACAGGAGAAGGCAAAGAAGACGATCGCAGTTGCGGCCTATAACCATTACAAGAGAGTCCGCACCGGCACGATGGACGACATCGAGATTGGAAAGTCCAACATCCTGCTCATCGGACCCACCGGATCCGGCAAGACCTATCTTGTTCAGACGCTGGCGCGCCTTCTGGATGTGCCGCTTGCGATCACGGATGCGACGAGCCTGACGGAGGCCGGCTACATCGGCGATGATGTCGAGAGCTGCATCTCCAAGCTCCTTGCGGCGGCGGATAACGACGTCGACAAGGCACAGAAGGGCATTGTCTTCATCGATGAGATCGACAAGCTTGCCAAGAAGCAGAACCTGAACTCCCGCGATGTCTCCGGCGAAGCGGTCCAGCAGGGACTTTTAAAGCTCCTTGAGGGCTCCGAGGTTGAGGTACCGGTGGGCGCCAACTCCAAGAGCGCCATGGTACCGAACGTGACGGTCGACACGACGAACATCCTGTTTATCGTCGGCGGTGCGTTCCCGGGTCTCGAGAGCATCATCAAGCAGAGACTCAAGAAACAGACATCCATCGGCTTCTCGGCGGAGCTCAAGGACAAGTTTGACGATGATCCGAACATCATGGACAAGGTCACGAATGATGACCTGCGTGATTTCGGCATGATCCCCGAGTTCCTCGGCCGTCTGCCGATCGTCTGCACGCTGCAGAGTCTGTCCGAGGACATGTATGTTGATATCCTCACGAAGCCGAAGAACGCGATCATCAAGCAGTACCAGAAGCTGCTCGCACTGGATGGCGTGGACCTCGAGTTCGAGGACGGCGCCCTGCGTGCGATTGCAAAACAGGCTGCAAAGAAGGAGACCGGTGCAAGAGCACTGCGCTCCATCATCGAGGGCTTCATGCTCGACATCATGTATGAGGTCCCGAAGGACAAGAACATCGGCAAGGTGATCATCACCCAGGACTACATCGAGGGCAAGGGCGGCCCGCGTGTCGAGATCAAACAGAGCCTCGGACTGTCCGGAAGCACCACCGAGCAGAAGAAGCTTGAGACCACGGCAGGCACCGGCGTGGTACAGGAAGGCGCAAACTCGTAAATCCGTACTGGGAAGAGGGGATTATCATGAAGCGGAACGCGGATTTTCTGCTGTATCCCGCAGCTGCCGCAGTGGTTTTTGCGGCGGATCAGAGTTTTAAGAAGGCTGTCAAAAAGAAGATCCCGGCAGATGGCATGGTTCGGGTGAAGGACTTTGTGATACTTTCCAACACAAAGAACGGCGGGTTTGCCTGCAATGCGTTTGAGAAGGACAGAAAGCTCGTGCGTACCGTGACAGCTGCTGCAACCGGAACGGTTGCAGGTGTCCTCAGCACCACGCTTGCCCTGACGGGGAGCGGAGAGAAGAAGCTTCGGAAGGCGGGACTTTCCCTCCTGACCGGCGGCGCCCTGGGGAATCTTGCGGACCGTCTCAGGGACGGATATGTGACGGACTTTGTGACCTTTACGAAGGGACCAGAGAAGCTGACACAGCTTGCCTTCAACACGGCGGACTTCTCGATCTTTGCCGGGGCGATCCTGATTGTGATTGACGAGATCCTGGAAAAGAGCGACGACTGAGTCTTAAACAACTGCACACGAAATACGAAAGGCAGGTTTCCAATGTGAGGAAACCTGCCTTTTTCGTGGTTATTCGATTTTCAGATTTGCTGACGACTATGCCGTGATCGTCGTTCCGGCCTTCCCGTTCAGGGCGTCGATGACGTTGTCGGCGGTCGTGATGATCGTTCTGCCGTCCGGGCGCGCGGCAAGGTACTGAATCGCCGCATTGATCTTCGGCAGCATGTCATCGGGACCGAACTGGCCCTCGGCGATATACTGCTTGGCCTCCTCGACGTTCATGCGCTCGATGGCCTTCTGATCCTCCCGGCCGAAGTTCAGATAGACATTCGGGACGGAGGTGAGGATCACGAGTTCATCACTTTTAAGATCCGATGCAAGCTTTCCTGCGATGTCATCCTTCTCGATGACAGCCGAGGCACCCTGCAGGGCACCATCCTGAATGATGACCGGGATGCCGCCGCCTCCGCAGCAGATGACGATCTGGCCGTTGTCAACGAGGAGACGGATGGCATCGATCTCAAGGATGTCGAGGGGCTTTGGTGTTGCGACCACACGCAGATACCCCTTGCCGGGCTCCTCGACGACGTAGTTGCCCTTCTTCACCTCATTGTCCGCATCCTCCTTGGACATGTACCGGCCGATCTTCTTGGTCGGTGCGTAAAACGCCTCATCATAGGGGTCCACGGAAACCTGCGTCAGAATCGTGGATACCGGAGTGGTGATGCCGCGGGTTAACAGCTCTGCCTTCAGGGCGTTCTGGATATCATATCCGGCATAGCCCTGGCTCATTGCGGAGCAGACGCTCATCGGCGCCGGCGTGTAATCGATGTAGATCCGGTGCAACTCTGTCATCGCCTTGTGGATCATGGAGACCTGCGGGCCGTTGCTGTGGGTGATGGTCAGCTGATAGCCGGCCTCAACGAGATCGGCAAGCTTTTTGGCTGTCGTGCGGACGGCATTCCACTGCTCTGTCGTGGTGTAGCCGAGGGCATTGTGCCCGAGAGCGACGACGATTCGTTTCTGCTTCTTTTCTTCCATATCCTGCAACCTCCGGAGTGTGCCTTGTTCTGGAGATGATTTTAGCACATCGCGTTTTTTCTTGTTGACAAAGTTTTGTGACGTGCTAAGATGTAGGTAATCCAAGCAAACATACGTATTTACTAGGAATTAAGAGAGGAAACGATGAGCGCCTTCAGACGATGTCGATGTCTGTAAATGACAGGAGAACCGTTATCACAGGACAGGGAGCGAACCTGCCCGGCAAACATCATACAAACCATAGCGAATGGAGACAAAATCATGGCAAAGATTTACAAGAGCGCAACAGAACTGATCGGCAACACCCCTCTTCTGGAGGTTGTCAATTTCGAAAAGGCACAGGGCGTCACGGATGCGACGATCCTGGCAAAGCTGGAGTACTTCAACCCGGCAGGATCCGTCAAGGACCGTATCGCAATCGCAATGATTGAGGATGCGGAAAAGAGCGGAGAGTTAAAGCCCGGCGCAACGATCATCGAGCCCACAAGCGGCAACACCGGCATCGGCATTGCGGCAGTTGCAGCGGCAAAGGGTTACAAGGCAATCCTGACCCTGCCGGATACGATGAGTGTGGAGCGACGGAACCTCCTTCGCGCCTACGGCGCACAGCTGGTCCTGACAGAGGGCACCAAGGGCATGAAGGGTGCCATTGCAAAGGCAGAGGAGCTGAACAAGGAGATCCCCGGATCCGTGATCCTCGGACAGTTCGACAACCCGGCCAACCCGAAGGCTCACTATGAGACCACCGGCCCCGAGATCTGGAGAGATACCGACGGCAAGGTCGATGCCTTCATCGCAGGCGTCGGCACGGGCGGCACGCTGACCGGCGTCGGCAAGTACCTCAAGGAGCAGAATCCGAACGTGAAGGTCATCGCCGTTGAGCCGGATACCTCCGCAGTTCTCTCCGGCGATCAGCCCGGACCTCACAAGATCCAGGGCATCGGCGCAGGCTTCATTCCGAAGACCCTCGATACCTCGATCTACGATGAGATCATCCGCGTGCCGAACGATGCGGCCTTTACCACCGGCAAGGCCGTCGCAGTGGAAGAGGGATTCCTCGTCGGCATTTCTTCCGGCGCAGCCCTCTGGGCAGCTGTTCAGGTGGCAAAGCGTCCTGAATTCAAGGGCAAGACCGTTGTAGCACTGCTCCCGGATTCTGGCGACCGCTACCTGTCCACACCGCTGTTCAATTCCGAGAACTGATCGGAAAACAAAGACGGAAATACAAGAAACAATTCTTACAAAACCATAGTTGAACTCCTGAAGACCAAAATCCCCGCCCGGCATTGCCGGGCGGGGATTTTGGTGCGCCCGGCGGGCGCACGCTCTAATGGGTGAAAGTCCCTAACTCGCCCGGCAGTGGGAAGAGTACAGCCAAAGCCAAGGGCGTTGACGTGAGGAGGCGTCTGGAGGAAGGCGGAGGCAA
>Ga0256406_1003143_pt1 | contig 21219 bp, 15 predicted proteins | sample RumenRJG_03DNA_FD_185986 | JGI IMG/M metagenome (GOLD analysis project Ga0256406, IMG submission 185986) | Bovine rumen microbial communities from Lethbridge, Alberta, Canada - RJG_03 | ecosystem: Host-associated > Mammals > Digestive system > Stomach > Rumen | place: Canada: Alberta | collected... | reverse complement strand
CTCATTGACAGTTGCAGAGAAAAGAGCCATCTGGCAATGGCAGTGCATCAGTACTTCTGCCGTTTCTTCTTTCTGTCCGGTAGAGAGAATCTGATCTGCCTCATCCAGAACCACAAGTTTCAGTTGAGAAAGATCCAGTTCTTCCTGCTGGAAAAGATCCAGCAGTCTGCCCGGGGTTGCCGTGATCACCTGTACACCCTGATGAAGCCGGTTGATCTGCTTGCGGATGGATAAGCCTCCGACAAGGGCAGAAGAATGAATGGCAGTATAGGCGGACAGCCGTTTTGTTTCTGTTTCTGTCTGTAAAGCCAGCTCACGTGATGGTTCGATGATCAGCGTCTGGATATGGCGGTCTGCTGGATCACACATTTCAAGCGCCGGGATCAGAAAAGCTGCTGTTTTGCCAGCTCCGGTCTCCGCCTGTACAGCAAGCTGCTTTCCGGTTAAAAGAAGCGGAATGCATTTTTCCTGTACCGGGGTCAGGGTTTCATAGCCGCATTCCTGCATGGCTTTTGCAAGGGAAGGTTTAAGATGGTATCTGTTCATAGCTTTATTGTAGGATGATGCGCGGAATGTTTCATCCTTTTTTATATATGAAGGGTTTTGATGTAGAATGCAGTAAAAGGTATTGATTATGAAAGAAGATACGATTGCAGCAATTGCCACAGCGAATGCCATGGGAGCAGTATCCATGATACGTATTTCCGGACCGGAATCACTGACGGCAGTAAGCCATCTGACAGGTAAAGATTTAACAGAAGCGAAGGGTTATACCATTCACTATGGATTGATTCATGATGGAGAGGAAGCGGTAGATCAGGTGCTGATCAATGTGTACCGGACACCGCATTCCTATACCGGAGAAGACAGCGTAGAGATATGCTGCCATGGCGGTTTATATATCACAAGAAGAGTTCTGTCGCTGGTACTCGGAGAAGCCGGCATCCGGATGGCAGAACGCGGTGAATTTACTGAAAGGGCGTTTCTCAACGGCAAAATGGACCTGGCTCAGGCAGAGAGTGTCAATGATCTGATCCGGGCAGAGGATGAGAACAATGCCAGAAGTGCCCTGCATGCGCTGGAAGGTTCGGTTAAAAAGGTTCTGGATCCGCTGTGTGAAGAACTGACTCAGATGATTGCCAATATTGAAGTGAATATTGACTATCCGGAATATGATGATGTACATCAGCTGACCAAAGAAGAAATTCTGCCGGCGGGCCATCGTTTTCTGAAGGAAATTCATACACTGATAGAAACAGCGAAAGCTTCCATTGAAATCAAAGAAGGTATAGATACAGTCATTCTCGGCCGTCCAAACGTTGGCAAGAGTTCTCTGCTGAATGCACTGTTGAAAGAAGATAAAGCGATTGTTACGGATGTGGCCGGCACAACAAGAGATCTAGTGGAAGGACGAGTCAGACTGGGCGGCATTACCCTGAATCTGATCGATACGGCCGGTATTCATGAAAGTAATGATAAGGTTGAACAGATCGGCATTCAGAGATCGCTGAAAGCACTGGAAAAGGCATCACTTGTAATCGTTGTTCTGGATGGGTCCGAAGATCTGACGGAAGAAGATGAAGAGCTGCTGAAGATGACAGAAAACAGACAGCGTATTGTTGTTTATAACAAGAAAGATATTGCACATACAGAGCATGCTTTATCCGTCAGTGCCGTCAATGGGGATATTCAGTGTCTGATCGATGAAATCGGGAAGATGTATGAAAAAGGTCTGATTGCCGTGAAGCAGGATACGCTGAACAATGAAAGACAGATCGGACTTGCCATGCAGGCAGAGAAATCCATGCAGGATGCTGTCGATGCTCTGGAAGAGGGGCAGGAACTGGATCTGATTACGATTGATCTGGAAGATGCCTGGCATGATTTGAGAGAAATTATGGGAGAGGGCAGCAGAGAAGATCTTCTGGATGAGATCTTCAGCCGGTTCTGCCTGGGTAAGTAATATGCATTATGTAGATACACATGCACATATCTTTGATGAAGCGTTCAAAGATGACTTTGAAGGTGTTGTAGACAGAGCGGTGCAGGCACATGTAGACAGAATGCTGATCATCTGTTTGAATCATGAAGACACGATGCGTTCTATTGATTTCTGTCAGAGAGATTCCTATCGCTACAAAACAGCCTGTGCAGTTTTCCCGGAAGATGTGGGAGAACTGACAGACGAAAAATGGAATCAGTTTCTGAAAGATGCAGAGCTGAAAGAGGTATCCGTTCTAGGTGAAATGGGTCTGGACTACCATTGGGAGAAAGATCCCGGCATCAGGAAAAGACAGCGTGAAGTATTCACGGCACAGATGGATCTGGCAAAGAAACTGGATAAGCCGGTGGCTGTACACAGCCGGGATGCGATGCAGGATACATTTGACATCATGAAGGCACATCACCATAAAGGACTGCTGCACTGTTTCTCAGGCACAAAGGAAATGGCAAAGGAATTCAATAAACTCGGCTATTATATTGCTTTAGGTGGGGCACTAACCTTTAAAAACGCAAGACATGCAGTAGAAGTCGCTTCTGCGATTGATGAAAAATATCTTCTGACCGAAACAGATTGTCCCTATATGGCACCGGAACCGGTCAGAGGCACCCGTAATGAACCTTCCAACATCCCTTATATTCTCCGTAAGATGGCAGAAGTCAGAGGTGTTTCAGAAGAGCATATGGCGGATACGGTCTATGCCAACTATGAGAGGTTTCTGAATGGAGAATAAGAAAAGAATTCAGGAAGTCATTGTTGTAGAAGGAAAGAATGATACTGCCAATCTGAAGCTTTACTATGACTGCGATACCATTGAGACAAATGGAACGCACCTTGGAAAAGAGGTACTGAATCTGATCCAGAGAGTACAGCGGGCAAGAGGCGTTATCATCTTCACAGATCCGGATGCCCCGGGCAATCAGACCCGTGCAAAGATCAATGCGGAAGTCGATGGATGTAAGAATGCCTTCATTGATAAGAAAAAAGCCAGAACCGCAAAGAAAGTCGGTGTGGAACATGCGTCCTATGAGGCGCTGGAAGAAGCGTTATCCAATACAGTGACGATTGTAAAAGAACCGACAGAAAGAATAACGATGATGGATCTGTATGAACTGGGACTGAATGGAAGAAGCGACAGTGCAAGAAAAAGAGAAAAGGTCGGCAATACCCTGCATATCGGCTATGGTTCCGCAAAGGCCATGTGCCATCGCCTGAACTGCCTGGGTATCAGCCGCACAAAGCTGGAAGAGGTACTCTCATGACAAGATACATATCAACGCCATCCCGGACTAAGGAAATACTGGAACAGTACGGCCTGCATGCCAAGAAGGGCTATGGCCAGAATTTTCTGGTTGATCCGGTGATCGTAGAAAAGTGTGCGGAAGCGTCACATTGTGAAGGCGCTGTGATTGAGATAGGTCCCGGCATTGGTTCTCTGACGGAACAGCTGGCCCTGCATGCTGAGCACGTGACAGCGTATGAAGTGGATGAAGCGCTGAAGCCTGTATTAGCAGATACACTGTCACCGTATGACAATGTGGAAATCATCTGGCAGGATTTCCTCAAGTGTGATCTTAAAGAAGTAACCGGACGTCTTGAAAAAGTATACGGTTCCGTGTCTGTCTGTGCCAATCTGCCTTACTACATCACTACACCAGTTCTCTTCAAGCTCTTTGAAGAAGCTTCAATCCGCTATATTACCGTGATGGTTCAGAAAGAAGTAGGAGAAAGATTTGCGGCACTGCCGGACAGTTCCGCTTACAGTACATTGAGTGTGGAAGGACAGTATCTTTACCAGGTAAAGAAGCTGTTCAATGTGCCGGCCAGATCGTTTAATCCCTCCCCGGCAGTCGATTCTGTCATTATTCAGTTTTCCCGCCGTGATGATGTACAGGAATCACAGGAAGAGACAGCGACTTACTTTGCTTTTCTGAAAGGCTGCTTCAAACAGAGAAGAAAAACGATCTACAATAATCTGAAGGAATATCTGCAGGATGGCACAAAGGCAGATGAAGCACTGCAGAAAGCAGGTATTTCTCCAAAGACAAGAGCACAGTCCATGGGACAGGAAGAACTGCGCAGACTCTACGAGGCTTTACGATGAAAGAACGTGCATATGCGAAAATCAATCTCTGTCTGAATGTCAAAGGCAGAAGAGATGACGGTTATCATGAGCTGGAAATGATCATGGTTCCGGTAGACTTCTATGATGTGCTGGAAATGACACCGGCTGAAGAAACAACCCTGTGCAATAACCGCAGCTATATTCCGGTTAATGAGAAAAATACGGTGATCAAAGCAATCAATGTGCTGCGCAGCCGCTATGGCTTTGAAAACGAATTTGCCTGCAAGCTGCAGAAACACATTCCGACCCGTGCCGGACTGGCGGGAGGAAGTGCTGATGCGGCAGCAGCGATCCGGATGATGAACCGGATGCTGAGACTGAATATGACGCTGGATGAAATGATTGACTGTGCCCGGGAAGTTGGTGCGGATGTGCCGTTCTGCATTCAGTCGAGACCGGCCTATGTACAGGGAATCGGGGAAAAGATCACTCCGTTTGTCTGTCATCCTGACTTTGAACTTCTTCTGGTTAAACCCAGAAGAGGTGTTTCCACCAAAGAAGCTTTTTCATTATGTGACTCCACCGAACCGATGCACCCTGACTGCATGAAGATGCATGAAGCACTGGTGCAGAATGACTATGATGGTATTCTTAACAGTCTGGGCAATTCTCTGGAAGATGCAGCCCTGCAGCTGGTTCCTGAAATCAGACAGGTTAAAGAAGGTCTGAGACAGCTTGGCTTTGACGGCGTACTGATGTCCGGGTCAGGCAGTACAGTGTTTGGTATTACGAAGAACCATCAGCTGGTAGAAGAAGCAGCCGATCTCTTCCATACCCATAAGCTTTTTGTCAGAAAGACAAAAATTCTGGTTCGCTGAACAAGACGAAAAGGAGAATGCAGGCATGGCATATCCATACATGCAGTCTCCTTCTTTTTTTGTAATACACTGCTTCAGGCGTTTTCATCAAAGAAGGCAACGACACGTTCGACAACGGTATGACCGATATCCTTATAGTTGTGAATTTCATGCCTGTAGCCGCTGTACACCTGTGTCTTTACCTTATGATCTGTGTCATGAAGCCACTTGTCAACAAGATACGGTCCTGCACCATAAGAACCGAACGGATCCTGATCGCCGGCAATACTGTAGATCGGCAGATCATGTGGAACCTTTGCCGCCCATTCTGTCCCTTTGACATCGTCAATCATTTCCAGGAAGTAGAGGAATGACTGATTTGTGGTCGGCTTTGTAAAAGCATCAAATGGATCATAGGCGTGGTCATACTGTACATCAGGATCAGAGCAGATCCATTCATTGCCGTATTTGATTTCACCGCATCTTTCACCCATCCAGCCCATGGCAATACCTAAGGCATTGGCATCAGTTTCTTTTGCTTTTCCATTGGCAATATCTTCTTTCAGCATTTTTTCTGCTTCCGCCGTCGGAAAGTCGCCGCATGTACCGCAGATGGTCGCTGCTTTCAGTTCATTTCCCCATCTGGCCATGAATTCTCTTGTGATGACAGAGCCCATGGAATGGCCGAACATGAAGTAAGGCAGATTTGGATATTTCTTTTCCACTTCTTCCTTGAGAAGCTTTTCATCTTTTACCATGGTTTCAAATCCGCCGTCACCCCAGTCACCCCAGGTGTTGTTGACGATAGCTGTCTTGCCATGACCGACATGGTCATCACAGGCTACGATATAGCCTGCTGAGACATACTGGGCAATCATCAGCAGATACCTGCGGGCATGTTCACCGAAGCCATGAACCAGCTGAATGATTCCCTTAGGCTTTGCCGCCGGCACAAAAATCCAGTACTGGACCTGATCACGGCCGTTGGACGATAAAAATTGTTCTTCGTAAAGCATAAAATGATATCCTCCGAAATATCTTTCTTCTTTCATTATAGGAACAAAGAAAAAGAAGTGTACAGAGAGTTTAGGACAGTAAAATATAAGTGTAGAAAGAATTCTGAAATAACGGGACAGGGGTGATTACTAAGTGGATATTTTCTTTCTTCCCGGAGGGTGGATATAATAGTTCCGGCAGGAGGCTTATATGAGAAATGCAATCATCATGGCTGGCGGCAAAGGCACACGCATGAAGTCGGTTCAGCCCAAAGTATTACATAAAGTGCTGGATGAACCGATGGCATCTCTGGTTATTCATTCCCTGAAAGAAGCAGGGGCAGAGCGGATCGTCACGGTGGTCGGCTATCGTCATGAAGAAGTAGAAAAGGCATTGGCAGGACAGTGCGAATTTGCTCTGCAGGAGCCGCAGTTAGGTACCGGACATGCGGTCATGCAGGCAAGACAATTGGAAAATGAAACAGGTATTACTGTAGTGGCCAGCGGCGACTGTCCCTGTGTCAGAAGTGAGACATATGCCATGATGTATGATTCACTGCAGGATGCGGATATGTGTGTTCTGACGGCAGTGCCGGATGATAACGGCGCATATGGCCGGGTCATCAGAAGAAGAGACGGCACGGTTGAGAAAATTGTGGAATATAAAGATGCCAGTGAAGAAGAGCGCAAGGTACGTGAAATCAATACGGGCATCTATGCCTTTAAAACAGAAGTGCTGTTTGAAGGCCTGAAGCACATCACCAATGATAATGCCCAGCATGAGTACTACCTGACGGATCTGGTTGAAATTCTGCAGCAGTTCGGCAGGAAAGTCATTGCGGTAAACTGTGATGACTGGCATGAAGCGGAAGGCGTCAATGACAATGTGGCTTTAGCAGAGGCAGGACAGTATCTTTCGGCCCGCATCAATCAGAAATGGATGAAGGAAGGCGTGACGATGATCGATCCGCGCTTCACTTACATCGGACCATATGTAAAGATCGGACATGATGTAACAATCTATCCCAATACTTATTTATATGGAAAAACAGTGGTGGAAGACGGAGCTGCTGTCATGCCCGGCACGATGGTGCGTGATCAGAAAATAACAAAATAAGAGCACTGTTTTTACATTGACGTAAACGTTTAAGGTTGTTAGGATAGTCGAGGGCTTTAGCACCTTAACATCTGAATAAAAGAGGAAAAGAGGACAAGGATGGTAAAAGATACTGTTGTATTCGCTTTGACTTCCAGTACAGATCTGGCAGCTGCAGTATGTCAGGATCTGAATCTGCCTTTAGGCAAGATCAAAGTAGAACACTTCGCTGACGGTGAGATCCTGGTTGAACCGCAGGAGTCAGTTCGTGGACGTTCTGTATTCATCATACAGAGTACATGCAACCCTGTAACAGACCGGCTGATGGAAGTTCTTGTATGCATTGATGCCTGCAAGCGCGCTTCTGCCGGTGAAATCAATGTCATCATGCCTTACTACGGTTATGCAAGACAGGATCGTAAAGCAAAGCCGCGTCAGCCGATTACCGCAAAGCTTGTAGCTGATCTGCTGCAGGTAGCCGGGGCTGACCGTGTTGTCGTCTTCGATCTGCATGCGGCACAGATTCAGGGCTTCTTTGATATCCCGATTGATGATCTGACCGCCGTTCCGATGATCGGACAGTATTTCAAGAAGAAGTTTGAAGGCAGAGATGACCTGGTTGTTGTTTCACCTGATCATGGCGGTGTTACCAGAGCCAGAAGACTGGCCGATATTCTGGATGCACCGATTGCTATTATTGATAAGAGAAGACCGAAGCCGAATATGGTAGAGGCGCAGAATGTGATTGGTGATGTGAATGGCAAGACATGTGTTGTTGTGGATGATATCTGCGATACCGCTGGTTCTCTGGTAGCCGGATGCGAAATTCTCAAGAAACATGGTGCCAAGGAAATCTACACAGCTATCACACATGGCGTCTTCTCTAGAGATGCAATTGAGAAGATTGAAAATTCTCCGATCAAGGAAATGGTCATCACAGATACGGTTCCGTTAAGTGATGAGAAGAAAGCAAAAACAACAAAGATTACAGTTCTGTCTGTAGCAGATATGATTGCCACAACAATCAACTCGATTCTCGGACATAAGCCTGTATCCCTTGTCTATAACATGTATAAAGACTGAAAAGTCATGAAGGCATGCCGTTTTGATGCGACATGCTTTTTATTTTGTCACATCAAAATACAGAATATCGTTTATGTGCCTTGTTAAGAGGCGGAAAAAACTGGCATAGTTAAGTTAACTACACAAAAAGGAGGTACGTATGCAGGAAGCCGTTTATTACCATGACAATGAAGTTGTTCTGAATTATTCAAAAGAATTTGTGACATCCAGTGATCAGCTGTTTGATTCTGAATTATTCAATACATTAATCGATCATTATCTGGAATATCTCAAGACAGAGCGCAGAGACATCCGTGAATTTCTTTATGCCGGCGGTCGAGATGATAAAAAGGTAAAGGAAGACCTCAGAAATACACTGCGCCTGATTACCCTGATGAACATCAAACAGACAGATCTGCCCTATGTAAAGTTCCCTGACAAACTGGAAGAGGTTGTTGAAGACATGTACAGATGGTGGAACAGTCACCAGCGCTATTCTCTGCTGTATACCCAGAACGCAGACAGTTATCAGACCAATTCCTTCATGAATGTGGAAAGTAAGATCAACAGTGCCGCCCGTGATCTGTTCCGCACACTGTCCCGCAAGATTACCGGCGTGGCCGATAACATGTACCGTCAGCTGCAGGCAGGTACCAATGCTTCATTACTGATGGAACAGTATCAATGGGACTGTCCGGAAGAATACAGCGTGCTGAAAGAGATTGCCTTTGTCCATACCATCATGGTCAGAACACCGCTGATCATTCATACCAAGTCCAATAAGAGAACCAATGTATTCAAGGACCAAGATTATAACCCGATTGAAGATTTCAACGGCAGCCCGGATGACTGGTTCTGCTATCCGGCATGGGTTGGCGAAGTGCTGATGTACGTGTACTTCCATAAGGACTACATGAGCTCCTGTGTCGCAACAAGCGGTCTGTTCCAGCTGGCAAGAGAAGAGGACTGCCACAGAAAGCCGGATGCGATCCTGCTGTTTGGCAATCCGGACGGCACAAAGGATACCGTTTTCTACCACGATGAGAAAAACGGCATCTGGGTTGGCAAGACATCCGCATCTGAAGAAATCGATTACTTCGGTTATACCAAGAAATCCATGCTGACACTGCATAACCTGGTCATGATGGAAAGAGGCTGGCTGCCGATTCATGGCGCTATGGTCAACCTGTATCTGAAAGACGGCAGAAAGAAAGGCCTCATGTTCATGGGAGATTCCGGTGCCGGTAAATCTGAAACTCTGGAAGCTCTGTCCAAAATGGCAAGTGACCTGATTGACCATCAGGAAACTGTTTTTGATGATATGGGTACCATCCATATCAATGAGGATGGAAAACTGAGAGCAGAAGGAACAGAAATCGGTGCTTTTGTCCGTCTGGATGATCTGGATCAGGCAACCGCATATAAAGAACTGGATCGTTCCATCTTCTTCAATCCGGAAAGAAAAAATGCCCGTGTTGTCATGCCGGCATCACCCTATAAGATTGTTGTAAAGGAACATCCGATTGACTGCCTGCTTTATGCCAATAACTATGATGACAAGAGAGGCATGCATCTGTTTAATGATGCAAAGGAAGCCAAAGAAACATTTATCCAGGGCAGGCGATTTGCCCTTGGCACCACGCAGGAAAAAGGACTTTCCACAACTTTCTTTGCCAATCCGTTTGGACCGATGCAGAGACAGGAACAGTGCTCCGCTCTGATCGATCAGATCTTTGCTGAGATCGTTAAAGAAACTATTCCTTTAGGTGAAGTCTATACATGCCTTGGACTGCCGGATAAAGGCAATCACGGTATTGATGAAGCAGCGAAGGAACTGCTGAAGTTTGTCGTTGAGAAGTAGAATGCAATAAAAGAAGGCCCGGGATCAATTCCCCGGACCTTTTGCTTTGCTGTAAAAGTATGTCTAATGATCAGCCCCAGATATTTGTGCTTCTGGCTATGCTCGAAAGGGTTCTTGCAATCGAAGACCATGTTCCCCACACTACAATAATGATCACCATCAGTATCGTACAGGCAATGAAGACAGCTTTTCCATATGGATTCATTCTGCCGCTGTTCAGTGAGGTGATGAGATAGACTAACAGGAAGCTCAGGGCAAACAGTGTAATCAGCAATGTCAGTATAAAGGAAAACTTCGCTGTAAAAGATGCGGCTAACAGGCAGATCTCCGGAATAAACATCCACTTGGCGGCTTTCTGCCAGACAGTGTGGAAGGAAGGCTTTTCCTCCTCGAACCATGCCGAAAGCATACAGATGCCAAGCAGGGCAGCACTCAGCAATATACCCCAGCCAAAGCAGTTCCAGTAAGAATAGTCATAGTTCTTCAGCAGATGATTAATATCAGAGCGGGAGAAACTGGTCAGGCCGTACATGGACATTACAAGCGCACCTGCAGATTCCGCGACGGCATGGACAACTTCATAGAAGAGACCGGAACCGATCCGATAAAGATAAAGCGTATGAATGAATATGGAAGCCGGAATGATCAGGCCGGAGAGTTCCGCATCAGATGTCAGCGGGTGATGGAAGATAGAAAGCATTGCTTTCCCTTCTTCTTTCAACCAGGCCGTAAAGACATTTGCTTTTTTCTTCTGCTCATCAGAAAGATGAATCTTATGTTTTTTCTTCTTTTCTGTCTTTGGCTCTGCATCAGCAGAATGTGTACTGCTTTCTGTTTCAGCTTCTTTCTTTTCTTCAGCAGGCTTTTCCTCAGCAGTTTCTTTTTCATTGCCTGTGCCTGATGTCTGATCAGAGACTTTTTCTTTTTCTGAAGTGTCAGGTTCAGCAGATTCTTCGGCTGTTTCAGGCTGATCTGCTTCTTTCTGTTCCATATCCTCCGGCTTTTCAGACTCCGTCGAATTGTCTGTGTCGCCATGATCTGTTTCTTCAGAATGTTCGGGTATGTCAGATTCTTCTTTCTCTTCCAGTTCATTGACTGGCACTGGTTCATCATCAATCGGTTCGGCGAATTCTTCTGGTTTCTGCTGTGTCGGTTTGCCGCAGTAGATACAGAAGAGGCTTTCTTCGGGAAGTTCTTTACCACAGTATCTGCATTTCATACTTACGCCCTCCTTTTTCTGAATCCATTCTAAAACAAAGCATAGCTGCAGGCAAAAGGACAGAAAAGCGTTTGTGTTCATGAAATTATGGTACATGGTCTTAAATCGATGTAAATTAATAATGACGCTGAGGATAAAAGATGATTTATTTTGATACCGTCATCCGGAACCAGCTGGCACGGGGAGACATTCCGTATCTGGTCATGTATACAGAAGTAAATCTTTTCTGTATTATTCTTCTGCTGCAGGTGATACGAAGATCCCGTGACAGCATCCGGCTGAAAAATCAGGAAGATTTCAACCGGGCTCTTCTTTCTGCCTGTGCTGTTTTTGCATCGGATACACTGATTGTTCTGATGGATTATGCGGCAATTCCCATGATCAGATGGGTATATCTTCTGATCAAGGATGCGTATTTCTTTTCCGTTGGTGTGATGAGCTTTGCCTGGTTTATTCATGCACAGAACCTGGTGAATAATAAATTCGTGAATCATCGGAAGGATATCTGGAAGTGGAGCGGGATGCTGATTGCGGCGGGTATACTGCTGCTCATTAACTGGAAGATACCGTTTCTGTTTGGCATATCCGATCATACCTATAAAAGAGGTCCGCTGTTTCTTCTGAATTACGTTTTCGGCTACTCCTATATAGTTATGGCTGTCTTTGTAGCCCTGCGGGCAAGCTTTCAGAAAGAACACTTTGCGGATAAAGATACACTGCGTTCCTTCATCTGTCTGCCGTTTCCTCCGGCCTTAGCAGGTATATCCCAGTATTACTATCCTAAGATTCCGGTACTCTGCTGTGCGGTTACTGCAATTATTGAATATATGTCCATGAAAGCTGCGTCCACATTGATCTCTCTGGATTCATTGACCCAGCTCAACAACCGCAGAAGATTTGTGGTCAAGCTGCAGAGTGCGATCGATGAACTGAAGCCGGAAGAAAATCTCTATGTCATGATCATGGATATCGATTATTTTAAAGCGATCAATGATACCTACGGACATCCGGAAGGAGATGAAGCACTCCTGATTGCTTCCCGCTCCATAGCAAAGGCAGTGGGCAGAATTGATCGCAGCAGTGTAATAGCGCGCTATGGCGGTGATGAGTTCATTGTCTTTTCCAGAACGGAAGGCAATGACTGCTGTGAAAAGATACAGAAAGCGATTGAAGAAGAGCTGAAGAAGGAAAAGGAAGTAAAGCAGAAGCCTTATGATATTATGATGTCCTATGGCTTTGTCCGCTATGAGCCGAATATGAGTATCGCTGATGTGGTCGCTGCGGCGGATCAGAAACTGTATCAGATCAAGCAGGAACATCATAAACAGAGAATCTGAAACTGCTGTGGAAACATGGCAGTTTTTCTTTCTGACATGAAATATATGAATCACTGTGCATATGTGTTGACACAATACCCTTGGGGGTATATAACTAAGCTGTACAGGAGATAAACCCCTGGGAGGTATGTGATGGGTGAGACAGAGGTAAGACATACATACAGGTCTGAAGAAGATAAAAAGAAATTATTAACCAGACTGAAGCGTGCGGAAGGACAGATCAGAGGCATCGAAAAGATGGTGGAAAACGATATGTACTGTCCGGATATCCTGGTACAGGTTTCGGCGGTACAGAGTGCATTGAACAGTTTCAACAAGGTTCTGCTTGGCTGTCATATCAAAGGCTGTGTTGTAGATGACATCAAAGCCGGTGATGAGAAGGCAGTGGATGATCTCGTTGAGCTTCTGCAGAAGCTGATGAAATAGAAAGAGGATTGAGATTTAATGGAACAATATGTTGTTACAGGCATGTCATGTGCGGCGTGTCAGGCAAGAGTGGAAAAGGCTGTGTCCAAAGTGCCCGGTGTCACATCCTGTTCGGTTTCTCTGCTGACCAATTCCATGGGTGTTGAAGGAACTGCCAAGCCTGGTGACATTGTCGCTGCTGTTGAAGCAGCAGGCTATGGGGCAAAGCCGAAGGACGCGGCTGCCCAGACAGAAAGTGCCAGTGCCAGACTGGCTGCGGAAGAAGATGCGCTGAAAGACAGAACAACACCGCTGCTGAAGAAAAGACTGATCAAGTCCATCGTGATTCTGTTAGCGCTCATGTATATTTCCATGGGGCATAACATGTGGAACTGGCCGCTTCCTTCTTTTTTTAAAGGAAATTACATGGCACTTGCTATTACCCAGATGATTCTTGCTTTCTGGGTCATGTTAATCAATAAGAAGTTTTTCACATCCGGTTTCAACTCCCTGATTCATGGGGCACCGAATATGGACACATTGGTTGCGCTAGGCTCTTCTGTGTCCTTTGGCTGGTCATTGTATGTTCTGTACAGACTGACTGGTGCAGAGGATCCGGAAGTAGCCATGCATATGTATCACAATCAGCTGTACTTTGAAAGTGCAGCCATGATACCGGCACTCATTACCGTAGGCAAGATGCTGGAAGCCATGAGTAAAGGCAGAACAACCGATGCCCTGAAATCGCTGATGAAACTGGCACCGCAGAAAGCAACACTGCTGCGCAATGGCCAGGAAGTGGAAGTCGGCATTGATGAAGTCAGAACCGGTGATACATTTGTTGTCAGACCGGGTGAAAGTATTCCGGTTGACGGTGTCATCATTGAAGGTTCAACCGCTGTTAATGAAAGTGCTCTGACGGGTGAATCCGTACCGGTTGATAAGAGCGTGGATGACACGGTCAGTGCTGCAACCATCAATACATCAGGCTATATCAAGGCAAGAGCGACCAGAGTCGGCGAAGACACAACCCTTTCCCAGATCATTCACATGGTCAGTGATGCGGCTGCTACCAAGGCACCGATTGCCCGTATTGCGGATAAGGTCTCCGGTATATTTGTTCCGACCGTCATGGGTATTGCGCTGTTTGTCATGATTGTATGGCTGATCAGGGGTGTCGGTGTTTCTATTGCTCTGGAAAGAGCCATTGCTGTTCTAGTCATTTCATGTCCCTGTGCACTGGGACTTGCCACGCCGGTTGCCATCATGGTAGGCAATGGCATGGGTGCAAAAAACGGTATCCTTTTCAAGACAAGCGAAGCTCTTGAAAATGCGGGCAGAACCCAGATTGTTGCCCTGGATAAGACCGGTACCATCACCACCGGCAAACCGGCGGTAACTGACATCCTGCCATCTGAAGGTGTTGATGAAAAAGAACTTCTGACAAGTGCCTATGCGATGGAGAAGAAGAGCGAACACCCGCTGGCTCAGGCTGTAATAGAAAAAGCTGAGGCAGAAGGACTGACATGTGATGATGCCAGTGACTTCAAAGCATTGAGCGGACATGGTCTTGAAGCAGTGATCGGCACAAAGAAAGCGCATGCCGGCAATGCAAAGTTCATCAGCACACTGTGCACGATTCCTTCTGATCTGAAAGAGAAGAGTGAAGCACTTTCCGAAGAAGGCAAGACACCGCTGTTCTTTGAAGAAGAAGGAAAGCTGCTTGGTGTAATTACGGTTGCGGATGTCATTAAGGAAGACTCCCGCCAGGCGGTACAGGAACTGCAGAATATGGGTATTGAAGTTGTCATGATTACCGGTGATAACGAAAAGACCGCAAAAGCGATCGGCGCCAAGGCCGGGGTTGATCATGTCATTGCCGGTGTTCTGCCGGATGGCAAGGAAGCAGAGATCAGAAGACTGCAGAAGCGCGGCAAAGTCGCCATGGTAGGCGACGGCATCAACGATGCGCCGGCATTGACAAGAGCGGATACAGGCATTGCCATCGGGGCAGGAACAGATGTTGCGATCGACAGTGCAGATGTTGTTCTGATGAACAGCAGGCTCACCGACGTATCCGCTGCGGTCAGACTTTCCCGTGCTGCTCTCATAAACATTCATGAGAATCTTTTCTGGGCATTCTTCTACAACCTCATCTGCATTCCTCTGGCAGCCGGTGTATATGGGTATATGATGAACCCGATGATCGGGGCGGCGGCCATGTCTCTTTCTTCCTTCACGGTATGCATGAATGCGTTGAGACTGAATCTCTTCAAGCTTCATGATGCGTCTAAAGACAGACCGATGAAACATCCGGCTCTGCCTGAAAGCGAAGAAGAAAAGAAAGAAGAAACAGCACAGACAGAAGAAAGCACAATGAAAGAAACCGTAAAAATCAGCGGTATGATGTGCGAACATTGTGAAAACAGAATCCAGAAAGCCATCGGCGTACTGGATGGGGTAACATCCGTCAAGGCGGATCATACCAGCGGTACAGCTGTGATTGAAATGAGTTATCCGGTTGCCGAAAGCAGAATAAAAGAAGCTGTCGAAGGACAGGACTATGAATATGTCGGATTAAAAGAAAGCAAGGAGGATACTGACATGGAAAAGACACTTGATGTAGAAGGTATGATGTGTGAGCATTGCGAGGCGAGAGTCAAGAAGGCTCTGGAGGCAGTGGATGGTGTAGAAAGCGCCAGTGCAGATCATAATGCCGGGAAAGCTGTCGTCACATTATCTAAGAATGTGGACGATGCTGTTCTGAAGAAGGCTGTAGAAGACCAGGACTACAAGGTTACCGGTATCCACGCCTGATAAACCTATGAATCCAGCATGATTGAGCAGAGGAAATGATTCTTCTGCTCTTTTTGTTAGTGTATACTTCTGGGTATGGATGATAACTATTTCAAGAGAGAAAAATTGACGGCGCCATGGAAGTGGCGCAGACATGTTCAAGATGCTGAAATTGCTGCTGCGGAAACCCGTAAATACCAGAAGGGCATATACGTTGAGAAACAAGTCGATAGATCAGGCGATACACATTACACAGCCAGATGGACCGGTAAGAAATACAGAGTCGATATTGATCTGCCGGATTACGACAGCAAAGGCTATTCAGAAAGTCTGGGTTATAATGTTGAGTCAGCCTACGTGCCGTATTATGATTCTGAAATCTATGAAACAGCTGCTCTGATCGCTGCTGAAAAACAATACGGTCCGCTGATGATGGAGGAGAAGCAGGATAAATACCTGGCAAGAATAAAACGGCTGGATCAGATCGAAGAATGGAAAAAGGAAAAAGAAGAATATCTGAAACGCAAAGCAGTAGCACTGCCGATGAAATATTTCAGAAGTTCTGATGCACCGCTTCTGGTAGATCTGCCGAAAATTCTGAGTCATGCGACGATATATGAAGCGGATGAAAACGAATGGAAGAAATATCTGCGGCCGCAGTGGAAAGTTCATGTTTTCAGCAGAAAGCCATTAAACGGTGTATATGGATGGCGGGCTGAAGTCTATACTCAGATTGATGGACTGAACTACAGGCTGATCACAGATTTTGATTCAAAAGGGATCAGCACGATCAACATAGAGATTGCCATCGAATATGGTACAGACACCCTGATGGTAGATGAAGAACAGATGAAGGCAGGACAGCCTCTGTTTGTCTGGACGGCCAGTGCATTCAGTAAAATCTGCAGCTACATTGCGGAACATTCTGCTGAGTTCAGGTTTTCCACCAGTACTGGCGGACACAATCTTCTTACCCTGATGGAAGAGGAGGTTCTGCATCCCAAGGTCAAAACAGACAGTCTCATCCCGGATATTGTCATGAAGCCAAGAATTCTGCTTGGCCGTGATGCCAATTCACTGACCTTCCGGGTCGGCTATGAAGGCGGTAAGACCGTTATTCTCAAGAGTTATGAAGATTTCTACCTCTGTGCAAAGAACCACTGTGCCTTTTCTGCATCCAAGACAATCGTTCTGGACTTCTTCAGTCATACCTTTACACCGGAAAGTGAAGATTACTACAGGCTGTTCTCCAGTCAGATCGCTTCTGCTGCGGATATGAATGAGGTGTTCTACCGCCGCTATGGCTATGACGGCATGAGTATCAGTCATGCCCTGGATTTTGATGGTGCCCTGCTGGATCGTTTCTATGAGATCAGTGAAGGACGTAAAGTGGACATGACCGTTCAGGTTGATCATGGCAAAGAGGAATTTGAAATACTGGTTGCCCATCAGGATATATCAGTTCAGATGATAATCAATGAAGTCCAGGGTGCAAATGGTCCGGCCGGCATTTCGGTTGCGGTAGATATACCGGCACGTCTCAGCGGTGCTATGTATACCTACTCTTTGAACCTCAAACAGCTTTCCCGCATGAGTGATCAGGAGAACGAAGTACTGCGTCCCTTTGATTCATCCTATTCCGGCGGTTCCTATGGTTTTACGGTAGCCCGGGAAGATCTGCGCTCTTTCTATACAAGAGTGCTGCCCCGTTTTGATAAAAGTCCCTATTTTGAAGTGGTGGATAACACGTCAGAGGCAATCCGTACCATCCTGCCGCCGGAAGCGGAATTCACTTTCAAAATGGATCTTGATCAGGACATGCTGATATGCCAGGCATCTGTTGCCTATGGCGGGAAAGATAATGTGCTTGGCATTAAGCCGGGTGTCAGTGAGAACAGTGATAAGACGCTGGAAACAGCTGTCATCATGATGCTGAAAGAAGTATTTGATTCCTATGACAGGTATCACAATGTCTACTTTGCAGAAGTGGATGATCAGCATCTCTATGATTTCCTCATGCATGATGTAGCACGGATGGAAGCATATGGCACTGTAGTCGGAACAGATGCGTTCAATAAGCTTCATGTACGTCCGGCACCAAAGATGGCTTTAGGTGTATCTGTTTCACAGACTGCCGGCCTCATGGATCTGAAACTGACTTCACCCGATGCAGATCCGGAAGAACTGGCTGCCATTCTGAACAGCTATCATCAGCATAAGAAATACCACCGTCTCAAGAGCGGCGACTTTGTTGATCTGGAAGATACTTCCTCCATTGAAGACATGGAAGAAGTGTTCAGCCAGCTGGATCTCAATGATCTGGAAGCGATCCGGGATAAGGTCAGTGCTCCGCTGTATCGTGCTCTATATGTCGATAAGCTTCTGGAAAAGCATGATGACATTGCGGCCAGACGTGACAGCCATATCCGTTCACTGATCAAGAACTTCAAGGATATCAAAGACAGTGATATCGAAGTGCCTGCGGAGACAGCGGATATTTTAAGACCATACCAGGAATACGGCTTCAAGTGGCTGGCTGTGCTGGAGAAAACGGGATTCGGGGGTATCTTGGCAGATGAGATGGGCTTGGGTAAAACCCTGCAGATGATTACTCTCTTCCTTTATAACAAGGAAAACGGGGAAGAGAAGAGTGCACTTGTTGTATGTCCGGCTTCTCTTGTCTATAACTGGGAAGAAGAAATCCACCGCTTTGCGCCATCTCTCAAAGCACAGGTCATTGCCGGTCTGCCGGCAAAGCGGAAAGAAGCGCTGGATACCAGAGCTGATGTCTATATTACTTCCTATGATCTTCTGAAGAGAGATCTGAAGCTGTATGAAGGAAGAGCGTTCAGTGTATGCGTCATTGATGAAGCACAGTACATCAAAAATGCTACGGCAGCCCAGGCTAAAGCAGTTAAAGTCATTCAGGCGGATCATCGCTTTGCCCTTACCGGTACACCGATCGAAAACAGACTGTCAGAGCTCTGGAGCATCTTTGATTTCCTGATGCCGGGTCTGCTTTACAATAACAAGACTTTCATGAAGAAGTTTGAAACGCCAATCGTTAAAAACCAGGATGACAATGCTGCCAAGAAACTCAGAGGCTTTACCGGACCCTTTATCCTGAGACGGAAAAAAGAAGAAGTTCTCAAAGATCTGCCGGAGAAGCTGGAAGAGACAAGATATGCACGCATGGAAGGAGAACAGCAGAAACTCTATGATGCGGAAGTTGCCCACATGAAGAAGATGCTCACCATCGGCATGAAAAACACCGATCCATCTGAAGCGGGCAAAGAGAAGATCAGAATCCTGGCGGAACTTACCCGGATCCGTCAGATCTGCTGTGATCCATCCCTGGCATTTGATGCATATAAAGGGGAAAGCGCCAAGCGTGAGGCATGCATGAATCTGATTCAGGCTGCCATGGAAGAAGGCCACAGAATGCTTGTTTTCTCTCAGTTCACATCCATGCTTGCATTACTGGAAGAGGACCTGAAGGCAGCCGGCATTTCCTACTATAAGATCATTGGTGAAACCCCGAAAGAAAAGCGTATGGAAATGGTCAAAGCCTTTAATCATAACGATGTTCCGGTATTCCTGATTTCTCTGAAAGCAGGCGGCACAGGTCTGAATCTGACCGGTGCAGATGTTGTCATTCACTATGATCCGTGGTGGAATATCGCTGCCCAGAATCAGGCAACAGACCGTGCACACCGGATCGGTCAGACAAAGAAAGTAACTGTCTATCGTCTGATCATGAAGGATACCATTGAAGAAAAGATCATGAATCTGCAGAATGTCAAACAGGACCTGGCCAATGCGATCATTGAAGGAGACCATACTTCTCTGACCCAGATGAGCCCAGAAGAACTGATGGCGCTGCTGGACTGATAAACACAGGACGGTATGAAAAATGCATACCGTCTTTCTTTATGCGCTACACTGTATCTGAAGTAAAGAAAATGAAGAACAATATCATTCTGCTTTCAGCCGCATTGCTGCTGTGCGGCTGTGGAAGCCGGCAGGCAGAAGAAAGCACTGTACAGTCAAAACCATCTTCATCTGCCATGCCGCCTGCTTCATCCGTTACAACGGATCAGACACCTTATGCAGAACACGGTGCCCTGCATGTCGGTACAGCTGATGGCTATACAGCACCAGTATTACTCGACAGTCATAATCAGCCTTATCAGCTGATAGGTGCCAGCAGCCATGGTCTGCAGTGGTATCCCCAGTATATGAACAAAGACACATTTAGAACGCTGCGGGATGACTGGGGTATCAACACTATCCGCCTGGCAGTCTATCCAAAGGAAGGCGGTTATCTTGAAGGCAGTCAGAGCAGTATGGATGAAACAATCCAGAGAGGCGTTCAGGCAGCTTCAGACCTTGGCATGTATGTGATTCTGGATTGGCATGTATTGAACTACAATCCCAATGATATTAAATCTCAGGCAAAGTCATTCTTTTCAGATTATGTCAGCCGCTACAGAAGCTATGACAATATCCTGTATGAGATATGCAATGAACCGGTGAATACACCATGGTATGACGGATCAGGCAATGATCTGTACAGCTATGGAACGGATCTTTTGAAGACAATCCGTTCCATAGACCCGGATGCGATTGTCATCTGCGGTACCAATACATGGTCACAGGATGTAGACCAGGTATCCTCAGAACCACTGAATGATCCCAATGTGATGTATACGCTTCATTTCTATGCGGCAACGCACTACAGTGATCTGCAGAACAAGTTAAGAACGGCTGTATCAAACGGCACACCTGTATTTGTCAGTGAATTCGGCAGCTGTGATGCGTCCGGCAATGGCAGATATGATTTTGATAATGCCGATACATGGCTGAATCTTCTGGATCAGTACAATATCAGCTATTGTGCCTGGGCGTTATCCAATAAAGCAGAAGCCGCATCCTATCTCAAGCCATCCTGTACAGCCTTAAGCAACTGGAAAGAGTCGGATCTGAGTGAAGGGGGAAAGTGGTATCGAAACAGATGCCGAAACAGAACCGGTACCATTCATACTGTTCCTGCATCGTCATCTGCTGCTGGTATTCAGGTTCAATCCAATGTCAGAAATTCATGGAACAATGGGGCAACTATAGATGTGACACTGCAAAGTGCGAGAGATCTGGATGGCTGGAAGGTTTCATTTGATCTGGATGGAGAAATCACTAATCTCTGGAACGGTACGATTCAAAGCCATGCGGGAAAGCACTATGTCATCGCTCCGGCAAGCTATAATCGTACGGTATCGGCAGGCCAGAGCACCACGTTCGGCTTTAAGAAAAACAACCGAGAATTCTCCCTTACTTGTATGGGAGATGAATCGGTTTTTTATATTATATGTAGCGAAGAAATAATGCTTTATCATAATATATTATTATAAAGATATGCTATACTATATGTATGAAAGACGACAGATACATTCATGCACGCACTTGCGTGTACAACATTCATTATCACATTGTCTGGTGTGTCAAATACAGGCGAAAAGTGCTGACA
>Ga0256406_1003142_pt1 | contig 21222 bp, 23 predicted proteins | sample RumenRJG_03DNA_FD_185986 | JGI IMG/M metagenome (GOLD analysis project Ga0256406, IMG submission 185986) | Bovine rumen microbial communities from Lethbridge, Alberta, Canada - RJG_03 | ecosystem: Host-associated > Mammals > Digestive system > Stomach > Rumen | place: Canada: Alberta | collected... | reverse complement strand
GTGGCTGGGGTAATGCTGGTGCAGCTAATGCTCTTGGAGTTGGCTACCTATCAAACCAGCTAAGCAATGATTCTAATGTGAATACATTGCTTCAGGCTCTTAATGGACGCGCGGATTGTATTAGCCATTTAGCAAGGAAGAAGTTGAAAATATTCTCAAAGCTAATAATATTACTCTTAATAATAATGCTCTATACGACCACGTATTTGTAGCTAATATGGCAAAAGCCGATTATTTCGGCAAAAGCATACCGAATGAGAAATATTTAGCTATGTACATAAAAGATGTTATTGACGATGAAGATGGCTATGAAGGCCTACCATTTAATCGTTGGTATTCTGATATGTGTAGAAAAGGTAAACCCATTGACTGGAATGAAATGTTGTGATTAAGCAGCAACTTTTTATCGAAAAATATGATTGGCACTTAACTGTTTTGTATAAAGCCAACAAAGATATTTCGACTGTAGTTGAAGCACTGTGGTTTATCAAATGCCCTTATGGCATAGCTACACAAGCAATTCAAACAATAATAGCAAAAAGAAATAACGGTTTCTGTTTTACAAATAATCTTATTAAATCAACTCTTATTGGTATATCAGAAACTGATTCAGATGAGCAACTTGTTAATACTGTGGTCCATGAAGTAAAGCACATGCAATCACATATCTGTAGTTATTATAATATAGATGAAAGAAGTGAAGAAGCTGCTTATCTTATTGGCGATACAGTGGAAGAACTTTATAAAGTATTTAAATATGAGTTGGAGCAATCTTAAAGCAGGTATATCTGCTGTTGTAAAAGAAAATAACAACCAGGAAATAACTGGTGCTAATTTGCAAAATGTGCTTATTACCATGATAAATAGCCTTGGCGCCAACGCTACCTGTGGTGGTATCGCACATCCTAATACATCTCCAGGAACACCAGACGGTCCTGTTTTTTGGATTGCCTCTGGACCTGGTGTGTATGTTAATTTTGGAAATACTAAGATAGATAATACGGGTATTTTTACTTGGAACGGGGCTTCTTGGTCTTTTGAAGAACTTGATTTTATGAAGAACATGCAGACAGACATTGCCAACTCTGTGCTGCAGAGCGTTTCGTTCGGCGTCACTGGCAACACAGCAACCTTGACCATCAAGCAGAAGGGCTATGATGCCATATCCGTGAGTGTGCCGATAGCAACAGACAGCCAGAGCGGCTTTATGACGGCTGCCGACAAGGATAAGCTCGACAGTACATACAGCAAGCAAGAGATTGATGCCGAAGTCGATGAAATCAGGGAGGAAATGAGCGACACTATGAGCGAAATGGTATCACGCATCAACGGCAAGCAAGACAAGCTGGTCGCAGGCGACGATGCAACGAGGCTTAACGGCACAAAGCTGTCAACGAAGCAAATTTTTACTGGCCGTATTGACACAATCGCAGGGGCAGTGCCAACGTTGCTACCTACTGGTGATTGCATATACAACTCAGCTGACAAAAAATTGTATATCGGTGACAGCAATAGTCAGCCTGTCGAAGTTGCCATGCCCGACGACTTCCTGTTTTTCTCAAATGGCAAATTGTATCATTATCAATTCGGCAATTTCGGCGAAGTGGAGACAGGTACAACTTTAGTGGCTGGCGACGGAGCAACACGTATCAACGCCAGTGCGTTAAGTACTAAGCAAATATATAAAGGCACGGTAATAAACACAAATGGGGTGCCAACTCTGCCAGTTGGCGCGTACTGCTTCAATACAGCGACAAAGAAGCTCTATGTTGGCGCACAACACGACAACGCAGTGGTCACTGACACGGTTCCCATGCCCGACGACTTCCTGTTCGTTGACACAGCATCAGGCACGACTTATCGCTGTGACGGCACGACGCTGCAGAACATCGCAGCTGGAGAGCTTAAGGTAGTGAACAATCTCACAGAAGGTGGAGAGGAGAGTGCTTTATCCGCAGAGATGGGCAAGGTGCTGGCTGAAAGACTTGCAGAGGCTGATGCAAAATGGACAGACATCGCTGATGGTGAGGCAATGTCGGTTGATTGTGTGAAGCAGATACGTTGCTTGACATTGACTGTAATTGGTGATGTGTATGACTCGATGTCGCTAGATGGTGTTAAAAATGTGATGGCGCTGACGGCAACATATGATGACAGAAGCACTGAGCCGATAACTGAGTTCACAGTTACTGGCGTGGTGAAGGCCGGCAATCAGAATTTTATTGCAACATACAACGGTATAAAAGCGAGCCTTGCGGTTGAGGTGCTGCATCGAACAGCTACATTGGCAAGTATTAGTGCAAACAGTAGCGTGAACGAGGTGTCGATGTGGACAGAAACAGAAGAATTGCGCAAGTATATAACCGTTACGAAAGTTTACTCGGACTCAACAACAGAGCTGACCAAGGATTACACACTGAGCGGTGAGTTACAACAAGGCGCCTCTACAATCACTGTGTCCTATGATGGCGACAAAACAAAGACAACGACACTTACTTTTACAGGTGTCAACGATGGCTCGTATGTAACAGACTCTCTGGAGGCTATGGTTGATTTCTCGGACTACGCGGACGGCTATACTGGCGAAATTATTGATAAGGCAAAAGGACATCAGGTAGTTCTAAATGCGTCGCTTGCAAATGCAGCGACAAAAGCACCCTACGGTGGCATCCATGGCGGCAAACTGGTGCAAGCTCAATGGTATGAGGGGACTACGGGCAAGGGACTGTCGTTGGATCTCAAAGAGTGCGCTCCGGCCGGTGTAGTCACGGTGGAGCTCTATGCCCGCATACGAGGTAAGTACAGTGGCTCTGGCGCGACACCGACTATTGGTGCTATTTCAACATTTATTATAGCTATGTCCTCATTTGCCATCTCGCCAAACAGTGCGTATGTCAACGAATGTCGGTACGCCCCACAAGGAGAAATCAATTTAAAAGGGCCAGCGGCAAATCCAGACATAACGACAACTGGCTTAAACTTGCCATACTACGACAGCTCGCACACAGATGTAAAGGAGTTGGTGCATATAGTATATACAATGGCCAATAAGTTGCAGAAGTTGTATGTCAATGGTCAGCTCATCATTGATGACAGCAGGGGTGGGTACAGTTGCACTGGCGGCACCGATGTTAGGATATTTCCCAATCCGGGATATGTTGCAGCTGACATTGCTGTGGTGCGTGTCTACGGCAAGGCTCTCAACAACAAAGAGGTGCAGCGCAACTATCTAAATTGTCAAGCAAAACACGGGTCTCAAATAAATTAATGACATGAAAGGGAATATTAAGAAACTGGAGAACTACCCTGTATCGGTTACAGCAGGTACTTATGTCACAGGGACGGACATAACGATAGACGAGGTGTTGCACAACCCTTTTCTCATTAGAATACTAGAGCAAAACCGCAACACTCTAAAGCGACTAATGGGAAAATGGGAACACAACAGCACATTCTATGCCGCATCAAAAAGTGCAGCGGTCAAGGGTGACTATTGGATATACACTGGACGAGTTCGTGTGGCTATTGACGGTTTTGTTGTGATGCCAAACAGCATCATCTATTATGATGGGCGTTATATGCGTCCAATTGACTTTAAGCAAGTACACGATGCCGAAATCAAGCCAAAATATGATGTATGCATCATAGGTGGAGGTGCAGGTGGTATCGGTGCAGCATACGCTCTTCGCAATCAAGGCTATCGCGTCTGCTTGGTTGAGCGATTGGACACATTGGGCGGCACACATTGTAACGCAGGTGTTGGATTGCTCATTGCCACACCGCTCGGAGATTGGTATAAAGAGCTGGCGATGGATATGTATGCTGACGGTATTTTGAATTTTTACAAATACGCAAACTCTGGCAACCCATACACAGGTGTCGGTTCGGGAACGCACTTTGAGCGTGCATGGCGGTCAGCTCTGTTCAGCGATGAGAAAAATCGGATTAACGGTTTTAAGGGTAACCACCTATGGCTTTCGGACACAAGAGTCGGTGACCGCTACCTTAAAGACATCAGCGAGGGCGGCATAGATGTGCTGACAAACTACGAACTGATTGAGACTAGAGCGGCAGACTCAAAAGTGGACGAAATCATCATTCGTTCTTTACTTGACGGAGCGAAAAAGACGATATGTGCTGACTACTTCATTGATTGCAGCGGGAATGGTGTCTTGTTCCTCAACGACAACAACCTTCAGCTTGATGTGGACTATTACATCGGCACTGACCCTCGAGACAGGTTCAACGAAACCACATATCCGAGCGGATACGCAGGCGACCATGATGGCATTAACACATTAGAACCAATATATTATACTGTAGGTAGGAATTATTGGCCGGGTGAGGAAGTTGCCCCATATCCAAAATACAAAAGATATAGCGACTTGCTTAACAAGGATAACTTCACTTATCACTCGATTGGTGATATAAATGTTGCTCAAAAAAGTCAATCATATTCAACGAGCATGTCAGCTAAGGCTTTCAGAGAGAAATCTCTTGAATGGAACTACGCTGATGGACTAGATAGGGCAATTGCGTTAAGTCAAGGAAGTACACGCCGTATCCAAAAAATGCTTGCAATACGTGAAGCATACCGAATAAAGTGTGATAGAATGCTTACAACAGCAGACCTTGCAACACAAGCGACATCACAAAATATAACAGATACTCATGCTATAGCATTGTCGACCTGGTATGTTGACATACATACACCAACCCAAAGTTACACTGTAAACAATATCGTGGCTAATGGCATACCATACGAATGTATGATACCAGCATGTTACACAAATGTGCTTATCGGATGCAGGGCATATGGAGCGAGCCATCTTGCACAAGCAAGCGCAAGACTTGCAAAGACGATGATGGAACTGGGTCACTCGGCAGGAATGGCAATACTGCAATTGCTGGAGCGTAACACTGTGCGAGAAGATGTGCGTAAGGTAGATGTGTCTGCATTGCAAAGCAGTATCGGCATGGCAGACTTGATGGCAGAGATTGAGGAGTATTTCTATGGCTCAACCGTAAACTACGAAGTACTCGGGACATAACTGAGTTAAATTCAAGGACTAAGTGATGATATAAAAAATTAACTATTTAAGTAGTAAAAACAAAATAATGACTATAAAATGAACATCGAAAACATAAGACGAGTGTTTTTCACGCTTTTCGGGGCCCTTGCTACCGCGCTGGCACCTACTCTGCCATACGTGCTGCTGTGCACCGCAGCCGTGCTGGCCGACTGCCTCAGCGCCTTGATGCTCGCACGCAGGGCACGCAAGGTGCTGCCAAGGCTGACCAACCCCGACACGGCAAAACTCAAGTCGCACCACTTCGGAGGGACAATCGTGACGCTCATGGAGGTCTACGCCCTGCTTATTTTCGCTTACTACCTGCACATGTACGTCACCAGTTCGATGCCATTCGATGCGCTCAAGCTGAGCGCAGGAGGCGTGATATTTTGGCAGGGTTGGTCCATCCTCGAGAACATGAGCAGCTGCAACGGCGCCCGATGGGCCAAGCTGCTGCAAAACGTCATGGTCGACAAGACAGCAAGGCACCTCGACATTGACCGCGACGAACTCGAAGAGGTGCTCAACAGCCGCCGCTCAGGCGAAGACACAACCGCTGTTAACGAGGAGAGCGGGCCTCAGCAGCACAAACACAAACAATCATGAAGTATTTCACCATGCGTGAACTCACGCGCAGCGCAACAGCAAAAAGACTTGGCATCGACAACGAGCCCACCGAGGCCGTAAAGGCCAACCTTACCGCCCTGGTCGAGCACATTCTCGACCCGTTGCGCGAGGCTTGGGGCGCGCCCATCATCGTGACCAGCGGCTACCGTAGCCCGCGGCTCAACAAGGCCGTGAACGGGGCTGCATCGAGCCAGCACGTAATCGGCCAGGCCGCCGACATCCACACCGTGAGCGACCGCCCCGAGGACAACCGCAAGCTGCTTGACCTCATCATCGAGCTCGGCCTGCCCTACGACCAAGTGATTAACGAGTACCCCGACCGCAAGGGAGGACCTGACTGGGTACACGTGTCCTACGGGCCACGGAACCGCCGCAACCGCCTGATTTGCGTACGCGGCAAGTACAAACCAGGCTTAAACCCCTAAAGCCATGAAAGAGGACATTGGAACAAGAAGTGAGGGCTGTGCAGGTGCGGGCGTTACCGTGCTCATCATCATCGCAGCACTTGGAATGCTGCTTTGCATGTGCTCGTGCAAGACACAAACAAAGGTAGTTGAGGTACCCACCTATCTGCACGACACAACGACCGTATACCGCTACCAGGTGCGCCACGACACCCTGCACAGCTACACGCGCGACAGCGTGTACATGTACGTCAAAGGCGACACGGTGTATCACAACGCCGTGCGCTACATCGACAACTCGCGTGTGGTGTACCGCTGTGACACTGTGCACAGCAACAAAGTTGTAGAACGCCCAGTAGTGGTGACCAAGACACAAGTCAAGGAGGTCGAGAAGAAGCTAAGCAAGTGGCAGCGCTTGAAGATGAAGCTCGGCGGCTGGCTGTTGGCAGTGCTAGTGGTTGTGTTACTTGGTGGCTGTGCGTATGGAATAATCAAGCTAAGAAAGATATATAGGTAGGTTTTTTTCATAAAATTACTTAGTTCGACTTCAGTCGCTTTGCATGAGATATGTAGAGCGGCTTTGTTTTAATACTTTTGTTGTTAAAAATTGTTAACCGTAAACAATATAAACAATTCATTGTTTCTACCTAAGTGGTTGAAAATCAAATATTTATATATGCCGTAAACAAATAAACAATAATTCTATATATAATTTGTGTTAAATTTTCCAATTAAGCAGTGGAGTTTAAAAATTAAAATATAAATATTAGAGGTTATTGTTTATTTGTTTCTCTTGTTTACAGCTTAAAAACCGCATCATTGCTGCAGCTTATCGGAACAAAATTATTGCCGTTAACTTTTTTTAACTAAATTTTTTATTATTATATGGGAAAAAATTATTAATTTTGTCATTGAAATTATTTCGCGTGCGTATTCATTATTACATTAATAACAATGGAAACATTCAACATTACAAAAATTATGGAGCAATATGCTCCAAATACTGATGAATTAAGCAAAGTGCTTTTTCCACATATCAAATACCCTAAACAGGCATTTGATAGAGTTCTTAAAGGAGAAGCCAATTTAGATTCAGAACAAATAACAAGACTTGCTTCGTATTTAGGAATTCTTGTCTCGGACCTTTTTAATTTGAAAGATGATTGGAAGGGCTCGTATGATACAACTAAAAAATGCCTTATTTTTACAAAAGGTGAGTACAAAATAAATCTTAACTATAACGGCTCTTTTATCACAGTGTACAAAGATAATAAAGTTATACACCAAGAAGTTAAGAGCTGTGCTGATAGTATGACTTTCGAAGATTTTATTCGATATATTAACAAATTTATTGTCTAACATTTTAAAATTAAGTTTTTTATGGAAACAATCCAGATTAATGTGAACGTTGAGCTCAACATGTCGCAAGACACGAAGGATTTTATTTCTTCGTTGTTTAAATCTAATTTGCAAGGTACGCCGTCTGCTCCTGCTAAACAAATTTCGGCTCCTGTTAAACCAGCCCCTGCTCCTGCTAAGCCTGTAACTCATATTCCTGCTAAGCCAGTTTCGGCTCCAGCTAAGCCGGCTTCAGTTTCTACATCTATTACTATTGAGCAAGTACGCCAAGCTCTTGCAGCTAAAATCAATGGCCACCGTGAAGAGATTAAGAGCAAGCTTAATAGCTTCGGTGCTCCTTCTGTTACTAAGCTTGACCCAGCTAAGTATTCTGAAATGTTTACATTCCTTAATAGCTTGTCATAATGGCTGTTACTGCGTCAACAAAACTTCAAAAGCATAGTGAAAGAGACCACGCATTGCTTGCGGCATCAGCTGCTAATCGGTGGCTTAATTGTACACCAAGTGCTAAACTTGAAGATGCTGAAGGTCCTCGTGAATCTTCTATCTATGCTGAAGAGGGTACACTTGCTCATGAGCTTGGAGAGCTATATATTAGGCACGATGTGCTAGAAACAATTGATGACCAAGTATTTTCCGATAGATTTGATGAGATTATGAATAATCAGCTCTTTTCTGAGGAAATGCTTGATGTGGTGCCAATCTATGTTGACTATTGTACAGAGCAGTTTAATGCGGCTAAAGCTAATGATGCTCAATCTATTATGGACGTTGAGCAAAAACTCGATTTAACAGAATATGTACCAGAGAGCTTTGGAACTGCTGACTGTGTAGTCATAGGTGGTAATCTTATTGAGGTCATTGATTATAAGCACGGTAAAGGTGTTCCAGTTTATGCTGAGTGGAACAAGCAATTAATGCTCTATGGGCTCGGAGCTCTGCGTAAATATGATATGTTATTTGATATTGAGGAAGTACGCTTAACAATTGTTCAACCTCGTATTAATAATATTTCATCATGGCAAATTTCAGTTAAAGAACTTATTGATTGGGCTGAGACTGAACTTGCTCCAGCAGCCAAACTTGCATTTGCTGGAGACGGAGAATTAAAAGCCGGTGAGTGGTGTAAGTTTTGCGCTGTTAAAAATAGGTGTAAAGCTTTATACCAAAAAAACATGGAGCTTGCTAAATACGATTTTCAAAAACCTGCTCTTCTTAATGATGAAGAAATTGCTGATATTCTTAAGAAAACTCCAGCCCTTATTGAGTGGGCAAAGTCAATTCAAGAATATGCTCAAGATAAAGCAATAAATCAGGGAAAAGTATGGCCAGGTTTTAAACTCGTAGAAGGTATTTCGCGGCGTAAATGGCTTGATGAAGATGCAGTAGCTGAAGCTATTTTTACAAAGATTCCAGAAGCATCTGAAGACCAAGTATATGATATGAAGCTTAAAACTATTACGCAGATTGAAAAGATATTTGGCAAAAAGACTGTCGCTGAACAACTTTCTGATGTAATTGTTAAACCTCAAGGAAAGCCTACTCTTGTACCTGTTTCTGATAAACGACCAGCACTAGGAACAGAAGAAGCAATTAATGATTTTAAATAACCCCCATTTTAGTAATTTTATAATATGGAAAATTCGACAAAAGTAGTAACTGGCAAAGTTCGTTTTTGCTATGCAAACGTGTTTGAGCCTGTTGCGATGAACGACGGAGAAACTCCGAAGTACAGTGTGTGCATCCTTATTCCTAAGACCGACACTAAGACTCTGGATGCAATTAACAAAGCCATTGAAGCCGCAAAAATTGCTGGAAAGGCAAAGATTGCGGATAAAAATGGCCGAATCCCCTCTACACTCAAATCGCCGCTGCGCGATGGCGATGACGAGCGTAGTGATGACCCGACATTTAAAGGCATGATGTTTATCAATGCTAATTCTAATCGTAAACCAGCTATTGTTGATAAGTCTTTAAATGAAATCATGAGCCGCGATGAGTTTTACTCAGGTTGCTATGGCCGTGTCTCTTTGAACTTTTATGCATTTAATGTTCAGTCAAAAGGTATTGCAGCTGGTCTTCAAAATCTGCAAAAGCTTGAAGATGGCGAGATGCTTACAGGTGGTTCTACTGCTGAGGAAGACTTTGGCGGTGAGAACGAATGGGCTGATGACGACTTAATGTAAAAGTTCTTTGCTTTAACCCGCAGAGAAAGAGATAATTAATGTTTTTGAATCTTTGCGGGTTATTTATGGACTTCTGGTGTAATTGGCGCATAAGTAATCATATTTTTCTGCCTGCAATCCAACTGTTTTCTTTATTCTCATCCTAATTTGTATTTATGATTACTGGAAGAAGTTCGAATCTTCTGAAGTCCACTGCTATATTTAAAATTATTAAATTATGGTTTACGATAGAGAATTATTCATTGATGTAGAAACATTCTCATCTGTAGATATTAAGGAGTGTGGAGCTTATAAGTACATAGCTTCTCCAGACTTCGAAATATTAATATGCAGTTATGCATTTGGTGATGATGATGTTGTTACAATAGATTTAGCTTGCGATGAAGCTTTACCAGAAGAGTTTATAGAAGCTTTACACGACCCGCTGTGTTTAAAAGTAGCTCATAATGCCGTATTTGAACGTAGATGCTTTGAACGAATAGGTATACACACTGAAATATCTGAATGGTATTGCACCTCAATAAAAGCTGCTTATTGTGGTTTACCTCTTTCACTTGACGAGGTATCAAAACGGTTAGACCTTAAAGATAAGAAGCTTAGTACTGGCAAAGCTCTTATTAAGTATTTTTCATGTCCTTGTAAACCTACTAAAATAAATGGTGGGCGTACACGCAATTATCCTATGGATGCGCCAGAAAAATGGGCGATATATAAAGAATACAACGTGTATGATGTACTTGCAGAGCGCGAGATATATAGAAAACTTGAAATGTATGAAATTCCAGAAGTGGAAAGACAACTATACGTAGTTGACCAGCGAATCAATGACAGAGGCATTATGATTGATAGAGAACTTGCTGAGTCAGCTATTTATGTTGATAACGTTTATAGCAATTACCTAATTGAACAAGCTAAAGAAATTACACATCTTGAAAATCCTAAGTCTCCAATCCAAATGCGCAAATGGATTAAAAAGGTTACTGGGGTTGAAGTTAAATCACTTGCAAAAGACGTAATACCAGATGTATTAGACCAAGTTAAAGAATTTCCTCAGGTTGTTAAAGCACTTGGTATATATAAAAAACTTAGCAAAACGTCAATTAAGAAATATTATGCGATGATTAATTGTTCTACTTCTGATGACAGAGTTAGAGGAACATTCCAGTTTTATGGCGCAAATAGAACAGGTAGATGGGCAGGTCGGCTATTACAATTACAGAATTTATCTAAAAATCATTTTGCCGATATTGATACACCGCGTAATCTAATTAGAGAGCGAGACTGGGAAGCCGTAGATATATTATATGGCAATGTTTCTGATGTTCTTTCTCAATTAGTTAGAACAGCTCTTATTGCTCCAAAAGGCTACATATATTCAGTTGCTGATTTTTCTGCTATTGAGGCTCGTGTAGTATCATGGCTTGCAAATGAACATTGGCGCATGGAAGTATTTAGAGGTGATGGTAAAATTTATGAGGCTACAGGCTCTAAAATGTTTGGTGTGCCAATATCTGCAATTACTAAAGGTTCTGTTTTGCGCGACAAATCAAAAATATCTGAGCTTGCTCTTGGTTATGGTGGCTCACTCGGAGCGCTTAAGCGTATGGGCGGTGAGAAAATGGGCTTAGCAGATGCAGAGATGATAAGCCTTGTTAAGAAATGGCGAAACGCGAATCCTGCAATTGTTTCTATGTGGGAAGAAATTGAGAATTGTGCGCACGAAGCAGTGAGGTATCATAGAAAAGTACGTGGTACTTGTCGCAATTTAATATTTGATTGTGATAATAGATATTTTACAATAATGCTTCCTTCTGGCAGAAAATTGTTTTATGCTAATCCACACTTTAAAGATAAACGAATAGGTAGGTCTACAATACCAACAAGAGCTTTATGTTATGATGGTATTATACAAGAGACCAAACAGTGGGGAGAAACTGATACTTACGGTGGTAAATTAACAGAGAATATTGTGCAAGCAATAGCTCGTGATTTAATTGGTTATTCTATGATGCAATTAGATAAAGCAGGCTATAGAATTGTGGCGCATATTCACGACGAGTGTATCGCTGAAGTACCTTGTGATGGTAAAGAACAACAGTATTATGATATAATGGCCGCTCTTATGGGAACTCCGCCTGATTGGGCTTCTGATTTACCTTTGAGAGCAGATGGTTATTTAACTCCATACTATAAGAAAGATTAGCTATGTTAGCAGAAGAACTAAATATACAGTATGATGGTATTTTAGAAATTGCAACTGGATTTGGAGCTAACACCAAAGTATGGAAAAATAAAAAGGTAAGGTGGAGTAAACTTGTAGCCAAATTATCAGAAGCAACTAAAACCAATGAGACTTATGCTCAATTCATGAGAGCAAGTAAAGCTGACCAAGGTAAAATAAAGGACGTTGGTGGCTTTGTCGGCGGTTTTCTTGACAAAGGACTTAGGCGTAAATCATCAATTACATATAAGCAATTAGTATCTCTTGATATTGACTTTTCTCATAATGACCTGTGGTGGGATTTTACAATGCTATATGATTGTGCTGCTGTAATTCATTCAACACATAAATCGTCACCAGAAAAACCTAGACACAGGTTATTAATTCCATTATCGCGTGAAGTAAATATAGAGGAATACCAAGCTATAGCAAGACGAATAGCTGGTGATTTAAATATTGAATTATTTGACCAATCCACATTTGAGCCAGAGCGACTAATGTTTTGGCCAAGCGTATCTATAGATTCAGAATACTATTTTGAATTTCAAGATGGCCCTTGGCTTGATGCAGATTATGTTCTTAATTTATATGATAATTGGCATGATACTACAGAATGGCCAACTACTTCAGATTCTGCAAATGCTATACTTAGTGATATAAAAAAGCAAGAAGACCCCGAAACAAAAAAAGGTATTGTTGGAGTATTTTGTCGAGCATATACTATTTCTAGTGTAATTGAAACATTTTTATCAGATATATATGAGCCAGTTTGCGATGGCCGATATACTTACAAACTTGGTTCTACGTCTGGTGGTCTTATCGTGTACGATGATAAATTTGCTTATTCACATCATGGCACAGACCCCGCGGGAGGTAGGTTATGTAATGCTTTTGACCTTGTTCGAATTCATAAATATGGTCACTTAGATACAGGTAAAGAAAAAGCAGAACATGATAAAGCTTCTTTTAAGGCAATGGAAGAGTTTGCGGCAAGAGATAATGCTGTTAAGCACCAAATTGCGAATGAAAAATTTGCAGAAGCTAAATTCGATTTTGCGGCAGAATTACCTGAAGATGTAAGTGAAGATGATACTTGGATAGAACAACTTGAAGCAAATACGAAAGGCGAATATAATAATTCAGCCACAAATATTAATCTCATTATCCAAAATGATAAATATTTGAAAAATGCGTTCAAGCTTAATATGTTTGATTCCAAGCGCTATATAATAAGGTCTGTGCCTTGGCGTAAAATAAGTGCAGAAGAACCTATGCGTGATGTTGATTATTCGGGTGTTCGTAATTATATTGAGTGTGTTTACGGTATTGTGTCTTCTCAAAAAATAGATGATGCTTTAGCACTTGATATAGAAAAACACAGTTTTCACCCAATTCAGCAATATCTTGATTCGCTTACTTGGGATGGGACACTAAGAGTTGATACACTTCTTATTGATTATTTTGGAGCTGTAGATAATAGTTATACAAGAGCCGCTATTCGTAAAACATTGTGTGCGGCTGTTACTCGAGTTTATCATCCAGGAGCTAAATTTGACATGGTATTAGTGCTTGTAGGTAAACAAGGAACATATAAAAGCACATTCGTTCGAAAGCTTGGCATGGATTGGTTCTCAGATACTTTTTCTACATTCCAAGGTAAAGAATCATTTGAGCAATTACGTGGAGCTTGGCTTGTAGAAATGGCAGAGCTTTCAGGTCTTAAAAAAGCTGAAGTTGAAACTATAAAGCAGTTTATTTCTAAATGTGATGATATGTATAGACCAGCCTATGGTCGAACTGTTGAAACATATAAACGCCAATGCGTATTTTTTGGTACAACTAATGATTCCGACTTTTTGCATGACCCTTCTGGTAATAGGCGTTTTAATCCTATTAATATAGATTTTGACAGAGCAACTAAATCTGTAAAAGATGATTTAACGCAAAACGAGGTAGACCAGATATGGGCTGAAGCTAAATATTTAACAGAGCAAGGCGAAAAATTATATTTTGATGATGAAGAAAGCGAACTTGCAAAGCAAAGTCAAGTTGAGCATTCAGCCGTAGATGAGCGTACAGGCCTAGTTGAAAAGTATCTTGAAAGATTATTACCAGAAGACTGGGAAACTAAAGATTTATTTGACCGCCGGTCTTGGTTAGATGACCCATTAGGGCCAGTTGGCTCAATTCAAAGACAATTTGTATGTACGGCTGAAATATGGTGCGAGTGTCTTGGCAAAGACAAAAATGATATGACTAGATATAATACAAAAGATATTAACAGCCTTATGGCTTCTCTTCCTAATTGGGAATTTGTCAGTTCAACTAAGAATTTTCCAATATATGGTAAACAACGATTTTATAGACGAAAAAGCAATTTATCATGAGTTTACGAGAACAAATATTTAATTATATTAAGCAGTTGTCAAAAGAAACTTCAGAGCTTTACAGAAAAGATATAGTTCACCATTTTGTAACGCTATATGGAGGAATATCAGCTAAAAATAATATACACTCGTCAGTAAGGTCACAAGCAGACACAGTTTTAAGACAACTTTGCTATCTTGGTTTTATACGTCGAGTAATAGGCTATAACGATACAACAGGAAATAAAATACGTGGTCATTATTGTTTTACAGATAAAGTAAAAGTATCTGACAAACTTACATATAAAGAATTATATGAAAATTACAAGCGAAAAATTAGTGGAACGCAAACTTGTAGAACTGACAACCCTTAATGGTGGAATGTGCATTAAACTTCTTAGTTTTCACATGATAGGATTGCCAGACAGGTTATGCATATTTCCCAAAGCAAAACTTGTATTCGTAGAAACAAAGACAACCAAACAAAAAGCCAGACCAATTCAATTATTTGTGCAAGATAAAATACGCAAACTTGGATTTAGAGTTGAAGTGGCTGATACTGTTGATAAGGTTATAAATATAATACAAGACGTAATAACAAAATGAATATAAACGATTTACATAAATACCAGAAAGTATGTGTTGAGCATATTATATCTCATCCATTCTGTGGCGTATTTCTTGATATGGGTCTTGGCAAAACCATATCAACTCTAACAGCTATAGAAGCACTTAAGTATGATTATTGTGAGATTGATACAGTTCTTGTAGTAGCTCCTAAGCGCGTGGCTGAGACTGTGTGGGAAGAAGAAGCTAAAAGCTGGGACCATACAAAACATCTTACATTCTCAAAAATTATAGGCACAGAACGACAAAGAATTGCAGCCCTTAAAGTTAAAGCCGATGTGTATATAATCTCACGTGATAATATAGCTTGGCTTTGTTCACTTTATGCTGCTAAACTTCCGTATGATATGCTTGTAATTGATGAGTTAAGTAGCTTTAAAGCACATCAAACTCAGAGATTTAAGTCGCTAAAGCTTGCGCGTCCTTGGTTTAAGCGCGTTGTGGGTCTCACCGGAACACCAGCACCTAATGGCCTTATAAATCTGTGGTCACAAATGTATCTTATTGATAGAGGCCAAAGATTAGAAAAGACGATTACAGCTTATCGCAGTAGATATTTTAGACCTGGTGCTTCTAATGGCTATGTAGTTTATTCATATAATTTACTGGCAGATTCTGAGAGGCTTATTCATGAAAAAATAAAAGATATTTGTATAAGCATGAAAGCCGAAGATTATCTTGAAATGCCGGAACGCATAGATAATTTTGTTAAAGTTACTATGCCTGATAAGCTCTATGATATGTATAAAAAATTTGAAAGAGATAATATAATAACTCTTGCTGCAGAAGTAGAAGAAGGCGCAACTACCATTAATGCTGTTAATGCGGCCGCTCTTTCAAATAAACTTTTACAATTTGCAAATGGCGCAATGTATGACGAGAATAAAAACGTTGTGCAGATTCATGACTTGAAGCTTGAAGCGCTAAAGGAAATAATTGATACATCTAATGGAAAACCAATTTTGGTTGCATGGACGTATCAATTTGACCGCGATAGAATTATGAATTATTTTAGAAATTTAAGCCCGCGTGAACTTAAAACTGCTCAAGATATAAATGACTGGAATGATGGAAAAGTACAACTCATGTTGGCACATCCGGCGTCTGCAGGTCATGGTATTAATCTACAAGCAGGAGGTAATATTATAGTTTGGTATGGGCTTACGTGGTCTCTTGAGTTATATCAGCAATTTAATGCTCGTTTATATAGACAAGGTCAAAAGCAAAGAACTATAATACATCATATTGTAACAAGCAAAACGCATGATGAAGATGTAGTTAAAGCTTTAAAATCGAAAGACAAGACCCAAAACAGTCTTATGAATAGCATTAAAGCTAAGCTTGAGATGTATAAAGCATTTATGAAAAAATAACTGTTAAAATAATGAATGGTTAATAAGTGTTAAAAACATATAAATGTTTGAAAATAATTTTTTTATTTGAGAAATTTTTTTTAATTTTACACTAACAACGATATAATATGAACATTTTAAAAAAAGCAGATGAGATTGTTAATCACCGCTCAGAAGAAAAGGAACGCATGTACGGGCCTTTTAGCGAGTCAATGAAGAGAGCAACAAATATTTATAATGCTGCTTCTCCAAGTAATGAACAAATTTCTGTTCAAGGTATGTATCGTGCGCTTGTAGCTCTTAAGCTTTCACGTGAAGCTTATAGCCACAGAGAAGATAATTTATTAGATGCCGTGGCATATATAGGCGCAATGAATAATTATATTAATGAGCAAGAACAATTAAAAATTATTGATAAACTTTAATTTTATAGTTAATTATGGCATTACCGTACAACACTACCGACCTCTCGCCTGATAAAGCGTTTGAGCGCCATGTATTTCACAGGGACCAATTTGCACATTATTTGCGCTGGACTCATATTTTGAAAGAAGCCAAAATTGGTGAATCTATTGTTGATTTTGGTTGTGGTCAAGCTAATCTTTTAGAGGTTTTATACCGTAACAGATTTAAGCAAAAATCTTACGTAGGTATTGATATTCGCGAAAGAACTATAGAAGCTGCAAAGGAAAAATTCAAAAATGTTGCATGGGCAAAGTTCTATGTAGCAGACCTCGTTAAGCCTTATATGGACTTTAGTCAATTTAACGCGGACAAGGTTTGTTCATTTGAAGTACTTGAACATGTAGGCAAACAAAACGGAGACATTTTTCTTGAGCATTTTAAAGCTTGTGGAAATAATAATGCTACTTATTATCTATCAACTCCGAATTACGACCCATCGGTAGGAGCTGCTGGTAACCACACATACGATTCTGGCGATGGCAGAGGTGTAGACGTCCAAGAATATGACCATTGGGAGCTTGAAGCTTTACTTAAAAAGCATTTTCAGATTATTAAGAAATTTGGCACGTTTGCTTCTAAAAAAGACTACAAACCGCATTTGAATGCTTGGCAAAAAGAGATGCTCAAAGCTCTTGACGAGTACTACGATTCAAACTTAATTGCCAATATCATGGCCCCAATGTTCCCAGATTTGGCTCGTAATACACTTTGGGTTATGAAGCGCAAATCAGGTGATTATAAACTTGAAGGGCCAAAGCAGCCCAGTTTATTTGATAATGAAGATGACCTTTTTTAATATTATTAAAAATGTTAAGGGCGAGAAAAAAATCATATAATGCCAACTCATTCAGTATTGAAAAATCAGGATTGGATGAAAATAATCTTAACTTGTTTTTCAATATGATATATGATAGGCAGCTGCTATGGAAAAAAAGATTTATAGACCATGCTCCTCCACCATGGACTGATAATGAAATATTCAGGGAATACAAATTTTGTAATCTTTACAGAGAACATGATAGAAGCTCACAATGGGAGATTCGTAATATTATAATGGATGATTCATTGTCAGATAAAAATCTTGTTTGGAAAATACTTGTCTACAGAAGTTTTAACAACCCAGAAACTTTTGCAAGAGCCATAGATAAATGGCAAAATGGTATTCCAAACTATGAAGACTACAGTGAAGATGAATTTGCGGAGCATATATCTATTATTCGGGACATGGGTTTAAATCCGTTTACTAATGCATATAATATATCTGGTGCTATTGTTTCTGGTGGCTCTGTAGATAATGCATACTGTCACACAGTTATACCAGCTATACACAAAAGTATGGATGCTATATGTATGATATTAGAAACTGCAGCTAACCCAGAACAGATTATTACGTTTTTGATGACTTTACCAGGAGTATCATCATTTGTTGCCCATGAGTTTTATCAAGATTTGACATATATTTCAATATACACCGACAGAGCTGTAATGAGATTTAATCAAAATGATTATACAAATCTCGGTCCTGGTTCTTCACAGGGAGTAAGGCTAATATTTCCTAAATTAAAAGGCTCTGAGCAAATTTCATGCTATTCTTATTTACAAGATATAGCGGAAGAAAAGCTTGAAGAAATAGCCTTTGAAAAAGGTGAATTAATGCCTTATACAGCATGGAACAAAGAAACTCATAAGTATGATATTATTACAGAAAATAATTTATCATTAAATCAAATAGAAGGTGCCCTGTGTGAGTTTAGTAAATACGTAAGAATTCTTAGAAAAACTGGAAGACCGAGATGCCCAAAATTTGAGCCGAGAACAAGTTATATTATCGTAGAGCAAAGTGTCTGTAATCAAGAAGATTTCTTTACGGATATGAGTGAACTTATAGGAGGACGTCGTCTTTTGAAACGCAAGCAGAATAATTCTGCGGCAACAGCGAAAAAATTCTATAGAAATGCAGATTTATGTATTGACTTAAATTTAAAATTAGATTTACAAAATATTGACTTTTTATTAACTAAATTAAAACAATTATGGTAACAAATGCAGACATCAAAATTCTTAATGAATTTTTGGAAAATCGAGACGTTAAGTATGTATTGACAGGTTCAGCTGCACTTTTCTATCACGGAATGTTGATGAAAGGTAATTTGAGCGTTAATGACATTGATATTATTGTGCTTACCACTCGTGATACTCGCAAGCCATTGCAGACAATGTTTAAAGAACTTGAGCGCTTTACAGGGTGTGAAAAAATCAATAATTATCCAACACAGAATTGTTATACTTTTAAAGTAGGCCCAAATAATGTTTTGGTAAATGTGTTTGAAGGTCCTCTTGGTGACGTGCCATATTGTCAAATGAATATTGATAATGATACAGAAATCTGTGTGCACCCAGTAATGAATATTCTTGAAAGAAAATTCGGGCTTCGCCGTCAAAAAGATTATGAGTACTATTTGGCTCTTATGAAGCACATAAGTTCTTTGTTTTTTTCAGAGTTTGAAGTGTGATATGTTCGAGAAAGTAAATCCTAATCATCCGGATAAAATTGCCGATAGAATAGCAGGCGCAATTGTAGATTTAGCTTATACTAAGTCAAAGAATCCGAAAATAGCAGTAGAAGTACTTATTGGCCATTCGCGAGCTTTTATAATAGCAGAAACCAGCGAAAAGCTCGAAGTGCCCGAAGTCAAAAGAATCGTAGCAAGAATTGCCAGTATTTATGATGTGATTTATGTTGAAGTGCCACAAGATTCTCATCTTAGAGCTAATCAAGCAGACAAACTTCGTTGCGGTGATAATGGTATCTTTAAAGGTTGCCCCATTACAGAAGAACAAGGTTTATTGCAAGAAATTGCTGAAGGTTTATACATCAAGTTTGTTTCCGACGGCAAATACATTATTGACAGTAAGGACTTAATTATTTGCCAAAGCAACATTAAATGCAATAAATCAATAGAAGATTGGTTGTCAGAACAATATGATGGAACAAATCGTCTGTCTGGCATAATAGAAATCAATCCTCTTGGTCCGTGGACTGGTGGTCTTGATGTAGATTGTGGAGCTACAAATCGTAAGCTCGGCAGTGACATGGGAGATGCAGTTACAGGTGGTGGCTTACACGGTAAAGATTTAAGTAAGGCTGATGTTACACTTAATATATATTGTCATCTAAAAGCACAAAAATTGGGCAAAAAAGTTGAGCTATGCTGCGCTATTGGTGACGATGTAGTGGATGGTAAGCCATATTCTGAACTTGTTGAAATTGCTCGCGAATACATAAAAAGAATTGGTGGCTTTGAGAAATTTGCGGCATGGGGCCTTATTAGGCCATACCAAAAAGGTATAAATTATTTTGATATATTTGAAAGCATCAATAAAAATGACAATAACTAAAGCTAAATTTACCGCATTTGAAAGCCTTCGTGTTAAAGGCTCAATAAACATGCTTGACATTGAGCAAGGCACTAAACTTACAGGCCTTACAAAAAATGAATACATTGATATAATACGTAATTATAGTAAATATTGTAAAAAATTTATAGAAAAATGAAAATAGCTAAAGTAAGAAACGTAAAAACACCAGAAAGAGGTACGCCTAAGTCTGCAGGCATTGATTTTTTCGTGCCAAATGATTTTGTAGAACAAGTATTGCCTCCTCAACGTGATATACTTATTCCTTCAGGAATTAAAGCAAATGTACCTGAGAATTTTATGCTTATGGCAGCAGAAAAATCAGGTGTAGTAACGACAAAAAATGCAGCTATTCAAGCAGGGCGCAAACCAAAAGTAACAGCTTATAATACTGTGGTAGTTCTTGGCGCAAAAATTGTTGATGAAGATTATCAAGGTGAAATACATATCCATCTTGTAAACGTTGGCAATGAATATGTAATTATTAAGCCAGGTACTAAAATTGCTCAGTTTATCCTTGTGCCTGTGTCTTATGACACTGTAGAAGTCGTGCCAGAAAATGAATTATTTGACGAGGCCTCTGATAGGGGTGATGGTGGATTTGGTTCAACTGGCGAATAATTAAAATATTTCACAGAAACTCCCTATTTATATCCCAGATTCACCTAAATTATTTTATAATATAATTATATATTTAAAAATTTGATGATGATAGGATTAAAATATGGAGTTTCTGCTAAATAATTAATCTTATGAGACATAAAATTCCAGCAATAATAGATACTCCTGAATTCCTTAAATTTGTTAAAGTTTATATGCAAAAATTCAAAGATGAAAAAGGCTTTGGTGGCAGATGGCTGTACGAATATAAGGATATGGAGACTCGTGGTTTATTTAAACCTAATATCATAAAGGCTTTGTATAAAAAAATTTTACTTGGTACTTGCCATTTAGGTTATATACGAGAACATGCTATTTATTATATTGGAATATATGCCCAAGATGCTGCAGAAGCATATATTGATGAGCATATAAATGCTCTGTATGATATTCGAGTTATTACTGGAGAATTAGCCTATGATGACGATGATGACCCATATACAGATTTGACTTATGAAGAAGCAAC
>Ga0256406_1003141_pt1 | contig 21223 bp, 12 predicted proteins | sample RumenRJG_03DNA_FD_185986 | JGI IMG/M metagenome (GOLD analysis project Ga0256406, IMG submission 185986) | Bovine rumen microbial communities from Lethbridge, Alberta, Canada - RJG_03 | ecosystem: Host-associated > Mammals > Digestive system > Stomach > Rumen | place: Canada: Alberta | collected... | reverse complement strand
AGTTAAAAAAAGAAGAGCAGAACGAGTTATCCACGAACCTGTTTGCTCCTCTTTTCTTATCAACAAATCAACATTTAAAATTTCAGCACTTTTTACAATAGCCTCTACCGACCCGTGAACAGTAACATTTTGTTCGCAGGTATTCTTAATCGGCTATTCGGTCTTCGTACATGACCGATAATTCGCCGTACACCTGTCCCCAGTTCCGGATCGGCATCGTCCATTTTTTCGTCGCTTCCAGAGTTGCCAGGTAGAGTGCTTTCTGCAACGCCTGCGCACTTGGGAATACGCTTCTCTGGCGGTTCAGCTTACGATACGTAGAATTCAGGCTTTCAATCGCATTGGTAGTGTAGATAACGGTCCGGACATCTGCGGAAAACTTGAAAATCGGCGTTATGACGTCCCAGTCCCGCTCCCAGCGTTTCATGGCATTCGGATATTTTTCTGACCATTTTTCGGTTACACGGTCGCGGTTTATACGGCCCTGTTCTTCTGTCGGGGCATTATAGATTGTTTTCAGGTCTTTGGCGAATGCCTTGCGGTCTTTATCTGCCACATATTTCAGGGTGTTCCGGACCTGGTGGACGATGCAGCGCTGGTATTCTGTCTTCGGAAACGCTGTCTGTATCGCTTCACGGATTCCGCTTAGTCCGTCGGCACAGATGATCAGGATATCTTTTACTCCCCGGTTTTTAAGGCCGTTCAGGACGGCCAGCCAGTACTTGGCGCTTTCGTTTTCTCCGACCTCGATCGTAAGGACATCCTTCTTTCCTTCACAGTTGATCCCGAGAATGACATAGGCCGCAAGCTTTCGGATGATTCCGTCGCTGCGGACAGAATAGTGGATCGCATCGATATAAACTACCGGATAAACATCGTCAAGAGGCCGGGTTTGCCACTCCTCGATCTGGGGCAGGATCTTGTCCGTTATGTCTGAGATAAAGCTTTCTGAGGCTTCAAACCCATAGATATCCATGAGCGTATCGGAGATCTGACGTGTTGTCATTCCTTTGGCGTACATAGATATAATCTTCTTGTCGATATCAGAGATATCTTTCTGGCGCTTTTTGACGACCTTCGGCTCAAAGGTAGACTTCCTGTCCTGCGGCACATCGATCCGCAGGGATCCATAACTCGAATTTACTGCTTTTTCTTTGTATCCGTTTCGATAATCGTCAGAATCGGATCTTTCGGACTTTTCATAGCCGAGGTGATCATCCATTTCTGCTTCGAGCATCTCTTTAAGAGTACCGCCAAGCAGATCCTTCAGAGCATCCTGGATGTCTTCGGCAGTCTCAATATCGTACTCCTGGAGAAGCTGATGAATGATTTGACGTTTACCTTCAGTCATCACTACTTTGTGGACGGGTTTCTTTTCGCTTCTTGGCATAGTAAAGGCCTCCTGTGATTAAGTGTATATCACAGGAGACCCTGAAGGAATTCCTTATTCCGTATTTACAGAAAAACTACCACACTCTCCACTCCCTTTTCATCATCTGATGCGAAGGCCTGCTAAAACCCTTGTCACTACCTTGCCTTGGACCATTCTCTTCACAGGACCTTTATACCAGAGCTGACAAGCATCTGATACGTTAAATCAAAGCTCGATACCGGTGGGATAAACACGATAAATTCATCACGACCTCTTATGAGCAATACACGATATCATCACACTAAATGAACTCCAGCATGTCATTCTTCATCAGGCATCTGTTTCAATATCTCTTGAATCTCTGCCAGATGCTTAGCTGTGAAGGTAATGGTGTAGTCACGTCCTATACGAACATCAACTTTCCCCTGGTTTTGGATAGACGTTTTCTTTATAGCCGCAAGAAAGTCGTTTCTGATGGTCGGATTTCCTCTTAAGAATTCAAAACGCTTGCTACACTCAAGACACAAAGAAATTCTGAGCTGAGGGAAATAATAGCGTGGAAGCACCTCGATATTATTCACCTCAATCAGTTTGTATGGCTTTACTCTATGGCACATCTGGCAGAAGCAAAGGTCATGCGTTCCTTCTCGCGAGTAGATGCGTAAAGCTCCGTCGCGTGTATCCCTAATTCCAAGATCAAAAGTGGAGCCATCTTTGTTTTGCCCCTTATGAACTGTTCGTTCAACTTTAACAGCTACAACTTTAACCGGACTTTGCCATTGCTTTTTTACATGGTTCTGTAGGGCATTTCTGTCCCTGACAGGATCAGACGGAAATTCATATGACTCTCCGTAATCAGCTTCTCGTCCGACTGCTAGATACTCCAGATCATAATCACTCAATAGTTCATCCGATAGACGCCCATCTCTATAAAACCCTCTTAGAATTTCTTCTGAATTCACAAAGTAATCATCCAACAGAGTCTCTACATCGTCGGCTGTCAATTCATCATAATAATCGACATCATCATAATGAATTCCACTAAGTTTATCGCAGTGCATATAAGCTGCAAACTCTGCGCATTCCTTATGTACAATCAACCTTTGGATCATTTCAACAGGGAAGTACCCAGTCGGCTGATCGCAAAGGAATAACGTTGTATCGACAATCTCCCCAAGCTCGTTCTTCAATGGAATAGACTCTGCCGCTGCATACAGTGTGGCAAAAGATTCATTCCTTCGAAGTGCTCCGGATCTAAACTCACCAATCAAGAACTTATAGATCTTCTCAAGATCATTTCCTTGTATTATTCTTTTTAGCCGCTCGTTATACCGACTGCGCTCCCATTCGGCATTCATTTCGTTAATGTTGGCATCAAACATCTTTTCACAATATGACTTTGATAATAATTTTTCATCCAACACATAATAGTCAGCACCTGATGTAACAGCACCTTTTTTTACAAAAATGCTATCGTCTTTCCATGGGATATAATCCACGCTCTCAGATATTTTCCCGTAAACCGGAATAATAGCAAAACGCTTCAGTTGTTCTTTGTATTCATGAGGTGTATCCTGGAGAAACTCATACAGCTTAGGCCGAAAATCCTCTTGTCGTATAAAATGCTCAGCATGTTTTGCAATGATCGGGAACGCCTGACTGAATGAAGCAGTTGCACATTCCATCGCGTTAAGAGCCGCCTCATAATCTGTTCCTTCCACGTCTATGATGGAAGCAGGAGATATCCCTGCATACTCAGACGGAGATACTCTTTCAAATAGAATCGTGGCAGCATCCGGAAACCTATAAGCTGCCTTATTCCGCGGCACGCCAAACACACCTTTTTCAAAAGTGGGAAGGATCGGGCTTGTTTTAAGAACACTCAAAAAGTCATAGGAAGTTAAATAATTACAATCTGAAACATCGTTCACATAGACTCTAATATTTCCCTGAAAACGAGGTACGAAGCGAGTAAACCTAAGAATCTTTGCACGCTCCTCCTCTTTCAGCTCATCGATAACACTTAAAATCGCTGAATATAGCTCTCTGCGTACAATATTATTCCAAGCGGAACTTTCCGTTTCGATTTCTTCTCTAGATGTGGTAAGCGCAAAAGGCGCATCAATCACCATGGGAATCTTAATTCTATGCTTTGTGGGAAGCCCATTATACAGGGCATAGTCAGCTAAACCTCCGCGCTCTGGAACAAAGCATACAATTGTCTGGTCCGATGAAATAGCCCTAGTTCCGTTTCTACGCTCTTTCAAAGCATTTTCATCGGTAACTGTGAAATCATGTGTGAACCGTTTAAATACATGCTGACGCCTGTCAATCGTTATGGTCCTGCGTCCATCCGTATCTTCAATAGTGACTGAATGTGAACCAATTTTAATCGATTTTAGTTTCCGTAAGCATAGGCACAATTCAAGTATAGCTTTCTCGTTATAAGCAGGGAAGGAGCTCTGGTCCTTAAGTATTACTTCCATTCTTGTCCCAGTGACATTGCCCTCCGCAGATCTTAATGCTCTCGGAATTGTAGGTTCACGGTCTGTAAGTGAGAAGAAATACTCACCGCTGTGAATCCGGACTTCGGACGCAACAGCAAAAATCGTTTTGAAGCCAACGCCCTTTTCTCCTATTGCTGCAAACTGTCCATTAAAAAGCTTATTCTTTGTCGACTCACCGATCGCTGTAATAGAACGGATATTTGCACGATTAAAGCCCACCTCATTATATTCTGTGAAAACAGACTTCCCCTTTTGCATCAAGGAAAACTCCGGTGTTACATCAGGCAAATAATCACAGTCATCTGCATTTTGAAGAAGTTCTTGTATAAAGCGTCCTCTGTCGGTGCCAGACTTAAGAATCAGGTCAATATAGCTCCGATATCCATTATTCCCAAGAGACTCTTTGATAAGAAGTCTTACATTCCGAAGGTTGCGAAGATAATCTGATGCCGAACCCTTCTCCTCCTCCACAAATTGATTCAGTCGTTTCGATGCCTCGCGCAGTTTAATACGAATCGCAAAAGTATCCCGTTGATCAATGGCATAACAAAATGCTGCAAACGAAGCTAATGCGTTCTTTTTTGACAGAATAATGGCATTATAGCAAGGAAGGAAATCATCATCTTCTATATCAAGACAAATGCACTTTTCATGGCAAAAAGTCAGATACCTTTCGACTTGTCTAGGCGTTTCGCTTAGCTCAAAATCATCATACAGCGCATCTGCCAGATTCAGCTCATCTCCTCCAATCAGCTTGAATTTCGGGCACATATTCTTCTGTATATTCGTACATCCCAATGATTGGACCACCGCAGCGAGTTTTTTATGTTTGAATATTGTTTCAACTTGAGCTGCAGTTAGTTCTATGGTCCCTTGTCCTGGGAGCTGCTTTTCTGAATAAAAGTATTTTGCTTCGTCCAAGTAGTCCAACGCTTCTGAGGTAATACTCGGAATGGATAATGCCCGCTTAAACAAGCTGTCTTTTACATTTGTTTCTGTCTTTAACCTCAATCTGTTGACAGCTACAGGTGGAACAAATAGAAAACTCGTATATCCCATCAATCGATATACTACCTCTGGCTTGGATATTCCTTCTTCATGATCGAAGCAAAAAATATCATCTGCCTTATGGTATTCACCATCCATCGTCAAAAATAGAGGGAGGCTCAAATAATGCTCTCCAGAAAATACTTTCTGTCTACTAAGGCATTGCTCTTTACCATTATTACACGCAAACAGATTGTCCCTTGCGCTGGGAATACACTGAACAATGTTTTCGTTTACCTCTGAACGCCAATTCATATAGGCATAGTCAATCAGCTCTGATAAATATACGCTTGCTTCATTAAACCAGATATTCTCGTCCTGGGGATCAACAAATTCACGGGACGCATCGAGTTTAAAAGGGACATGGCAAACCAATGGCACTGTCAGTTTCAGCTGTGTTGGCAAGAACGAGTAAAGAGAGCCCATCCCCACATCCGAAAGATACTCTGGATGTGGAAGTACTACGCGGAGAATCATGGGCTTTCCATTATTACTTCCGACTTTTGTATTCTCACCGTACCGCGACTGACAAGCCTTTCGGCTAAAAACAACTGGGTAAGAATATCTGGAGCATTGAATCTGTTCTGTTACATTAACTTCCAATCCATTCTCGTAATCATGCAGATCTACTGAGAGTTCAACGTCCCGCTCTACCTGGATAGTTTTTTCATCTGGGATTGCCGTACGAGACACATGAAACTCCATACTTCTCCAGGAATCAAAATACATTTTTAAAGAAGTTAATTTGTTCAAGAAGAGTAATGGATTTTTGCTGAAGAGCGCATCCTTTCTGCAATACTGCTTCTTGATCTCACCATAAATCTGTTTTGCTCTTCCGGGTACATAAAGAGTCATTTGTGTTCCCGGACAAAATTCATGGGATAGATATGCAGGAACCGGGATGGTAAAGTTCTCCTTATATAGTTCAAAAGAGAACCATCCACTCCTTATCAACACTTTTTTTGCGACGCCAAATACAGACTTAAAACCTATACCCTTTTCACCGATTTCATTCTTGGCAGCGGACACATTTTTTGCCGCTTCAGCTATACCCGTTATTGCAAATACATTAAAGGGCGTAAAGCCAACCTCGTTATATGTCAGGGTAATTTCATTTTTACTGAAATCAAAATGCATATCAAGGCGGCAGTCTTCAAGGGACCGATAATCACAGTCATCTACATTCTGAATGAGCTCAAAAATGAATCGAAGACTATTCGAGTATAAGCCATCTTCGCCGACAGAAAGAAGAGAATTCAGCAAGTTCGGATAATTCTCTCCATGAAGCTTATCGTTCTCTGCTATAGCCTCTCTTAATTTCCTTAATAGCTCAATAAACGCCCTGCCATCTTTCGAGGACTTTATTTCTTCAGAAGTAACGGACTTCAACCCGTCACGCAGATGTTCGAGCTGTCTTGATCCTAAGTCACGACAATCGATATGCTCATATTGTTTTCTTAATTGCTGAAGCATCTCTTTACTCAACCTTCCACGACTGTAATAACTCCATTCACCAATAGAGTTGTATATATTTCTGCACGCTCAGCTGTTTCCTTTATAGAAGTAACTTTCCGAGCATAGTTTTCTTGCGCTGTTTCCAGCTCGCTTTGACGCATTCTCCGGATGTTCTCATCAAGAGCATCTCTAACCTGCTGCTCAAGAGTACGGATACGGTTTCTATGTGTGTTTGCTAAACTTTCCAGTTTAAAAGTAATCGTCGTCTTTGTATCTCTCTTATGCATTTCCCGCTCAGCAAGCCATTTCTGGACGTGCATGTCTTCCAACGTCGACCAGTCGTATTTCCCCTCTGTTTTACTGTCCATACTTACTGCATCTTCTAAAATATATGGTAGTTCATTAGCAACATAATTATTTTCACATACTGTAATGATCCTGGTATATGTATTGAATCCTATATATTTCCATGCAAAAACAGAAAAAACATATTCTCCTGCCGGGATTACCTGTGAGTAATACTGAAGCCGAAGATACGACGTTTCGCCTCCAACAAAATGATCCGCTGCTTGTTTCGCCAATGGATGCATTGCTGTAATGAAGAAACTATCCCTGTCCTTCATCGCCGCATCTGGATCAAAAGTGAGTGTATGATTTGGCTTCTTGCCGCTCAGATAATTCTCCCAGGTCCGCCTTAAGACATTCCTTCCACCTGGAAGCTTTCTTAAATCATCACGAAGAATTCCCCTGGCAGTGGCTGATAGTCGGAGATTTTTCATTGCAGCATCGCCAATAATATAGGTTCCGGTCCCCACTCGATCCACAATATAGTTTTCGATTAGCCTTTGCAGTGAATGCTGCGTCAGCCACGGATTTTCTGCCTGGCGTATCTCCTGAGATGTTGTAAACTCCGTCAGATCAAATCCAAATAGTTCTTTTTCTTCTTCCTCTAATCGAGTCAGTTCCTGAACCTTTCTGACTTCGTTATCAGCCATCTGTTCTAGTTTTGCCTTTCGTTCATCCTCCATAAGTGTTGTGTCCAGTGCGATCGTTTCAATCTCAGAAGCAATCTCTCCAAGGATTTCTTCACAATCTCCGATACTTCTCTCAAAAACGCCGATCCTCATCATGCACCGATAGTATATTTCAGCGTCAACAGTGTTTTCGGTGATGATGTTATAAATATTAACTGCTTCACTTAGCTGGCCTCTTCTGTCTATACGGCCAATTCTCTGCTCAATGCTCATCGGGTTCCAAGGAAGGTCATAATTGATCATCATGTCGCAAAATTGATAATCCAGACCTTCTGAACCCACCTCTGTAAACAACAGAATATCGAGCGCATTCGGATCGTCCTTAGGCAATTCAAATCTTCCCTTAAGGGAATATCTCTCCTGATCTTTTACACTTCCATCGATCTGTTCTACTCGATATCCAAGGGATACAAGACGCCGTTTGAGATACCCAAGCGTGTGCCGGAAAGTGCTAAATAGCATTATTTTGTTATTTTGCATTTCCTGTTTCTTGTTAATAACCTTAATGGTCTCATCAAACTTCGGATCTTCACTCGGCAGGTTATCAGCAAGTTCAAGTAATCGCTTTGCGAGCGAGGAGATGACGTCTCCTGATCTTCCGTCCATGTCAAAAGCGGAATAGTCCATCTCAGGATCATCGTTCAACTGTTGATTTCTCCTGCTAATAATGTCGCGGATGTAAGGTGCCAGTCCAAATATACAGCTAGCAGCCTGTCTCCGGATCGTACTCATCATGAATGGAACTGTACGGGTATCATGAAGCACAGAAAGGGTCTGTCTTTCAAAGTCTAACAGTTCATCATGCATCATTCGCTGGTAAGCAGTAAATTCAATAGAAACGGTATGTGGCCGACGAATACAGAAGTCCTGAATGTCTCTTCTTCGAGTGCGATTTAGTATCGTACTAAAGCTATGCAGCGACTCAATATCTGATATAAGCTTGACTCTTTCTTCTCTACTGATATCTTTCTGTTCAAGTCGAATCAGAATATCGTCATACAGCGGATTCTCTGCAATAACATTATCGCCCCATTGTGTTTTTTGTAGTTCCCGGAGATCGTTAATTGCATCTTGTGCCCATCCATCACCAGCAACTCTAATTGCGTGAACAGCATGTGAAATGTATGCATTGGGGCGTGACATCATTTCAAAAGTTTTCTGGTCAATTACAATATCTGGCCGGAGCACATTCAAAAGGGTAAATAGATCATTGTCACTGGTCTGCAACGGAGTCGCTGTCAGCATCACCACTGCGTCAGCATGGTCGCAAAAATATTTCGTGCATTTATAAGCAAATGCCTTCTCTTTCTCCATACTTCCGTTTCTTATATGATGCGCCTCATCAACAATAACCAGGTCGAAATGCGGCTCTGGATCTAATCCAGAAAGACCAAACGATCTAAGTTTTTTTCCTTCCTCGCCCTCATAAGCTCTTGAGTCCATTATTGAGTACGGGATTATGATTTTGTTGTAACGAACAGGCCATCCCCCATCTCGGTCAGTATCAGAGATGATCTGCCGAAATGTCGATCCATCGATAGGGATGAATTCCTCATCAAAGCGTTTCATCTCCAGTTCCCACTTACGTTCAGCAACCAGCGGTCTTGGACAAATCACAACAACCCGCTCTAATTCGGAACGTGCTTCCAGTTCTTTTATGATTAGGCCCGCCTCAATAGTCTTTCCTACACCAACACTATCAGCTATAAGAATTCGTGGTTCATCCGCGTGAATCATTTTCAACGCAGGTCTAAACTGATATGGAACAAAATCAATTCGGGCCGAGTTCAAAGAGTACAGGTTCTGGGAAGACGGATTATTGATCTGGTAGGCTGTTAAATAGCTACGCACATCATTAATTCCAACCCAGTTATATCCTGCAGATTCCTCGACCAGTGCTATCTGACCAGTAAAGAATCTCCGGAGAGCATTATTGACAAAAACCTCATACTGCGTAATCGTGCCGAGGTCTTTCATTGATACAACAATGCCTTTTGTATCCGGAGAGGCAACAAGATAAACAAGACTGTTCTCGTGGATTTCTCCCGGTTTACTCTCTTTCGCAGAAGCATCTGTTTTTGTATCATCCGATTCTGCTTCATACGTTGGCGCCGGCACACTATCCGACTGCTCAATATACATAATAAGATTATCGACTTCCCTGCAAGTAGCCTGACTTCCTCCAATTTGACCAATGAACTCAGAAAGGGTTTTCAGATCATGGAGAATCATATCCTTCCCAGGAAGGTCCGCGCTACAGTGCGCCCAGTTATTACGGACAGACATCATCTCTCTAACAACTTCCCGCTCCTTTGTCGGAAGATAGGCAACTGTCCGCATGTCATACCATGATTTGTTTGTGATCCTAAGCAGTGCTGCCAGATCAAAATCTGATAACTTCATAAAATTTCTTGAAAGTGCCATTTCCCGCTGGGCATAGCTCAGGCTCTGCAAAACGCAGTCTTCCCACCAATTTTCTGTTATGCGAGGCAAAATACCGTTAAGCCAATCGACAAGAGAAAGCGTGGCCTCATGAAGAAATGAATTTACTTTACTGATTATCATCTGTTCATTCATTCCCGTGCGACTCCTTGTGTAGTGTTTTGAGTCCTTTTGGCAGAAGGGATTTATACATCAAAAACGTCTTCTATGATTTCTTCAACCTTCTGGGAACCAAGCGACCCATTCACATCATAGGTGACGATCAAATTCTTACCTTCTTCGATCCCATTCTTCTTATAAAATGCTTTCTTTTCTTCCCAGCGTTTCTTGTATTTGGGATCGTCCATCATTCCGCAGTGCTCCCAATACCACTCGTCCCCTGTGTCATCATCTACAACCTTGAAGTCAGGCCGTTTCACTTTGCCCTCCAGAACCAACTTGGGCTCATAGACATAGTCCAGATTGTGATAATGCAGCGTATTCACGATGAGGACCTGTTTTGCTCGGGAGAAGACATATTGCCCGATGTTGAGCATTGTAAATTTCTCAAGATCGGATGATTTGATGTTTCCGTTTCTAATGTTGAGTCAAAAAGGCGCAGAGAACCAGGGCGGACCATTCCGCTGATCGTCTCGGAATGTTCCACCTCTGTAAAGTAATCATCGAATGTCTTGTCCTTTACAGTTTTGGATAACTCCACGCTTGATGCCTCCCTTTATCTACGTTTGTTTACTTTTTAGAATCGCTGTCCTTCTTTTCACCGAACGTTACTTTGCCATCTGCTGCCATCATTCCGCTTCTTGGCGCTTCTATTGGATATCGATAGCTTGTGAAATCGTCGCTGGCGACTTTCGGAGAATCCAAATCATCTGGTGCTTCATACGGTTTCCCCTCCTTGTTGTACGTCAGGTTGAATACCATATTCGTAAGCCACTTCTTGAATGACGGATTGTCCTGGAACTGCTTGAAAAGCTCCATGTTGTCCGCCATGATGGAGAAGATGACCTTCTGCAGGGCGCGCTCGCTTTCTGTTCGGGCTTCCTGCTCATCAGAATTCTTCATTGCATTCTGGTATTTCTCGTCACGAGAAACCATCGCCGGAATCTGGAGGATCTGGCGCTGTACGTTATCAGCGTCATTCCACTGAATGTTTCCGAACATATCGTTGAAATCCATGATGATCTTGGAAAGCGGATCAAGTTCCGGCTCGACGATATGGCCGACCTTTCCGGCAGGGATCGGAGCAATTTCGGCGTCCTCGTCCTCCAGTTTTATGGCCACGGCCTCTTGTACTTCATTCCGATAACTGTCCAGATCGATTGTAGACAAAATGCCCTCTGACATATCATCCTCACGAGGTGACGGAAGTTTCGGTATTAGCAGATTCAGGAAGATCGACAACTTTTCCCAGTCCACATTCCCATAGGGAAGAATGGAACCAAGGAAGCCGTATGTACGGACAAATGACTTTGCTGCGCTCTTGAACTTGATCTGATCGTCCGTTTCGAGTTCGTTGTAGGTAGCTACGCACGGATCAAGCAGCGGATCAAGCCTGTCTCTCTCAGCTCCGCCAAGGAATAAATCAACTACGTGCTCTACATCGTCGTTGTCATACACCTGATAGCTTTCCATGAGCGTGATCAGGTCGTAAAGCTTGTTCGGATCAGTCTCTCCAGACAGTATCGTTGTCCTGTAGAACTTCGAGAAGGCGTCCTGAATCGTCGATGTCTTGTTTGCAAAGTCCAGCACATAGACTTCGTCCTTCCCGGGAGCCGCGCGGTTCAGACGGGAAAGTGTCTGCACTGCCGCAATGTCATAAAGCGGCTTATCCACATACATGGTCTGCAGAAGCGGCTCATCAAATCCTGTCTGGAACATGTCTGCAACTACCAGAAGACGATACGGATCTTTCTTGAACTCCTTCGGGATCTTGGCATCCGGGAACCCGTTCAGTCCTGCCGACGTCAGGGCAGGTTCCTGTCCGTTGTATTTGCACTCGCCGGAGAAAGCGATAATCGCCTTGTACGGACTATGTCTGTCTGCAAGGCACTTGTTGATGGCATAGTAGGTCTCGATGCAGCGTGGGATGCTCGCGGTCACCACCATTGCACGGGACTTTCCGTTCAGCTTCTTCTTAGCGATGATCTGCTCATGGAAGTGATCCACCATCATGGCGGCCTTCTTGGCGATGACATCCGGATTCCCCTCGACAAAGGAACGCAGTTTTTTCTGGGCGCGCTTCTTGTCGAACATCGGATCGTCTTCGACCTTCTTGGAAATCTTGTACCAGCTGTCAATCGTTGTGTAGTTTTTCAAGACGTCAAGGATGAAACCTTCCTGAATGGCCTGCTTCATGGTGTAAACGTGGAAAGGCCTGTGCTTGATTTTGCCATCCTCTTCATATGGCGTTCCGAAAACCTCCTCGGTCTTGTTCTTTGGAGTCGCGGTGAACGCAAAATAACTCGCAGTTTTTACGAGTTTCCGACCCTCGACAATCGCATTGATCTTGTCTTCATTGTCCATTTCGTTGTCTGAAGCCATGCCGGAAAGCGCCAGATTCATATTCGCGGAATTGCGCCCACTCTGGCCTGAGTGTGCCTCATCGATGATAATGGCAAAATGATTATTGATATGTTCCTGACCGATTTCCTGCGAGATGTACGGGAACTTCTCAACCGTGGTTATAATGATCCGCTTGCCATCCTTGATTGCCTTTTTCAGGTCTCCGGAATGCTGTGCCCAAACGACCGTGTTTTTCACCTGCATGAACTGCTTGATGGTATCGCGGATCTGCTTGTCCAGAATCCTGCGGTCGGTGACGACGATAACGGAATCGATCATCGGATGGTCATCTTGCTCGAGGCCGATCAGCTGGTGAGCAAGCCATGCGATAGAATTCGACTTTCCGGAGCCTGCACTGTGCTGGATGAGATAACGCTTACCGACACCGTTTTGTTTCACATCCGTGAGCAGCTTCTCCACGCAGTCCAGCTGATGGTAGCGTGGCCAGATCTGTTTCACGGTTTTCTTCTTCGTGTCTGGATCTTCGTCAACGACGACCTGAGCGTAATTCTCGATAATGCGGGAGAGCTTCCACTTCGTCAGAATGTCCTTCCACAGATAGTCTGTCATGATGCCGTCCGGATTCGGCGGATTGCCCGCGCCATCGTTATAGCCCTTGTTGAATGGCAGGAACCAGCTGTCTTTACCAGCAAGCTTCGTGCAGAACATGACAGTCTGATCATCGACTGCGAAATGCACCATGCACCGTTTGAACGAGAACAGCGTGTCCCGCGGATCGCGATCTTCCTTATACTGCTCAACGGCATCTGCTGTCGACTGACCAGTGAAATGATTCTTGAGCTCAATCGTGACGACCGGAAGACCGTTGATGAACAGGCAAAGGTCGAGCGCGAGCTTCGAAGCGTCGATGGAATAGCGAAGCTGCCGTGTCACACTGAAGATGTTCTTCTCAAACATCTGCTTCGACTTCTCGTTATTCTCAGTAGGCGTGAAGTAGAACATGATGAGATCCGCCGGGTAAGCCTTCACGCCGTTTCGAAGAACATCAATAATGCCGCGCTTGGCAATCTCTCCGGAGAGGCGGTTTAGGAACTGCCGCTTCTTCTGATCGCTGTTATTTACACCAAGCTTTGCCATTTCCCTCGGCTGCGTGTCATTCAGGAACCGGAAGAGTCGGGTTTCGTCTACGGCGTATTCCTTGTTGTAATCGTCATTCGTTCCATGCTCGTAGCCATTCTGATCTACGAGCCAGTTTACGATGAGCGTCTCAAAGCCCTTCTCGGTTTTATCCGTAAAAGTCATGATCAGGCCTCCTCTCCATCGGTTTCTGCTTCTTCTGTCCCTCCTCCATTTTCATTGTCATCATCGTAGATGTCGTCGATGTGCTCATATTCGGGAATAGTGACATTGCGGACATCGATCTTTCCGGTAACAACGTCAGAAATTAGCGTATTCTTCATTTCTGTAAGGGCATCAATTTTTCGTTCCGTTAAATCAATAGCTTTGTCAATTTTCAAATTTTCTCTATCCAAATAAGATGCTATTTCATGTTGTACTGGCACAGATGGAACTGGAATTGGCATATTATTGTAGTCAGTTTGTGTCATGCTCGGCAGTGTTGTCTGTGATATATAAAACTGATAGTCAAAGCACTGCGCAAGATAATAAAACCATCTAAGGTCATTATCATCTTTCATGTGTACATCAAAAGCTGTATCAACATTCCAATATTTACCCTCAACATAGTGTGGTATATGAAGTGTTGCTCCTTTACGTCCGATTAAAACTGCTGGACCTTCTTTATATTCGCCACACGTCTTAAAAGAGCCGTCTCCGCTACCATAAACCGGAATGTTTCCTTCAGTCTTGGGATCGCTCCCGTTTGTAATAATGGCGACATTCTTAACATGACGTATTTCCCACTCAGCAGGAATCGCGCCAATCCATTCAATAGAAGTATCCCTTGTCGCCGTATCACAATTCTTCCCGGTTACTGCCTTATGGACTATTACTTTTTTCAGTCCCTCCAGTTCCTGTATCTCCTTCTTTCGTATTCCAATCAGCTTGTTGATTTCAGAGACCTTCCAGTCGAGGAACCGCACAATCTGATCCTGCTCAGCGCGGGGAGGAACGGGAATGGGAACATTCCGTAATTCATTGTAAGAAAGAGTAAGTCGTATTCCGGTACCCATTCCGTGAAACATCTTACGAGCATCCATTGCTTTAAAGTAATAGCAATAGTATAGGGGATTAATATCCGCATTCCTCGCCCTTAATGAAATATACGCCGAAGTGATTATCCCGCTATTTTTAACAATCGCAACTCTCTGGGACACGAAGTCATAATTCAGGTTCAAGCAATTAATGACAATGTCACCTTCGTCAACCAAAGTATATTTAGAATACGTATCAATAAGCGAAGGCGTCATATCGTATTCAGGCTTATCTACAATCGAGCCATAAGTAAATTTGAGGGCAATCCGTCTCGCAAAATGCGTATTCTTCTTTTTCTGTTCCCGAAAAAGGCTCCCGAGTCGTTGAGAATTCCATCTATTTGTATGCTCTAATACTTCCATTACTTCAGTCCCTCCACGATCTCATCCATAACCCCATCAGATTCCTTTTCGAGCTCCTCAAGTGAGGCAAGGATGTCCTTCATATCACGGAGTTGTACCGGCTTGTAGAAGTACTTCGTGAAGCTAATTTCGTAACCGATCTTTGTCTTGCTTTCATCCACGTAGGCGTCCGGCGCATATGGCTTGACTTCCTTTTCGATGAATGCGTCGATCCCACCATCGTAGTTGAACGGAATGTTTTCCGAGTCGCGGAGGTTCGGATCGGATTCGCCTTCAACCTCTTTTGCATGTGGATCCGTTTCCGTGATAAACGGACGGATCTTCTTGAGCTGCGTCTTTTTGAGCTTTGTCGCCTTGGCAAAAGCGTCCCAATCGTCAAGTGGTGTTTCCACAGGAATCTTGGCGATGGCCTCACGAACTGAATCAAGCTCTGACTGCTTCTTGAACGTATCTTCCGGGATTTCTCGTTCCGGGAATACGCGCAGGCGCAGCGGGCGCTCGACAGTTACATTCCAGTAGCCGAACTCACTGTTATCGAAGATCATGCTGCCGTCGCTTTCCTCCATATCGAGGAAAATGCGGACAATTTCCTTACGGATTTCCGGCGTGAATTCGCAGTTCTTATTGCCCATGTTCTTGCGCAGCGATGACTTCATATTCGTCGCGTCGATGAGCTGAATCTTCCCTTTGCGGCGTTCTTCCTTCTTATTGGAAAGCACCCAAATGTATGTGCCAATGCCTGTGTTGTAGAACATGTTGTCAGGCAATGCGATGATGGCCTCTACCAAATCACGCTCGATCACATATCGGCGGGCATTGCTCTCACCGCTTCCTGCATCACCCGTGAACAAGGATGAGCCATTATGGACTTCGATGATGCGGCTGCCGAGTTCCGTATCGGTTTTCATCTTGGATACGTTGTTGAGCAGGAAGAGAAGCTGTCCGTCGCTTGTGCGCGGAATCATATTAAGCTCCTCACCACCAGGAAGGTATGCATTGAAACGAGTGTCAAGGATTTCACTCTTGCCACCCATCTTGTCTGCATCTGTTTTCCAGCTTTTCCCATAAGGGGGATTGGAAAGCATAAAGTCGAACTGCCGCGACGGGTTCCCATCCAGCGATAGCGTTGAGCCATAGAAGATGTGTTCGGCTTCCTCGCCATCGCCCTTGAGCAGCATGTCTGCTTTGCAGATGGCGTACGTTTCCGGCTGAACCTCCTGACCAAACAGGTGAATAGAAACATTCTTTCCGCGACCGCCCGCGAGTGTCAGGAGTCGCGCCTGAGCAACCGTAAGCATTCCTCCTGTGCCACAGGCACCGTCATAGCAGGAGTATGTTGCATCTTTGATCTGATCTTCAACGGGATAGAACGCAAGGTCAGCCATGAGCTCGACAACGTCCCTCGGTGTCCAGTGTTCTCCGGCTTCCTCGTTGTTTTCTTCGTTAAAGCGGCGAATTAATTCCTCGAAGATTGTTCCCATGCCGTGGTTATCGAGCCCCGGCAGTTTCACGATCTTTTTCTCCGCGTCCTTATAAACAGGATTCGGGCTGAGGTTGATATCCGATGACGTGAACTTATCGATGACCGCGCCAAGGATATCCGCATCGACCATAGTCTTGATCTGGTCGCGGAATTTGAACTTGTCGAGGATCTCCTGAACGTTCGGAGAGAAGCCGTCCAGGTATGCCTTGAAGTCGGCTTCAAGTGTCTGCTTCTTCGAGCGGCTCGTCAGATCCTTTAAAAGGAACGGCGAAGCATTACAGAATGCTTGTCCAGCCGCATTGCAGAGCGCAGGCCACTGGTTATCGATCTTGGCAGCGTCCAGCTGCTTCTTCATTTCCAGCACAGCGGGCTTTGTTTCCTCAAGCATTGCATCAAGGCGGCGGATGACTGTCATCGGCAGAATAACGTCACGGTATTTGCCACGAACATAAACGTCGCGCAGGCAGTCGTCTGCGATTCCCCATATAAAACTGACTATCGAGTTGTACTCCTGATTGTTCATTGATTTTCTCCTTCGTACCGCTGTTTCTTCACAGCGGCCTTTTTCAGTTATTATGAATTACCGGCTGTCCAATAGCCTGGACTTCACCGATCAGTTTTCCTTTTCGCTGCTTTCTTCGGCAGCACCGCCAGAGCGAATCCAGTCATCAACTTCGCTCAGTTTGAATTTCCAAAGTCGCCCAACTTTGTATGCAGGCATGTTGCGCTTGTTGATCCATTGCACGATGCTTTCGCGGCCCACCCCGAGGTATTCCTGCACGTCCTTCATCGTTGACCATTTTTCTATATTCTTATCCACGTGTGTCTCCTTCGTCCGACGTATGGAACGTCACCTGAATCCTTATATTGAAATCCCACCGCTTATTCGGAAAGCGGTTCTCTCCATCAGCATCCTGCATTTCCCTCTTGCATTCGAAGTTCCCCTCGAAGTCACGGGCATCTATGTCCGCGGCTATTTTTGTAAATTCGCCCGGCCCTGTATCCGGTACCGGAATAACTGTCTGTACGGGACGAGGATGTATTTCTGCCTGATTCACCAGAACCAGCTTCCGATCATGCCATTCACGTGTTCCACGGTTCTGTAATTTCCATTCGTGGTGAATGATCTCATAGCAGTCCGCTTCATGACGCCTGTTGCCGAATTCAACCAGAACGTCATCGCCCGCATATCGAAGGCCGCTGATGTCATCCGCGGATATCGGCTGCCCTGCAAGAAGAGTCTGATACATCTCCCAGACCGCGCTATCAATGTCGTCATCGGGAGTTGTCACGAACAGACTGAACTGAGCGGCGAAAGCATGAGCGAACTTGGTTTTGTCCTGTTCCGCTCCAGAAGGAATTCCGAACTCCGCCATGCAGGCTACGAGCTTGTTGGCAGGCAGGGTCTTGTCAATGAATGCAACAAGCCCGTCAAGGTTAATCGGATTCGGGAATAGCCCCTTTGTTTCCTGGATGAGCAGTCTGTCCTTGGCATAATGCCTTTCGCCTTCAAGGGCTTCATTTGTCTGGTCCTTATACGCAAGCGGCATCACAAAATAATGGCTTCCAGCAGCATTGAAGAACTCGATGATATAGGTTCCTTGATTCCGCTGATTATCTAAAAAGCCATACAGCTTATTGAGAAATTCGTTGCTCTTAATACTGCTCACCTCCTCAGGACCTGATCCAGTACCTACAAGACCTGATTTGCTGCGTGTCTCCCATTTCTCAGGACCTAACGCATCCCCGACAATAAGGTCAGTTGATCGGAAGGGTCCTGAAGACAACAAAAGACAGACTTCTGAAATTAATTATATGAATTCTTTATGAACAAATCAACAGTATCAGATTTCAGAAGCATTAAACAGGCATAAATCGACAAATGCAGGCAAACAAGTGGAGGTGAGACAGTGACTCACGCTGATATAGAAATGTGACGCGTCAACATCGAGAACGATGCCGACCAGGTCTGCTCCATCTACGGAGCGGCAACTGTCGATGGCGTGTTCCAGCGCTACGACGCGACCTGCTTCGACGATCTTAGCCCTTCCTGTTACGAGGAAGTATTCGGGGATCTGGAGCTGATGATTAACGATAACTGAGAATCTCCTATGAAACAAATCGGAAAAGGGCTCCAAAACAGCTCGCAAAGCTCCATATGTTAAGAGGTTCAGATTTGCCCTGAGCAAGGCGTTAAAAGGCTCACTGCTATAACCGTTCACCCTGTGCACAGAAGTGGCTCGAGCGGATGTGACAGTCACAAGTGAATATGTAAGTTCGGCTACGAGCATGGCGGACCAGCAGAACTGGTTTTTTACACCGTTCCGATGGTACCGCCATGCCTCCGGTTCTCTTCGGCAACGGGAAGAAAAGGAGTTTTTTGAAAACAAGAGATGACAAGAGCACGTCAAACGAAGACTGGATTATCAATCTGGAAAACACAGAAGACGAGGTTACCGATATCTGCGGGTGCGAAATTGTTCGCTTCATTCTCAGGGAGCATGGCGCAAGAAGCATCTACGACCTGAATACGGGTAACTTCGAAGAGACGTTCTCAGAGTTTTATGCATATATCGAGAACTACGACTGACAACTGAATATGGAAAGGTCTTCGGCTTCATCGCCCAGCTAACGATTGTGCCAAAGGCAAGGTAATTCCCTGCTCCACTCGGTGCGCCCTACCGCGGATAGATGAGTGCATCTCCGATTGGAGCAGGCAGCAAGACAAATTTGGTTCAGCTTCATGCACAGCCGGCCGCCAATGAAGAAACGGGGAAAACCGCATGGTGGCCGAGATGAAGAAAAACTATTACCCGTCCATTTCTGATTGCCCCGTTTCGCAAGAAACGAGGACAATCAAATGGATAATACCGTACAGGTCAAAGTAGTACTGTTCTACGACAAAAACGGAAATGTAGAAGCAACAGAAACAGTCAGCATTACCGCAGAAGGGAAGAAGGTCCTCTCTGCATCAGCAGGATATCGGCTTTATCCGATGAACGCTGAGGATATCAATGTAAAAGAAAGAGGTTGGGATTCAGATCTTATCAGACATCCCCTGATCGGCGACACCCGCTATCGTTGCTACATGATCCCGGTGCCGGAAGACATGTACCAACCTCTTATGGCAATGGAATGGGCAAAGGCTCAGAGGAACACGCTTAAGCGCCGCTGCCGCATTCCGGCAGCAGGTGGGACCACTACGGTTTGCCGCAATCGTAGCTGCTACGGTTGCCCGATGGCAAGTGAAGACCGCATCACTTCAGAAACAGTCTCTCTGATGCGATCATGGAGAACTCGAATAAAGAATCAGCTATCGGGGAGGTAACCTGTGCAGAAGCCATGAAGAATCTTGAAGAGGAAGAATTCATTGCATACCTGGAACAGTATTACCCGAAATGCGCAAAGGTTTATAAGGAAGACAAAAATGGTTTCACAACTGCTGAGATTGTGAACAGCCTTGGTCTGTCGGCAGAATGATTCGTTATTACAAGAACAAAATTGACGAGCTGCACAAGCGGTTCGCAGCGGAATAACAGCCAGAGAGCGGTTCAGGATCATCTGAATAACAAATGTCTCCGACACTACCTTGGGTCGGAGACATAAACTGTTTCTTTTTATGCCTTGATTTCCTGCCCGTTACGGAAGGTTACTCGGATGTCGTCCTTGTCGTAGACGGTGATGTAATCAACCAGGGCAGTGAATGCATCAAGCGAGAATTCCGTCAGGGCATCCGGTGTCTTTTCGAATGCTTTTAGAAAATCCTTAGCATTTCCTTTCTGCGACTGCAGCTGGCTTATTTTATCGGTAACCTCCTGCAGTCTTTTCTTTTTGGTTTCGTATCGTTCGGTCAGACTATCATATTTCTTCTGATAGCTTTCTTGATCCTGCGCAACATGGGCGTTCTCGTAGATGCATTTTTGGATCATGTCGGCGATCACCTGGATTTCTTGCAGAAGATCGTCATGCTCATTTTCAAGGGTGGTAGTGTCAAAGAGCAGACGGCTCATTTCTTTGCCATTTTGAAGGACAGTGCTTTTATCAGCCAGCAGCTTATTTGCCGCAGAGAGAAAGGCAGCTTTGATCTCTTCGTCGGTAAGATGCGTTGTTGAGCAGTGTTGCTTGCCATCATATTTATGATTGCATTGCCAAATGACGCGGCGGTATTTACTGGTTGAATGCCAAACCTTTGAGCCGTACCAGCTTCCGTATTCACCGCATTTGATCTTGCTGGAAAAGGGATGGACACCGCTGTGGTACTTCTTCCCTGTTCCGCGCTTTTCTATTTCCCGCTGGACGGCATCGAAGATTTCCGGTGAAATGATCGCTTCGTGATCACCCTCTACATAGTACTGTGGGATTTCACCCTCATTGATCTTCGTTTTTTTCGTCAGATAATCAACCGTGTAGGACTTCTGCAGCAGCGCATCGCCCTTGTATTTTTCATTACTGAGAATGCTCTTTACTGAGTTCTGGCTCCATTCGTCTTTTCCAGCAGGAGATTTGATGCCTTTCTCAGTGAGTGTTTTGGCTATTCCATGATAGGTTTGTCCCTCCAGGAATAGTTTGTAGATTAGCTTTACAGTTTCTGCCTGCTCTTTATTTACAACAAGCTCTCCATTCGGCCCGCGGTCGTAGCCAAGGAAACGAGTGAAGGAAAGCCAGCGTAAAATTTCAGACGGATTGCAAGGGGCATGAAAAGGGACTCCCGTTGTGTTAAGGTAATAGCGCTCAAACAACCACCAAGACACAAGCAAGGAGCCCCTATGGAAAACAGTATAGCC
>Ga0256406_1003137_pt1 | contig 21246 bp, 18 predicted proteins | sample RumenRJG_03DNA_FD_185986 | JGI IMG/M metagenome (GOLD analysis project Ga0256406, IMG submission 185986) | Bovine rumen microbial communities from Lethbridge, Alberta, Canada - RJG_03 | ecosystem: Host-associated > Mammals > Digestive system > Stomach > Rumen | place: Canada: Alberta | collected... | reverse complement strand
TGCCAAGGTTGGGGTCGCGGGTTCGAGTCCCGTTTTCCGCTCCATATGGCGGCATAGCCAAGCGGTAAGGCAGAGGTCTGCAAAACCTTTATCCCCAGTTCGATTCTGGGTGCCGCCTCCATATTTCAACTATAATATCTTTACATATAAACCTGCCGGGGTGGCGGAACTGGCAGACGCAAGGGACTTAAAATCCCTCGAATCGTGAGATTCGTACCGGTTCGATTCCGGTCCTCGGCACCATTTGAACCATCAGTTGGAACTTCGGTTTCAACTTTTTTATTGTCTGAATTTAAAAATCGTGGAGCCCTTTAGTCTCACGTGATATAATAAACTCATGCTGGGGGAGTCTTTTGACTGAGAGGGAAACCGACCCTTTGAACTTGATGCGGTTCATACCGACGTAAGGAAGCTTATGGGATTGTTCAAAGCCTGCAGGAGCAGGCTTTTTTTACTGGAGGAATAGTATGACACAGCTGGAAGCAGCAAAGAACGGAATCATCACGAAGGAAATGAGTGCGGCCGCCCTGGAAGAAGGGGTATCGGCAGAATTCATCAGGGAAGGCATTGAGGAAGGTACTATTGTCCTTCCTGCCAATATTTACCATACTTCTCTTCACCCCTATGCCATCGGCAAAGGCCTTCGGACGAAAATGAATGTGAATCTTGGCATTTCTTCAGACGTCTGCAACTATGATACGGAACAGGCCAAGGCAAAAATGGCCTGGGAAATGGGGGCCGAAGCCATTATGGATCTTTCCTGCTTTGGCGAAACGGCCCCATTCCGTCAGTGGCTCGTGAAAAACAGCCCTGCTTCCATCGGTACCGTTCCCATGTATGATGTCAAAGGAGTCCTTCACAAAGGACTCAAAGATATGACTGCTGATGACCTTTTCTCGGTCGTAGAAAAACATGCACAGGATGGCGTAGACTTCATGACCATTCATGCAGGTCTCAATCGTGAAACGGCAAAACATATTATGAGAAATAAGAGAATTACGAACCTTGTTTCCCGCGGGGGATCCATCCTTTTTGCCTGGATGTACATGCATGGCAAAGAGAATCCCTTCTATGAACAGTTTGACCGGCTTATGGAACTTTTAAGGAAATATGATGTTACCCTGTCTCTGGGCGATGGCTGCCGGAGTGGAAGTGGACATGATTCCACCGATGCCATCCAGATTTCAGAACTCATCAATCTGGGAGAACTGGTCGTCCGTGCCAGAAAAGCAGGAGTTCAGGTCATGGTGGAAGGTCCGGGCCATATGCCCATCTCCGATGTCCGCATGAATGTGGAAGTGGCAAAAAAACTCACCCATGGCGCACCACTTTATGTATTGGGACCAATCGTGACTGACGTGGCTCCGGGCTATGACCATATTACCGCAGCCATCGGGGGAGCCCTTTCCGCTTCTGCCGGAGCTGATTTCCTCTGTTATGTGACACCGGCCGAACATCTCCGGCTTCCGAATCTGAACGATGTCCATGAAGGAATCGTGGCCTCCAAAATTGCCTGCCATGCGGCAGACCTTGCCAAAGGTGTCAAAGGCGCAGCTCTCTGGGATGAAAAAATGAGCTGGGCCAGAAGAAAAGTGGATTTCAAAGCTATGATTCCTCTTGCCATTGATCCCGAAAAAGCCAGACGATACAGAGAAAGCTCCATCCCTGAAGATGAAGCTACCTGTACCATGTGCGGCTCCATGTGTCCCATGAAGACACTCGACCAGATTCTGAACAACAGGAATCCGGAAGATGATCCATTTGAAAAAGAATAAATTTATGAAAACAGTCTGCTTCTCTGCAGACTGTTTTTATTTTTGGCGGAAAGTGTTTCTGCTCCTTAATAAGTCCATGGAAGTCATGATATAATAAATAAAAGCAGAGAGAGGAAAGGAGGGATGGCTGTGTTTATTTCTCATATGGTAGTCGAAAACTATCGTACTTTCCGTCATGTGGAATTTTCCTTTGACGACTGGGTGAATTACATCGTAGGGGATAATAATATCGGAAAAAGTAATTTCCTCACCCTCCTGAAAGATATGACTCACGGATTCGGTTTCAGGGAAAATGATTTTCTCGATCCCGATGAACCGATCCGCATTGAAATGATTCTTTCTTCTTCTGATAATGGTCTGGATGAGACTCTTCATCTGGAGCTTGCCCAGCATATCAGGGAAGTGATGCCCCGCCTTTATAATAAGGACGATGGTACGGAGCTTCCTCTTGAATATGTACGCTGCCTTTTCTACATGGATTTCAAGCTGGATGAAGTGCCAAGGAATATGCTTTCCGAAGGGGAGATGATGAAGACTCTCTCCATCATTGAAAATTACATGGCTGCACCGGACCATGTGAAAGAGGTGGAGACTCTTCTGAATGAGCGGGGCTTCCATCTGGACCTTCCCGATAACGATTCTCACAAAGCGGCCCTCCTGCTGATGAGCGAAATTTTCCAGAGTTTTACGGTCGGGTCTTCTTATGATTCCACCATGAAGCTTATGATTGCAGTGGGGATTTCCCTTCTCATCAAAATGTTGAAGAAAAAGGAAAGCCGGGCTATTTCTTTCGAAAATATGGTGGTTACTGACAGAAAAGGGAAACGGTACCTTCCTGTGACGGTCAGCATCGATGAACCGGAACTTCATCTTCATCCCTATCTGCAGCGGGCCATGCTTGCCTTCTGCCGTTCCATCCTGGGCAATGAGGAACCTTTCTTTCTGAAAATGGTGAAGACCATGCTGGGCGTGGATGGCTTGAACGGTCAGCTTTTCGTGGTGACCCATTCCACCGACGCCCTGGTGAACGATTATCGCCAGATCATCCGTATTTACTGGGATGATAAAAAGAAAGTCCAGGCAGCCTGCGGCGCGTCTTTTCATTTTGACAGGGAAATAGAAAAACACCTGATCATGCACTTCCCGGAAGTGAAGGAGGCCCTTTATTCCAAGTGCACCATCCTGGTGGAAGGAGAGACGGAATATGGTTCCTTTGGCTATTTTGCCAGGACCCTGGGTGTCAATTTTGACTATCATGGCATCTGTCTCATCAATGCGAGAGGGGAAAGTTCTATTTCCAAAATCGCCCAGCTGGTGCGCCGTTTCCATATACCTGCCGTATGCCTTTATGACAGGGATGTAATCAGCGGGAAGAATCATTCGCCCTATGTTTTCTTTACGGATTATATCTGCTATGAGATGGATGTGGTGAAAGCCTGCCTTTCCGCGAGAAGCCGCCAAATCCTTGATGCGGTGATTGGCGATGTGGAAGATGCGGGAGATGCGGTCAATACGTCTCTCATCAAAAAGGCCGGGGCCAAACTGGGGCTCCCTAGAGGCTATTATCCCCCGGCGAAACTGAAAAATATCAATCCGAGAAATCAGGATGCCCTGGAATTTTATTATTTTGCCTGGCTCTATGGCAATAAAGGGGTCATCATCGGCAGGGCTTTGGGTGAAAGGCTGACGAAAAAAGAAATACCAAAAGCTTTTGCCCGTGTCATTGTAACGGCGGTCCGCCTTTCCTGCGGGGAAAGCATTTCCTGTCCTGCGATTGAAAAAATAAAAAATCCTTGAGTGTAAAATTTCTGTAATACAAAATTAATATAAATACTATTGAAAAAGTACACTGTACCTTTTATGATTATAGAGATAACTTTTTTGTATTAAAAAACAGGAGGCCGGCATGAGCGCGATTTCACTTAAGGGCCGTTCCGTTCTGGGGCTGGAAGATTTTTCCGCCGAAGAAATCGAACGAATCCTTGACGTAGCAGCACAGATGAAAAAAATTGTGCTATCCAAGAACAAGAAAAAAGATTTTCTTAAAGGGAAATCCATTGTAACAGTGTTTTCCGAAGCATCTACCAGAACCCGTAGTTCATTCGAGCTTGCCGGTAAGTATTTGGGAGCCGATGTTATCAATATCACAAAGAGCGGCAGCTCGATGACGAAAGGTGAAAGCATGCGAGATACATTGCTTACCGTTTCCGCAATGGGAGTGGATGCAGTGATTATTCGTGATTCGTCTGAGGGGGCCGCTCTTTTTGCATCCAAAGTGATGAGTCCCAAGGTGAAGGTACCGATTGTTCTCAATGCCGGCGACGGTGCTCATGCACATCCGAGCCAGGCACTTTTGGAACTTTTTACAATGAAGGAAGCAGGCAAAAAAATTAAAGGCATGAAATATGTCATTATTGGTGATATCCTCCACTCCAGAGTAGCCAGAAGCGATATTTACGGATTCTCCAAACTGGGTGCCGAAGTGCATCTTGTGGGACCAAGAACTCTCGTGCCAAAAGAACTGGAGGATATGGGCTGTATTGTGGATGACAACCTGGAAGATGCACTGAAAGATGCAGATGCCATCAATATTCTCCGTATACAGCTTGAAAGGGCGGCTGCAGGTTTTATCCCTACCACCAGAGAATATGCAAGACTTTTCGGTATTAATAAAAAACGGCTTGCTCTCTGCAAACCGGACGTGGCTGTCATTCATCCGGGTCCAATGAACCGGGGAATTGAAATCGGCTTCGACGTGGCCTATGATGAAAAATCCTGGATTCAGGAAGAGGTCAGAAGTGGTGTAGCAGTACGTATGGCTCTTGAATATTTGACACTGACGGAGGGTAAAGACATTGATGCTCTTAATTAAAAACGGCACGGTGGTCAATCCGGCCAGAAAACAGCATGAAATCGCAGATATCCTCATCGAAAACGGGGTTATCAGAAAAATTGAAAAAAATATTTCCGTAACCGGCGAAATGGAAGTTTTTGATGCTGCCGGTCTTATTGTAACTCCGGGCCTCATCGATATGCATGTCCATCTCCGCGAACCGGGGCAGGAAGCAAAAGAAGATATACATACAGGAACTCAGGCTGCTGCGGCAGGAGGAATTAGCCATGTGGCAACTATGGCCAATACAAAACCGGTCATTGATAACGCGGCAGTCCTCCGGGATGTCCTGAAACGGGCAGAAGATGTAGGAGTAGTCAAAGTCAGCGTCATCGGTTCCGTATCCAAAAACCTGGAAGGGAAGCAGCTTTCCGAAATGGGAGACATGGCAGCTGAAGGGGCTGTGGCATTCTCCGATGACGGTCACTATGTAGAAAGCGCGAACTTCATGAGAAGGGCCATGGAATATGCCGATATGCTTCATAAAATGGTTATCGACCATGCGGAAGATATGACGATGTGTGCCCAGGGCTTCATGAATGAAGGAAAAGTTTCCTATCGTATGGGGGTCACCGGCCGTCCGGCAGCGGGTGAAAATATCGCCGTAGCCAGAGATCTTCTCCTCTCCGAGCTGACAGGATGCCATATCCATATCGCTCATGTCTCCAGCGGAAAGGCGGTAGATCTCATCAGGGAAGCAAAGAAAAAAGGAGCCAACTGCTCTACCGAAGTGACTGCCCAGCATCTGTACTTTACCGATGAATGGCTGAAAGGCTATAATACCGCCTTCAAGATGGCTCCTCCAATCCGCACGGAAGATGACAGGAAGGCCCTCATTGAAGGCCTGAAAGATGGGACCATTGATGCTATCATGACCGACCATGCGCCGCACTGCAATGAAGAAAAAGATGTACCTTTCAACTGCGCGCCGAACGGAATTGCCGGTCTGGAAACATCTCTGGCCGCAGCGCTTACAGTCCTCTATCATGAAAATGGTTTCAGCCTGGACAAAATTGTTGAACTCATGAGCGTGAACCCCGCAAAACTGCTCGGTATAGAAGGAGGCATCCTGGAAGAAGGAGCTCCGGCAGACGTAACAGTTTTTGATCCGGATAAAGAATGGACCGTTCACGGCAAAGATCTCTATACAAAAGCGCTTTTCACTCCCTTTGAAGATATTACCCTCAAGGGTAAGGCAGTCCTCACTGTGGTGGATGGCGAAATTGTTATGAAAGAAGGAAAGGTGCTGAAATGAAAGGACTCTTGGTTTTGGAAAACGGAGCCCGTTTTGAAGGCGACCTCCTCGGTACCGTAGAAGGACTGGGAGAACTTGTATTCAATACCGGTATGACAGGTTATCAGGAATGCTTTACCGATCCTTCCTATGAAGGCCAGATCCTGACCCTGACTTATCCGCTCATAGGCAACTATGGGGCTAATGACCTGTTCATGCAGAACAGGAAACCGGCTGCTGCGGGCTATGTGCTTGACCAGATTGCGGAACATCCAAGCAACTGGGAATGCAGTGAAAAAATTACTGATTTCATTGAACGCTATCGCGTGCCCTGCCTTTACAATGTGGATACCCGTGCGGTAACCCGCATGGTCCGTACACAGGGGGTCATGAAAGCCGTCATTGTCAGTGCGGACAGAAGTGAAGAATTTATTCAGGCAGAACTGGCAAAGCCTCTCCATCATGATCAGGTAGAAAGGGTAACTACAGCCTATCCTTATACATATGGAAATGGGAAATACCAGGTTTCCCTTCTTGATTGTGGACTTAAGAAAAATATTCTTGTAAGCCTGGCAGCCAATGACTGCACGGTCCATGTATTTCCTGCCCATACATCAGCAGAAGAACTGCTGGCAGGCAATCCGGATGGTATTTTCCTCTCCCCGGGACCTGGAGATCCTCAGGACGTACCTTATGTAGTAGATACAGTAAAAAAACTCATCGGTGTCCGCCCGATTTTCGGTATTTGTCTGGGCATCCAGATGCTGGCCACCGCTCTTGGCGGGCATACTTTCAAGCTGCCCTTCGGACACAGAGGTGCCAACCATCCGGTCAAGGATCTCCGCACCGGACGGGTCTATATTACGAGCCAGAACCATGGCTATGCGATTTCCGATGAAAATCTTCCGGACTGCATCGAAGTCACCCACAGAAGCGTCAATGATGGAACCATCGAAGGCATCCGCCACAAGACACTTCCTATTCAGGCTGTCCAGTACCATCCGGAAGCATCACCGGGACCAAAGGATAATTTCTATCTTTTCGCTGAATTCAGGAAGGCCATGGAGGATTTCAAAAAATGATCAACAAGGATATTAAAAAAGTACTTGTCATCGGCTCCGGGCCCATCATCATTGGTCAGGCGGCAGAATTCGACTATGCCGGCACCCAGGCCTGCCGTTCCCTTCGCGAAGAAGGAGTGGAAGTGGTGCTGGTAAACAGCAATCCATCTACCATTATGACTGATGTGGATATCGCTGACCGGGTTTATATCGAACCAATCACTCTTCCTTTTGTGACGGAAGTCATCAAGAAAGAAAGACCGGATGCTTTGCTTGCCACCCTTGGTGGTCAGGTAGGTCTGAATATGGCAGTCAAGCTTTCTGATGCAGGAGTTCTCGAACAGTATGGTGTGAAACTCCTCGGTTCTTCTCTCCATGCCATCAAGCATGCAGAAGACCGTGAACTTTTCAAGGAAGCTATGGAGGAAATCCATCAACCTGTACCGGAATCGGAAATTTTTGAGGAACTGGAACCGGCCATCGCTTTTGCTGACAGAATCGGTTACCCCGTCATTATCCGTCCGGCTTATACTCTTGGCGGTACCGGCGGCGGTATTGCCCATGACAGATATGAAATGGAAGAAATTGCCAATCGTGGCATTAAGTTATCCCCGATTAACCAGATTCTTGTCGAACGCAGCATTGCAGGCTGGAAGGAAATTGAATTCGAAGTTATGCGGGACGGTGCAGATAACTGCATTATTGTCTGCGCTATGGAAAATATCGATCCTGTTGGCGTCCATACCGGTGATTCCATCGTCGTGGCTCCGACCCAGACTTTGACCGATGGACAGTATCAGATGCTTCGTACCGCATCCATTGATATCATCCGTTATCTTCAGATTGAAGGCGGCTGCAATGTACAGTATGGTCTTGACACGAAGACAAATCAGTATTACGTCATCGAAGTCAATCCCCGCGTAAGCCGTTCATCCGCTCTGGCATCAAAGGCAACCGGCTATCCGATTGCAAAAGTGGCGGCAAAAATTGCCCTTGGCATGCATCTGGATGAAATTACCAATGCCATTACGAAAAATACGAAAGCCTGCTTCGAACCTTCTATCGACTATGTAGTCTGCAAGTTCCCGCGCTGGCCTTTCGAAAAATTTACCCTGGCAGACCGTGCCATTGGCACCCAGATGAAAGCAACCGGGGAAGTCATGGCTCTTGACCGTACTCTGGAAGGATCACTCCTGAAAGCTCTTCGCTCCCTGGAAGTAGGGGAAGGATACCTGCATCTGAAAAAGCTGGATGGACAGTCTCTCTATGATATCCGTTGCCTCCTCTCTCGTATCGATAATGAACGTATCTTCGTGGTGGCAGAAGCACTTCGCCGCGGAATCGAACCGGAAGAAATTAATCGTATTACCAGAATCGACCTGTTCTTTATTTACAAGATTCAGAATATCATCAAAATGGAACGCCGTCTCCTGAAGGAGGGGCTGACCGAAGAAACCCTGAAAGCTGCCAAACGGATCCAGATGCCTGATGAAGCCATTGCCCACTTTGCAGAAGTATCTGTCAAAGATGTGGAAAACTTCAAGAAAAAGCTCAATTTCCATCCTGATTTCAAGATGGTTGATACCTGTGCAGCTGAATTCGAGGCCCATACGCCTTACTACTACTCCACCTATGGAGCAGAAGATGAAGTCAGGCCCCAGGGAAATCATTCTGTCGTCGTCTTTGGCTCCGGTCCAATCCGCATTGGTCAGGGGATTGAATTTGACTACTGTTCTGTCCATGCCTCCTGGGCACTGACAAAGGCAGGAAAGAAATCAATCGTCATCAATAACAATCCGGAAACCGTATCCACCGACTTTGATACATCTGATTCCCTGTATTTTGAACCACTGACAGAACAAGATGTGCTGGAAGTCATTGAAAAGGAAAAACCGGAAGGCGTCATCTGCCAGTTTGGCGGACAGACGGCTATCAACCTGGCCACTCCTATGGCCAAGAGAGGAATCCGTATCATCGGTTCCTCCAATGAATCCATCGATATGGCAGAGGACCGTGAACGGTTTGATACCCTTTGCGGCCAGCTGGGCATTTCCCGGCCGAAAGGCTGCCTTGTGGAAAGCGTGGAAGAAGCCATGCAGAAGACGGAAGAGCTGGCTTATCCCTTGATTGTCCGTCCAAGTTACGTACTTGGCGGCCGGGCTATGCAGATTGTTTATGACCAGTCCGAACTCCGTACCTACCTGAAAGAAGCCGTAGTGGCATCTCATGAACATCCTGTCCTCATCGATCAGTACATGGTAGGCCGGGAAGTGGAAATCGATGCCATTTCCGATGGGGTGGATATCTGCATCCCCGGTATTATGGAACAGATTGAACGCTCCGGCGTTCATTCCGGCGACTCCATTGCCGTATATCCTCCGCAGCATCTGTCTCAGGAAGTCATAGATACACTTACGAAATATACGAAAGATATCGCCTGTGCCATGAACGTCAAAGGCCTTGTCAATATCCAGTTCATTGTCGTAAAAGACCAGGTTTATGTCATCGAAGTCAATCCGAGAGCCAGCCGTACAGTTCCTTTCATGAGCAAGATTACAGGGATCAATATGGTTGAATACGCTACCCGTGTGGCTCTGGGTGAATCTTTGAAGTCCCTGGGCCTGCCTCTTGGCCTCGTTCCGGATAAGGGCTATGTAGCTATCAAAGCCCCTGTATTCTCCTTCTCCAAGCTGGGCCTTGTAGAAATTAAGCTGGGGCCGGAAATGAAATCTACGGGCGAAGTCATGGGTATTGGTCATACTTATCAGGAAGCCCTGTATAAAGCGGTCGTCGCTTCAAATCTTATGGTTCCGGCGGGGGCAAATGTACTCATTACGGTCAGTGACCGGGATAAACCGGAAACGGCACAGCTGGCAAAAGGTTTTGTGGAACTCGGCTACCATCTGATCTGCACCTCCGGTACCGGCGCTTATTTCAGGGAACTGGGACTTCCTGTTGAAATCATCAAGAAGATTCATGAAAAAGGTGAAAACTGCGAAAAATACCTGAAATCCGGCAAGGTGGATATGGTACTCAATACCATTTCCTACGGCAGCCAGATTGAACAGGAAGGCTACGATCTCCGCCGTATTGCGGTAGAACTGGCTATTCCGTGCATTACTTCCCTGGATACGGCAAAGGAAGTCCTCCGCGTCATGGCATCTAAAGATGCAGAAGAACTTCATGTAGAAGCCATCCAGGACTATGTGAAGGAGTAAATTATGTCAGGTTATGTAGAAAAAGGGATTATCCGGATCCATAAACAGGTGGGACCGGAAATCTGGCTCATGCAGATTGAGCTGCCCCGCATCGCAAAAGAGGCAAAACCGGGCCAGTTCGTCCATGTGAAAGTGAATGACCCCCGCTATATCCTGCGGCGCCCCATTTCCATAGCCGGTGCCGACGCAGGCAGGGGAATGCTGGAAATCATTTACCGGATCGTGGGGACCGGGACGGAAGCCATGTCACATATGAAAGTGGGAGATACCGTCGACTGCCTGGGGCCCTTGGGCACATCCTTTGATATGGATAAAGACCATATTATCGGTGTAGGCGGCGGCGTGGGCATTGCGCCCATCCTCTTCATGTCCCGCCGGGCAAAGCCGGGCCAGATGACTGTCGTCATCGGTGGAAGAAATAAGGAAGAAGTTTTCTGGAAAGACCTTTTTCCCAATACACTTAGAAATCTCATCGTTACAACCGATGATGGATCTTATGGAATCAAAGGTTTTTCTGTATCTGTCCTTCCGGATCTTTTCAAAAAAGAAAAAGTGGATGAAATCTGTGTCTGCGGACCGGGCATCATGATGAAGATTACCGCCCAGATGGCAAAAGATGCGGATGTGCCCTGCCAGGTATCCATGGAACGGCGTATGGGCTGCGGTATCGGGACCTGCCTTGGCTGTGTATGTGACAGAAAAGATGGCAAAGGCCATTATAAAGTCTGCGAAGATGGACCGGTATTCAATGCGGAGGAGGTTGTATTATGAGTCATCTGAACGTCAACTTCCTTGGTATTCCCATGGCCAGCCCAGTCATCGGCGCTTCCGGCACCGTAGGTTTTGGACTGGAACTGGCAGATTATGTGGACTTAAAAAAAGTAGGCGCCCTTTCCGGCAAGGGTCTTGCCCCGACTCCCTGGATGGGAAATAATGGTGTCCGCATTGCGGAAACGACTTCGGGCATGCTGAACTGCATCGGCCTTGAAAACCCCGGAGCCCCATATTTCCTGGAACATTATCTTCCGGAAGTGAAAAAGCTTCCTACCATATTCATTGCCAATATGGTGGGCAAAAGCGTGGAAGAATACGCGGAATGCGCAGCTATGCTGACAGTTCCCGGAATTTCTGCCCTGGAAGTTAATATTTCCTGCCCCAATGTAAAAGTTGGGGGAGCTGCCTTCGGTACGGATCCGAAACAGGCTGCTGCCGTTACAAAAGCTGTAAAGGATGCGTCTTCTCTTCCCGTCATTGTGAAACTGTCTCCTAATGTGACAGATATCGTTTCTATAGCAAAGGCTGTGGAAGATGCAGGGGCTGATGCGATTTCCCTGATCAATACACTTTTGGGGATTTCCATCGATATCCGCACGAGGAAACCGATTCTTGGAAATATTACCGGCGGACTTTCGGGCCCGGCCATTAAACCGGTAGCTCTCCGCATGGTATGGCAGGTATCAAAAGCTGTCCATATCCCGGTTTGCGGCCTTGGTGGTGTCATGACCGGTACTGATGTAGTGGAATTCATGATGGCCGGCGCTTCTACTGTTCAGGTAGGGACGGCAAATCTGGCGGATCCATCCGCTATGGGACGCATCGTGAATGAACTGGATGAATGGTGCGATAAAAATAATGTTAGAGATGTGAACGAAATTGTTGGAACATTGAAGGCATAAGAGGAAAAGCCGTGAAATGATTTGCCATCGTTTCACGGTTTTTATTTTGTCCTTACATCATCGTAAAATTCCTGTTTTTATCGAAAAAAATTTCTCAACCCCTTTACTTTCTCTCTTTATCGTGATAAAGTATAGCTACGACAAAGATAAGGAGGACCTTATGGCAAAACAACTGGACGACCTGAAGATGGTCCATGAAGAAGAAATGAAAAACTTCGACCGCATCGAAAGTGCGGTGGTTTCAGTCATGAGAAACCATGGCTGTAAAATTATTCAGACACCTACCTTTGAAGATTACGATACATATGGAAAATATTTTCCACAGCTCCAGCGGGAAATGATTAAGACTATCGGCCCGGACGGTGAAGTGCTCGTCATGCGGCCGGATGTGACCGTACCACTGGTGAAGACCGCTTCCCGGGAATACCCGGATCCTGCCCAGCTCTTGAAGTTCGGATATGTGTCGGTAGTTTTCCGAGAATATTACGGAAAATCCACTCATGGCAAATATTTTCTCCAGAGCGGGGTGGAAGTCCTGGGGGATGAGACGCCGGAATGTGACGGAGAAGTCATGGTAATGGCGGCAGAATTCCTTGAGTCCGTAGGTATCAGGGATATGCGAATCGATCTGGGCAGCGTTGCTTACATGGATGCCCTGTTTGAAGAACTTCATTTGTCTGATGAAGAACTGGCAAAAGTCCGGGAATATCTGGAAAAGCGAAATCTTGTGGCTTTTGACGCGCTGGTGGACGGGCTTTCTATTACCACTATCCAGAGGAAGGTTCTTCTGGAATTGCCAAAACTCTTTGGACCCTACGAGTCCACACTAAAAATGGCGGAAGACCTCTGCCTTAACCATAAAATGCTGGAGTCCCTGAAACGCCTCAGAAAGGTTTATGAATACTTGGATGTGGCAGGTTACAGCGATCGGGTGAAACTGGATTTTGGCTTTACTTCTCACATGGGTTACTATACGGACCTGGTTTTTAAAATTTATGCCCAAGGAGCCCTGTATTCCCTGATCAGCGGCGGCCGGTATGATTCCTTGGCGGCCCAGTTCCAGGTGCCCCGGCCTGCCTGCGGGTTTGGGATGAATATGAATCTTCTTTATGAAGTTATGGCAGAATCAGACCTTCTGGAAGAAATAGTTCCATCCTGTGACCTTGCTGTTGTTTATGACAATGCAGACCGAAACCTTATATTGACGCTTATGGACTGGAGAAGAAAAGGGCATTCCGTCCTTGGGGTCAGCACAAAGAACCGGTTCAATCCGGGTGATTATAAAATAGTTGCATCTTATAGTGACGGTCTTTTCAAAACGGATGAAAAAGGCTTCACAAAAGAGGAAATGGAAGCCAAGTTAGGAGGGCTCTGATATGCTGCATATAGCACTGGCAAAAGGTCGCATTGCAAAGAAAGTGATGAGGTACCTGGGTGAAGGCGGCTATCATTTCGCGGATTATTCTGATGACAGCAGGAAATTGATTTTCACCGATGATCAGGATCGAATCCGGGTGACTCTCGTTAAATCTCCAGATGTGGCAGTCTATGTCCGGAGGGGGGCCGCTGATGCGGGTATAGTTGGTAAAGACGTACTTATGGAAGACGGGGAAGAGGATGTATACGAAATAGAAGACCTGGGCATTGGCAAATGCCGCATGGCTGTTTCCGGAATTAAGGGGAATCAGCAGGTCATGAATAAAAGAATCCTGACGGTAGCATCCAAATATCCCTCTATCGCAAGGAAATATTTTGCTGACCGGTTTCAGCCTATCGATATCATCAAATTGAATGGTTCTGTAGAACTGGCACCTCTTGTGGGACTTTCAGATGTTATAGTGGATATCGTGGAAACGGGGACTACATTAAAAGAAAATGGTCTGGAGGCCTATGATTATTTCATGGATTTCTCTGCCCGCCTGATCTGCAATAAGGTATCCTACAAAATGAAACAGGATGAACTTCAACAGTTTATCAACCTTGTAAAGAAAGACTGATTGATAGTAAAATATACTCAACATAATTAAAGAAAGAAGGATTTTGCTTATGGAATGGATTACAGTACCGGAAAAAGGTTTGTCTCTTCGTGAAGTGAGAACCATGACGAATAGAAACGTCAATCTTTCTGAGGATTTGGAAAAGACGGTTTCCGCCATCCTTGAAAAGGTCCGCACCGGTGGGGATGAAGCGATCCGTGAGCTGACGCTTAAATTTGATAAGGTAGAACTGAAAGATTTCCGGGTGACAGAAGAAGAAATTCAGGAAGCTTTGACAGAAGTGGGACCGGAATTTATTGAAGTCCTGAAAGAAGCCAAAGGAAATATTGAAGCTTTCCATAAGGAACAGGTCCGTAAGTCCTGGACGAAGGAATTCAGAGATGGTGTGGAACTGGGTGAACGGTTCCTCCCCATTCAGCGTGTCGGTGTTTACGTTCCCGGCGGACGCGCCGCCTATCCTTCCACAGTTTTGATGGATACGGTACCGGCAGTCGTTGCAGGTTGTCCATCGGTAGCCATGGCAACCCCTCCCGGAAAAGATGGGAAAGTGAATCCGAATATCCTGGCTGCCGCTTATGTGGCAGGAGTAAAGGAAATTTATAAAGTCGGCGGCGCTCAAGGGATTGCCATGTTGGCATATGGCACGGAAACAGTAGAACCGGTATTCAAAATCGTTGGACCCGGGAATGCTTTCGTAGCTATGGCAAAAAGACTTGTTTTTGGAACAGTCGGCATTGATATGATTGCAGGACCTTCCGAAGTATGCTGTGTGGCTGACAAGAGCGCCAATCCGGAGTGGATTGCTGCCGACCTTCTTTCGCAGGCGGAACATGATCCGAGGGCTGCGGTATTCCTTATTACTCCGGACAAAGAATTTGGTTTGAAAGTTCAGGATGAAATGGAAAAGCAGATGAAAGAGCTTTCCCGTTATGAAATTATGAAGAGCTCAGTGGATATGTATGCCAAGGCATTCCTCTGCAAAGATATCGAACAGTGCTTTGATATTGCCAATAAAATCGCTCCGGAACATCTGGAAGTGGAACTGGACGATGCGAAGAAATACCTGCCACTCATTTACAATGCAGGTGCTATTTTCCTTGGCCGTTATACCTCAGAACCAATTGGCGACTATCTGGCTGGCCCGAACCATACTCTTCCGACCTCCGGCACTGCGGCATTCTCCTCACCTCTTGGCGTTTATGACTTTGTAAAGCATAGCAGCGTGGAATGCTATTCGAAAGAAGCATTTAAAAAGATTTCCCGACATGTCCAGCTCTTCGCCAAAGCAGAAGGACTGACGGCTCATGCTCATGCTATGGAGGTGCGCGATGAAGACTGAATGGTTAAGAAAGACAATCAAAGACTTTGAACCTTATTTCGTGGCTCCCATTGCAGAAAAACATGTCATCAATGCCAATGAAAACTATTTCAATGTACTTTCCATTCCGGCCGTTAAGAAAGAACTGGTAGAAGCGCTGGATACCTTCAAACCCCAGCTTTATCCAAAACCCATGGCTGATAACCTCAGAAAAGCCATTTCTGAATATATTGGCTGTGACGAAGATGAAATCATCTGCGGCAATGGCGGCGATGAAATGATTACCTACCTTCTGAATACTTTCCTGAATCCGGGAGACGAAATCGTGGTTCATACACCGACTTTTGATATGTATGAACTGACCGGTGAAGTCCTGGGCGCAACGGCAGTCAAAGTGAAAGATTTGACTGGTTACAGAAGGGACAGGGAAGGAATACTTGAAGCAGTAAAGAAATATCAGCCGAAAATGACGGTTATCTGTAATCCGAATAATCCAACCGGTGACCTTCTTCCCGCATCCTTTATTGAAGAAGTATTGAAAGCTGCAGAAAATATCGTTTTCGTAGACGAAGCGTATATGGAATTCGCCCAGAAGGAAAGCGTGATCGGCCTGGTAAAGAAATACCCGAACCTTGTCGTTCTCCGTACTCTTTCCAAGGCTTTTGGCCTGGCCGGCATGCGCTGCGGCTACCTGGTGGCACAGAAAGATTTGATTGAAGCCATTGCCAAAGTGAAAGCTCCTTATAATCTGAATGCCTTCACTCAGCTCTTTGCGCCCATCGTCCTGAAGCATCGGGATGAAATCTTCAAAGTCCGCGATGAAATCGTAAAGGAAAGAAACCGCCTGTATGAAGAACTCGTCAAGATTCCGGGACTGACTGTTTATCCTTCCTGCACGAACTTCCTCCTTGTCCAGGTACAGGTCAAACATGAGGAAATATTCAAAGCCCTCAAGGCCAATGATGTACTGGTGAAGATTTACAGAAACAGTGCGGAAATTCCCAATGGCTACCGCATTTCAGTAACCACGAAGGAAGTGGATGACATCCTTCTTTCCGTATTCCGAAAGGAGCTTCAATGAGAAAGGCAAAAGTTCATAGGAAAACAGGGGAAACTGATATTTCCGTTTCTCTTGAAATCGATGGCAGCGGCCGGTTTGAAGGAACCAGCGGAATCGGATTCTTTGATCATATGATGAATCTTATGGCAGCCCACAGCGGTATGGATATTTCCATAATCTGCAAAGGGGATCTGGAAGTAGATAATCATCATACCATTGAAGATCTGGGAATTACTCTGGGAGATGCTTTCCTTCAGGCTCTTGGAGATAAAAAGGGAATTCACCGCTATGGGTGCTTCTTCTGCCCCATGGATGAGACCTTGTCCCGCATCGTGCTGGATCTTTCCGGGCGGCCTTACTTCGTCTATGATGTAAAGATTCCGGTAGAAAGGATTGGAAATTTCGAAACTGAAATGACCCGGGAATTTTTCCTTGCCTTTGCCATGCACGGTATGATGAACCTCCATATGGCCTGCCTTTATGGAGAGAATGGCCACCATATCGTGGAGTCTCTTTTTAAAGGAATCGGTCACGCATTGAAGGAAGCGGTCACTGTAGAAGGAAATGCTGTTTTATCTACAAAAGGGGTGCTCTGATGAAAACGGCAATTATCGATTATGATGCAGGCAACCTGGCCAATGTGGTCCGGGCTGCCAAAAGGGCAGGCCTTGACGTCATAGTGACGAGGAAACCTGAAGAAATCAGGGATGCCCGGTCCCTGGTGCTCCCCGGGGTAGGTGCCATGAAAGATGCCATGGATCACCTCAATGGTTATGGGCTTTCCGACCTGATCAGGGAAGAAGTCAAAAAAGGCAAAAAACTGGCAGGTATCTGCCTCGGCATGCAGGCCCTTTATGAAGTGTCTGAAGAAGATGGGGAAATACCGGCTTTGGGACTCCTTCCCGGGCGGGTTGTCCGTTTCCCCGAGGGTAAACTGAAGGTTCCTCATATGGGCTGGAACGAGCTTGTCATTCACAGGGATCATAAGGTCCTGGCTGATCTTCCTCCCCATGCCTATGTATATTTCGTCCATTCCTATTACAAGACTCCCGGCGATACGGAAGATATCATCGCATCGGCTGATTATGGAGTTACCGTTCCGGCGGTTGTTGGAAAGGATAATATTCTTGGTTTTCAGTTCCATCCGGAAAAATCCGGTCCCGTAGGACAGGGGATATGGAACCGTCTGGCAAAGTGGTTGGTCAAATGAAAATATTTCCTGCAATTGATATAGAAGATGGCCGCTGCGTGCGCCTGCAGCAGGGCAAAATAGAAAATCTCACAGTTTATGGCAATGATCCTGTGAAGATGGCAGAAAAGTGGCAGTCTGAAGGGGCAAAATACCTTCATGTGGTGGACCTGGATGGCGCCTTCAAGGGAAACGGCGTCAATACCCGGATTATTAAAAATATGTGTAAAGCTCTTTCCATCCCGGTGGAAGTTGGCGGAGGTATCCGAACGGAAAAGGCTATCAAAGATTATCTGGATATGGGTGTCTATCGTGTCATTATCGGATCCAAAGCCGTGGCATCCCCTTATTTTGCCATTCAGGCGGCAAAGACTTATGGAGCAGAGCATATTGCTGTTTCCGTAGATGCCAAGGGGGATGAAGTGGCTACTCATGGATGGGTGGATGGAAGTTCTCAGAAGGTTATGACCTTTGTGAAAACACTTCTGGGTCATGGCGTAAACAATATCATCTATACCGATATCAGCCGCGACGGTATGCTGGTGGGACCTAACTTTGATATGATGGCAAAACTCCAGTCTCTTCCGGGAATCCATCTTGTGGCTTCCGGCGGTGTATCTTCTGCTGATGATCTCCGGAAACTTTCGGATATGGGAGTCTACGCAGCCATTACAGGCAAGGCCCTTTATGAGGGAAAAGTGACCATGAAGGAAATCGTGGACATTCAGGAATGATGAAATCTCTTTCATAAGATTTCCTTGTTATTCTGAAAGGAGTTTCCTATGCTTGCAAAAAGAATTATTCCCTGCCTCGATGTCAATCATGGCAGGGTAGTCAAGGGAAAGCAGTTCCAGAATCTCATCGACGTGGATGATCCGGCTGCTCTGGGGAAATATTATTCCGACTGCGGTGCTGATGAACTGGTATTCTATGATATTACCGCTACCCATGAGGGGAGGGAAACTTTCGTAGATACAGTCAGGGCTATAGCGGAAAAGCTCACAATTCCCTTCACCGTGGGCGGTGGCATCCGGAAAGCCGATGATTTCCGGACCATGCTGCTTGCGGGGGCGGATAAAGTATCTGTCAATTCGGCAGCCGTCCTGAATCCCGATATCATTTCTGAAGCGGCAGCCCGTTTTGGCAGGCAGTGTGTGGTGCTTTCCATTGATGGGAAAAGAAATGGCCGTGGAGGCTGGGACGTCTATGTGGAAGGCGGCCGGAAAAATACGGGCATCAATGTCGTGGAATGGGCTAAAAAAGGCATGGAACTGGGGGCCGGAGAAATCTGCATGAATTCCATGGATGCCGATGGAGAAAAGGACGGATATGATCTGGAACTGATGAAGATTCTTTCTGAAGAACTGACCATTCCCATCATTGCATCCGGCGGCGCAGGAAAAATGGAAGATTTTCTGAAAGCCTTTGAATCAGGTTCAGATGCGGCCCTGGCAGCATCGGTTTTCCACTTTGGTGAAATTTCCATTCCTGACCTGAAAAAGTACCTGGCCGCTCACGGCGTGCCGGTTCGTTTGTGAGGAGAAATTATGGAATCTGTTGATGTAAAGGATATAAAGTTTGATGAAAAAGGATTGATTCCTGCAGTCATTCAGGATGCCAGGAGCGGGGAAGTGCTCATGGTGGCCTATATGAATCAGGAGTCCCTGAAAAAAACAGTAGAATCCGGGGAAACCTGGTTCTGGAGCCGGAGCCGTCAGAAATTCTGGCATAAAGGGGAAGAATCGGCCCATTTCCAGCATGTGAAGCGCATTTATGTGGACTGTGATGCGGATACCCTGGTGGTGCAGGTCATTCCTGATGGCCCTGCCTGCCATACGAATAACCGCAGCTGTTTCTACAGAAGCCTTTCTGAATGGGATAATTCCTCTTCTGAGGGTAATCTCAACATTCTGCATATACTTTATGATGAAATTAAAGACCGTCGGATTCATCCGCAGGAAAAGTCTTATACCAATTACCTTCAAAGGGAAGGGAAGAACAAGATTGACAAGAAAATCGGAGAAGAGGCATCTGAAGTCATCATTGCCGACCAGCATCAGGATAAGGAAGAAATCATTGATGAATCCTGCGATCTGCTCTATCATCTTTTCGTCATGTGGGAAAATTCCGGTATCGATCTGTATGACATTATGAAAAAACTGGAAGACCGGGATGAGAAGAAAGGAAATAAGAAAGAAGTGGGGCATCAGGACAAAACATTCTGAGTGCTTAGGCAGTTACTTTCTGAAACATACATAATCAAAGGCAGCGTATCATGAGTCATCATGGCAGGCTGCCTTTTTATCGCCAAATTTAAAAGACCGGTGATGCCACCGGTCTTTTAAATGCCTTATTCAGCTTTTTTGGCCTTTTCACGAGTCAGTTTGTTGGAATTGTGTTCGTCATCCCACCAAACGATGCCCCTGGTATCGGAAAGGACATTCTTATTGAAAATCGGTTCAAGAATACCTTCCTTGAGCTGCTTTTCATAGTCTTTCAGGCAGGCATGGGCTTTCGGATAGAGAATAATGATTGCCGATACGTTGGTAAGGACCATGAAAGCCATGAAGAGGTCGGCCAGGTTCCAAACGAGCGGAAGGTCTGCAATGGAGCCCCAGAAAATCATAACGGCAATGAGGACGCGGAATAGGTTCAGCGGCCATTTCTTATTGGTGAGGTGACCGATATTGATTTCTCCGTAGTAGTAGTTGCCAATCAGAGATGTGAATGCAAAGAAGAAAATAAGGATGGAAACGGCCTTTGGAGCCCAGTCACCAAAGTACTGTGCCAGATCCCACTGTACCAGCTGGATACCGGTGAGGCCGGTAGAAGCATAATCACCGGTCATGAGGATGATGAAGGCAGAAGCGGAGCAGATAAAGAGGGTATCTACATAGACACCGAAAGCCTGGATCAGGCCCTGTACTGCCGGATGAGATGCATCAGCCGTAGCTGCTGCATTTGGAACGGAACCTTCACCGGCTTCATTGGAGAAGAGACCTCTCTTCAGACCAGTCAGGACAGCTGCACCCATACCGCCGCCGGCAATAGCCTGAAAATCGAAGGCATTGCTGAAGATGATATAAAATGCATGAGGAAGTTCAGTGATGTTATAAATCATGATGCCCAGGGCAGTGATGATATAAACACCTGCCATAATCGGTACCATCCATTCAGTGACTCTGGCAATACGGCCCATACCGCCGCAGATGACGATCATGGCAAATACGGTAACCACACCGCCTACAATCATACGGTCGAAACCAAGGGCATGATTGAGGGCCAGAGAAATGGTATTGGACTGCACGGAGTTGTAAATCATACCGTAAGTTACGGAAATCAGGATTGCAAAGAGGGCCGCCCAGAGACCATGACCAAGGCCGTTTTTCAGGTAATAAGCCGGACCTCCGCGGAATCCGACTCCATCGGTTCTGGGAACTTTGTAGAGCTGAGCCAGAGTGGATTCTACGAAACCAGTGGCCGAACCGACTACGGCAATAAACCACATCCAGAAAATGGCCCCGGGACCCCCGGTTACGATGGCGATGGCAATGCCCGCAATATTGCCAACCCCTACGCGGGAAGCCGTGCTGACACAGAATGCCTGGAATGGTGAAACTTCATTACCTTCCGTTTTCGTGCCCGCAGTGCCTGCTATCAGTTTAAACATCCGCCCAAAATAACGGATCTGGACTGCTCTTGTCCTGAAAGTGAAATAAAAGCCGGCCCCTACCAGTAAAATAATGATGACCGATGACCATAAGACGTCATTGATCGCGGAGACAATTGAATTCAGCTGCTCCATTTTTCTCCCCCTTTTCCCTA
>Ga0256406_1003135_pt1 | contig 21274 bp, 15 predicted proteins | sample RumenRJG_03DNA_FD_185986 | JGI IMG/M metagenome (GOLD analysis project Ga0256406, IMG submission 185986) | Bovine rumen microbial communities from Lethbridge, Alberta, Canada - RJG_03 | ecosystem: Host-associated > Mammals > Digestive system > Stomach > Rumen | place: Canada: Alberta | collected... | reverse complement strand
CTGCTGCGCAGAGAATGGTGTGAAGTGCCAAGGCGCTATGCCTTCGACGGTAATGCCGACTACCTCTTCCCCGACAGTTGGCGCGATGTACCCGATGTCATTCCCTTCTACTCCCAACTCTATTACGTGAGCCAGGGCATTACAGCAAGCACCGGTCTCAGACCCGAGCGTATTGTGCTCTATCGGAAGACCATTGTATTCCGGGTTTCCGCCCCCCAGCTGCGCGAGGGCGAGGCACTTGCCGTCTGTGGCTCACATCCTTCATTGGGCCACTGGAATCCTGCCCACTTCGTCAAGATGCAGAGCATCGGAGAGCACGACTGGATGCTGTCGCTCAATGCAGGCATGATGTTTTTCCCCCTTGAATATAAATATGTAGTCATTGATGCACAAAGCAATACGCTCCTCAGATGGGAGATGGGCGACAACCGCTCTACCGACGGCTTGAAGATGAGCGACGGTGAAGTGCTGGTGCTCTACGGGGGAATGCTGCATGAGCCAGGCCCTCAATGGCGCATCTTCGGGGTGCGCACCTCCCGGCCAACTCGAGAATTCATCCTTTGGGCCGCTCAACAAGGCATCCGGCTCATAGATGCCGGCACAGAAGGGCCACTCACCTTGAAGTCGTTTAGACACTGCCGCGAGCTGGCCACTTTTGCACGCAGCCATAAAGTGTCGCTCATGGGCACCGTAAAAGTCGACCTTAGGCGCGACTTTTCCCTAAGCAGGGTAAAAGCACGGTTGAGAGCCTTGGAACAAATCTTCGACATCGTGAGTCTCGACATCCGCTTCCCCGACGATGCCGAACTGCATCCCGACTACACGGCGTGCCTGCTTCGCGAAAGGCTTGAACTCATCGTGAGTCAGAGCCATATGCTGGTAGCCTTAGGCCACAAACCCTACGCCGACTTCCTCAAGCCTGTGCTGGGCCGGATGCATGTGCTGCCCGTGCAGCTCCATTCCGAACCGCAGAATGAGGCCTGGGAGTTTGCCCGCCTGAAGGAATATCCCTACCTGAGCATAGCAGCCACATCGCTTCCCTCAACGCCCACGCTGCGCCAGTGGTGGCGTGAAGACCCGGGAAGGGCCCAGCGCTACCGGGTGACCATGCTGCACTCCAAAGAGCACGCACCGCGCGAGCTCACCCCATCGCTGGCCGAAGCCATCATAGCGCGCCATGCCTTCAGCCCGTCGGTCATCTGCCTGGTGCCCATGGACGATATTGAGGCTATGTACGAAGGCAAGAGGGGAGAGCAGCCTCTGGGCGACACCGAGCTGCAGCACGCTGTCAACCTCAACGAGAAGATTCAGGCGCTCATCCGCGAAAGCCACCGGGCATAAGCCACCGAGCCTCACGAAGGCCCGACTCCTACAGACAACAGACTGCTGCCCCCGGCAGCTACATTAATAAATCAGGATAACAATACATGAATTGTATGGATTTCGAAACTTACGTCTTCGACTTAGACGGAACGTTGCTCAACACCCTTCAGGACTTGGCTGCCAGCTGCAACTACGCACTGCGTCAGAGCCACATGCCCGAACGCACCATCGACGAGGTGCGCCGCTTCGTGGGCAATGGAGTGAAGAAGCTCATGGAGAGAGCCATTCCAGGCGGTCTCTCCAACCCTCAATTTGATGACACCTACGCCACCTTCCGCCAGCATTATCTGGTCCACAGTCTTGACACCACCCAGCCTTATCCTGGCATCATGGACACGCTGGCCGAGCTCAGTCTGCGGGGAAAGAAGCTCGCTGTGGTGAGCAACAAGTTCTATGCCGCCACGCAGGAACTCTGCCAGCACTTCTTCGGCGACTATATCAAAGTGGCTATCGGCGAGCGCGAGAACATCCGTAAGAAGCCCGCTCCCGACACGGTATTGGAGGCGCTCCGGCAGCTGAACGCTCCGAAGGAGACGGCCGTATATATCGGCGACAGCGATGTCGACATCGACACGGCCCGCAATTGTGGCATGCCCTGCATCAGTGTGCTGTGGGGATTCCGCGACCACGACTTCCTGATGGCTCACGGTGCCACCACGCTCATCAGCCGCCCGAAGGAGCTCTTAGCCGATTAGGCTCACACCTTACTCACAACAGCGGCCCCGTCCGGCTTACTCTGAGGAGCATTGCCGGGCGGGGTCGCTGTTATGTTCTTGTATTACGGCCGCTGCCTATTCGTAGCGGATAGCCTCGATGGGATCGAGCTGAGCTGCCTTCTTGGCCGGATACCATCCGAAGAAGATACCCGTGAACGTGCATACGGCAAAGCTCATGATGATGCTCCATGCCTGAATGTAGATGGGCCAGTGGGCCAGCAGCTTTACGGCATAGGAAGCGCCGACACCCAGTGCCACCCCGATGACACCTCCCGTGACACTCAGCAGCACGGCTTCGATGAGGAACTGGTTGAGGATGTCGATGCCACGTGCACCGACACTCATGCGCAGTCCTATCTCGCGGGTGCGCTCCGTAACGCTCACGTACATGATGTTCATGATGCCGATGCCACCCACTATCAGAGAGATGCCGGCCACACAGCCCAGCAGGATGGTAAGCATGTCGGTGGTGGAGTTCATCATCGACGAAAGCTCCTCCTGCGACCGGATATTGAAGTCATCGGCATCGCCTTGGGAATCATCGCTGGCATCCTTGAGCTTGTGGTCACGGCGCAGGATAGTTGTCATCTCCTCTGTGGCCTTGTCGGTCACACCTTCCGTGATGGCCGAAGCCTGAATCTCGCTCAAGTAGGTTTGGGCCAGTATGCGCTTCATCACCGTGGTGTAGGGAGCCAGCACCAGGTCGTCCTGGTCCATGCCCATGGAGTTGTAGCCTTTCTTCTTGAGCACACCGATGATGCGGAACGGGATGCTGTTGAAGCGGATGACACGGCCAATGGGGTCGCTGCCGTCGGGGAAGAGGTAGCTGGCCACGGTCTGGCCGATGATGCACACCTTGGCCGACGCCTTGATGTCGTTATCCGTAAAGCATTCGCCGTCGCTGATGCTGAGCTGCCGGATTTCGAGGTAGTCGCGGTTCACTCCGTAAATGGTCGACTGCGTATTGTTGCTGCCAAAAATAAACTGTCCGCTGCTGTTCACCACGGGTGAGATAGCCTTGATGTAGTTGCATTCCTCCTTGAGCTTCTCATAGTCGGTGAGCTTCAGCGTCTGCATTGCCGAGGGGTCCTGCCTCACTCCGCCACGCATGTCGGCTCCGGGATGAATCATAATCATGTTGGAGCCCATCTCAGCGATGTTGGCCTGGATGCTCCGCTTGGAGCCCTGACCGATGGCGAGCATCGTGATGACTGAGGCCACACCGATGATGATGCCCAGCGCCGTGAGAAACGACCGCATCTTGTTGGCGGCTATGGCGCGCATGGCTATCTTGAATAAGTTGGTTATATTCATTTCCTTGACTCTTTTTCAGGTTCACTCGTCGGAGTTGGCAGGCAGAGCCGCAAGGCCGTCGGCCGCCGAGAGTATGTGGTGATTGTATTCATCGCTTATCACATGTCCGTCGCGCAGCTGGATGTTGCGGCTCGAATAGTGGGCTATGTCGGGATTGTGGGTCACGAAGATGATGGTGCGGCCCTCGGCATGTAGCTTCTGGAAGAGCACGAGAATCTCAAAACTCGTACGGGTGTCGAGGTTCCCCGTGGCCTCATCGGCAAGTATCACGGCAGGGTTGTTGACCAGGGCTCTGGCTATGGCCACGCGCTGCATCTGACCTCCCGACATCTGGTTCGACTTGTGGTAGAGGCGGTCGCCGAGACCCACAGCCTTCAGCGCTTCCACGGCACGGCGGAAACGCTCGTCGGCCGACACCGAGGGGTTATACATCAGCGGCAGCTCCACATTCTCCACGCTGGTGGTCTTGGGCAGCAGATTGTAGTTCTGGAAGATGAAACCAATCTTGCGGTTGCGGAGCACAGCACGCTGCGACTTGGTCATGGTGCGCACGCTCACTCCGTCGAGGTAATACTCGCCCGAGGTGGGGGTGTCGAGGCAGCCGAGCTGATTGAGCAGCGTCGACTTGCCCGAGCCCGATTTACCCATGATGGTGACAAACTCACCCTCATAAATCTTGAAGCTCACCCCCCGGAGGGCATGCACCACCTCGTCGCCGACCAGGAAGTCACGCTTTACGTTCTGCAGCTCTATAACGGTTTTTTTCTCGTCCATAATCGCTTATCTAAGTTGTTGCTGCCTATTTGCCCTTATTCTTGTTCTTGCCCGGAGGTCCTGGAGCGAAGGGGCTGCTCTCGCCGTCGGCTGTGGCATCGGTTTCGGGCGAAGTCACGTTCACTCCCGTTATCACCCGTGCGTCAGGCTTTATGCCACTGAGAATCTGCGTATGGGTGCCGTCGGTTTTGCCGATGCTCACCGAATGCGCCACGAGGGTGTTGCCTTCGAGTGTCCACACTTTGTTCTTGGCATTGGCCACATCCTTAATCTTTCGTCCGCCCACAGTCTCCTTCTCGGGGGTATAGCGCAATGCCTTACTGGGCACGCTCACCACGCCGTCGAGTTCCTCGGTGTAGATGGTGACATTGGCAGTGAGTCCGGGCTTCAGCTTGAGGTCGGCATTGGGCGCCGATATCACGACCTCGTAGGTCACCACATTGTTGGTCGTCGTGGCTTCCTGGCGCACCTGCTTCACCGTGCCCTCAAAGGTGTCGTCGGGATAGGCATCCACGGTGAAGGTCACACGATCACCCACCTTCACGTCGCCGATGTCGGCTTCGTCCACATCGGCCACCACCTGCATATTGGTGAGGTCCTGCGCGATGGTGAAGAGCTCAGGGGTCGAGAAGCTGGCAGCCACGGTCTGACCTTCCTCCACACTCTTCGACAGCACCACGCCGTCGATGGGCGAGGTGATGGTGGCGTAGCCGAGATTGGTTTGGGCGCGCTGCACCTCCTCACGGGCCGAGGCCACCTGCTCCTGCGCCTGCTGATAGCTCACGCGGGCCGTCTCGTAGTCGTTGCCGCTCACCAGACCTCGCTTATACAGATTGCTGTAACGCTTGAAGTTGGCCGTCTGATAGCTCAGATTGCTCTGCACGCTCTTCAGATTGGCTTTGGCGGTGTTGAGCTGACTGATGAGGTTGGTCTTGTCGAGCTCGGCTATCACCTGTCCCTTCTTCACCTTGCTGTTGTAGTCGACGTAGAGCTTGCTCACGATGCCGCTCACCTGGGTACCCACCGTGACCGACGTCACCGGCTCTATAGTGCCGGTAGCCGTGACACTGTTCTGAATCTTGGCCGGTCCCACGGTGGCAAAGCTGAAGTTCACCGTTTCCTCCTTTTTGCCGCCCGAGAGCAGCCATGCCGCAACGGCCACTACGAAAAGTGCGGCCACGAGGTACCACACCTTGCTGATTTTTCTTGCTTTCATATATCTTCTGTGTCTCTGTTAATGTCTCTGTCGTTAAACGCCTATTTCACGGTGAGCACACCCGTCTGGTAGAATCTCAAGAGTTCGATGTTGAGAATTGTCAGGTATTTGGCCTGCAACTCAGCCTGCTGGGCTGCGAGGAGCTTGTCCTTACCCGTCATCAGCTCCACGATGTTGATAAGGTTGTTCTTAAACTTGCCGGTGAGCATGTCGTAGCTGTCCTGGGCGCTCTTGGTGCTCACCTTGGCGGCCTTGTAGCGGCTCTGGTTGTTCTCTGCCTGCAGCCAGTAGTCTTCAATGGTGGAGTAGAGTGCCGTCTGCTGATTCTTGAGTTCCAGTTCGTAGTTCTGCCGCTGCAGGGCAGCCTTGTTGACAGCGGTCTTCTTTTGCCGCTGATCGAAGAGCGGAATGCTCACGGTGACACCGGCCCCCACATCGAAGTTGTTCTTTAGCTGTCGTCCCCATTTGTTGTCGCTCATGGAGGTGGTGCTCGTGCCCACACCCACGTTCACGCCCACCGTGGGCAGACTGAGCGCCTTGGCTATCTTCATGTTCACGTTGCTGCTCTCGATACCGAGCAGAGCACTCTGAATCTCAGGTCTGAAGTCGAGAGCCGCATTGTAGACCTGCTGCAAGGCGGGCACCGTCTGCAGGGCCATGGCGTCAGTCGCCGTTGGTACTACAACGATAAACTCTTCGTTGTCTGTTATTTGTAGCAGTTGCTTCAACTGCCGCTTGTATTCTTTCAGATTGCTCTCAGCCTGCACCACATTGTATTCGTCCTGCGCGCGCTGCGCCGTGAGCTGCGCCAGGTCGGCCCTGCTCATCAGCTTGTTCTTCACAAATTCCTCGCCTCTGGCCTCTGTGGCCTTGCTGGTGGCGAGAGCACTCTGATTGACACCGATGGCATCAGTCGAATAGAGTATCTGGACATAGAGCTGCGCTATCTGCTCAATGAGTTTGCTAGCCTGGGTTGCAGAGTCGAGTTCTGCCTGCTGAGCCGTAAGCTTGTTGAGCTTCACGGTATTGCGATTGCGGTTGCCATTCCACACTGTCCAGTTGGCATTCACGCTGTAGGAGCCATTGTAATAGGTCTTGTCGACTGAGCTCGCCACAAAGCCCTCACCGACAATGCCCTGCTGGGGCCACGGCCGATAAGTGACGTTCAGCGAGGTGCTGGCCGACAACGACGGGAGCAACTGGGCCTGACTCTGATAGACATCTTCCTCTGCCGAGAGTTTCTGCACGGTGGCTTTCTGCAGGGTGATATTGTTAGCGAGCGCATAGTCGATGCACTGCTGAAGGGTCCACTGCCTGGCCGATACGGGTACTATGCCCCACAGAAGGGCACCCAGGCTCATCATCCATTTCCTTTTCTTCATCTCTTCCTTTGTCGTTAATGCTACATTTGTTGCGAAGCTCATCAACGGCACTTGCAGCCGCTGTTTCTTCAGTTTTCAAGTTGGATGCAAAAACTGTCAAATGGCTTAATATCCGGATGATTATTTAACGGTATTTCAGGTTAGTAGGGTGTTTAGCTTAAAGCCTGTTATCTTTTAACACTATACCTCGGGACATGGCATCGGGAGGAACACTTGCCGAACCTGAGGCCTCTTGCCTTGGTTCCTTCAGGGTTCCGAGTTCGACCGTTGCTTCAACAAACAGAAGCTATAGCCCACAGAATGAGCATAGCATAGCAACTACAAGATTCAAGGCCCCGGAGAATGCCGGCCGGACCTCACTCGTGATGATAGGGCTCGCCCTTGATGATGGTGCAGGCGCGGTAGAGCTGCTCCGCGAATATCAGGCGCACCATCTGGTGGGAGAAGGTCATGCGCGAGAGCGATATGAGCTGAGAAGACCGCTTGTAGAGGGCGTCCGAGAAGCCATAGGGTCCGCCGATGACGAACACCAGCCGGCGCGTGACAGCCTGCTGACGCGACAGCCACATGGCAAACTCGGTGCTGCGCATTTCCTTTCCCCGCTCGTCGAGCAGCACGAGGGTGTCGCCTGGCTGCAAGTGTTTCAGAAGGAGCTGACCTTCGGCCTCCTTCTGTTGTTGCTCCGAGAGACTGCGCGTGTTCCTGGGCTCGGCCACGGTGATGATATCGAAAGGCATATAGTGGCCGATGCGCCCGGCATAATCGTCGATGGCATGGGCGTAGAGCTTGTCGGCCGTCTTACCCACAAGGATGAGCAATGTCTTCATTTAGCCTCCCCCCTCTCAGCACGGCCTGCCAATTCTTCCGGCACCTCATAGTCGGCCCGGCGCTTCGGGTTCATGGGGAACCATCCCTTCTCCACCCGCTTCTTCTGTGAGAACAGCTCACCGATGGCCCACAGCAGCGTGGCCCCGAGCACACCCAACAGGGTGGACACAATGACCTGAGCCACTAAGAGCGAGGCCGCTACGGCCAACAGCCCCGTAACAAGAAACACCCACCAGAATCGGGTCCCGGTGTAGTATTCCACCTTGATGACTACAGGGTGGAAGATTCCGATGATAAGGAAGGTCAGAACTGCGATGATGACACCTGTCGTATACATATAGTGCATGGTTTGATGAATGCTGCAAAGGTAATAAAAACTATCCTAATTACCGATGAAACCGATGCTTTTTTGGTTTCACGCCCTACAACAGAGCCTCTTCCCGGCCTACCGACTATCGCCGGGGTACCCCTCACGGCTGCTCTTCTTCCTTCCGTCATCAGCCTCTGGCTCCGGCGAGTTTCACCTGAGTCGGCCGTGCTCTGCAGGCTGAGGACTCAAGGCCTGGCGGTGTATGCAGCCCTGCCTCACAACATTGTCCGCCATTCGCCGGAGATAGTTACGCCAATTGGCGGACATAGTTACGCCATATGCCGTAGATAGCTACGCCATATGCCGTAAACTATGCCGCTGAGGGGTGAGAGGAAGCCTTGAGGGTGGGGCAGAGTGGGCCAAAATCAAGGATGCGGCACGCTGACTCTCAACGTTATGGAACCCATTCCGCGTAACTGCGGCTACCCCGTTTGCAGGCCGAACATAGGGCTATCCGAAGGATTCCGCAGTCCATGCCACGGCTTACAGCGTAGTCCGTATCTCCACGCACAGTTGCTGATGCGAAAGCATAAATAATGCTATTCATTGAGCTTGGAGGTGAAAATATAACATCTTTTACACCTTGATGTCAGGGATTATCATTAACTTTGTGGCAGAAACATATTTATTAAGGTATCAACTATGTCAAACAATTCAGAACTCATTGCCCAGTGCGAGGCTAAGGCCCGCCAGTGGCTTTCTCCTTCCTTCGACAAGGAGACACGCGACGCCGTAGAGGCCATGCTAAAGAATGATGACAAGACCGACCTGGTGGAGTCGTTCTACAAGGACCTGGAGTTCGGCACCGGAGGCCTTCGTGGCATCATGGGCGCCGGTACCAACCGCATGAACATCTACACCGTGGGTATGGCCACCCAGGGCTTTGCCAACTACCTCAAGAAGTGCTTTGCCGGCCGCAAGGATATCAGCGTGGTGGTGTGCCACGACTGCCGCAACAACAGCCGCAAGTTTGCCGTCACCGTAGCCGACATCTTCTCGGCCAATGGCATCAAGGCTTATCTCTTCGACGACATGCGTCCCACGCCAGAATGCTCGTTCGCCATTCGCGAGCTCAAGTGCCAGGCCGGTGTGAACATCACCGCCAGCCACAATCCCAAAGAGTATAATGGCTACAAGGCTTATTGGGAGGACGGCGCCCAAGTACTCGCGCCCCATGATACAGGCATCATTGAGGAGGTGAACAAGGTGAAGGTCGACGAAGTGAAGTTCCAGGGCAATCCTGCACTCATCCAGACCATCGGCGCCGACATCGACAAGGTGTACCTCGACCGCGTGCACACGCTGAGCATCGACGCCGAGGCCATCAGCCACCAGCACAACCTGAAGATTGTCTACACGCCGCTCCACGGAACGGGTATGATGCTCATCCCGCAGTCGCTCAAGCTGTGGGGCTTCGACAATGTGCACTGCGTGAAGGAGCAGATGGTGAAGGACGGTAACTTCCCCACAGTCGTCTCGCCCAACCCTGAATATGCCGAGGCACTGACGCTGGCGCTGCGCGATGCCAAGGAGCTGGATGCCGACATCGTGATGGCCTCCGACCCCGACGCCGACCGCGTGGGCATGGCCTGCAAGAACGACAAGGGCGAGTGGGTGCTCATCAACGGCAACCAGACCTGCCTCATCTTCCTCTATTACATCATCACCAACCGTAAGAATAAAGGCCTCCTCAAGCCTTCCGACTTCATCGTCAAGACCATCGTCACCACAGAGGTGATACGCAAGGTGGCCGAGAAGGCTGGTATCGAGATGCGCGACTGCTACACGGGCTTCAAGTGGATAGCCCGGGAGATACGACTCTCCGAAGGCAAGCAGCAGTACATAGGCGGCGGTGAGGAGAGCTACGGATTCCTCGCCGAGGACTTCGTGCGCGACAAGGACGCTGTGAGTGCCATCTCGCTGCTCGCCGAAATCTGCGCCTGGGCCAAGGACCAGGGCAAGACGCTCTACGACATCCTCATGGGCATCTACCTGGAGTACGGCTTCTCCAAGGAGTTCACCATCAATGTGGTGCGCCCGGGCAAGACGGGTGCCGAGGAGATTCAGCAGATGATGACCAACTTCCGCAAGAATCCGCCTACGGACCTCGGCGGCTCCAAGGTGGTGCTCTGGAAGGACTATGCCTCTCTGGAACAGACCGATGCCGAGGGCAAGGTGACGAAACTCGATATGCCCACCACAAGCAATGTGCTCCAGTGGTTCTGCAGCGACGGCACTAAGGTGAGCGTGCGCCCGTCGGGCACCGAACCGAAGATTAAGTTCTACATCGAGGTGAAGGGCATCATGCACGACGCTTCGGAATACGAGAAGCTCGACGAGGAGGGCGCTCAGAAGATAGACGCCATCAAGAAGAGCTTGAATCTCGACTAAAGCATTATTGGTTTAAGGACAGGCTGTTCCCTCCCGCTGCTTTCCGCTCTTAGACTGTGGGCGGAAAGCCTCCCCGGGGGAAGAGTTTGTCCTTTTGTTTTGTACTGAGGCGACACTCGTCAATGGACTGCCAAAGGGCCGACCGCACTTTGCAACCCAGTTGCACTTTCTTTTCCTTAACTTTGCAACCAGAAACAATAAAGTTAAGGATATATGAACAAGAAACTCATTAGAATCATTCTCTCGGCTGCGACGTTGCTCGCAGCCTGGCTCACGGTGAGGCAGAATGCTCTCCCCATGTGGGGGCAGCTCCTGGTCTACCTCGTTCCCTACCTCATAGCAGGCTACGACGTGCTGCTCGAAGCGTGGGAAGGCATCTGCAAGGCCGACCCTTTCAATGAAGACTTTCTGATGGCCTTGGCCACAGTGGGCGCACTGCTCATCGGTTTCCTCCCTGGTGCCGAGAGCCAGATGCCCGAGGCCGTGTTCGTGATGCTCTTCTTCCAAGTGGGCGAACTCTTTGAGGACTATGCCGAGGATAAAAGCCGTCATTCCATCAGCAGTCTGATGGACATCCGTCCCGACAGAGCCACCGTAGAGCGCAAGGGCAGCTTGAGCGACGTATCGCCGCAGGAGGTAAGGGTAGGCGAGACCATCGTGGTGCGACCGGGGGAAAAGATTCCCCTCGACGGCATCATCACTGATGGGGCCACCTCGCTCAACACGCTGGCTCTCACCGGAGAAAGCATGCCGCGCGACGTCCGCCAGGGCGAAGCGGTGAACAGTGGATGCATCAATCTGTCGGGGGTCATTCGTGTGAAGGTGACCAAGAACTTCAATGAGTCGACGGCCTCGCGCATCATCAGTCTGGTGGAGAATGCCAGCCAGAACAAGTCGCGCAGCGAAAACTTCGTACGCCGCTTTGCCCGCATCTATACGCCCATAGTGGTAATGGCTGCCCTGGTGCTGGCCTTTGTGCCACCTCTGTTCAGCTGTTCCTATGCCTCGGCCTTTCCGGTATGGCTCTATAGGGCGCTCACCTTCCTGGTGGTGAGCTGTCCGTGCGCCCTTGTCATCTCGGTGCCGCTTACCTTCTTCGGAGGCATCGGCGGTGCCTCGCGCAAGGGAATCCTCATTAAGGGCGGCAGCTATATGGATGTGCTCTCAAAGGTGAGAACCATAGTGTTCGACAAGACGGGCACGCTCACCAAGGGCGTCTTTGCTGTCACGGCCGTACATCCCGATGACCTCAATGAGCGCGAGTTGCTTCACCTGGCCGCCCATGTGGAACGCTTCTCCACTCACCCCATTGCGGCGGCCCTGCGCCAGGCTTATCCGCAAGAACATGACAACTGTCAGGTGGAAAGCGTCGAAGAAGTGGCCGGTGAAGGTGTGAAGGCGCGCATCAACGGCAAGGAGGTCTGCGTGGGCAATGTGAGGATGATGGAAGCCGTGGGGGCTCATGTTCACGCCTGCTCTCTGTGCAGCGACATCGTGGGAACAGTGATTCATGTGGCTGTCGACGGCCACTATGCGGGCCACGTCGTCATTGCCGACGAGGTGAAGCCCGACTCCAAGGAGGCTGTCTGGGCACTGAAGCAACTCGGAGTGGAGCGCACCGTGATGCTCACCGGCGACCGTAAGGCGGTAGCACAGGCGGTGGCACGGCAACTGGGGCTCGACGAATATCATGCCGAGCTGATGCCCGCCGACAAGGTGAGCTACGTGCAGGAATTGCTGAAGTCGAACGATAAAGGCTGCAAACTGGCCTTCGTCGGCGATGGCATCAACGACGCTCCGGTGCTGGCACTTGCCGATGTCGGCATTGCAATGGGGGCCTTGGGAAGCGATGCTGCCATTGAGGCCGCCGACGTTGTGCTGATGGACGACAAGCCGTCAAAGATAGCTCTTGCCATCCGTATCGCCCGCCACACACTGCACATCGCCGCCGAGAATGCCTGGTTCTCCATCCTGGTCAAGGTGGCCGTACTCGTGCTGGCCGGGTTCGGATGGGCTACCATGGGTATGGCTGTGTTCGCTGATGTCGGTGTTATGGTTCTGGCCGTGCTCAATGCCATGCGCACGCTGCGGTGAGCAGGGCCACGGCTGGGTGCCGACACGGATATCCTTCGGACCATCCAACTACAAACAATGCCCCCGGAAGGTGTAGGCTTACGGTTCTTTGACTTGTAGTCCAAGAGCCAGCCTTCCTTCCGGGGGCATTCGCTGTGCAGCGAGTCAGCTGCTATTCCTGCTTTCCCTTCTCGGTTGTGAGGTCGAAGGTGTTGTAACCGTGTGACTTGAGATAGGCGCATGCCCGGATGGCGCGGCGATGGAAGTCGGGGTAGTCCTTCCTGGCCTGCGGTGTCCATCCATTCTCGGCTATGGCCAGGATGCGCGGATAGGTCATATATTCGGCATGGCTCTCGGTGGCTACGAATTCGGTCCAGAGATTCCCCTGCGTACCCATAACAAGGCTGCTGTTGTCGGGGTTAGGATCATAGTCGTACACCTTCTTTAGCGGCAGGTAGCCTCCAATGGCCTTGGGCTGGGTCTGAGGGTCGTCCTGATAGTAGTCGAGATAGCAGTTCGAGGTGGGCGTCATCAGCACCTTGTTGCCCCGCGTCTTGGCCTTGGCTGTCGCCTCGCCGGCACCTCGCCACGACATGATGACGGCACTCTTCGAGATGTCGCCGTCGAGTATCTCGTCCCAGCCTATCATGCTGCGGCCGTGTTGCCTGAGGAACCGCTCCATGCGGAGCATGAAGTAGTTCTGCAGTTCGGCCACGTTATCGATATGCTCTTCCTTCATCCTCTTGAGGCAGAGCGGACACTGTTGCCAGTTGGAGCGGTTGGCCTCATCGCCTCCGAGGTGGATGTATCTTGAGGGAAATATCCGCATCACCTCAGTCAGCACGTCCTGGTAGAAACTGAAGACTTTCTCATTACCGATGCAGAGTTCACCGCTGGTACGCGGCGTCTTTCCCGGACAGGCCAGATCGGGGTAGGCCGCGAAGAGCTCATTGTTGTGACCTGGGATATCGAGTTCCGGGATGACCTGCATGTGGTGCAAAGCCGCATACTCAACGATGTCGCGCGCATCGGCCTGCGTGAGGTAACCTCCATAGGAATTGGGGGTGTCGCGGGTGCAGTAGTCGAAGCCTTGAGGATTGCAGAAAGCCATCCAGTCTTCAGTGGCGCGGTAGGCAGCCCGCTGAGTGAGCTTGGGATACTTCTTTATCTCCAGGCGCCATCCTCCATTGTCGGTGATGTGCAGATGCAAGGTATTAATCTTGTAGCGGGCAAGGGCTCTGATTTGCTTCTTTATGAAGTCGCGGTTAAAGAAATGGCGCGAGATGTCGAGCATCCATCCACGATAACTGAATCGCGGGTAGTCGTTCACACGGGCGCAGGCCACCTTCAGTGTGTTGCCGTCCTCAGTGCCCATCTGCAAGAGCGTCTGCAGCCCATAGAAGAGTCCGGCGTCGGTATTAGCCTTGATGATGGCCTTGTGCGGACTGACCGTAAGCGAGTAGGCCTCGTTGTTGGAAGAGAAGGGCAGCCGGCTCTTGCGCAGCTCCACGACACTTTCCATCTTCAGGCCTGCCTTCCCGCAACGCATCTTCCAGGGCAACTCACGCAGATAACTCATCATGCGGTTGCGCTCCACGCTTTTCAGATTGCAGAGTACGCGCGTCTCCGAGGAGAGGGTGAAGGTGCCGGTTGCCGGAGTGAGCTCCACTGGCTGGGGAATAACTTGGGCACTTGTCTGCAAAGCCATCAGTACCATGAGGGCAAGCACTGTAATTCTCAATAGAATGTCTTTCATAATGTCGGGTTTATAGTTAGGGTGATGCTTAGGTTTACTACAGATGTAAGGTGAAGCTGACTCCGGTCGGAAGGCAGCAGGACGGCAGTGCGTCCCACCGGTCACCGGCCGGAGCAAGCTCTATCAGGCACCGTGGAACAGATATTCCTTCTGTATATCGGCCGTCATTCTCGTCAGAAGCTCGTTGGTGAGCTCATGGGCCACATCAAGCGCATGGGTGAGGGCGCGGTCGGAGAAGTCTTGCAGCAGCTGCATAGCCCGGCTCTTGTCATTGGGCCACAACTTCAGGAACTCAGCTTCCATCTCCCTCTGCGCGGCATCGTTGTCGGCCTCAAGCTGAGCATAAGTCTGCTTGATGAGCGGGGCATAGGCATTGTAGTTGGTCATGCCCAGTGTCATCACCTTGCGGAAGGTCCAATAGGCCGAGTCGTCAGAGCAATGGTCGTTGCCCTTCTTGTAAGCCGCAGGGATATCACTGATGCCCTGGTAGTAAGGCAGGAAGACACCCAAATCTGCCATTCCCTCGGCCACATAGCTCAGGCATCCAATCTCCTTCGGCAGCCAGGGACGAACTTGCAGCAGGTGGGTCTGACAGGTGCGGAAGATGCTCACCGGACGATAGGGTTCCTTTCCGTTGCAGTGCAGATAGGGGTCGTGCTCGGTGTTGTCGTAATGGAAGCGGAAGGCGGTCCGCAGGTCGGCTATTGAGAGTTTATGTGCCGCTTCTGCAAACACGGGGAAGGTGTTCTTTGTCACATCGTTATGCAAGCTGGGTGAGAACATGGCCTGCAGTCCCCACACACGCGGATAGTTATAGGTGGTGTCGTTGACATCGTCCTTGGCATAGGCCTCATGGAAGTCGAACTCACCTTGTGCGGGGTCATAGAGTCCGTGCTCTGCAGCGAAGCTGATGAGGTCGGCCGAGGCCATATAGTTGTCCTTGTCATTGGGATCATAGTGGCGGAAACGACTTTGGTTACCGGTCACGAAGTACTTGTCCTTCGGCATTCTGCAAGCCAGCCAACGGTGCCCGCCGGCATTCTCGAGATACCAGGTCTCCTTGCTGTCGATGAAGCCGATGCCGAAGCCTTCGGCCGAGCCATACTTCTCGATGAGAGCTCCGAGTCGTTCCACTCCCTCGCGTGCCGAGTGGATGTAAGGCAGCACGATGTTATAGGTGCAGTTTTCTGCCAGGCCGTCCTCCACATAGGGATCAGCCTCGAGTGCCTTGGGACTGCTGAAGATGGTTTCGGTGGAACTCTCTCCGATGCCGAGGGAGTTGAATCCGGCGCTGCCCCATTCGCCGGGGTAACCATAGTCGGGCATTGCCGTGTAGCCGAGACGCTTGCTGGGCAACGGGCAACGGAATTTGCTATCGAGGGCGACGAACTCAGTGGGGCCGTCGTCCGTGTCGTGAAACACCTGGAAGTTCTTGCACTTGAGGGCATCGAAGTCCTCGGAGCGGGCAAAGACGCGCGAGCCATCGGCCATCATCTCTTCGCCCACGATGATAGTGGTACATTCCGACGGCAACTGAGCCGTCATATTCTTCTTCTCCATATACTTTGAAGTTAAGTAACGATGATGCGAAAGTACTCAAAATTCCCGACTCTTCCAAATGAATGTCTTGTTTATTGCGTTCCAAAGTGCCAGCCCGGCCCAGGCCGTCTCAACCTGAAGAGCGCGAAGACTGCTGCCTGCGGAGTCTGCTGCACAGCTTCCGGTTCGAAGCAGGGTCAAGAATAAGAGCCGGGAAGGTGGCAGATCGGAAGATTATAGCTAACTTTGCATCCCGTATGGACAAGATGAGATTTAAGGGATTTGCGGCCGGCATTCTGGCCGCCATCTTCTACGGTACCAATCCACTGGGCTCGCTCCACCTCTATGCCGACGGCATTCATCCGGCCTCGGTGCTCTTCTATCGTTATGCCCTGGCCGCACTGATGTTTGCGGTGTGGATGCTTGTGCGCGGCGAGAAGTTTGCCATACGCTGGGGCTATGCCATCCGGCTGATGTTTCTTGGTGCTTTCATGGCCTATTCGTCGGTGACGCTCTACGTGAGCTTCCTCTATATGGATGCCGGCGTAGCCTCCACCATTCTCTTCAGCTATCCCGTCATGGTGGCTGTGCTGATGGCCGTCTTCTACCATGAGCACATCACCTGGGCGACGGCTGCCTCCATAGCCCTTGCCACCTTCGGCATCAGTCTCCTCTATCATGGCAACGGCGAGGCCCGTCTGTCGGCACTGGGCATGACCCTCGTGCTGCTGTCGTCGCTGCTGTATGCCGTCTACATCATCGCTGTACAGCGCAGCCATATTCCTTACTCTCCGCTGAAGTTCACCTTCTGGATTGTGCTCTTCGGCCTGTTAGCAATCGTGGTCTACGCCCTTGTGGCCGGAGAGTCCCTTCAGCTGCTGCACGGATGGCGGGAGTGGACCTTCGCCACTCAGCTGGCCCTGTTGCCCACCGTGCTGTCGCTCTTCCTGATGACAGTAGCCATCAATGGTATAGGGCCCACGACGTCGGCTATCCTCGGTGCACTGGAGCCGCTGACGGCAGTGATCATCGGGGTGAGCATCTTTGGAGAGTCGTTCACCCTTCGGCTGGCTGTCGGCATTGTGCTCATCCTCTCGGCCGTGATACTGATTATCAGGAGCAACCAGAAGCGACCTTCCCGAGACGCTGGAGCCTGAGCGACACGGCGCCCCCTAAAGGAGCTTCTTCCAGCAACGGCGGCGCTTGATGAACTCTGGCGAGAGCGTGTCCCACTGGCGCAGCTCCCTCACGTTGGTCTCCAATTGGGGACCCGTCTCGGCCCACTTGAAGCCGTAACTAATATAAATAGGTATAAGGTCGTCGAAGAACAGTGCGTTGACACCCTTGAGCTGATAGTCGGGACGCACAGCGATGAGGAGCATCTCGACTGTATCCTCGTGCTTGAACTTCAGCGAGCGCAACAGCCATAGCCATCCCAACGGCCACAGTTTTCCTCCCGCGCGCCGGAGTCCCTCAGTGAGCGAGCCCATAGTGATGGCCACGCCCACGATGTCGCCTTCGGCATTCTCCACCACGGTGATGAGCTGCTTGTCGATGATGCGTATATACTCGTTGATGAAAAGGGTTATCTCGGCTTCGGTGAACTCTATGAAGCCGAAGAGGGGAGAGTAGGCATCATTGAGCAGCTGGAAGATGCGACGCCCGTAGCCTCCCTCGATGATGTCGTGATTATTGATTTTCCTTACTCTCAGCCCATAGCGCTCGCGGCAGAGACGAGCCACCCTGGCATACTTGTCGGGCACCTCTGTGGGCACCTTCACCCGGATGTGCACCCAATCGGCAGCCTTCTCATAACCCTGACTGGCTATCAAGGTGGGATAATAGGGCGGATTATAGATTTCGTTCATGGACGACGGTCGGTCAAAGTCGCTGAGCAGCATGCCCTCCTTGTCGAAGTCATTGAATCCCAGTGGACCGTAGACCTCGGTCATGCCCTCACTGCGCCCCCACTGCTCGACGGCCGAGAGCAGAGCTTCAGCCACGTCGGCATCATTGATGAACTCGATGCGGCTGAACCTCACAGCCTGCTGCTTCCATTTGCTGTTAGCCCTGAAATTGATGATACCGGCCACCCGACCCACGCACTCACCGTCGAGATAAGCGGTGAAGAGCTTCACCTTGCACGATTGGAGTGAGGGGTTCTTCGCCTCATTGAAGTCGCCGCGCTCCACAATGCCCGGCAGAGGCACATAGTACGCGGAGTCCTTATAAAGCACTTGAGGCAAACGGATAAAGTCGTCCATCAGCCGGGGCGTTGTCACTGCCCTCACCACTACCTGTTTCTTACTGTTCATCGATTTAAGCGGTTATTGGTATTGCAAAATTACACAAAAATAGAGAAAGTCTCACGCCCATGGGACAAAAAAGTACAGATTCACCGGACTTTTACGTTCCGAGGGGCTGCCGATAGGCCGAAGGGTTCCTCCCTTACTCCACCGATGGGAGGGGAGGAACCGTTACGATTCAGCAGTCAACGTCCTTCATTCCACGGTGATGAACATAGGCTCTATCGTGTCGCCCTGCTGAGTGAGCCTGAGTATGAGCCGACGGAGCCAGATGCGGCTGTTCTCAAGCACCCCAGGGCTCACCTGTCGCCCCACAAGGATGCAGCCTGTTGTATCGCGCCGCGTATTGCCCTCGTGGATGCGCACCTCCGTGAACATGGGCACGCCCAACAGCAGCGGACGCCAGCCTCCAAACTTGGGACTCTTGGTGATGACCAGCGGATAGCGGCCCTCGGGTATAGCCGTGCGACCCCATACTTTCTTGGCCCCATGGGCCAGGTCGCGCCAGGTGGGCTCCAGCGTATCACACAACAGTTCCATTCCCTCCTTGCCATCCTTTCGGGGCAGATAGAGCTGTCCCATGGTGAAACTCTCCGACTTCAATACTCGCTTCAACAATATTTCCATAACAATCTGTTTATTATTTTATTATGTATTGGCCTGCATCATCCTACCACCGGTGCCCGGACAGTGTGGGCCACTCTCCACCTTGGAAAGCACCGGCAAAGTTAGCGGATAGTGCACATGCAGTCAAGCGCTGCAAAAAGATGCTTCAATGCAAATGTGCTGCACACTGTGCGTCAAACACTTATCAGGTAGAAAGATTGGTGTGCAACACCCCTTGCAGTCCATGCACGCCCACCTGTGAGGGGCTGAGCCCCCTGGCGGTGGAGTCCGGCGACAAGGGGTCAGCTTTCGTACGCCTATTGGCGGAACTGTTTACGGCATATGGCGGAACTATCTTCGCCAATTGACGGAGACATCTACGGCATATGGCGTAGAAAGCCTCAGCACGTGCCTCAGACCCATTCCGAGAGTGGGAGAGAGTAGGTCAGAGAGGTCGTCCATTGCATGGCTGGAGCATCAGATTCCCGGCAGTATAGCTTATGGGCCGGGCGCAACCCGGCAAGCTGTCTGTTGACAGGCTACACAGCGGGAAAGATGTCGAAGGAGCCGTAAGGCTGCCTCTACGAAGGGAGAGGATATAGAAGATTTGCCCCTGGAATGTTGGCGTTACAAGAGGATTTAGGTAATTTTGCAGCACAGTGCCGGCAAAGGGCATCAGGCTGAAGACCGGTACTATGGCATCAATGAAAAAGAATATGACCGACCCTTATCTTTTCTACCCAGTAGTAGTCATCGGAGCTGGCCCTGCCGGGAGCGCCTGCGGCATCCGCCTGCTGAAGTCGGGCCTCGACTGTTGTCTCATTGAGCGCTCCACTTTTCCGCGGGTGAAGCTCTGTGCCGGCGTGCTCACTGCCAAGTCGCGCGAGGTGCTCGCTCCGCTGCTCGGCCCCGACAGCTATGAACAGCTGATGGCCGAGACGCTCGCCTCAAGCGAGGGCCGACTGCGGCTCTGGCAGCGTAGTGTGTGCTTCGTCGACTGCGATTTCACCCAGAAAGACCAGTTGACGCCCGACATGCGCAAGGCCGACTGCCGCATCCATCTCGTCGACCGGCCCCGCTTCGACACCTTCCTGGCCCACGAATTCCGTAAGCTTGGTGGCGAGCTCATCGAGGGTGACGGCTGCGAACACATCGACTTCGACAACAAGACCGTGACCCTCCAGTCGGGCCAGCGCATCGGCTACAATGTGCTTGTGGCCGCCGATGGTGCCGTGAGCCACACCGAGCATCTGCTTCACCACCACGACCCATCCTTCCGCCGGAAGGCCGTCAACAGCACAGCCTTCGAGCTCAATGTGAGCCGGCACGACCTCAGTGTGGATGGCGTGAACATCTATTTCGGATTCGTGCCCGACACTTATGCCTGGGCCTTTGCCAAAGGCAATGTGGAGTGCATCGGCCTTTGTAAGCTCCGGGGCAAGCACTTCGACGCCGGCAAGGCCATGCGCGACTTCTGTACCTCCATCGGCATGCAGCACCAGGAGCGCTACGGTCTGCAGGGGGCTATGATTCCCATCGGCAACCCACTGCGACGCCCTCTTTGGCACAACCACGTCTACTTCATTGGCGACGCGGCCGGACTCAACGAACCGCTCACCGGTGAGGGTATCTACTATGCACTGGAAAGTGGCGTGAGAGCTGCCGTGAGCATCGCCGAGGAAAAGCCGAAGCACTATCTGGCCGACTACGACCGCCTCTGCCGTCTCATCCGCAAGGGCAGCCACTATCAGCAGCTCGTGGCCCACAAGCCACTTTTCAGCCTCTTCCACTGGCTTGCTGCCCGGCATCCCCGCTTTGTGGGCTATTTCTATCAGACGCAGATTGAGGATGCCAGCCTGAACAGCTTCATGCGCATCGTGGCCGACTATCTGCACACCCGGGGGCGCTGAGCAGTAAAGCTCGCGCATCTGTCCGGTATCGCTCAAAGCTGCAAGACGAAAAACTGTAAAAAAACAGGCATTTCTCTTGCAGCTTTTTCACATTTATATTATCTTTGCACCGAGTAAAGCCTATGGACTTTTTACTCTAATACTGAAAGAGTTATATAGAGAGCCTTAAAGGGAGGGATGACAAATATCGAATGTCATTTAGTTGGATTTAGCCACCATGCGTGGCAGGGCGAGGGACTGAAGTCCAGATTGGACAAAGCCCCCGGCAAGAGAGTCGTGCTCATGCCCGATCCCGAGAACCTCTATAACCCCGAGGCCGTGATGGCTTACATCGACACCTTTCAAGTGGCCTATGTGAGCGACTCCCAATGCCATGCCATCAGATATTATTGCAACCGCACCTCCGACGGCCTGCTCTACGGGCAGGTGACGGCTTCCATGCCCTGGGAACAAACGTTGTGCGTGGAAGTGAGCGTGCCCGACTGTGCAGCCGTCATTCCGCCCGTTAACGACGATTCGTTCGACAAATGGGCCACCACCTATGCCGACCTTCCCTGCATGGTGCCCACGGCTGAGGAATACCGCCTTTGCATGCTGGCTGCCGATATCAGACATCTGCTCACTCAGGAGGTCACCGACATCAGTCAGCTCACGAGCGACCTTGATGTCTTTTTGGCGCTCACCTCAACCGATCCAAGCAGGGAGATGAC